>Ga0126377_10004546_pt1 | contig 10120 bp, 9 predicted proteins | sample PanSoiMetPlot_22_FD_92647 | JGI IMG/M metagenome (GOLD analysis project Ga0126377, IMG submission 92647) | Tropical forest soil microbial communities from Panama - MetaG Plot_22 | ecosystem: Environmental > Terrestrial > Soil > Tropical forest > Bulk soil | place: Panama | collected 2016-02-17 | reverse complement strand
CCTGGGCGGAGGCGGGGGTCGGCCCCTCCGCCCCCGCGGCCTCGGGTTCGGGTTCGGGCGCAGCCTCGGCCTCGGCGGGCGGCGCCGCGGTGGGCCCGGCCAGCGACGAGTCGAGCTCGCCCAGCTCCCCGTCGGACGTCCCGGGCGCGGTCTCGGCCGCCGCGCCCCCGCCGTCGCCCCCGCCGCCACCCTCGTCCAGCGCGGGCGGCGCCGGCGCTCCGCCACCGGCGCCGGTCGGGGCCTCGACCACGGGCGCGGGCGCCGCCACGGGCGCGGGCGCCGGTCCCGGGCCGGCCGCCTCGCCGCCGCCGGCCCCGCCGCCGGGCTTGGGCGCCGGCCGCACCTGCGACGCCGGCACCGGTCGCGGCGGGACGTGCTCCGCCCCGTGACCGGCATGGGCGTGCGCGTGCGGCGCGGTGCCGGCGTGGCCGGTGCCGGCCCCACCGCCGTCGCCGCCCGGGGCGGAGGGCGGGGTCGGGGCCGTGCCGGCCAGGGCCTGGCCGGCGCCGTGGTCGGCCCGGGCCTCCACCGGCGGCGCGGCGTCGTCGTGGGCCGGGCCCGCCGGCTCGGTCCGGTCGGGCCCGGGGGCGGAGTCGGGGCGCCGCCGCTCGGGCCGCACGAGGCGCTGGACGGCCCGGTTGCCGGCGCTGCGCTGGAGGCGCAGCAGCGTGGCGGTGCCGAGGCGGCGTCCCGCCTCCGGCGCCCGCACCGGCGCGGCCACGGCCTCGGGTGCGGCGCGCTCGCGCTCGACCCCCGACGACCGGACCGCGATCGGGCGCCGGGCGCGATCCTCGTCACGCGACCGCGAGGTCATCGGCCCCATGGTCGACGCCCGCCCGCCGGCCGCCACGGGCACCGGGGACAGACCTTCGGGCTACGGAGCGTGCCCGATCGGGCACGCGGACCCGGAGGCCGTCAGTCCGGCGGCGTCGGGGCCGGCACGACCTCGAAGTGCACGGTCCGGCCCGTCTTCGAGCGGCCCAGCCGGTGCATCAGCGGGACCGCCACGCCGTGGAGCAGCGGGTGCTTCAGCCGCAGCAGCCGGGCGGCCTCCCGGGCCTCGTCGCCCTCCAGCCGCCGCGCCCGCACCGCGATCGCAGGCCCGGTCGGGGCGCCGCGGGTCGTGCTCGGGGCGACCTCGGCCGTGGGGTCCCGCCGCAGCCGGCGGGTCTTGCCGGCCCTCTCGTAGCTGCGGAACACCGCCCGGTCGCCGTCGACGGCCAGGCTGACCGGCGTGGCCACCGGGGTCCCGTCCCGGCGGTGGGTGGTGACCAGCACGGTCTTCTGCGCGACGAACGGGACCAGCTCGGGCCTCGTCGCCGGCCGGACCACGCCGACGACGAAGCCGAGCTGGCGCAGCCGGATCGCCAGGGCCAGCGCCACCAGCACCGCCGCCCCGCCCAGCACCCAGGCGTCGGCGGCCCGGCCGCCGATGTCGTGGTCGAGGGCGTGGGCGGCGGCGTGGAGGGCGTCGGCCACCAGGAACCCGGCCAGCACGGTGGCCCGGGCGTCGCGCCACACGAGCGCGAGCAGCAGGCCGGCGCCCAGGCCGACCTGGAAGGCGCCGGCATCGTGGACGAAGTGTTCACTGGCGGCGAAGCGCACGGCGTCGGCGAACTGCGTCGGCCAGCCGAACGCCCACACCCCGAGGCCCAGCGTCGACAGGCCGGCCAGGGCCAGCACGGCGGTGACCAGCGCCTGGCCGCCGGCGCCCGGCCCGGCGGGGCGGGCGCCGGGCCGGGCGGTCGGCGAGGCGGCGGCGGGTGCGGCGGTGGGCAGGGACATGGCGGGACCTCGCTTCACTCGGTGGGCGGCGGGGCGGTCCGGTCGGTCCGGCGGGCCCGGAGCAGGGCCCAGGCGTCGGCGACAGGCGGCCCGATGTGCCGGAGCTTGTCGGGGTTGATCACCGACCGGACGGTCTGGACCGCCCCGTCGACGATGTCGAACACGAACACGTTGACCAGCCGGCCGTCGGGGTCGAGCACGAGGGCGCCGGGCTGGCCGTTGAGCTCCTGGGGCCGCACCTCGAAGCCCGCGAGCTGCCGCCCCACGTTGCCGAGCAGGCGGGCCACCCGGCCGGCGCCGACGATCGGCGTCGACCACTGGGGGGCCTTGCCGCCGCCGTCGCCGAGGAGGACGACGTCGGCCGCCAGCATCCCCTCCAGCCTCGCCACGTCGCCGGCCAGCAGGGCGGCCACGAAGCGGTCGGCGACCTCGCGGCTGGCCCGGCGGCCGGCGTCGAGGTGGGTCCGCTCGGCCTCGACCCGGCGCCGGGCCCGGACGGCGATCTGGCGGCAGTTGGCCTCGGTGCGGCCCACGATCTCGGCCACCCGGTCGTAGCCGTAGCCGAACACGTCGTGCAGCAGGAACACGGCCCGCTCGACCGGGTTCAGCGTGTCCAGCACGAGCAGGAAGGCCATCGACAGCGAGTCGGCCTGCTCGGCGTGGGCGGCCGGGTCGTCGGCGATGGTGCCGGCGCCGGCGTCGTCGCCGGTGAGCAGCGGCTCGGGCAGCCACTCGCCGACGTAACTCTCCCGCCGCACCCGGGCCGAGCGCTGGAGGTCGATGGCCAGCCGGGTGACGACCGCGGCCAGGTAGGCCCGGAGCGACTCGACGGTCGTGCCCGCCCGCCGCGCCCCCTCGTAGCGGACGTAGGCCTCCTGCACGATGTCCTCGGCGTCGCTGACCGTGCCGAGCATGCGGTAGGCGATCGAGAACAGGTAGGGCCGCAGCGTGTCGAAGGTCTCGGCGTCCCCGCCCTGGTCGGCATGGGTCACGGTCGTCCTCCCGACATCGCTTCCTCCCATCGTCTACCCCAGAGACGAGACGGGCCCCACCGCTGTGACACACCATGTATCGGTGCGGGCCGGTCCCGCTCTGGTATCCGGGAGGGCGGAAGCCATGTCGTGCAGGGAACAGCAGGAGCTCGTCGAGGTGACGGTGATCGAGCGCGGGGGCTGGGCGCGGGTCCGGGACGGGCTCTACGCCGCCGCCGGGGTGGTGATCTTCGTCGCGCTGCGGATCGTCGACCTGGCCCAGACGGCGGCGCGGCTGCAGCCCCGCAAGCGCCCGCTCAGCCAGCAGGAGCGGGCCCTGCTGCGCCCCCTGTTCCGCGAGGCGCTGGACTACGACCGCGTCGCTGTCGTCGACGGCAAGGCGGGGCTGCTGACCCTGTCGGGGCGGGCGCTGACGATGGGACACACGATCTACCTGCCGACCTACCGCGAGAGCCTGCTCGTGCACGAGTGCGTGCACGTGTGGCAGTTCCGGCACATCGGGTTCCGCTACATCGGGAACTCGACGTTCCACCAGCTCGACAGCATGGCGTTCCACCGCTCGTACAAGCCCTACGACTGGCGGCCCCGCATCGACGCTGGCAGCGCGTGGTGCCGGCTGGCGAGCGTGGAGGCGCAGGCGCAGTTCGTGCAGGACGTGTACGACCGCGGGGTGTTCGACCCCGGCGATCCCGGGTCACCCGACGACGCCGCGCCGGGCGCGTTCTTCCGGGACGGCGCCGGGCACAACTCGTTTCGCGAGGGCTCGCGGGACTACACGGCGCAGGCCAACGCGGCCTGGGCGATCATCCGGGCGTGAGGCTCGCCCCGCCCGCTCCCGCCGGGACCTTGCGTGGGACGTGGCGGGTGGGCGCCAGCAGCAGCCGCATCACCTTGTGGCCGACATCGGCGGTGGGCCCGAACATGAGCGGGCAGCCGCCGTCGATGACGGTGATCCCGTGGTCGCGGCCGTAGGCGGTCGCCCCGTCGCACACGCTGCCGCCGCCGAACGACCGGTGCATCCACGCGTGGCGGATGCCCAGCGCGGCGCACTCGCGCATGGTCCCCTCGGCGGCCTCGGGGCGGGTGGCGATGACGACGGCGCCGACGCCGCCGGGGATGGCGGCCAGGTCGGGATAGCAGGGGTCGCCCTCGACGGTCTCGGCGTTCGGGTTGATGGCGAACACCTGGTAGCTCCGGTCCCGCAGCCGGGTGTAGACGACGTTGGCCCCGTGGCCCTGCGGCGTCCGGGACACCCCGGTCACGGCGATGCGCGGCTGCGCCAGGAACTCGGCGGCCGCCTGCTTGACGCTCGGCATGATCGCTCCTCCTTGCTCGGCCGCGCGTCACGATGCGCCTGGTGCCGCCGTGGCACGAGGGCCGAACGACCCCTTGCCCGGGGGCGTCGGTCGGTCGCCTAGGAGCCGGGATACTCGTCGTCGCCGACGTGCTCGCCCCAGGAGGCGGCCCCCTCGGTCAGCGACAGGTGGGTCATCCCGTGGTCCGGCGCCGCGCCATGCCAGTGCCACTCGTCGGCGGGGGTGAAGATGGTGTCCCCGACCCGGATCGGGAGGACGTCACCGCCCCGCGCCTGCACCAGCCCCTCGCCATCGGTGACGACGAGCGTCTGCCCGAGCGCGTGCGAATGCCACGCGGTCCGCGCCCCGGGAGCGAAGTGCACGGCGTTCACGGCCAGCCGCGACGGCGCCCGCCCCTCCCCCACGGGATCGATCCACACGTCGCCGGTGAACATCTCGGCGGGCCCCTTCACGGTCGGCTTCCTCGGCTGGATCTCCATCACGCTCCTCCTCGTCCCCGCCCCGAGCGTACGAACCCGACCGCGCCCCCGCCCGGGCGGGCAGGATGAGCGGCATGCGTGTGGGGATTGCCGACCACTTCGGGTGGGCCGTGGCCGTGACCGTCGACGGCGAGCATCGGGTCGTGGACCGGCGGCGGATCGAGCTGGTCGAGCCCGGGGTCACGCCGGCGCCCATCCACTACGACCGCGGCCGGCTCGACGTCGCCGGGACCGTGGCATTGGTCGAGCAGGTGCGGGCGTCGGTCGGGCGGGCCACCGGGGCGGCGCTCGACGCGCTCGCCGGCGACCTGCCCGGGCCGGTCGTGTCGCTGTCGCTGCGGCACTGGCCGCCCGACTTCCCCACCGACATGGCCGTCCTGCGCCGCCCGCCCTACGAGGCCCGGGCCGACGCCGTCATGTACCGCCAGGTGCTGGCCGAGGCGGCCGAGGCCCGGGGCTGGGACGTCCACCTCTACACCGCCAAGGACGTCGCCGGCCGGGCGGCCGCCATCCTCGGCGACCGGGCCGACGAGGTCCTGCTCGGCCCCCGCACCACGCTGGGCCCACCCTGGACCAAGGACCACCGCACCGCCCTCGCCGCTACCGTCGTGGCCGGGGCCGACCGGGGGTAGCCGGCCGGCTACGGTGAACAGCCCGAACCACTCGACCAGCGAGTCTGCGGCCGGTGGGGCCGAGGAACTCGAGGGGCAGGTCAGGTCGCGGCGACGGCCCGGGGGGCCGGTTGGATGCCCGCGAACGTGCTGCGGTTGTTCCAGGTCGGGAACGCCCGGACCAGCCACGACGGGCCGTCGAGGCGGATGCGGGCGTCGCTGGTCGCCTCGGCCCAGGAGAGCCGGCCCGCGTGCCACTTCACGAACGCCTCGGCCTCGGCGGTCACGTAGAGGTCCTCGTCCAGGCCCGGGTACGTCTTGCAGATCTCGGTCTCCCCCCGCTCGACCAGCAGCCAGTACCGCTCGTGGGGCCGGAACCCGGTGAAGTCGAACCGGATGACCACGCGCCGGTCCGGGAGCCGGTCCCGGTGGAGCGCGTTGCACATCGACCACAGCGCCACGAACGGATCGAGGTTCTCGGGGGCGATGTCGAGCCAGCGTGCGCCCCACTCGCCGAGCGCCTGGCACACGCGGAACAGGTCGTCGCCGGACTCGGTCAGCCGGTAGCGGTGACCCCGCCCCTGCGCCTTCGGTGTCGAGGCGACGATGCCGAGGCGCTCGAGGTGGTCGAGCCGCTGGGCGAGCAGGGTGCGGGAGAGCCCGGGGGCGCCCTCCAGGATCGCGCCGAAGGTCTCGCAGCCGAGATGCAGGTTGCGGATGATCACCGGCGTCCAGCGCTCGGCGAAGATCTCCGAGCCGCGGGCGATCGGGCAGTACTGGCCGTAGGTCCGCACAGGTGCAGTGTCGCGGGCGTCCCGGCCGCCGTGAAGTCCAGATTCTTTACCTCGGAGTCCAGATCGCTGCCTACTCCGCGGCGCCCGCCGATGGTGCGATCGGCGCATCCACCGGAGGAGGAACGATGACCGCAGCGACCCTCACGCAGATCCCCGGGTTCCGGGGCGCCCTCGTGACCCCGGTCGACGAGGGCTACGACGACGCCCGGGCCATCTGGAACGGCACGGTCGACCGGCGGCCCCGGCTGATCGCCCGCTGCACCGGCACGGCCGACGTGGCCGCCGCGGTGCGGTTCGCCCGCGACCGGGGCCTCGAGATCGCCGTCCGGGGCGGCGGCCACAACGTGGCCGGGACCGCGGTGTGCGACGGCGGGATCGTCGTCGACCTGTCGGCGATGCGGGCCGTGGCCGTCGACCCGGCCGCCCGCACGGCCGACGTCCAGGGCGGCGCCCTGTGGGGCGACGTCGACCACGAGACCCAGGCCCACGGCCTCGCCACCCCCGCCGGCATCGTGAGCCACACCGGCGTCGGCGGCCTCAGCCTCGGCGGCGGCCTCGGCTGGCTCATGCGCCGGCACGGGCTCACGGTCGACAACCTCGTCGGGGCCGAGGTGGTGACCGCCGCCGGCGACGTCCTGCGGGCGTCGGCCGACGAGCACCCCGACCTGTTCTGGGCGCTGCGGGGCGGCGGCGGGAACTTCGGCGTCGTCACCTGGTTCCGGTTCGCCCTGCACCCGGTCGGGCCGACCGTGGTGGCGGGGCCCGTCTTCTGGCCGGCCGACGACACCGCCGACGTCCTGCGGTTCTACCGGGACGTCGCCGCCGGCGCCCCGGACGAGCTGGGGACCATCGTCCGGCTCGGCACGGTCCCTCCCCTGCCGGCCATCGCCGACGACCTGCACTTCCGGCCGGCGGTCGCGGTGTCCTGCTGCTACGCCGGGCCCGTGGACGACGGCCAGCGGGCCGTCCGGGCGCTCCGCCGGTTCGGGACCCCGCTGGTCGACCTGCTCGGCCCCAAGCCCTACGTCGACCACCAGCGCGGCATCGACGCCACCGTCCCCCACGGATGGCACTACTACTGGAAGGCGGCGGACCTCACGGGCCTGTCCGACCCGGTCATCGACGTCGTCGCCGAGCACGCCTACCGCGCGGCCTCGCCCCGGACGTACACGGCGATGTTCCACCTCGGCGGCGCGGTCGCCCGGGTCCCCCGCGACGCCACGGCCTACCCGGGCCGCGACGCCGCCCACAACATCATCGTCGACGCCGTCTGGCTGCCGGACGAGGACGACACGATCGGGACCGCCGAGGCGGCGTGGGCCCGGGCGTTCGTCGACGCCCTCCGACCCCACCACACCGGCGTCTACATGAACTTCCTCGACGCCGACGACGGCACCCGGGTACGCGACGCCTACCGCGGCGCCACCTACGAGCGCCTCGCCGAGATCAAGGCCAAGTACGACCCCGACAACGTGTTCCACCACAACCAGAACATCAGACCGACCGGCCGCACGGCCTGATGGGCCCGCCCCCCGCCGTCAGCCGCCCGCGGCGCGGTGGATGGCGCGGCGGATGCGCACATAGGTGCCGCAGCGGCACACGTTCTCGATCGCGTCGATGTCCGCGTCGGTGGGGTGCGGGTGGTCGGCGAGCAGCGCCACGGCCGCCATGATCTGCCCCGGCTGGCAGTAGCCGCACTGGGCGACGTCCTCGTCGATCCACGCCTGCTGGACCGGGTGGAGGGTGTCGCCGTCGGCCAGGCCCTCGATGGTGGTGACGCGGCGGCCGGCGCAGTCGGCGACGGGCACGGTGCACGGCTGGAAGGCGCCGCCGTCGAGGTGGCTGGTGCAGGCGCGGCAGACGCCCACGCCGCAGCCGTACTTGGGGCCGGTCACGCCGAGGGTGTCCCGCAGCACCCACAGCAGCGGGGCATCGCCCGGGACGTCGACGGTCACCGTCTCGCCGTTGAGCTCGAAGCTGTAGGGCACGCCGCTCCTCTCAGGGCACCGTCAGGGCACGATCGGGAAGGCGAGCGGCAGGGCGCCGGTGGCACGGGCCCAGGCGTTGGCGACCGCAGCGCCCGCGGCGGGCACGCCCAGCTCGCCGGCGCCGCCCGGGTCGCCGGTCGGCGGCATGACGTGGACCTCGACCTCGACCGGCGTGTCGCGCATGCGGGCGTAGCGGAAGTCGGTGTAGCTGCTCTCGCGGACGGCGCCGCCGTCGATGTGCACGCCCGCCCGCAGGATCACCGACAGGGCGTCGGTCAGGGCGCCCTGCATCTGGGCCTCGAGGCCCAGGGGGTTGATGGCGCGGCCGACGTCGACGGCGGCCACCGCTCGGGTCACCCGCGGGCGGGCACGGTCGCGGGCGTCCAGCTCGACCAGGAACGCCACGACGCTCTTGTACTCCTCGTGCAGGCCGACGCCCTGGGCCGTGCCGGCCGGCAGCGACCGGCCCCACGACCCGGCGGCGGCCACCCGGTCGAGCACGGCGCGCAGGCGGGACGAGCGGAGGCGGGCCCGCCGGAAGGCGACCGGGTCGCGGCGGAGCGACCGGGCCACCTCGTCGACCATGACCTCGTCGACCGTGCGGACCTGCCCGGAGAACACCGACCGCCAGCTGCCGGTCGGGAAGGCCAGGTCGACCTCGCGCAGCGACCGGGCCTGCGCGCCGAGGTTGTAGAGGTCCAGCTGGCCGAGGTGGAACATGGCCGGGCCCACGCCGCCCAGCGCCTCGACGCCGACCGCGCTGAGCAGCTCGCCCAGGCCGTGGCTGCCGTCGAGCGCCACCGATGCCATGCGGTGCTCGTAACTCAGCACCTGGCCCAGCAGGTGGGTGGCCCGGGCCCGGTGGCGGCTGGCCGGCCGGAGGCGGCCGTGGCGCATGTCGTCGGCCCGGGTCCACAGCAGCCGGATCGGCCGCCCCACGGCCTGCGACACGAGCGCCGCCTCGACGGCGGGGTCGAAGAACAGGCGCCGACCGAACGAGCCGCCGCCCCGGACCACGTGCACGGTCACCCGATCGACCGGCAGGCCGAGCGTGAGCGCCACGGTCTGGGCGGCGACGATGGGGCTCTTCGACGCCAGCCACAGCTCGGCCCGGTCGGCCCGCACGTCGGCCACGCAGTTGAGCACCTCCATCGGGGCGTGGGGCACGAAGGCGAAGTCGAAGCTGCGCTCGACCGACACCGAGCCCGGCGGCGGCAGGAACGGCGGGGTCGCTGCCGCCAGCCGCGACCGGACGTCGGCGTCGGACAGGGACGCCGACGGGCCCGGCCCCCAGTCGACCACCAGGGCGTCGCGGGCGGCGAGGGCCTGATCGAAGGTCTGCGCCACCACGGCGACCCCGGTCGGGATGCGGGTGACCGCCACCACGCCCGGCCGCGCCCGCGCCCCGGCGTCGTCCAGCGAGCGCACGCTGCCCCCGAGGGTGGGCGGGCGGGCGAGCACGCAGGGCAGGGCGCCGGGGACCGCAAGGTCCTGGGTGTAGCGGGCGCGGCCGGTGACGATGTCCCGGGCGTCGATGCGGGTGGTGGGCCGGCCCACCACGGCGAAGTCGTCGGGATCCTTGGGAACGGGGGCCACCGCCGGCAGGCCCACCGCGGCGGCCGCGGCCGACAGCTCGCCGAACGTGGCGGTGCGGCCGTCGGGGTGGACCACGGCGGTGGCCCGGGTGACCAGCGTGCCGGCCGGCGCCCGCCACCGCTGGGCGGCGGCGGTCACCAGGCGGGCGCGGATGCCGGAGGCCGCCAGGCGCAGCGGGCCGTAGAGCGCGTGCACCGAGTTGGAGCCGCCGGTGAGCTGGTTGAACAACAGCGCGGGACGGGCGTCCTCGAGCACGACGTCGACGTCGTCGAGCCGGGCGTCGACCTCCTCGGCGACGATCTGCGCCACGGCCGTGGTGATGCCCTGACCGACCTCGGCCCGCGGCAGCCGCACGACCACCCGGTTGGCCGCCGTCACCTCGACGACCAGCAGGTGCTGCGTGGGCAGTGCGGCCAGGGTCAGGGCGTCGCTGAAGTCGAGGATCTCGGCCACCTGGGCGCCGGCCGCCTCGGGCTCAACCGCGGCGCCGGCCAGGCGCACCGCCACCGCCAGGGTGGGCGCGCCGAGCGCGTACCCGAGCAGCTGGCGGCGGGTGATG
>Ga0126377_10004545_pt1 | contig 10121 bp, 10 predicted proteins | sample PanSoiMetPlot_22_FD_92647 | JGI IMG/M metagenome (GOLD analysis project Ga0126377, IMG submission 92647) | Tropical forest soil microbial communities from Panama - MetaG Plot_22 | ecosystem: Environmental > Terrestrial > Soil > Tropical forest > Bulk soil | place: Panama | collected 2016-02-17 | reverse complement strand
TCCACATGCCACACCCCCTGCCCTCTGAGCGTGACTGCGCCATCCTGGCTGATCCCCTGCTCATCAATCGTCAACCACAACTGACCGCCATTAACATCCACCCGCGCCAACGAACCCGGCGCCGGCGCGTCCTGCGCCGACACATCACGCAATTTCAAATGCGCGACTGGACCGCCGCCTTGTTCGCCGGGCAGAACCTGGAACTCGGCTTCACACATGCGCTCGAATCCTGAAATCAACGACGCCGACTGATTCGCGTCGAAAGAGTCAACGGGCGAAGGAAATGTCTCACGCGTGTAAATCCTGGCTGTGACTTCGCGAGTGGAAGAAAGCGGACTTTCTTCGGTAATCGGCCTGAACCAAAGCGCCTGCCGCCCTATGATTCGCGCGCGGCGATTCGACGGCGGGCTGCCGGCGCCGAATTCGACATCACTGATTACCAGTAACAGCGTCAGGTTTTCTTGCCCGAAACTCAGGCGCAGCAGATCGCCCAGGGCCAGGTCATTCGGCGCGACCCTTTCGAATTCGACGATCAGATCGCCGCCATTCTTCCGAACCTCTTCGACCCCCTGCAACGGCCGGGTTTCCAAAGTGGCGCTGACTCGCAAAGCGTCAGACCAGCTTCCCTCCGAACGCGCCCGCGCGAACGCCGGGGTGATGCGGGTGATCGTTTTGCCGTCCGGCGTGAACGCGGCGCGCGCCATCCCTGGAATCGGGAAGTAATTCGCGCGAGCGCGGTCCAGTGGGTCACTGCCCTTGGCTCTTTGCCTCGCCACTCGCACAACCCAGCAGCGTTGGCCGCCGTTGCGGAAGAAGGCCCGGACAGCCGGCGCGAGGTGAGCTTGCAAAGTCGCTCCGCGCCGCTCATCCCAGGCCAGCGGGGCGTCATCGCCGAAGGTCGCCGCGAACTGCGCTGCGGATTCAACGGCGACGGGCGTGTGCAACGGTCCGGAGGCCGCGAAGCCGACGAAGAAGGCGATGTCCATGCGCGGCAGCGCTTCGGCCATTGGCGGCGCCTGAGCCTCGAAGCGAATGCCCGGCAATCGTGTTGTCGCGCGTCCGACGATCATTGCTTAGGTAATCTCGAGCCGTTCATAGACGAAGGTCATCTCCTCCATCAAAACGTCCGTGCCCTTGGCGTTGAAAGGTCCGGTGACGTGTTTGGAGATGAGGGCGTTGTAGAGCGTCCAGGTCTGCACCGTATTGGTGCGGGTCTCGTCCTTCAACTCGATGACTACGTCTTTCCTCTCCTGATTGCCGAGCCGCAACTGGTTGAGCCACTCGTAAAACTTCAGCGACCCGATCACGCCGCGCTTAAGAGTTAGATCGGTGGCCTTATTCATGCCGACAATCTTGCGAACGTTATTGAAAGCGTCATTGCCGTTGCGGTATTCGACGATTGTCACCTCGGTCCCGATGTTGCTGCATTCCTGAAAGCCCGCCGCCGGCTCATTCGGGCTATCCAATCCCGGAATCGTGACCCAGAAATTGAACTGCACGTATGGCCTGTCCGGTCGTGGTTGCGCCATAAAGCCTCCTTAAAAGGGTTTACTACGCGGTACGGTCAGTAAATCGCGAAATCAATAGAGAGAATTTTCCATTTCGTGATTTACTGACTGCGCCGGTTTACTTCCTATCCGCCGTCCACTGGCCGATGCGGAAAATTACGAATTCCGCCGGCCGCAAAGGCGCGACGCCGATCAGGCAGACCAGGCGCCCGTTGTCCAGATCGTTTTGCGTCATCGTCGTGCGGTCGCAACGAACGAAGAACGCCTTCTCCGGCCGGTCGCCCAGCAACGCGCCCATCTGAAATTCGTTGAGCAGAAAAGTTTCGATAGTGCGGCGCACGTTGGCCCAGAGGTTTTCGCCGTTCGGTTCGAAGACCGCCCATTGCGTGCCCCGGTCGATCGAGCGTTCCAGGTAGGCGAAATAGCGCCGCAGGTTGACGTACTTCCATTCGGGATCGGAGCTGATTGTTCGCGCCCCCCAGACGCGGAAGCCTCGCCCTTCGAAGAAACGCAGGCAGTTGACGCCTTCGGGATTGAGAACTTCCTGCTGGGCCTTATTGAGCGTCTGTTCGAAGCCGATGGCCAGGTTGACCACTTCGTTGGCCGGCGCTTTGTACACGGCCCGCTGAACATCGTTGCGGGCGTATATGCCGGTGATGAATCCGCTCGGCGGCAGCGCTATTTCGGTCTGGGTGACGGGATCGAGGATCTTCACCCACGGATAATAGAGCGCCGCATACTTCGAGTCGTAACGCGAACGCATGGCCCTGACGTCGGAAATCGTCTGCCCATCGCCTGAATCGAGCACGGCGATTCGATAGAGCATCCGCTCGCAATGCGAGATCAACAATGAAACGATCGTCGCGGCTTGTTGGCGATAGCCGTTTTCGTAGCCGAATGTGGAGCCGGGAGCGGCGACTATCGAGATATCTTCGACGTCTTCGAAGGCTTTCAACCCGGTCTTGAAAGGGCTGTCGTCTTCGGCTTCGCCTTCGTATTCGGCGGCTGTAGGACGCTGGCCGTCATTCCCGCCGTCGACCACAAAATCGATCGAGCGTTCGTCGTCGGTCGAGTTCGGATTGTCCAGGCCGGCTCGGAGCGAAGGCTTGTGCTGTAAGAGCCTTTCCAGAACTTCTATTCCGTCAGTGATGTTTGTCGTTCCGGCGCTGTTTTTTCCACGCTCTATGACAATCGGCAGTCTGCGCGCATCGGAAAGATTACTCGGCCGGGCGGCGAATTTGTCGAAGATCGAATCCGGCTGGCCTGCCGTTTTATGCGACGGGTCCAACGCCAATCCGCTCCATACGCCCGGCGGCAGATCGCTCTCGCCAAGGAGCATTGTCGTCACTGTTAAAGTGAGGACCTTCACTTTGTCGCTCAGCTTAGGATCGGGATCGGGCCTCAGCGTAGAAAGATCCCGACTGGATGTGGGCGACGACGGCGGGCTGGTAAGCAGATTGGTGAACTCCCAGCCGCCTTCGGTTTTCTTATTGGCGACATAAAATTGGCCGCTTTCCGATGACGGGGGGCTGGATGGAGGCGAGCCCGGCAAATCGCTGATCCAGACGACATCTCCGTTGAGTAACGACGAGACGGACGGATTATCCGGCTCGCCGCTCAACACGTTCTGTCCGAGCCGCAGCGTCAACCTCACGCGCATCCTTCCGGCATCTCCCGGAAACCGCGCGCGGATTTCAATCTGCTCTTCAGGATTAACGCTCAGGGGAAAAATCGCACTGGCGAAGCCGTCGTCGGTTTCACTGATCGGTTTGAACGTGCGGACGATATAGAGGCGCTTGCCGTCATTTTCGAAGAAGGCGCGGACGGCATGCCACATGAAGTTGTGCGACAGCGTCTCCGCGCCATCCGCGGCGGTGAATTTCAATTGCTGGCGGTCACCGTAGACGCGTTCAAATTCGCCCAGGCCGGTGATGATATCCGGTTCCAGATCGACCGGGCCATAGCGGGTCGGGCCGATGAAACCGGTGGTGGTTGTGCTCACGCCTTCGATTGACTTGGCTCGAAAGGAGGTCTCTTCGACATAGACTCCGGGAGCAAGATATTCAGGCATAACTTCTCCTTTGTAACGGCGATCACGCCGGAGTGATAAATAGCTTGGATAGCTGTGTTGGCGGCAAGGCGGGCGATGCAAGCGCGCCTTCGCGCGACCGCAAGATCAACTCGCGGCCATATTGCAAAGTCGCTTCCGCAAACGGCGTCGTCATCGCCAGGTCATCCCACATATTCGCCTGTTGCTGGCCGAGAATGGCCCGCAGATCGCGCAATTCGGTCTTTACGGGTTGCGGCGGCGAAATCTGCGACGGCGAGTAATAAGCGCGCAACTCTACGGTCCATTCCTGCGAGAAAAGCGGCTTGCCTGAGCTTGCCGGAGGCGAGCCGATCGGGGACGTGAACGGAGACGCGCGCGGCGCCGGGTATGGAAAGATAACCGCGACACGTCCCATCTCGTCGGCTATTCCCCGTCCCAGCAATCGACCGTTGTAATAAATTTCCAGCACAGCCCAGGACGCCGGTTTATTTTGAACAATGTCTTCCAGTTCGCCTCGCGCAACCGCCATCCCGGTCGGAACCTGGCGCGCCGCCGTCGAGTAGAGCGGAACCCCTGCCTCGGAGCCGACCGGCGAGCCCGGCGCCGGCGAAATCCATGTGTAAAGGCCGCGCGCCGGCAATTCGACATTCAACAGGAATGGCAGGAAGCGACGCTCCATATCGATTACTTCGATCACGTATGGCTTCCCCGGCAACGGCGGCCGCCAGACGTCGTCCGCTTCGCGCCGCTCGAAATCCAACAGGCCCGCCGCGTGATGCAGCGCATAAACACCGCTGTAATTGGCGGCTAGTTGAAACTGGCGCTCTGGATAGCCGGCCAGATCGCCGGGGCGATAAGCCAGAACGTTCAGTCCGGCGCCTACAAATTCTCCAGTGACCACATCCTGGAAGCGCAGCCCCAGAAGCGCCGTCAGCGTGACTCTTTCCAGTTTGCGCATTGAGGTCGTCACCGGATTACCTCGCCATAATCGAACGCTCGCGTTTGTACGTGGGCTGGCTCGGCTATAAGCACAGTTGAATCTAGCGAGACCGCTCTCGCCACGTAATTGGCGGAAAGCTGTGGGCTGGCCTTCATCGTAGTCCAAATGTTGTACATATCCTGCAGGGTAAGGGGGTCGAAGATTATTTCCACCGTCTCGTTCGGCTGAAATATTTCCGGCTCCGGCCCGACGTCGTTGAGCAACGCCGAGGGCAACAAAGGCGTATCTTCCAGAACACGCATGGCCCAGCCGAGCAGTCGTTGCTGTTTGTCCGCGCTCCTCGCCCAGGCGGTCATCAGAAAGTAAAGGTCTAGCGGCAATGGCGGCCGATAGCGCTGCCCGTTCGCCTTGACCTGAAACGGCAGATTGCGTCGCGCGGCGTTGACGCCGAGACGGTAGAGGTAGAGAGAAATCCCCTCCTCCATCGGCTGTGACTGCGAAAAATTGCCGATCTGGAAAAGCTCGAAACGCGCGGAGGGGAACTCCGCCCTGGGGCAACTATCGGCCAGCAGTTTGAGAATGGCCTGTCCTGTAACCGCAATCGCCGGATATGTAGCCATCGAATCGCCTCCCCAAAATCGGAACCAGCGGGGGCGGGGTAGGCTTTAGTCTGCCCCCTTTGGTCAATACAGCTTCAGCCATTCCCTCAACCTTCGCCGCAACCAACCTAGCCGTCTGCGCCCCGCCTGGCCGATGTGAGAACTGATGAAATCAACCAGGTCGTCAAAATTCCTGAAGTAGCGGCTCTCGCCTCCGGGAACATGAGTAACCTGACCTCGCCAAACAGTTGTTTCTCCATCCTCGGCATTCTCTTCAAGCCATAACCTGACGATGAAAGAATGCGCGAGAGGCTCGTGTGATGACATAGTTCTCCACGCGAAACGACAAATGCTTCCGGTCGCCACACTGCTTCTCTATGATTAACGCTGGCATTCTGAGGCCGTCTTTCACCGGAGGTCGAGCGCGATTCCGGTTATAGCAGGGGTCTGGCCAGGCGCCGTCTTTCTGGCGTCTGTTTTGGCGTCTTTTCAGATAAAAAAGAGGTAGGAGATCGATGGCTCAATCACGGTCGGTGTTTTTTTGACCATGAACAGCGTCTTCGACAAAGTTGATTCCCCGTTCAACCTGCCGCTGCATGCTCATCATCAAATCCTTGAGGTCGCCCAGGAATTTCAACATTTCTGTCGCCCCGATGGCCACTCCTTCAGATAGAAGCTCTGGGGACGCTTTTGCGCGGGCCATGCCTTCGAGACTGTCAGCGCGAATTTGTTCATAAAGCGCAGTGGTCGCCCCGGAAGGTTTCACTCCCAGGTCGTCGGCAAGCGTGTTGAGGCAAATTTGGTATTGGCGAAGCGCGGCTGTGCGGTCGCCAGCTAGATAATACAGTTTCATCATCTGACGGTGCGTTTTTTCGGACGCCCTGTCACATTGCAGAATCCGGCGTCCGAGTTCTATTCCTGTCTCGCAATCGATTCGCGCCTCGCAGTAGTTCATCAGCTTATAGAGTATAGTCAAGTAGAGACTGTTCAACCTCTCACGCTCATACAAGAGCCAATCCTCGTAACATCCTTCGAGCAATTCGCCCTGATAGATTTCCACCGCCTTGTAAAGAATCTCTACCTGCGCTTTATTCATCCCCAGGCTCTGTTTGCTCCTGCACCCGGAACAGGCTTGTTCAAACTCCGCGACATCAATCCACAGGGACTCATGCGAACTCACTCGTATCCAGTCCGCGTCGATATCCAGAAATGGCGTTCGCCCGGCAGGGTAGAGCGCGTTGAGAGATGACTGCAAAAGCCACAAAGTTTGACGCAGATACTTTCTGGATTGCGTGGATTGACTTCGATGCCAGAGCGTCTCGGCCAATCTCTCGCGCGAATGTGGACGGTCACGGTGGCACAAGAGATAGCCAAACATCTCCTGTACCTTCGAGCTTTCCAGTCCTTTCACGGGCGTTTCGTCGACTTTGGCCGAGAATTTCCCGAATAAACAAACCTTTAGTGTCGTCACGGCTGAATCCTCCTATGGGCTGAGTAACTGAAACAATGAAGTAAACTCGACAAACTGAAAATCTGAGAGACGGGATTCTAATATACGACCAGTTCAAACAGGAAGGGAACAAGGTTTGTTTCGCATTTTGATTTCCTCCGGGTAGTTACCACAGATCGCCTTCATTGAACGGCGCAGGAGCGTATTTGGGATAAGCGTATACGCTTCTTAGCCAGGTGATCGTCAGCGACATCACCTATCTGCTCGACCTGGGGCTGCGGCTTGTTGATCTGAGAATCTCGCGCCAGCCTGAAGAGGTGATAGCCATAACCGCCAGCGCCGGCGGCGACCGTAATCAGCGCGAAGATGTAGGAGAGTCGCAGCTTGCCGAAGCGATTTTTCTGGCCTGGGGCTTCCATCAGTCATCCTATCGCTCGAACCCGATCCGATCCGGCGCGTCGTCAAAACAGGGGTCTCGCTGTGGTGAAATCTCGACTTGCGACACACGTTAGGAATGCGTCTGGCGGCGTCCGGCGCGGATGTGGTCAAGATTCGGGAGTTGATGGGCCACGCCTCGATCACGACCGCGATGCGCTTTATGCACGCGAGCGATTCCGGCAAGCGCGACGCCATCGCGAGAATGGCGGCGAGTTACTCCAAAAAAAATGTCACAAAATTGTCACAAATGAAAAACGGCAGGTACATGACCTGCCGTAAACTCTTGATTCTATTATGCGCCCGGCACGACTCGAACGTGCGACCTTTTGGTTCGTAGCCAAACGCTCTATCCAACTGAGCTACGGGCGCTTTTGAAGAGTGGGCATTTTGCCATCCGCCCCTTAAGCTGTCAACCGAGGGGAAATGCGCCTAAATCGGAACACCCGACAGTGGAACAGACATTAGTCTGTCCGCCCCTATTTATACGACGGACAGGCTGATAGTCTTTGAAAATTGAGTGCGATAACGTTGGGGCGCGGAATACGCGCCCAATCGCCTCAATCACGGATCCGGGGCGGGTTTCACCCGCCCCTACATCGGATTACTCAGACAAGGTGGACAGGTTTGTGTACCGCCGTTTGATCTTTCGCACGTAATTGATCGTCTCGGGGTAAGGTGGAACCGCGTAACCATATTTTTTGACCGCGCCTTCACCCGCGTTGTAACCGGCCAGCGCCAGGCTGACGTCGCCGTCGAAGAGGTCGAGTAGAAAGCGCAGGTATTGCGCCGCGCCGTGGATGTTCTGCTCCGGATCGTATATGTTTTTCACCCCGAATCTGGCCGCGGTCGCGGGCATCAACTGCATCAGCCCTCGCGCGCCTTTCGGCGATAACGCCTGGCTGTTGAAGGCCGATTCCTGATGCATCACCGAGTAAAGAAGCAACGGCTCGACCCCGTGGCGCGTCGCCGCCGCGCATATGATCTCGTCGATCCTCGCGTTGCCGGTGGTCTGGCCCCTGAGCCTTTTGTTCACCGGATTCCTGAAGCCGCGCCCCGAGATCGGCGCCGGCGCGATTGCGGCGCCGGTCGCGCTGGCGTCCATTCCGTCGACCACTTTTACTGGCGCCGCTTCAATCGCCGGATAGCCGATGGCCGGAGGCGCCGGCAAGTAGAGTGGGGCAACGGGCACGGCGATATCCGCCGTCATCAGCGCCAGAGTGGTGGCGGCCCTGCCCAGGCTTTGCAGCGCCGCGATTCCTGTTCTACTCAGTCCCCGAGACTCTGCGGCTCTTTGATCGCCGGATTGTATGGTTTGAGCGAATGCTGTGGCGTTAAGTAGAACTACGAATAAGAACAAGTGAGAGTATTTTTTCATCCCTTTGACTCGTTTCATCCCTTTTGATCGTAAGATTGATTTGCGCAGTTGACCCGGAGCGCGCGACAGATGCGAAGCCGCTGAGGTGAGTCTGAAACTCACTTAAATCGGTTTCGATCGTGTCTCTGTCGTTTTATTACGCGGCCAGGCGGCCGCGGCCGCCTGATTTCTGATGGAGGGTCAATGCTCGCCCGGCCTGCGGCCGGCGATGAGATTGACGCCGGACGGAATGTCTACGGAATTACGGCTCACCTCATTGTGATTTTGATAATGAGCGAGCCGTAAAGAAACATACCGCCCACACGCGGCGTTTGTGATGTTCGTTTTGCCCTATAGACTGTCTGAGTGAGTGGTTTTTGTGATTAAATAATTCAGTGCCTGTTTCCCAGCAACCACGTCAGCAGGTTATCCAACATTGTCGGATTGATCGGCAGGTCGCCGTGAGTGTCGCAGCCGAAGAGCGTGTAGGAGGGCGCCTGTTTCATCATTTGCGTGATCCCGGCGTCAGGCTGCTCGAGGTCGATGGTGAGTCCGAACAGGCTCTGGCGTGTGACCCTGCCGTCGCCGGGGATGAACATTTTATTGAAGGCTTCTTTGCGCAACTCGCGCGGAATGTTGCGCGGATAGAAGAGCGTTCGCGTCTCGCCTTTGACGTCGACGATCAGCGCCCCGGCGACCGTAGGCTCGCAATCGCCGCCCATCAAATGCAACCGCAGCGTTTCGGGCGGGGCGCCGGGGGCGTCCAGCGCTTCCTGGAAATCAGCGGCGCGCTTCAGGACCGCCCGCAAATATGCTGCGCGGAAGGCGAGGGTCTTTGCCGCCGCGGGCCGGCCCTCGCCCTCCCCGAACTTCTTGATCGAGGATTTCAATTCTCGGTTCGCAATCTCCGTGTCAAAAGCCGCAGACCAGTGGTAGCGCTCCCAGGTCCCGGCGTCGTAAAGATCGACTTTGATCGGCTCGAGCTTGGCGTCGTAAAACCTGGCCGACTCTCTGCGCGGAAGAAGCTGGTAGACCGACGCCGCCGTGAATATCGTCACGCGCCCGAGACTTTTGAAGAGGTTGATGCGCGGCTTGTTCGCTTCGGTGATCGAGTATCCGTAAATCAGCGAGCGCAGCGCGTCCATCGAACCTGCGTTAGGCGTCGCGAAGAGGACCAGACTTCTGATGCTTTGCGCCCCGCGCCAATCGGGGCGCGGCTGGCTCTCGCCCAGGACGTCCGCGTCGCCGTACATCGCAAAATAGCGCGCGATGAGGCCGCCCATCGAGTGGGCGATGATGTCGAAGCGCAGGTCGGGTCTGTTCGTCCGCCGCTTTATCTCCGCGATCTTCTCGGCCAGCTTGCGCGCCGATTCGACGTTGTCCCGCCGCCAGTCGTAAGCGAATAGGTAATAGGTGTCGCGGTCGCCGTCGGGGGTGGGCGCGTCGATGTCGCCTCGGCGGTAACCACCCTGGTTTTCCAGGGCCTTGAGCAACGCCCCATACACGCCGATTTCCGGCATGAATTTCATGAGCTGGGCCGATTCAATGACCCTCGACGCGACGACGTCGTCGCGGTTTTCGGAAAGCGTCGTAGACGTGATCGGCAGCGCCAGCGCCCCTCTGTCTTCCGGGAAAAGCTCGGGCCACAACTTCTCCCCGGTCGTTCGATTGACCAGTTCGGAACCAGTGACCCCGGGGATGATGATGATCGGAGTTTTGCCCGTCCGTTTGGCGACGATGGGCGCCGGAAAGATCGCCGGCAGATTCGGCCTGCTCGCTTTG
>Ga0126377_10004544_pt1 | contig 10123 bp, 6 predicted proteins | sample PanSoiMetPlot_22_FD_92647 | JGI IMG/M metagenome (GOLD analysis project Ga0126377, IMG submission 92647) | Tropical forest soil microbial communities from Panama - MetaG Plot_22 | ecosystem: Environmental > Terrestrial > Soil > Tropical forest > Bulk soil | place: Panama | collected 2016-02-17 | reverse complement strand
GCCTTGTGGCACTGAGGTGTGGTTTCACCACGGAGACGCGGAAAACACGGGGGACGCACGGAAGGGCGGGGCAGTGCCACCCTTTCTCCCTTCCGTGTGACCTCCGCGCCTTCCGTGTCTCCGTGGTGAAACCAGCAAGGGAGTGTTGATGGATTGGATTCTGCTGCTCGTCCCCGGCGCCATCTGGGGCGCCTCGTTCCTCTTCATCGCCGAAGGCCTCGACGCCATGGCGCCCAACGGCGTCACGTTCACCCGCGTCGCCGTCGGCTTTCTGACCCTCGCGCTCGTGCCGGCCGCGCGGCGTCCGATCCTGCGGTCCGATCTGTGGCCGACGGCCGCTCTCGGCGTCCTGTGGCTCGCGTTTCCGCTGAGCATGTTCCCGTTCGCCGAACAGCACGTGTCGTCCGCGCTGACGGGCATGCTGAACGGCGCGACACCGATCTTCGCCGCGATCGTCGCGACGCTCGTTGCTCGCCGTCTGCCCGCTCGCGCGGTCCTCGTGGGCCTTGGTGTGGGATTTCTCGGGGCGGTCATCACGGCGATGCCTGGGTTCGACGGCGCGAGCGGTTCGCCCGAGCAGGCGTTCGGCATCGCGCTCATCGTCGCGGCGCTGGCGTCGTACGGCGTCGCGATCAACCTCGCGCGACCACTGCAGCAGCGCAACGGCGCCCTTCCGGTCATCCTGCGATCGCTCGGGGTGGCGGTCCTCCTGACGGCGCCGCTCGGCGCGCCCGCGGTCATGCGCGCCCACTGGTCGTGGCGCTCTCTGGCCGCGATGTTCATGCTCGGCGCGTTCGGCACCGCGATCGCCCCGGTCCTCGCCGCCACGGCGGCCGGCCGCCTCGGCGCAACCCGCGCGGCCGCGACGACGTTCCTGATGCCGGTCGTCGCGCTGATTCTCGGCATCACGATTCGCGGGGAACGGGTGGAAGTGGTGTCAGTCGTCGGCGGAGCCGTGTGCCTTGCCGGGGCGTGGATTATCCGACGGTCGGCAATAAAGGCGACTCACGACGTCCAAAAGGTACAAGGGGTTCAAGAGGTCCAAGCGGTCCAAGAGGTCCGCGACGTTCGAGCGGTTCAAGAGGTTCGCGACCAGAGGCAGATTTCGAGCGTGCGAAGGCCGCAGGGAATCTAGGCCTTCGCACGATGTCGGCGGATCGCTTCAGCGGCTGACGATGACGGTGAGTTCCTCGTCGGAGACGAGCGCGCCATCGTCGGCGCGGCAGCGGAGCACGTAGGTCCCGGGTTCGCTGAACGTCACCGTGACCGGCTGCTTTCCGTCCGCGGGAATCGGCGGCGCCAGCCAGATCGGCGCCCACGGAGAGTTGGCGCCGGCGCGTGTGTCTTCCCAGGCCTTGATCTGCGGCGGATCGAAGGTCACCTTGCCGGGACCGCGGTAGAGAAACCACGTCACGTGCAGGCCGACGTTCTTTCCGACGGTGATGCGCACCGGCGGCGACGACGCCGCGCGTGCCAGCAACGCGCCCGTGTTGTCGCCCGTCACTCCGCCGGCGCCCGCCGCGCGAACGGCGGCCCCCGCGCCCGCGCCGCGGCGCTTCGGAATCCCGTCGTCTTTCACCTCGGAGACGAGCGTCACCTGCTGCCCGACCTTGATGTTGCGCGTGTTCGCTTCGACGATTCGCAGGACCGGGGGCTTGTTGCTTCGCACTTCGGGGCTGCTCGTGCCGGCGCCGAGCGCACCGGTTTCCGACGCCTTCACGACGTCGTCGAGCACATAGTCGGGACGCAGCGTCGCATACGCCTTCTCGGTGCGCCCGTGCGTCGTCAGCGTCCAGATCAATTCGTCTTTCTCGCCAAAGCCGGCGGGGACGCGCACCTTGAAGATGAAACGGTTGCGACGAGGAAGAAAATGCGTGGGTTGACCTTGATCAGCGCCGCCGACGTTGAAGCCATTGTCGGGACCGACCGGGACGTCGATCTCCTCTTCCCAGTTGCGGTTCATGTAGCCGAACACGAAATACTTCGCGCCGTCAGCGCCCTGCTCCCATCCCTCGTACGCGGGCGCGACGCTCTGCCCCTTGGTGTAGGAGAGCGACTGAGCCGCGCCCGAGGACGAGAGCGCGGCCAGAAGGCCGAACAATGCGACATTTCGGATTGCGGATTGCGGAATTCGGATTGATCGGAGATTGGCCTTCACGCAGCGATTGCGCAGCGCGTCTCCAATCCGCAATCCGCAATCCCCAATCCGAAATGTCACTATCACTGCTGCGGTCCTCCGGAGGGCTTGGGCGGCGCAGGCGGCACCAGGCACAGCGGGCACCCGATGACGTTGTCGTTCTTCGTCAGGTGCAGGCGCTCGCGACGTTTCGCCATCTCCTCCTGGAACTGCTCGTCGGTCAGCGCGACGCGCATGCCGAGGTCGATGAACATGTTCGCCACCGACCGGTTCCCGGATCCCTGCCAGTTGCGCGGATCGGGCACGTTCTTGTTCGTTGGCGAATTGTCCATGTAGCCGATGATGTGAAGGATCGTGCCCTTCGGCAGGAGCGGTGCGGAATCATCGGTGTAGTCGTAGCCGCGCACCCAGTTGTGGTCGTAGCCGACGCAGTTCAGCGTCTGGATGTTGTAGCCCCAGATCGCCTCGAGGCACATGCGGGCGCCCGGCGCGTGCAGATGGGGCTCGAACGAGATGATCTTCGTGTGCTGCTGCAGCACCGTGTACGCATGGAGCTGCTGGTTGGCTTCCATACCCTTGATGTCGATGTCCACCCCGTTGCCGAGCCCGAATACGGCGCGCTTGTACGTGGGCTTGTACTCCTTCGGCATCAGCTTGAAGCCAACCTCGAGGTGCGCGCGCGTGTCGCGTCCGTTCGAATGCAGGTGCACCGAGTCGGAGACGATGTACGACCCGGCCTTCAACAGACGCGCCGACTTCGGATCGAAGAAGTCCGCGTTCCGCCCCACTTCGTGAACCGGCCAGTTCACACTCTCCTCGTCGGCGAGAATCGACGGCGACTCCGGAATCTCGTCGGCCTTCGCGGGATCGATCACCTGCGTGCGCCAGATCATGTGGTGGAAGACGAAGCGGCCGCCCACCGTCGCGCGATTCCCCTTGGCGGCTGCCGATTCGACGTCGTTCACTTCCTTGATCTCGACCGCCGCGACATAACGGTCTTCGGTCAGGCCGGTCGGAATGCTCGGGATCTCACCCCACCAGTCCGGCGCATCGCCCTTCACGGTGAGCTCTTTGGACTTGAGAATCAGGTCCGGCGTGCCGATCGCCCACGCGGCGTTGTCAGCCCAGGTCCGGGCGGGCGGCATGTCGGCCGGGTTGCCGCGCGGTGCGCCTGCGTCCACCCACTTCGCGATCTTCGCGATCTCCTCGTCGCTGAGCGACGGGTCGTTCTTGAACTGCTGGATGCCGATGTTCTTCTCCATGTACCACGGCGGCATCACGCCGGCCTTGGGGCCGAGGCCGGTCTTGAGCTTGATCGACCGCGACCACGGCCGTACATCGTCATACGTGACGAGGGACATGGGAGCCACGCCGTCCGGTCGATGGCAGTTCTGGCAGCTGCGCTGAAGAATCGGCGCAATGTCCCTGGAGAACGTGACGTCGCTGCCCTGACCGGCCTGTGCCTGCAGCCCCGGGCCCGAGAGGCCGCAGATCGCCGAGAGCACCGCCGCCAAGCCGATTGCACGGTTCCAGCCGAGCGCTTGTCCGAGCCGCATCACAGTCTCCTTAAACAGGGAGAGACACAAAAGAACAGACTGTGATTTTAACGCCGTGATACCAGATTGCACAAATGCAGTAATGCCACTGGCGCAGCCTGTTACGGCCCGTCAGGCATTTCTGCATTCGTGCATTTCTGCCTAGTGCATTAGTGCATTAGTGCCTCGCGCGGCCTACGGCGTCACGGCCGCCGGCGCCGTCGCCTCGACGCGGACGATCTCGCTCTCCATGATTTTCGATGACAACGGAATCTGCCGCGTGAGCCCGGCTTCGCTCGCAACCTTCGACAGGAAGTAGCGGTTCTCGAACTTCTCGAAGATCAGCTCCGTCTGCTCCGGCCGCGGCGCCTTCGCCGCGATCGACAACGCAAACACGGTGTGGTGTCCGTCGGCGCTTTCAATCGCCAGCACGTTCTGGTTGTCGTTGAAGTCTTCCGTCACGACGTAGTCGCCCGCGGGCAGCTGCGTGGTGCCGACGATGAAGCTGAACGGGATGTGCACGACAACGCGTTCGTCGGCGCGCGCCACCGCCGCCGTCCCGACCATCAGCAGCGCCAGGATTACGCCTCGCACCAGGTTGCACGTCTTCATGGTTTCCTCACTTTCGTCCTCGCGGGCGCTGGCCTCATATTCAGTTGGACGGGCGTGGATCGACAGCGCCGTGATCAAGGCGTGAAACAACGGTGACAAGCCCAGATCGACGAGCAGGATAAAAGGAGCTGTGAAACTCTTTAGGTATGCGCGGCGTAGCCCAGAGTATGCCGATACTGATCCGCTGGGACCCCGACCACACGATGACGCTGCAGCTCACGGGCACGCTCGACACGGCGTGCGTGGCCGATCTCGAGCGCGCCCTCGAATCGGCGCGCCACGAACACACGCGCGTCGTGCTCGACTGCGCCAAGCTCCGCTTGATGGATCGCCCCACGCTTCAGTACGTCGCCGACCTCATCGAGCACGGTGTGCTGTCCATCGTCAACTGCCCTGATTACGTCGAGGGATGGATTCAGCGCGAATCCGTTCCCGCCAAACGATGACGACTCCGCTCGGCCGCCTCGCGGCGGGAGGCATCGCGGTCGCAGTGCTCGGCGTCGTTGCGCGCGCGCAGGCGCCTCAGTCGCCGGCGCCGGCTGCGACACCTCGGTGCCGTGTGACCGGCCGCGTCACGAGCGCGGGCGTTCCGATTCCCGGCGCCAGCATCGTCGTGCGCACCGGCGAAGCGGTCCAGCTCGCAACATCAAGTGATGTCGAAGGCGGATATTCGATCCAGTTCGCGCCGCACACGTCGTATCGACTGACGGTGGATGCAACTGGATTCGTGGGTACGGCGCAGGATCTCGCGCTGCCGGATGCGCCGTGCGATCGGACGATGGACTTCGACATCAAGCTGGCGCCCCGGCGTGCGGCCGCCGAGACGCCGACGCAGGCGCCGACGGCACCGCTGCCCGGCGCCAACACCGTTGGTGAGGCCGCTTCGTCAGCGGGACGCGGCGCTGGAGGACGCGGCGCGGGCGGGCGCGGCGCGGCGGGCCGCGGACAGGCCGCCCCGCGGTTCCAGACGCTGAACGTGCAGGCCGAGGCCAATGCAACATCGAGCGGCGAGGCCCAGGGCCAGGAGAGCGAGGACATCGCGCGGCTGCTGCCGACTGGCTTTTCCGCGCAGAACGCGCAGTCCGAGGCAATCGCCATCACCGGCAGCGGCGATGCGACGAGCCTCGATCGCGGCATGATGAACGGTCGCCTGCAGGCGATCAACGCCGGGCAGCTCGATCCAATCGCCGGCGTGTTCAATGGACCGGGCCAGTTCGGGCCGGGCGGGTTGAACGGGCCGGGTGGCCCAGGCGGGTTTGGCGGGCCAGGCGGATTCGGACGCGGCGGCGGGCCGGGCGGCCCCGGATTCGTGCTCGGCGGACGCGGCGCGCGGGCGCAGCCCACCTATCGCGGGTCCGCGACGTACACATTCGGCGGATCGGCGCTCAACACGCCGCCGTACCAGCTGCGGTCTGACGTGCCGAATGCCGAACCGCCGTACGCGCAGAACAACTTCGGCGCAACGTTCGGCGGCCCGCTGAAGATTCCCGGCATCTACGCGAACACGAATCACCGTACGAGCTTTCAAGTGAACTACAGCGGTACGGCCAACAACAACGTGTTCGATCAGTACGCGACGGTCCCGACGGCCGCGATGCGAGCCGGGGATTTCTCCTCGAGCGGCACTACGACGCTCATCGATCCGTCCACCGGGCAGCCGTTCCCCGGAAACCAGATTCCGGCCGGCCGCGTTGATCCGAGCGCCGCATCGCTGCTCCGCTTCATCCCGTCAGCAAATCTTCCGGGCGTTCAGAACAACTATCACGTGTCGACGACCGCATTCTCGTCGTCGCAGGCGGTCAGCCTGCGCATCGTCCAGAATCTGTCGCCAACCGTCTCGCAGAATGGGCGCGGCGGCGGCGCCGGAGGACGCGGTGGCGGTGGCTTCGGCGGCGGAGGCGGGTTCGGCGGTGGACGTTTCGGCGGGCAGGGCCCGGGCCGCGACAACCGCAGCACCAATATCGTGCTCACTGGCCAGCTGCAGTACCGCCGCAACGAAACGGACGGCCTCAACGTCTTCCCGGACCTCGGCGGGACGACGGTGAATACCAGTATCGCGGCGCCGATCAACCTGACAGTCGCGCGCGGGCGGTCGATTCACCTCTTCAACGTCAACGCCGTGCATTCGAACAGCGAGACGACGAACACGTTCGCGTACAACCAGGACGTCGCGTCGCAGGCGGGCATTCAGTATCCGAGCTCTGCGTCCACCGATCCGGCGAACTGGGGCGTCCCGAATCTGAGCTTCTCCGGGTTCACCGGCGTTCGCGGCGCGGGAACCACGGCGCGCAGCGACACGCGCGTGACGACGGGCTACACGTGGCTGCATCCGACCGAGCACCATCGACTCCGGATGGGCGGCGATTTCCGGTTCGATGCGGCGGAGAACGAGATCAACTCGAACGCGCGCGGCAGCTTCACCTTCACCGGCTTCTACACGTCCGGTGGAACGACGCGCCTCGGCGCGACCGGCGCCGACTTCGCAGACTTCCTGCTCGGCCTCCCCCAGCAGGCAAGCCTCGAAGTCGGCGGCGTCTCGCGCCTTCGTCAGCACGCGTTCGACGCCTACATCGAGGACAACTGGCAGAAAAACGCGAAGCTGACGCTCAATCTCGGCCTGCGATATGAGCTTGCGAAGCCGTATGTCGAAGTGGATGGACGTATGGCCAATCTCGATGCGAACTCGAGCCTCTCGGCGGTCGCGCCGGTGCAGCCGGGCACGGTCGGACCGTACACGGGAGCCTTCCCCGCGGGACTGCTCAACACCGACGCCAACAACCTCGGGCCGCGGCTGGGCGCGGCCTACCGCCTGACGCCGTCGACCATCCTGCGAGGCGGCTACAGCATCACGTACAACAGCGGGAGCTATGCGTCGATTGCGCGCGAGCTTGCGGGTCAGCCACCGTTCGCAGACACGACGACGGTCACGGGAACGCAGGGCCAGCCTCTCACGCTGGCCGAAGCGCTGCTCGCGCCGACTCCGCCGACGACGAACAACTGGGGCGTCGACCGCGACTACGCGCTCGGGATGATCCAGACGTGGAACGCAACCGTCCAGCACACCTTCACGCAGAACTGGGTCGTACAGGCCGGATACACGGGCATCAAAGGCACGGATCTCGACATTCTCCGCGCGCCGACGCTCGGGCCAGGCGGGGTTCCCGTCACCAGCGCGCAACCGTTCATCTGGGAATCGTCAGGCGGCCACTCGCAGATGAACGGCGCGAATTTCCAGCTGCAGCGGCGGCTGGCCGGCGGCATTGCTGGCGCCGTGTCCTACACGCTTGCGCGCTCGATGGACAACGCCTCGTCCCTCGGCGCCGGCGGACCCGTCGTTGCGCAAAACGATCAGAACCTGAACGCGGAATACGCGCTGTCGAACTTCGATCGTCGTCACCAGGTTTCGGGCAACCTGTATTACGAGCTGCCGTGGGGCCCCAACCGCCACTGGCTGAAAGACGGCGGCGTGCTCGCGGAGATTTTCGGCGAGTGGGCAGCGCAGATGACGGTGACGATCCAGTCGGGCACGCCGCTGACGGCGCGCGTGCTCGGCGCCTCGAGCGACCTGCTTCGCGGCGTCAGCGGGTCGCTGCGGGCCGACTATAACGGCCAGCCGATCCAGCTTCCGGATCCAACGGTCCAGGAGTTCTTCAACAAGGACGCGTTCACGATTCCGGCGCCGGGCCAGTATGGCGACTCGTTGCGCAACATGATCACGGGCCCTGGCGCCCGTCCGCTCAACGCGCTGTTCCAGCGCGACCTCCGTCTCTCGCCCAACCGCTCCCTGACGCTGCAGCTGAACGCGCAGAACCTCCTCGACGCGGTGCAGTGGGCGACGGTGGATACCAACATCAACTCGCATACGTTCGGATCCGTGATCTCGGCAAAACCGATGCGGACGGTCACGCTGACCGCGCGGATGAGATTCTGACGTGAAGCGATCCGTCCTCATCGCCGCGCTCGCGATCGGCATCGTCGTCCAGACGCTCTCCGCCCAGCAGCCCGCATCACAGGCGTCTCCCGTGTTCAAGAGCAGCGTCAACCTCGTGCTCGTGGACGTCGTCGTTCGCGATCGATCCGGAGTGGTCGTCCGAGGACTCAAGGCGGACGATTTCGAGCTCCTCGAAGACGGCAAGCGCCAGGAGATCCTCACCTTCGCGTACGAGGAGATAAAGCTGGACGCGGCGCCCGTCACGGGCGGCACGACGCTGACGGCCGGCGCCATCAAGCCCGTGCCTCCGATGCCCGCGCCAGCGGGCGCGATCACGTCGCCGCCGGCGCCGGACGACACTATCCCATCGCATCCGCTCACGTCCGACGAAGTGGCCGGCCACCGTCTCCTGACGCTCGTGTTCGACACGAGCTCGATGGAGCCGGACGACGTGCAGAAAGCGGTCGATGGAGCGCTGAAGTGGGTGGACCAGCAGATGACCCCGGCGGATCTGGTCGCCGTCACCGCAATCAACACGAGCCTGCAGGTCCTGACCGACTTCACGAGCAGCAAGGAGCGCGTGCGCGCGGTGCTGTCCAGCCTGTCGTCGAGCGAAGGAACGGCGTTCGCGGCCGTCGACGCCAGCACCGCATCAACGGATGCCGGCGCGCAGGCAGCCACGGACGATTCGACGGCCGTCGATCAGAGCGCGCAGGAGCTCGATACGTTCAACAACGACGTTCGCCTTCGCGCGCTGCGCACGCTCGCCGAGGCGCTGCAGCCCATCCAGCAGAAGAAAGCGATCATCTATTTCAGCTCGGGCATGCAGCGGAGCGGCACGGACAACCAGGTGGAGCTGCGTGCCGCGGTGAATGCCGCGCTGCGCGCCAACGTCAGCATCTACCCCGTCGATGCAAGGGGGCTGCAGGCGATCGTCCCTGGCGGCAGCGCGAGACAGGCCAGCAAGGGCGGCCTTGGCGCGTTCACCGGATCGGCGGTCGCGAACCAGTTCACGCAGCTTGCCGCCCAGCAGGAGACACTCACGTCGCTGGCGTCCGATACCGGCGGCACCGCGTTCACCGACACGAACGATTTCGGCGAGGCCTTCACGCGCGTCGAGCGCGACATCTCGTCGTACTACATCCTCGGCTTCTCGAGCACGAATACCGCAAAGGACGGGCACTTCCGCCGCATCACCGTCCGTGTGAAAAACCGATCGAACGTGAAGGTGGACGCCAAGGACGGCTACTACGCCGATCGGGATTTCGCGCACACGGCGAAGAACGACCGCGAAGCGCAGCTGCTCGAGCAGCTGGCGACGCCGATTGCAGCCACTGACGTGCCCATCTTCGTCACCGCCGGGTGGTTCCGGCTCGCGGCGGACAAGTACTACGTCCCGATCTCAGTCGCGGTGCCAGGTTCAGCCGTGCCGGCCTCGAAAGAAAAAGCAACGCTCGATGTGGCGGGCGTCATCCGCGACGAACGGGGCATGCCGGTTGGGCGCATCCGCGACACGCTGACGCTGCCGCCGTCCACTGCCGAGTCGCTGGCATCCCGGCAGGTGCTGTATCAGACCGGCGTGACGCTGCCGCCCGGCCGCTTTTCCGTCAAGGTCGCCGTTCGCGAGAACAGCGATGGACTCGTGGGCACGTTCGAAGCGCCGGTCGCCGTGCCCGAGCTGAAGCAGGCGCCCCTCAAGGTCAGCTCACTCGTCCTCGGCACGCAGCTCCAGAACGTGACCGGGCGGAAGACCTCCAGCCCGCTGGTGCGCGACGGCGTCGAGCTGGTCCCGAATCTCACGCACATCGTCGGCGCCGATCAGCACGTGTACTTCTACTACGAGGTATACGACCCCGCTCTCGACAACGGCGCGCCACAGCTGCGCACGAGCCTCGCGTTCTATCGGGG
>Ga0126377_10004543_pt1 | contig 10124 bp, 12 predicted proteins | sample PanSoiMetPlot_22_FD_92647 | JGI IMG/M metagenome (GOLD analysis project Ga0126377, IMG submission 92647) | Tropical forest soil microbial communities from Panama - MetaG Plot_22 | ecosystem: Environmental > Terrestrial > Soil > Tropical forest > Bulk soil | place: Panama | collected 2016-02-17 | reverse complement strand
GATGGCGTCCTTGGTGTTGCGGATGCCGCCGGCCGCCTTGACACCGCGCGGCTCGCCGGTCGTCGTGTGCCAGTCCCGCACGGCCTGCAGCATCACCTGGGTGACCGGCAGGGTGGCGGCCGGCGCGACCTTGCCGGTCGAGGTCTTGATGAAGTCGGCGCCGGCGGCGATCGCGAGCAGCGAGGCGCGGCGCACGTTGTCGTACGTACCGAGCTCACCGGTCTCGAGGATCACCTTCAGGTGGGCGTCGCCGCAGGCCTCCTTCACGCGCACGATCTCGTCGTAGACCTTCGCGTAGCGGCCGGCCAGGAACGCGCCCCGGTCGATCACCATGTCGACCTCGTCGGCGCCGCGCTCCACGACCCACCGCACCTCGTCGAGCTTCGTCTCAAGCGGTGACTGGCCGGACGGGAACGCGGTCGCGACCGAGGCGACCTTGACCCCGCTGCCGCGGAGCTTCTCGATCGCCGTCGGAACGAGGTTCGGGTAGACGCAGAGTGCCGCGACCGAGGGAACGCTGGTGTCGCTCGGGTCGGGCCGGATCGCCTTCGAGGCGAGCGCAGCGACCTTGCCCGGCGTGTCCGAGCCTTCGAGCGTCGTGAGGTCGGTCATGCGAACCGCCAGCTCGAGCGCGAAGACCTTCGCCTCGCGCTTGATCGACCGCTTGGCGAGTGTGCCGGCGCGCTCCTCGAGCGCGACCTGGTCGATCGACCCGATGCGCGGGAGGCGCGGCTCGAGCGGGAGCTCGAACCCGGTCGGAAGTGCAGGCGCCTGCGCCATGCGGCCCAGTGTAGCCCCGTCGCGGTGGTCAGCCCGACCAGGCCAGGAGCCGGTCGGCAACCGCGTCGAGGTCGTCGCAGACGGCGTCCGCCTCCGCGGCCTGGGCCTCGTCTGTGCGAACCGACGGGACGATGATCGCGCGGATCCCGGCGGCGTGGGCCGTCTCGACGTCGCGGCAGGTGTCGCCGATCTCGACTGTCTGGGTGGCGGGCCAGCCACCCGCCCGTCGGCGCGCGAGCTCGACGAGCGCGCTCCTCGACTCGTCCTCGCAGCCGAAGGCGCCCTGGCCCGGCGGGAAGAACCGCGCTAGGTCCAACCGCTCCATCCGGGCACGCGCGACCGGCTCCGGGTTGCCGGTCAGGAGGGCGAGCCGGACACCACCTGCCTCGATCCGGGCGAGCGCCTCGCCGGCCCGGGCGGCGGCGTGCCAGCCGGTCGTGTCCGCGTCGGCGAGGAGCTCGAGGTAGCGGGCGGCGAACCTCGCGCACCAGGCAGGGAGCCCCTCGTCGATCCGGTGTTCATCGAGGCCGGCGTCGCGCAGCACGAGGCGCGCGATCGTGAGGCTCGTCTGTCCCGCGTGGTCGACCTCTGCAAGGGGATCGTCAGGAAGCCGAACGGCGTATTCGGTCTCGAGCGTCTCCCGGAGGGCCTCGCCTGCGAGCGGATCGTGCGTCATGAAGAGGGTTCCGTCGACGTCGAAGAGCGCGAGCAGCGGCATCAAATGCCGAGGCGCTCGAGCATCGCCTCGTCGCGGCGCCACTTCGGCCTCACCTTCACCTTCAGGTCGAGGAACACGTGACCGCCGAGCAGGTGCTCGATCTCCGGCCTGGCCCGCACGCCGATCTGCTTGACGACCGAGCCGCCCTTGCCGACGACGATCTGCTTCTGCGACTCGGTCTCGACGAAGATCGTGGCGCGCACGACCGTGTCGGTGAGCTCGTCGACTTCGACCGAGATCGCGTGCGGCACCTCTTCGCGCGTCAGCTGGAGCGCTTTCTCCCGCACGAGCTCAGCGATTTGGACCTCGGGTGTCAGGTCGGTGCGCTGCTCGACCGGGAAGTACGCGGGCCCTTCGGGCAGCAGCCCGACGAGGTCCTCGCGCAGCTCCCCGACGCCGTCGCCCGTAAGGGCGCTGACCGGGTGGAGCGAGTGGAAGTCCCCGAGGCGAGCGCCGGTCTTCATCTGCTCGGCGATGTGGCCCGGCTTCAGGCGGTCGACCTTGTTGAGCGCGATCACGACCGGGACGCCGAGCTTGAAGACCCGCTCGGCGATGAAGCGGTCGCCCGCGCCGATCCGCTCCCTGGCGGAGAGGACGAGCAGGACCGCCTCGACGTCCTCGAGCGACTGGTCGACGGTGCGCTGCATCCGCTCCGTGAGCGGGTCGCGCGGCCGCTGGAACCCCGGCAGGTCGGAGAGCACGAGCTGGTAGCCGTCGCCGTTGGCGATCCCGGTGATCCGCCGGCGCGTTGTCTGCGGCTTGTCCGAGACGATCGCCACCTTCCCGCCGCAGAGCGCGTTGACGAGCGTCGACTTCCCAACGTTCGGGCGTCCAGCGACGGCGACGAACCCGCTCTTCAGAAGGCACACCCCCCACCCAGGGTGGGGATGAATGCCCGCCGCCCTCGGCGACGAGCGTACCGCCCCCCGACGCACGACGCTGTGACGCGTTCGTGCCGATTGTGGAACTTCAGTCGAGCTCCCACGTGTCGGGGAGCAGGTCGGCCGGCGTGTAGGTGACGATCTCCCCGTCGCGGTTCTTGAAGGTGACGCGGTCGAGCCGGAACTCGTAGAGCCACTGTCTGCAACCTCCGCACGGTGAGGCGGTGATGCCGATCGCCTCGAGGTCGCCCGGGCGGCAGCCCGCCACCACTGCACAGCAGATCGCCGTCTTCTCGGCGCAAACGCCGAGCGGGTAGGCGGCGTTCTCCACGTTCACGCCCTCGAACACCCGCCCGTCCCGCGCACGCACGGCCGCCCCCACGAAGTAGTTCGAGTACGGCGCGTACGCCCTCTCCGCAACCGCGACCGCCCGCTCGTAGAGCTCGTCGCTCACGCGAACAGCTGGAACACGACGAGTGTCACGAGCGCGCCGAGCACGCCGCCGTACGCCACCTCGAGCGCGGAATGGACTCCGGATTCGACGCGCGTCTGTGCCACGAGCAACGCCATGATGAACGTCAGCGACGAGATCAGGAAGCGGTGCGAGTCGGTGATGATGTACGTCGCCGCCATCCAGCCGGCGAAGGCGACCGCAGCGTGGCCGGACGGAAGGCCCCCGCGCAGCGGTGTCCCACGGCCGGTGTAGGCCTTCGTCCCGATCACGATGATGATCGTCACCACGAGCGCGATCAGCGTCACCTGAGCGGGCGCGTCGCGCAGTCGGTCGAGAAGGCGCGAGCTTCGGTCGGCGATCTCGCTCGAGAAGACGAGGTACCCGACCGCGACTGCGTTGACCGTGGCAATCAGGACCGCCCCGGCCGCGATGTCCTTCGCCAGCTTGGCGAGCGGGTCGAACGACGTGGTGGCGACGTCGATCGCCTGCTCCAGCGCCGAGTTGATCATCTCCGCGATGAAGACGAACGCGATCGCCAGCAGCAACGCGATCAGCTCGATCTTCGAGACGCCGATGGCGACCGCGGCGATCAGCACGACCACGGCGGCGAGGAAGTGGATCCGCATGTTCCGCTGCGTGCGGAGCACGTGGATGATCCCTTCGAAGGCGAAGTTGAAGCTCTCGAGCAGCGACTGGCTGCGACGCCCGGTCACCCGCGCCATCTCGCCTCCCGCTTCTCCATTTCTGCACCGTGGTCGTAGCCGATCAGGTGCAGGAGCCCGTGCACGAGCGGCTCTCTCCACTCCTCGCCGACGACTTGCGGGCAGAGCACCGCGTCGCCGAGCTGGCGCGGGAGCCCCGGTTCGAGCTCGTCGCGACCGTCGATCGGGAACGACAGCACGTCCGTTACCTCGTCCACACCGAGGTGCTTCCTCTTCAGCGTGCGCATCTCCTCCGGGCCGACGAAATGGAGGCCCATTTCCCCCTCGTCCACGCCCTCGCCTGCGAGCACGCGCTGGGCGAGGCCGACCGCCGCGGCCTCGTCGACTTCCTCGCCGCTGCGGTTCGCCACTTCGACCGACACCATCGCGCTACCGGCTGCGCTGCGTGCCGGTCTCTTCCGCGTGCAGCTTGTAGGCCTCGACGATGCGCTGGACGAGCTGGTGCCGCACGACGTCCTCGTGGCCGAAGCGGATGAAGGCGATGCCGTCGATCGAGCCGAGGATGTCCTGCACCTGGATGAGCCCGGAGGCCTGCTCCCGCGGGAGATCGATCTGTGTCACGTCGCCGGTGACGACGACCTTCGAGCCGAAGCCGAGGCGCGTGAGGAACATCTGCATCTGCTCCGGGCTCGTGTTCTGCGCCTCGTCGAGGATGATGAACGAGTCGTTGAGGGTCCGGCCGCGCATGAACGCGAGCGGCGCGACCTCGATCGTGCCTTTCTCCATGTAGGCGGCGAGCCGGTCGGGGTCGAGCATGTCGTAGAGGGCGTCGTAGAGCGGGCGCAGGTACGGGTCGACCTTGGCGAGCATGTCGCCCGGGAGGAATCCCAGCCGCTCGCCGGCCTCGACCGCGGGGCGCGTGAGGATGATCCGCCCGACCTCGCGGTCGGAGAGGGCGGCGACGGCCAGCGCCATCGCCAGGTAGGTCTTCCCCGTCCCGGCGGGGCCGATCGCGAACGTCACCGTGTGGTTCCGCATCGCGTCGACGTAGCGCTTCTGGTTGACCGTCTTGGGCGAGATCTTCTTGCCGCGGTGCCGCCACACGACGTCCTCGAAGACCTCGCGGATGTCCTCCGCCTGGTCGAGCGCCGCCAGCACCGCGTCGACGGTGCCCGGCCCGATTTCGTGACCGCCCTGCACGAGCTCGGCGAGCTCGTCGACAACGGCTCGGGCCTGGGCGACGTCGGGGTCCGAGCCCTCGATCGTCAGCCGGTTCCCGCGCAGGAGGATCGTGCAGCGAAGACGATCGCGAAGCGCCTCGAGCACGCCGTCGCCGACGGTCGCGAGCTCGGCCGCCACATCGTTGGAAACGGAGAGAACCTCCTGCACAGGGCCTCAGTGTAGGCGCTGCACACGACCCCAACCTGCCCCCGGCAGGTCACATTTTCGGCCCGGATTCGGCACAGACACGCGCGCCCGGCCTCGATACGCTCGCAGCGGGGAGGAGGCCGGGCGCGCCTTTACTCAGGGGCCCGGCGAGGGCGATCGGTCGACGGCGGTCAGGCGAGCTTCTCGCGCACGAGCTGGCTGACCGCAGATCCGTCCGCGCGGCCGGCGACCTGCGGCATGACGTCCGCCATCACGCGGCCGATGTCGCGCATGCTCGTCGCGCCGACCTCGGCGATCGCGTCGTCCACGATCTCCTCGAGCTCTTCCTCGGACATCGGCTCGGGCATGAACTCCTCGAGCACGTCGAGCTCGCGCTCCTCCGCCTCGGCCTGCTCCTCGCGGCCGCCCGTCCGGAAAGCCTCGGCAGCTTCCTGCCGGCGTTTGCGCTCGCGCTGGAGGACCTGGAGCTCCTCGTCGTCGTGGAGCGGCCGCTGCAGCTCCTTCTCCGCGGCGCGCAGGCTCGCGAGGATCAGCCGCAGCGTGTCGCGGCGCTCCTGGTCGCGATCGACCATCGCCTGCTTCAGCTCGTCCTCGAGCTCCGCGATGAGGCTCATCCCGCGAACCCCCAGGTGCGCCCGCCGAGCACGTGCCAGTGGAGGTGGAAGACGGACTGGCCTGCACCCTCGCCGACGTTCACGACCACGCGGTAGTCCTCGAGCCCGGCGGCACGGGCGACTTCGGCCACGAAGTCGAGCATCCGCTTCGACTCCTCCGGCGGGAACTCCGAGACCTCACGGAAGCTGGAGACGTGCCGCTCCGGCAGGACGAGGAGATGGGTGTCCGCCTTCGGATTGATGTCGCGGATCGCGACGAAGCCGTCGGCGGCGTGGACGTGGTCGCCCTCCCGCACGAGCTGGCAGAAGATGCAGTCGTCAGGCAGCGAGGATCCCCTCCTCCGTCACCGCGCCGCCGCGCACGCGGACGAGCTCGCCGACCGGGCCGCCGACGAGCCACGGCGAGTAGTCGTCGCCGTAGCCGCGCCCCGGCCGATCGACGAGGACGACGTCCTCGCAGCCGACCTTCTGGCGCCAGCGCTCGAGGCTCGCGCTGCGCGACTGCTCCCGCAGGCGCTGGCTGCGGTCGCGCTTCACCTCCACAGGGACCGTGTCGGCTGCGGCGGTCGCCGTCCCGGGACGCGGCGAGTACGGGAAGACGTGCACCTTGGTGATCCCAGCCTCGGCGACGACGTCCATCGTCCCCCGGAAGGCGGCCTCGTCCTCGCCCGGGAAGCCGACGATGGCGTCGGTGGTCAGGTTGAAGTCGCGAAGGGGCTCGACGCGCCGAAGGTAGGTCGCAGCGTCGTACCGCCGCCCCATCGCACGGAGGACGCCGTCGTCGCCCGACTGGAGCGGCACATGCAGGTGGCGCGCGACGGTCGGCGTCTCCCGGAGCGCCCGAACCAGCTCCGCGTCGACGTGGTTGACCTCGATCGACGAGAGCCGCAGGCGCGCGAGCCCCGAAGTTGCACCGGCCTCGCGGACGAGCCGCGGCAGCGCGAACCGGGCCTCGCGGTCCCGGTAGCAGCCGAGGTTGATCCCGGTGAGAACCACCTCCCGGTGGCCCTGGGCGACCCGCTTGCGCACCTCGCGCAGCACCGCCTCAGCCGGCCGGCTTCGCGACGGTCCGCGAACGAGCGGTATGACGCAGAAGCCGCACGAGAAGCTGCAGCCGTCCTGGACCTTCACGAACGCTCGGACGCGATCGAGGCGCACGTCCGCCTGGACGCAGCCGATCGCCCCGACGTCGTGGGCGACGTACGCAGGAGCATCCTCGCTCTGGCGGGCGACGACGACCACGTTCTCCGGAAGCCCGTCGAAGCCGTCACTCGCCAGGTTCGCGCCGCAACCCGTGACGTAGACACGACGGTGCGTGCGCGCGGCCCGAGAGGCGGCATGCCGAGACTTCCGCACGGCCTCGTGCGTGACGCAGCAGGTGTTCACGACGGCGATCTCGGCGGCGTCCTCGTGCTCCGAGTGACCGTCCGCGAGCAGCCGCTCCCGGATCGTTTGGGCGTCGACCTGCGAGACCTTGCAGCCGAGGAACCGGACCGAGAAGCTCGCCACGGCGCAGGACTCTACTCCTCGCGCCGAAAAACGTCCGCCGCCCAGCCCCCTGCCGTCCGCCGCCCGATCCGGCGGAAGCCCGGCAACCGCGCCTCGTCGCGCTCGAGGTAGCCGGAGGCGACCACCGTCGGCGAGTCGAACCTCGGACCGAGGGCCTCGGCTGCGTCGCGCGAGATGTTGGCGACCGAGACCGCAGCAGGCGGAAGCGGCGCCGAGAGGGCGTCGAGCCTCCGCACGTCGACCTCGACGCCGTTCTCCTCGGAGTTCCGAGCCGTCGCCTCGATCGCGGCCTGCTCGTGGTCGAGCGCGACGACCGGGTCGTACCCGAGGCGAACGCCGGCGATGGCAAGGACGCCGGAGCCGCAGCCGACGTCGAGCAGGCTTCCCCGTTCGAGCTCGGAGAGCAGTTCGAGGCAAAGGCGCGTGGTCGGGTGGCCGCCCGTCCCGAACGCGCGGCCGGGATCGATGACGATCGACTCGGCGTCGTCCGGCGGGTCGAGCCACGGCGGGCCGACCCACAGGTCGCCAACGCGCACCGGCCGGTGGAAGTCGCGCCAGCGTTCCTCCCAGTCGACCGGCACGTCCTCGGCGGCAACCTCGCCGAACGCGGCCCAGAGGCGCTCCTCGCCGCCCGCGTCGGTGTAGGCGACGAGCTCGAGCCCGTCCGGATGGTCGACCTCCTGGAAGCCCTCGGGGAAGAGCTCCAGCATCAGGGCACGGGCGACCTCGGCCCGTTCCACCGGCACCGACGCCGAGACGCGGCGGAGCGAGGTCAGCGGAAGGCGCTCTTCAGCTTGGAGAAGAACCCCTCGTCCTGTCGGTACGTCTCCTCGTCTGCGGTCTCGCCGAACTGCTCGAGCAGACCGCGCTGCTCCTCGGTGAGGCGCCGCGGGACCTTCACGTTCACGAGTACACGCTGGTCGCCGCGACCGAACCCCTGCAGAACCGGCATCCCGTGGCCCCGGAGGACCCGCACCTCCCCCGGCTGCGTGCCCGGGTCGAACTCCAGCTCCACGTCGCCCTCGAGCGTCGGCACGGAGGCGGTCGTCCCGAGCGCGGCCTCCGTCATCGTCAGCTCGACCGTCGAGAAGATGTCGTTGCCCTCCCGCACGAACCGCGGGTCCGGCCGGACTCGCACCTGGACGTAGGCGTCTCCGGCGCGGCCGCCGAGCACACCTGCATGGCCCTCTCCGGAGATGCGGATCTGCTGGCCGTCGTGGATCCCCTCCGGGATCTCGACCTCCAGCGTCCGCTCCTCAACGACCCGCCCCGAGCCGTCGCACTCCCGGCAGGGATTCTCGATCAGACGCCCGATGCCCCCGCACGCGCGGCAGGACTGGGCGCGGACGAACTCGCCGAACGCGGTCCGGGACACGTGTTGCACCCGACCGGCGCCGCCGCACGTGGGACAGGCCACCGGCTCAGTGCCGGCTTCCGCCCCGCTTCCGCCGCAGGCACCGCAGCCGATGCTCACCGGGAACGGGACCTCGCGCCTGGTGCCCGTCGCTGCCTCGACGAGCTCGATCTCGACCAGCGCGGCGACGTCTGCCCCGCGCGCACGGCCGGGTCGCGCGGAGACGCCGAACAGGTCGTCCCCGAAGAACGCGGCGAAGAGGTCGGACAGGTTGCCGAGGTCGAAGCTCCCGGGCGTGAAGCCGCCGCTGCGGAGGCCACTGTGGCCGTACCGGTCGTAGAGCTCGCGCGTCTCGCTGTTGGAGAGCACCTCGTACGCCTCCACAACCTCGCGGAACCGGTCCTCGGCATCCGGAGCGTCCGAGACGTCCGGATGGAGGCTCCGGGCGAGTCCGCGAAACGCCTTCTTGATCTCGGCGTCGCCCGCGGTGCGAGCCACGCCGAGCACCTCGTAGTAGTCGCGCTGCGTCGTCGCCATCAGCCTCGAAGCGTAGCCCGGCGACTAGCCGTCGTCGTACAGCTCCTCGACGAATCTCGAGAGCTCGTGCGCCGCGGCGCGGACGCTCCGGATCGCGGTCTCGTAGTCCATTCGGATCGGGCCGAGGAGCGTCACCGCCCCGAGTGTCCGGTTGGTGAGCCCGTACGACGCTCCGACCAGCGACAGGTCCCGCATGGCCGGATGGTCGAGCTCGGGCCCGACACGGACGAACGGTCGGCGGGGATCGAGCGCCTGGCTCAGCACCTCGAGCAGCGCGGCCCGCTTCTCGAGCACCTCGAGGAGCCGCTGGTAGCTGTCGAGCTCGCCGCCGCGCAGGTCCTCCAGGAGCCCGGAGGTGCCCCCGATGTAGAGGCTCTGCTCCTCGGCGGCCAGCGCCTCGGCGAAGAGCGGCCGGAGCGAGGCGAGGAAGGCGCTCTCCTGCGTTCCGGTCGCCGGCTCGTCGAGCCGGCGGCGCAGCACGTGGCTGCCGAGCTCGAGGCCCGCCACCCGGTCGTTGAGGTACTGGGCGGCCCAGTTCACGAGGCCGTGATCGACCGGGTCGGCGAACCGGTAGACGCGCTTCGTCACACTGCCGGTGGAGGTGATCACGACCACCATCACGACGTGCGGCTGGAGCAGGAGCACCTCCACGTGGCGCACCGTCGCCGTTCCCAGCGGCGGAGCGGACACGAGCGCGAGGAGCCTCGTCAACTCGGAGAGCATCTCGGTCGTCGCCTGCAGCGCCGCGTCGACCTCGCTGCGCGCGGAAGTGAGGTCGAGCGGGAACCCCTCCGGCTGCGGCTCGAGCCGCTCGAGCAGCCGGTCGGCGTAGTAGCGGTAACCCCGCTCGGTCGGGACCCGGCCCGCGGACGTGTGCGGGTGGGTGAGCAGGCCGTGGGCCTCGAGCTCGGCCAGCTCGCTCCGCACCGTCGACGGCGAGACCCGCAGGCCCGTCCGCTCGACGAGCGTGCGCGAGCCGACGGGCACCCCCGTCGCGATGTACTCCTCGACGACGCCGCGCAAGATCATGCGCTGCCGCTCGGTCAGGTTGATGTCAGCTGGCTCGACCATGCCCTTTGCAGGGAATTTTAGGCGAGGAGCTCGGCGGTGACGCCGCCGCCGAGGAAGCGTCCACGCTCGGTCAGCGAGAGGCCGCCCTCGCCGCGAACGACCAGGCCGAGCCGTTCCAGCCGCGCCATTGTGTCAAAGATAAGTGCCTCACCGAG
>Ga0126377_10004542_pt1 | contig 10125 bp, 13 predicted proteins | sample PanSoiMetPlot_22_FD_92647 | JGI IMG/M metagenome (GOLD analysis project Ga0126377, IMG submission 92647) | Tropical forest soil microbial communities from Panama - MetaG Plot_22 | ecosystem: Environmental > Terrestrial > Soil > Tropical forest > Bulk soil | place: Panama | collected 2016-02-17 | reverse complement strand
GGATCGCCTTGGGCAACCCATGCTTCATGTCCCTCTCCGTGACGTAGCTGCCGGCGAGCCCGAGCCCGGCGTCGAGAGCGCATATTCTACGCACGGATTCTGTCCAGCGGCGCCCGATTGCTTGCAGTGGAATACGAGAATGCGGCGCCAAGACGCAGGAACGGCATCGAGCCGTTTTGGCTCGATGCCGTTCCTTCAGGCGTTCTTGCTCAGCGTCCGCCGAACTTGCCGCCGAGGCCCTGCTGGGCGTCGTAGGCCTCTGACCCCGTGGGCCTGAAGTTGTTCGGCGCGTAGACGCGCGAGCCCGAGAAGCCGCGGTGCCAGTGATGGCGGCCGTGATGGTAGCGCGACGCGGCGCTCACCACATCGGCGCTGCCGGACGACGCGGCTGCCTCTGCACGCGGCGCGAGCGAGACGATCGTGACTGCCGCGACGGCGGCGAGCATCCATGAAGACGAGCGCATGATTTCTATCCTCCAGATTCGATCCCTCGCGTGGTCAACGCGGGGTTCTGGGCACGGTTCCGTTCGGCCGAGCACGCCAAAACAAAGAGCATTGGACGAGAGTAACGGTCCAATGCTCGAGTATGCCAAGACCTGTTCTATGCTTCTGCGTTGACCATCAGCGCCGCTGCATCAGCGCGCGCCGCTCTGGCCGCCGCCACCCTTCTGCGCGTCATGCGCCTGCGTGCCCTTCTGCTCGTTGTTGGTGCCGCCCGGCCGCTGCGCGTTGCCACCGGTCGCGCCGCCGATGTTGCCGGCGCCCGTGGTCCCGCTCTTCATGTTGTTGGGCGCGCTCATGCTGCTGTTGCTGCCCTGGCCCTGAAGCTGCTCTTTCTTCGTGCCTTCCTGCTGCGAGGTGCCTTGCGCCTCGCCGGTCTGAGCGTAGGCGATCGGCGCGGCGCTGATGGCAAGAGCCGCAACGGCGGCGAGAGTCAACGATGTCACGCGCATGAGTGTTCCTCCTGGGTTCAATCCTTGGTGCAAACCAACGCGCCGGACATCGCTAAGTTCCTCTGGGTTACGCGATCAAATCGCCGTCGTCAGTGATTTGCTTGGGAACTCACGGGCGAGCACGCGCGCCGATCAGTCCTCGCTTTGTTGCGATGCAAGCCCGCGTGGTCACGCAGACGAGAGCACGGTCGAGACCAGCATCGCCATCTGCGGGCGGGCGCAGTAAAACATGGCCAGCCAGCAGATGATCTTCATGCGCGAGATTTGGCGCGAGGAAGGATTGAGCCAGCGCGAGTTGAGTGCGCGCCGTGATTGCGCATGCGGCGTTGTCGCGCGGCCTCGGTGGCCTGCCGGACCGGCAGGTCTAGCTCGCGTGCGGCGGGTCGGGATTCTCGCTCCCGCTCGCTGGCCACTCGCGCCAATACGAAGGCCTGATCGTCGCCGCCAGTGCGACATTCAGCTTCGAATTGATCCATCCCTTGTCTGTGAGGCGGCACGGAAACGCGAGGGCGCGCGATCCGAACCGGTCAATGACCCAAAGCTGAACGTCCTGATCAAACGGCGCCGTGGTGATAGATTTCCAATCGTTCATGGTCGCCCCCGATGTCGGAGCCACCCTATCCCGCCGGCCAACGCCAACACACGCCGCGGCGTTCCTGCGACAATATTGCGTTTGTCTGATTGCTTTGGTTGTTTTGTTGCCCTTGTCGCACGCGCAGGCGCGCCGTTCGCTGGAACATCCACGATGATGTGTGCGTTGTCGGGGTACCCGTCCAACGGAGGTCAACATGAACAAGCATGTGCTTGTCGGAATGATCGCGGCCGCCGTCCTGTGGCCGGCGCTGGCATTGGCGCAGACCACGGTCATCGAGACGACCGGATCGACGCCGCCCGACGAGGTCGTCACTTACGTACAGCGCGAGCATATTCCTTCAGTCGCCATCGAAGGCGATCTGCGGGTCGGTGCGACGCTGCCCGGCACCGTCCAGTTGCGGACGATTCCTCGCCAGGACAAGTACGGCTTTGCGGTGGTCAACAATCGCCGCGTCATCGTCGAGCCCAGCACGCGGCGCGTGATTCGCATCATCGAGTAGCATTGCGCATGACGCGAAGCGGTCGAGGGGCCGTCCGGTGGGCGGCCCCTCGCCATGTGGACGTTCGGCGCGGCGCTGCCGGACTGGGCGCTCCGCCGTGCGATTGTCGACGTTTATCCGGTGTCAGTCTCGGCAATCGGGATGGAATCTACCGGCTGTCCTCTTTCGTCCGCAATGGTCACCATCCATCCCGACCAGTTGCGCTCGGCCATCAGCTTGCCGGTCGCGAGATCGTTGGCAAACATCCGCGCTTCTTCGCGCGCCGCCGCATCGCCGGCGAGCTCGAGGCCTTCCGCGTCGCCGAGCGTCTGTGTGCCATTGGTCAGATGAAAATAGTAACGCGTCATGACCGACCGCCACGACGAGAACCGGCGCGGCCGCTGCCGGGTTCCCGCTGCGGTGCCGGCTTTGAGCCCTCCGGAAATCTGATCGCGGCAATTGGCTTGCAGAAGAAACTGCAAGAATTAAGGCATGTTATGCGCTCTTGTTGATCGGACACCCTCGGCCTCGATGCATGGCAGACGCTCCAACCCATGCACCCGGCACCTGTCGACCACGGCCGGCGGGACAATCGACTGTCGGCGCCGGCGGCGGAACTCCGCTTGCAGCATCACCGTTCTGTCGTGGTGGGAGGCATCCATATCTTTGATTAGAGGTCAGCCATGATGAAGAACTTGTTCCTGAGCGTCGGTCTGGCGACCGCGCTGGCGTGCGCCGCCCCGGCGGCCCGGGCGCAGAACAAGGGCGATCAGGCCTTCCTTAAGAAGGCCATCGAGGGAAACTATGCCGAGATCGAGATGGGCAAGCTCGCCCAGCAGAAGGGCGCAAGCGACGGCGTGCGCTCATTCGGCAAGCAGTTGGAGCAAGACCACGCGGCCGCCAATACCACGGCGATGGATGTGGCGAAGCAGATCGGGATGACGCCGCCGAACGGCCCCGCCAAGAAGCAGCAGGCGGAGATCGATCGTCTGTCCAAGCTGTCCGGCGACAGGTTCGACAAGGCGTTCGCCAAGTACATGGTCGCTGATCACAAGCAGGATATCAAAGAGTTCCAGAAGGAAGCCAAGAAGACGAATGACCCGGCGGCCAGCTTCGCCAATGAGGTGCTGCCCGACCTGCAGAAGCACTTGCAGATGGCGCAGTCGCTTCAGAGCAAGGGCAGGACCGGATCGCGCTGAGCGCAATCCAGGACAGCGGTGCCGTCCAGCGCTTTGGCGCCGCTGCGGCCGGCCCATCGGCAAAGAGCCCGGGCCCTGGTCCGGGTTTTTTGCCGACTGCCGCCGTCGATACGCGATGGGGTGGATGGCGCCCTTCACGGCGCCAAAGACGATCCGAGCTTTTGCGCCGTGTCGACGATCCAGTCGCGGTAGCGCGCGAGCGGCGTGACGCCGGTCAGTCCGCCGCAGCCGGCGGAATTTTTTGGCCCGGTCGACCAGCTCACGACGCCGACGACGACGCGCTCGCCGTCGTCGAACACCGGCGCGCCGGAATCTCCGGTGCAGGCGCTCAAGCCTGCGCGCTCATTGCGGGTCGCCGGATCCACCAGGCGCAACTGGAGCGAGCCGGGGCGGCCGGTGGCGACGAGGCGCGCCGAACGCAACGTGCCGCCGGTGCGCCCGTCGCCGCGCCGTGTGACGCCGAAGCCCGCAACCGTGAACGGCTCGCCGACCGTCGTCGGCACGCGGGCGCCGAGTGCCGCCGGCGCCGTGCCCGCCGGGAGCGGCTCGGCCAGCTTGAGCAGTGCCACATCGGCGGTGGCGCGGTGGGCCAGCATCGTGTTGAGATCGAATTGCGGATGCAGGGCGACGCTGGTGACGTCCCTGAGCAGCGGGCGGCGCGCCGCGTCATAGTCGACGAGCTTGTAGTCGGCGCCCGGCAGCACGCAGTGCGCCACGGTGAGAACGAGATCCTGCGCGATCGCCACGCCGGTGCACGAATTGCCGCGCGAGCCGACGATCAGCACCACATGCCGGGCAATCTCGCCGGTTTCCGGAGCCGCGTCGCCGACCATGGCGGCGGCGCCGGCACTCAGCTGCGACAGGCAGGCCAGCGAAAGGGCGACGCGGCGAAGCATGCTGCGTTGAGCGTGCCGGCGCAGCGTTTGTCAATGATGAATCGCCTCGGGCAGCCGGCGAGGGACGCGGGTCAGGCCCGGTCGCGCAGCTCGCGTACACCTTCGTGCGAGGCACAATGGGCGCAACAGAACATCTCGGCGCCTTTCTCCAGCCCGTGGCCGACGATGCGCGTGCCGCAGTGGGCGCAGGTTGGCGCCAGCGCGTGGATCGCGCATTCAAAACTGTCGAACGTGTGGGTCGAGCCGTTCATCTTCACCTGAAATGCCTTGTCGTAGTCGTTGCCGCAGTTCTCACATTTTGCCATGGCATTGCCTCGCTGTGCGCCACCTGGGTGGCCCGGAAGGCTCAATCCGCGACCCCGGCGGCCAGTTCCGGGATCGCCTGCTGCGCGGCCGCCTGCCTGGCCGGCGCCAACCTGAGTCGGCTCGATCACATAGGCGAACGGTGGGGGCGGTCGGCGCCGCGTGTTGGCAGCCGATGGCGGTTGTGTCACAGGCGCGACTCACATCATGTTGGCTAAGGCCGCCAGGGAACTCGACTCCTGGCTGTGCGTTGTCGAGCGAAAATCGAGGGTGGCCGGGAGGAACGCGTCAGCGATGGCCTGATCGTCAGTCCACGGTCGGTATCCAAACGAGGGCGCAATGGGGGCCCGAGGCCGCCGGATGTGGCCGTTTGGAGAATGAAACGATGCGGATGCTCTCCCTGTTCGGCGTCGCCGTTCTGGTAATGGCGACTGGCGCGCTGGCTCACGATCGATGGGGAAACCCCAACTGGATCGCCAACGGGCATTTCGTCAGCCCGATCGATGGCTCGCATTGCTGTGGTGTGGCCGACTGCGTCGAACTCTCGAGCGGCGACGTGCAGGAGACAACCGGGGGGTACTTCCTGAACAAGCTGAACGAGACCGTTCCGTTCCGGGAAGTCCAGGTCAGCCGCGACGGCCAGTACTGGCGCTGCAAGAAGCCCGACGGCTCCCGCCGTTGCTTCTTCGCGCCGCCGCCGTCGATCTGACGCCTAGCGACAGCGCGCGCCCTGCGGCGCGCCTGCGAGCATCGGTCGGCAATGCCGACGCGTGATTGACGCGGCACGACGCTGGCGGCCAGACTGGCGCGCCAACGGAGCCGGCCGGCGTGATCATCGAATGGCATACCCATGTGTATCCGCCCGAAGAAGCGGCCGGGGACGCGCGCACGTTCGACGGCAGGAGCGGGCCGACCTGGGCCGGCCGCTGCCCGATGACGGTGGAGAACGTGCTCGACGCCCACCACAAGGCCGGCATTGCCATCAGCGTGGTCAGTAACGCCGCGCACTATCTCCGCGGCAAAGCCCAGGCTGACGAACTCGCCGCGATCCAGCGGTGGACGGACTACGCGGCGGAGATCCAGGAGCGTCACTGCGGCACGCTCTATGCGCTGGCCACGATCCTGCCATGCGGCGGTCCGGCCTATCTCAAGGAGGTCGAGCGCGCGATCCGCGAGCTCGAGCTCAAGGGCCTGTTCATCAACTCCAGCCACAAGGGCCAGTACCCCGACGACGATGCGGCGCGGCCGTTCTGGGAGCTGGTGCAGGACCTCGACGTGCCGGTGATGATCCACCCGCCGCATATCGGCTTCGGCGAGGAGCGCATGCAGGACTACCGGCTGGCGTCCAGCGTCGGCCGGCCGTTCGACCTCTGCCTGTCGCTCGCACGGCTGATCGTGCGCGGCGTGCTCGAGGATTTCCCCCGTCTCAAGATCGTGGCCTCGCACGGCGGCGGCGGCATCTGCGAGGTGATCGGCCGCATGGATTATGCCTACGAACTGCAGGACGAAGCATATTTCCTCGGATCCTACGCGCCGATGAAGATCAGGCACGCGCCCAGCCACTACCTGAAGATGATGTACTTCGACACGGTGACCTATCATGCACCCGCCGCGCGACTGGTGCTCGACACGGTGGGCGCCGATCACGTGCTCTACGGCAGCGACGCGCCACCGCTCACCTCGCTGAAGCCACGCGCCATCAAGCTGGTCGAGGATCTCGGGCTTGGCGAGCGGGACCGGGCGGCGGTGTTCTGGCGCAACGCTGCAACCTTGCTGAAGCTGCCCGTCGCCGACACGGCCCGGGCGGTCTGACCGCATGGAGGCGAGGACGATGAAGCTTGACGTCGCGCTGCTGGCCGCGGCCTGCTGTTGCGTCGGCGTGGCGCCGGCCGGCGCGCAGGACTACCCCGTGCGCCCGATCCGCGCGCTCACCGCCACCAGCGCCGGCGGCACCAGCGACATCTTCATGCGCGTTGTCGGCGAGGAGATTCAGAAGCGGTGGGGCCAGCCGATTATCGTCGAGAACCGGCCCGGCGGTGGCATGACGATCGGCGGGCGTGCCTGCGCGGAGGCGCCCAACGACGGCTACACGATCTGCATCCTGCCGGCTGAAACGCTCGCCTACAACCAGTTCCTGTTCAAGAAAATCCCCTACGATCCCGACAAGGACTTCGAGCCGATCACCAATCCGTTCTTCAACACCCAGGTGCTCGTCGCTGCGAGCGCGCTGAGCGTCAAGACGCTGGACGAACTGGCCGCCCTGTCGAACGCGAAGCCCGGCACGTTGAGCTACGTGGTTCCTTCCGTTCCGCTGGCGCTGTTCATGGAGCAATGGCGACGGACGAGCGGCGCCGATCTGGTGAAGGTGCCGTTCAAGGGCGGCGGCGAGGCGGTGAACGGTGTGCTGTCCGGATCGACGCCGGTGGCCTTCTTCGGACTGGCCAATTGGATCACCCACATCCGAGCCGGCGCCGTGAAGCCGCTGGCGGTGGACGGCGATGCGCGCTCGCCACTGCTGCCCGACGTGCCGACGCTGCGCGAACTCGGCTATCGCGGCCCGCTCACCCGCGTCTATTTCGGCGTCGTCGCGCCGGCCGGTACACCCAGGCCGATCATCGGCAAGCTGCGCGATGAGCTTGCCGCTATCGGCGCCGAGCCCGGCTTCCGCCAGACGCGGCTCATCGACCTGGGTCTCGAGCCGGTGTTCGACGCTCCCGAGGACTTTTCCCGTTTCCTCCGGGAGGACCGCGCCAACTCCGAACGCATCGTCCGGGAGTCGGGCCTGGTGCCGCAATAGGCGTGCGCTTTGCCTCGGCCGTGGATTGCCATCGGCCGGCCATTTTGTGTTCATGTAAGGTTCACCGGGCGGGGGCTAAGAGGCCGCCATGCCGGTCGGATTCTGGTTTGCCTCCACCTTGACCATCGCCATGCTGGCCGCCGAACCGGCAGAGGCGCAGGATCATCCGCGCTGTCTCAACAAGGAACAGCAGCGCGCGGCCATCGCCAGCGGCAAGGCGGTGCGGCTCGGCACCGCCCTCAAGGCGGTGAAACGGCGCGGCGAAGTGGTGAGCGCCCGCCTGTGCGAGGGCAGCAAGGGCCTCGTCTATATGCTGACAGTGCTGGCGCGGGATGGCAAAGTAACGCGAGTCACCGTCGACGCGACATCGGGGTCGGTCCTGAGCGGCGGCTGAGAGGGAGAAACAATGCGGCTCCTCGTGATCGAGGACGATCCGGATTTGAACCGCCAGCTGGCGACCGCGCTTACCGATGCAGGTTATGTGGTCGATCGCGCCTTTGACGGCGAGGAAGGCCACTATCTCGGCGAGACCGAGCCTTACGATGCCGTGATTCTCGACATCGGCCTGCCCAAGATGGACGGGATATCCGTGCTCGAAGCGTGGCGGCGCCAGGGTCGCGCCATGCCGGTGCTGATGCTGACCGCGCGCGACCGCTGGAGCGACAAGGTCCAGGGCTTTGACGCCGGCGCCGACGATTATGTGCCCAAACCCTTCCACATGGAGGAGGTGCTGGCGCGGGTGCGCGCGTTGCTGCGCCGCTCGGCCGGCCACGCCAAGAGCGAGTTCAACTGCGGACCGGTGCGCCTCGACACCCGCACCGGCCGGGTCACCGTGGACGGCAATCCGGTCAAGCTCACTTCGCACGAGTATCGCCTGCTGTCCTACCTGATGCACCATACCGGGCGCGTCGTCTCCCGCACCGAACTGGTCGAGCATCTCTACGACCAGGACTTCGACCGCGACTCCAACACCATCGAGGTGTTCGTCGGCCGCATCCGCAAGAAGCTCGGCATCGAAGTCATCCAGACCGTCCGCGGGCTCGGTTATCTCCTCGCTCCGCCGAGCGATGCGCGCTAATTCACTCGCGCTCCGGCTGTTCCTTTCCGCCACCATCTGGACCGCGGTAATTCTCTTCATCACCGGAGTCGCGCTGTCCTCGATCTATCAGCAGTCGGTGGAGCGCGCATTCGACCGTCGCCTCAGCGTCTATCTCAAGACCCTGATCGCCGACGTCGCCTCGCCGGAAGAAGCCGGCGAGAAATTCGGCCAGCTCGGCGAGCCGCTGTTCGAGCTGCCGCTGTCCGGATGGTATTGGCAGGTGACGCGGCTCAACGCGCCGCGGCCGGACGTGCGCGCCTCGCGCTCGCTGTGGGACGGCAGCCTGCCGCATCTCGAGGACGCCGGCGTGGTGGCGAGCAACGACGGCACGCGCCGCAGCTATGTGGGCGGCCCGGAGGACCAGCGGCTGCGCCTGGTCGAGCGCACCATCGATCTCGGCGAGGAGGGCCGCTACCTCGTGGCCGTCGCCGGCGATCCGTCCGAGATCGACCAGGAGATCCGCGCCTTCGACAAGGCGTTGGCGGTCACCTTCGGCGCACTCACGGTGGTGCTCCTGCTCACCACCCTGTTCCAGGTGCGCTTCGGCCTGGCGCCGCTCAAGCGCATCTCCGAGTCGCTCGCGGCGATCCGCGCCGGCACCGCCGAGCGGCTTCAAGGCACGTTTCCCGACGAGATCGCGCCGCTGGCGCGCGAGACCAACGCGCTGATCGATGCCAACCGCGAGATCGTCGAGCGCGCACGCACCCACGTCGGCAACCTCGCCCATGCCCTCAAGACGCCGCTGTCGGTGATTGTCAACGAGGCGGCGGCGCGCTCCGATCCGTTCGCCGTCAAGGTGCGGGAGCAGACCGACATCATGCGCGATCAGGTGGCGCGGCATCTCGAGCGGGCGCGCATCGCCGCCCGCGCCTCCATGGTCGGTACCGTCACCGAGGTCAGTCCCGTGGTGACCGCGCTCGCGCGCACGATGGAGAAGATTCATCGCGCGCGCGGCATCGCCATCGATGTCGACGCGCCGCAGGAAGTGCGCTTTCGCGGCGAGCGCCAGGATCTCGAGGAGATGGTGGGCAACCTGGTCGACAATGCCTGCAAGTGGGCGCAGTCGCGCGTCAACCTCGAAGTGGTGCCGGCGCGCGGCGACGAAACGCAAATGTCGACCGTACGCCTGGTGGTCGACGACGACGGGCCCGGGCTGACGCCGCAGCAGCGCGAGCAGGTGGGCAATCGCGGCAGCCGGCTGGACGAGACCAAGCCCGGCTCTGGCCTCGGCCTGTCCATCGTGGTCGAGCTGGCGCAACTCTACGGCGGCAAGCTGGAGCTCGGGACCGCGCCCATTGGCGGCCTGCGCGCCGAGCTGGTGCTGCCGGCGGCGTGAGCCATGGTGCTGCGATGGCGCCGCGCTGGTCACGTCGCTGGTCGGGGCAGCCGAACAGAGTTTTGCCCCAATGCTCGCGTCTTAGGAGCCCAAGTGGTGCCGGCCTGCCGGCCTGAGAGGGGGTCGCGATGAAACCTGCCAAAACGCTCTGTATCATGCTGGTGGCCGCGAGCCTCGCGGGTTGCGCCGCCGATCCCTATGCGCCGAAGCAGAACACCGGCGCCGTGGCCGGGGCGGTGGCCGGCGGCGTGCTCGGCGCGGCGCTCGGGGGCCGCGGCGCCGGCAGCCGTCTCGCCGGCGCGGCGATCGGCGCGGCGGCGGGCGGGCTGCTCGGCAGCGCCATCGGCGCCTCGCTCGACGAGCAGGATCGTCAGCGTGCCTATGCGGCCGAGATGCAGGCCTTGGAAAGCGGCGCGCCCGGCGCTCCGGTCGGCTGGCGCAGCGACCATACGGGCTACTACGGCACCGT
>Ga0126377_10004541_pt1 | contig 10126 bp, 5 predicted proteins | sample PanSoiMetPlot_22_FD_92647 | JGI IMG/M metagenome (GOLD analysis project Ga0126377, IMG submission 92647) | Tropical forest soil microbial communities from Panama - MetaG Plot_22 | ecosystem: Environmental > Terrestrial > Soil > Tropical forest > Bulk soil | place: Panama | collected 2016-02-17 | reverse complement strand
TCGGCCATTGGCGCGAGGCCGGCGGGCCGCTCGCCACGCGCCGGAAAAAAGAGGTCGAAGAGGCTTCAAGAATCCTGGGAACGACGGTCGAGGTCATGGACAACCACGACGGGGAGTTGACGCCGACGCTCGAAAACCGGCGCGCGATCATTCGATTGATCCGCAATTGGAAGGCCGACATCGTCCTCAGCCCGCGACCCAACGATTACCATCCTGACCATCGCTATACGGGCATTCTGGTGCAGGATGCGGCTTATATGGTCACCGTTCCGTTCATCTGCCCAGAAACGCCGCCGATGAAGAACAACCCGATCTTTATGTACTACACCGACCGCTTTATGAAGCCCAACCCGTCCCAGCCCGACATCGCCGTCTCGATTGACGCGGTGATGGACAGGAAACTGGACGCGCTGGCCGTGATGGAGTCGCAGTTCCTGGAAGGCGGCGCGAACGGCCACGAAGGATTGATTCCCAAGAACGCCGAAGAGCGGGCCAAACGCGTCAAGGAGGTCCGCGACCAACACGCCGCGCGCAATGTCGGCGTCGCGAATCGCTTCCGAAGCGCGCTGAAGGAGTGGTACGGCGACGAGGCTGCGGCGAAGGTAAAATACGCCGAGGCCTTCGAGATTTGCGAATACGGGCGGCGGCCTGAAAAGGCCGAGTTGAAACGGCTCTTCCCGTTTTTCCAATGAGCGAACCCCTATGAAGTTCGGAGGACGTGATGTTTCAAGACTTGCGTTTTGCGATTCGATTATTGGCCAGGAGTCCCGGTTTCACTCTGCTGGCGGTCATCACGCTTGCCGCCGGGATAGGTTTGAACTCGGCGATCTTCAGCGTCGTCAACTCGGTCATGCTGCGACCGCCGCCCTACAGGGAGCCCGGCCGTCTGGCGCAGATCTGGTCGCGTGACACGCGGGAAGGCGGGGAGAACGGGGTTGTGTCGCCAGCCGATTTTCTCGACTGGCGCAAACAATCGCAGGGCTTTGAAAGCATGAGCGCCTATAGAATCTGGCGGACGTCATTCGCCACCGCAGAAGGCGCTGCGCAGATCAACGGCGCGTACGTCTCGAGTAACTTCTTCGAGACTCTCGGCGTCGCGCCGCGACTCGGGCGCGCGTTCGCGCTGGAAGAAGAGCAGCCGGGCGCCGATCACGTCGTCATCGTCAGCTACGATTTCTGGCAGGGCCGTCTGGGCGGCAGGCCGGACGTGATCGGACACACGCTCATCCTGGACGAGGTTCCACACACCATCATCGGCGCGCTCGGCCCCGAGTTCCGTCACCCGGAGCCGCTCTGGGATCAGACGGCGCAAATTTGGCGGACTCTTCCCTTGAGAGAAGGCCAGGAACGCGGGTCACAATACCTGAGGGCGATCGGGCGATTGAAGCGGGGCGTCGCCATCGAACAGGCGCAGGCCGAGATGAGCGCGATTGCGAGCCGGCTCGAACAGGCGTACCCGGCCAGCAACACCTATCGCGGCGTGGGCCTCGTGTCGCTGCGCGAACAATTCACCAGCGAGGTTCGCCGCCCGTTGCTGATTCTGCAAGGGGCGGTCGTGTTCGTCCTGCTGATCGCGTGTGTGAATGTCGCCAATCTGCTGCTCTCGCGCAACTCCGCCCGTGAACAAGAGATGGCCATTCGCGCAGCGCTGGGCGCGGGCAGATTGCGGCTCATCCGCCTGTCGCTGGCGGAAGGTCTTGTGTTGGCCGCGTCGGGCGCGGCCGCCGGCTTGTTGCTCGCGCGATGGGGGCTGGATTTTCTGATTTCGCTCGCGCCGCGGGAGTATTTCCGGCTGGCCGATGTCCGAATGGATGGCTGGGCGCTGGCGTTCACCCTGGCGCTGTCGCTACTCACAATCCTGATCTTCGGACTCGCGCCGGGGCGCCAAGCGGCGAAGATCGACATCAACGACGTTCTCAAGCAGGGGCGGCGCGGGTCGCGCGGACAAAGCCTGCGTGGGGTTCTGGTGGCGACCGAGATCGCGCTCGCGGTGGCGCTGCTGGCGGGCGCGGGGCTTACGCTCCGCAGCCTGGCGCATCTGCAAAACATAAGGCTCGGATTCGACGCTGAAAACCTATTGACGATGCAGATCGATCCGCCGAAGGCGATCGAAGGAGAGCAGGTCACGGCTTTCTACGAACGGCTTCTGGCGCGCGTGGAAGCGCTGCCGGGAGTCAAAAGCGCCGCCATCACGCTGAGCCTGCCTCTGGCGCAGATGAACAATATGAGCTCCGGGGTCACAATTGTCGGGCAGCCCGAGCCTGGCGACGGCATTCCGCCGGTGGCCTTCTATCGCGCCGTAAGTCCCGGTTATTTCCGCACGATGGGCATTCCATTGCTCAGCGGCAGAGACTTCAACGAACGTGACAGAAAAGGCGCGACCCAGGTGGCCATCGTCAACGAAGTCTTCGCGCGCCGTTACCTTCAGGGCGCCGATCCCGTAGGACATAAGATCATTACGGACTTGAGTTCAGGAGATGAAGATAACAAGCCGGTGGACATAGTCGGCGTGGTCGCCGACGCGAGGCACGCCGGATTGCAGATCGAGCCTGAGCCTGAAATATACGTCGCGCATGCGCAGGACGGCTGGCGAGCGATGACGCTTGCTATACGTACGGAGGGCAAGCCGGAGCTAATGGCGCCGTCAGCGCAAAGCGCAATCTGGGAGGTCGAGAGGAACGCGTCGATCTCACGCGTCAGCGCGATGAACCGGATTCTCTGGGAACTACTGACGCGGCCTCGATTCATGCTGGTGTTGCTCGGCGTTTTCGCGACGGTGGCTTTGCTTCTCGCCGCCATTGGGGTTTATGGCGTTATGTCGTATACGGTCGCGCAGACTACGCGCGAGATCGGCGTCCGCATGGCGCTCGGGGCGCAAACCCGCGACGTGATGAGACTGGTGATGTGGCATGGGATGCGATGGACATTGGCCGGCGTCGGGATCGGCCTGGCCGCCGCTCTTGGGCTGACTCGGTTGATGATGAGCCTTCTCCCCGGCGTGCGACCGAACGACCCGGCGACATTCGCTGGCGTGTCGTTATTGCTTGTGGCGGTGGCGATTGCGGCCTGTTACCTGCCGGCGCGCCGCGCTACGAAGGTTGACCCAATGATCGCGCTGCGCTACGAATAAATCGCCCCGAGTATTTCCAAGAAGTTCAGCATTGCGCAGTTCGTAGTCCCGCCTTTAGGCGGAATCGTTTGGCTTCATGGAATGGATCTGCATCCGACGCTTCCGCCTAAAGGCGGGACTACGAACTTATTTTCTGAGGATCCTTCATGTCGGGTTGCGACGCCCTGAAACAATGAAGCCTGCTTTACGGCGTGAGCGCAACCGACCCGATCACATTCGCAATGGCCGCATTGTCGCTCGCGGGCGCGGCGCTGCTCGCCTGCTATCTGTCGGCGCGCAGAGCGGCGAAGGTCGATCCGCTGATCGCGCTTCGACACGATTGATATAGTTGGGGAACCAATGAACTTTCAAATCAGCTTACGCAAGACTGAGGAAAAGGATCTGGATTATGTTCTCTCCGCAGAACACGACCCGGCAAACCGCATGTTTGTCATACCCTGGTCACGAGACGAACATCGCCGGGCTCTGATAACGCCTGATCTGGCGCATCTGATTGTTCAAGGCGAGCGCGAGGTGGGGTATGTTATTTTAGCGGGCTTACAAGACCCGAACGAGACCATAGAGTTTCGGCGGATTGTGATCACCGAAAAGGGAAAAGGCCTTGGGAAACGAGCGGTTCAACTCGTCAAAGAATTGGCGTTCGAGCGCTACCGAGCCAACAGGCTATGGCTGGACGTGAAGGAGGGCAATCAGCGAGCGCAATCGTTATATAAAGCTCAAGGCTTCGTAGTCGAAGGAGTATTGCGACAACGCTTAAAGACGGAGACAGGCTATGAATCGCTGGTAGTCATGTCTATCCTACGCGAAGAGTACGAGAGAGAAATCCGAGGAACTGATTAGGCCGGATTTCAATTGTGTGTTCGGAAAGACAAACACGGGGAGCGCGGGGATCACAGGGAGAAGTCAGGTAGAGCAATGACTTTCCACTTTCTTATCCCGTGGCGCCCCGCGCTCCCGTGGTTGGCGCCGTACATGAAATTGCAAATCGCTCTATGACATGCCCCATGACCAAACTCAGTGTGAACCTCAACAAAGTCGCGCTTCTGCGAAATACACGCGTCGTAGGAATTCCAAGTGTCCTTGAAGCGGCGCAAACCTGTGTCCAAGCCGGCGCCCATGGCGTTACCGTTCATCCACGTCCGGACGAGCGTCATACAAAGGCTGCGGACGTTTACGCGTTGGCGGAGTTGCTGGCGGCGACGCCCGGCGTCGAGCTCAATGTTGAAGGCAATACCTTCCCAAAGTTTATGGAGATCGTACGCCAGGTGAAGCCTACACAATGCACACTCGTGCCAGACAGCCCGGACGCGTTCACCTCAGACCACGGCTGGAACCTTGCTAAAAATGCTGAAGAGAGTAAACGCCTTGCGCCCGTCATCGAAGAATTGAAGGGGATGGGAATCAGAGTGAGTCTCTTTATGGACGCCGACAGCCCTGATATAGAACGCGCGAAGGAGATCGGGGCTGATCGGATTGAGCTTTACACCGAATCCTATGCCGCAACTTACGGCAGTGAAATAGTGTTTGAGCGCTATGCGATCGCGGCGAAAAATGCGCAAGAGGCCGGTCTTGGAGTGAACGCCGGTCATGATCTGAACTTGAAGAATTTGGGCGCTCGCTTACGCGCGCGGTACTGTTAAGCGCTTCGGTGTTTTCTTTTGCCTGCAACACTGCTTCGCCGCCGCGGCGGATTGAAGGCCGAGCGGCCGCAAAGCAAGCGGCGCGCGAACCATGCGCGATCTCGGCGCCATAAAGATTGGGAGGTGAGATGTTTCAAGATTTGCGTTTTGGGATGCGAATGCTGCTGAAGCGGCGCCGGTTCACGGCCGTGGCGATTATCACGCTCGCGCTCGGCATCGGCGCGACGACGGCAATCTTCAGCGTTGCGGACGCCGTGTTGCTGCGACCGCTACCGTTTCCCGAAGCGGAGCGCCTTGTCTACTTGCGCGAGGTCAACGCGTCGGGAAACACGACGGGAGTCGCGGAACCCAACTTCGAGGACATCGAAGCGCGGAGCCAGAGCTTTGCCGCATTGGGATACGTCGGCGGCGGCAATCTCGTAGTGACGGGCGGCAGCGAGGCCGTGCGGACGCAAGTCTCTTACGCCTCGCGGCGGATTTTTGAAGTTCTCGGCGCGCAGCCTATCGCTGGCCGCACATTTTTGCCTGAAGAGACGAAGTACAAGGGGCCGACGGCTGTACTGGTCAGCTATGGCTTCTGGCAGCGGCTGCTCGGAGGGCGGGCCGATTTCAGCGCAGTGCGGCTGAATGTGGACGGCGTCAGTTGCGCCGTCGTGGGCGTGATGCCGCCTGGCTTCGACTTCCCGGCAGGGACTGAAGTCTGGGTGACGAGCAGCATCGAGCCGCCGAATACTTCACGTGTGGGGCACAAACTGCCACCGGTCATCGGGCGGCTGCGCCCCGGCGTTTCGATTGAGCAGGCGCGCGCTGAAGTGAGCGCCATCGCCAGGCAGTTGCGGCAGACGCACGGCTCTGCGACGGACGCCGTGGATTGCGCGCTGATCCCGGCGCAACAGTACCTGACTCAAAATTCGCGCGAGAACCTGTTGCTCTTCGCAGGCGCGGTCGCAATGCTGCTGCTGGTGGCGTGCGCCAACGTCTCCAACCTACTGCTCGCGCATTACGTCACGCGGCGGCGCGAATTCACGGTCCGCGCGACGTTGGGCGCTCGGCGATGGCGGCTGGCGCGGCAACTGGGCGCCGAAAATCTGCTAGTGGCGCTGCCCGCGGCGGCGCTGGGCGCGCTGCTGGCGAGGGCCGGCGTGACGCTGCTATTGCGACTCGATCAAACGAACCTGCCGCGGCTGAATGTCATCAAGGTTGACGTGCGCGCGCTACTGTTCGCCTGCGGTCTGGCGGTGTTAGTCGCCGTCGCGTTGGGGCTGCTGCCCGCGTTGCGGTTCGCCAGACAGGATTTGCCGAAGGGGTTGAAAGAATCCGGTCGAGGGCAAACTTCGGGCGGCCGGCTGCGCGGCTTGTTGGTCGCGGTACAGATTTCTCTGACGCTTGTTTTGCTCACGGGCGCGGGATTGTTGGGACGAAGCTTCTTGAAGTTGTCGCAGGTCGATCCCGGCTTCAAGATCGGCGGCGCGGTGGCGATGACGCTGGCTCTGCCTTCAACCATTACGCCGACGGAAGACGAAGAACTGCGGCAATTTTACGCGAGACTGCTGGATCGACTCGGAGAATTGCCGGGCGTGACGGCCGCCGGCGGTATCGCTTCATTGCCGTTGACCGGCCGCGGAGCGAGAGGAACATTTCTGATTGATAACAATCCGGAGCTGAAGGGCCAGGCCGGATACGCGCCGGCGAGCGCGGGCTACTTTGCGGCGATGGGCATTCCGATCTTGCGGGGCCGCCTCTTTGACAGCAGCGACACTGTCAATTCGCCGCACGTTGCGGTCATCAGCCAATCTTTGGCGCGGCGGTATTGGCCGAACGAGGATCCGATCGGTAAGCGCATTCAGTTCGGCAGTATGGACACAGACAAACGATTGCTCCATATCATCGGCGTGGTCGGCGACGTGAGCAACGCCCTGGACACCGAGGCAGGCCCGATGGTCTACGCCTATTCGCTGCAGCGTCCGCAATGGTGGCAGGTGTCTAGCCTTTCCATCGTCGTGCGCGGGACCAGTCAGCCGCAGGCGCTGATTCCGGCGATGCGCGCCGCCGTCGAGGCTCTGTGTCCCGACGTCCCTCTCAGATTCCGCACGCTCGACCAGGTCTTCTCTTCATCGCTCGATCAGCGACGGTTCATCCTGTCGCTCTTCGGGGTCTTTGCGGCCGCCGCGCTGCTGATCGCCGCCATCGGCGTCTACGGCGTGATGTCGTATACGGTCACGCAGCGCACGCAGGAGATCGGCGTTCGGATGGCCCTCGGCGCGCAAGCGGCTGACGTACTGCGCATGGCGCTCGGACACGGCTTGAGACTGGCCGTGATAGGCGTCGCGCTGGGACTGCTGGCCGCGTTCGCGTTGACCCGGTTGATGAAGAGCCTCCTCTTCGGCGTGGAAGCGACAGATCCGCTGACGTTCACAGCGGTCGCGTCGTTATTGACGATCATAGCGCTGCTGGCCTGTATGATTCCGGCGCGGCGGGCGACGAAGGTGGACCCGATGGTCGCTCTCCGCCACGAGTGAAACCGCGTGATCAATAGTTATGGAGGAAGCCATGAAATGGTTCGCCGTGATCGCAGTCAACATCACCCTGTTTTCAACTCCGTTCTCCGCGCTCGATCTGCCACAACAGGAGCGAGAACGCCCTGACCGGATCGAACAAGCCCGTAAAGCCGGCGCGCCGCCTTCCGCGCCCGCCAAAGCCGTCCTCGACGCCGCAATCTCGATCGTCAAACAGAATGCGCTGCGGCGCAACGACGTGGCATGGGACAAAGTCGAGCCGCAGACGCGCGCGCTCGCCGCGGGAGCCGAGGAAACGAAAGACGTCTATCCCGCCATCAGGTATCTCTTGAAAGAACTCGGCGACCACCACAGTTTTTTGTTACCGCCGTCACAAACGAAGGCGTTTCAGACGGGAGGCGCCGAGAATCCAAGGCCTGAAGTTCGATCACTCCCGGAAGGTGTCGGTTATGTCAGTGTTCCTCCCTATTCCGGCGTCGAACCCGGCGCGGCGCTGGAGTACGCCAAGCGCCTACACGAAACTATCGCCGCGACGGCTCCGTCGGCGCCCTGTGGCTGGGTCGTGGATCTGCGATCCAACACGGGCGGCAATATGTGGCCGATGTTGGCCGGGCTGAGACCATTTCTCGGCGGCGCAGGCCTGGGGACATTCGTAAGCGCCTCCGGTTCGAGTCCGATGTGGGTCGCGGGGCAGTACGTCAGCGCCGAGCCTCCGCAGTCGCCAGTATCGCTGGAATCCGCATTTATTGCGGCGCTCACAGGACCCAAAACGGCCAGTTCCGGCGAGGCCGTCACAGTCGCATTTCGCGGACGCCCACGCACACGTTCGTTCGGGCAACCGACCGCAGGATTGTCCACCGCGAACCAAACATTCCCACTTCCGGACGGCTCGATGATTTTTCTGACGGTGTCTGTTTATGCCGACCGGACGGGCCATCGTTATGGAGACAAGATCGTCCCCGACGAGATCATCGAATCAGTCGGGCGCGACGGCGGCGCCCCAGATACAGACGCCACGCTGCTGGCGGCGATAAAGTGGCTGAAGCAATCTTCGGGGTGCGATAAACGCCCTCGATAGGACTCGGATTTAACAGGTGTCTGACCAGACAGAAAAATGTGGGAGAGAAAAATAAGAGATCCCATTTTTCTCTCCCACATTTTTCTCTCTGGTCGCCGGTCGCCAAATGTATACTGACATCCGCTTCGATCTTCTACCCTAAATCCTCGAACATCGGGAGAGAATTATGCAGACACTCTGGCAAGACCTTCGATACGGCGCGCGCGCATTATTGAAGAAACCGGCCTTCACGCTCATCGTCGTTCTTACGCTCGCGCTCGGCGTCGGGGCCAACACCGCGATCTTCAGCGTCTTTAACGGCATCGTTCTCAAACCGCTGCCGTATAAAGATCCGGACCGTCTGGTCTACGCATGGAAGAGCGAGAAGCGCGGCATGCGTTATCAAGTGGGCGACCATTCGGATTTCGGGAGTATCAGCCCCGGCGCGTTCCACGACTGGCGCGAACGGAGCCGAAGCTTCGAGCAGATGACCGCTTATCGCGCCAACTCGACCATCCTCAACAGCGGGGATTTGACGATGTATGTGGTGACGATCCGCGCCGCAGGCCGGTTCTTTGAAACTCTGGGCGCGAGCGCGCAATTGGGTCGAACATTTACGGACCGGGATTACGCTCCCGATGCGCCGAGGTCTGTGATCCTGGCTAATGACCTGTGGCGCAGTCAATACGCGGCCGACCCGCAAATGATTGGCCGAACCATATTACTCGAAGGTCTGCAGCATACGGTGATCGGCGTGATGCCGCCGGGATTCTGGCCGACTGCATCAGCTGTCTCCCGAGTCTGGGTTCCATATTTTTTCAGCGCGGAAGAGAAAACGAATCGCGCGTCGGGCGGATGGTCGGTGCTCGCTCGATTACGACCCGGGATTTCGTTCGATCAGGCGCAGACCGAGATGGATCTCATCGCCATACAACTCGAAACCGATTACCCGGAACACTACAAAAACAGCGGCATCGCCCTGGTTCCCGCCGACGCCGAGATACTCGGAAGTCTCGGAGGTTTCGAACGGGTCTTTTTACTTCTGCTGTGCGCCGTCGGATTAGTCCTGCTGATAGCCTGTGTGAATGTTGCGAACCTGTTGCTCGTGCGCGCAGCCGAACGCGAGCGCGAGTTCGCGTTGCGCGCCGCGCTAGGCGCGAGTCGCGGGCGGTTAATGCGCCAACTTCTGACCGAGAGCATGTTGCTGGCTGCGCTTGGCGGCGGGCTTGGCTTATTGCTCGGAGCGAATGGAATGAGGGCGCTCACGGCTCTGCTGTCCAGCGCCGCGGTCATTCCGCGATTGGACGACCTGCGGTTCGATTGGCAGGCGTTCGCGTTCACGGCGGCGGTATCGTTGGCTACGGGACTGCTCTTCGGCCTGGTTCCGGCGATCCGCGCCGCTCGTCCCGACCTGCAGGAAGCCCTCAAGGAAGGCGGGCGCGGCGCGGCTTCGAGTCGCAGGGTCAGACGAATGGGTAATCTGCTGGTGATCGGAGAAGTGGCCTTGGCGATGCTATTGCTGGTCGGGGCTGGATTGATCGTGCAAAGCTTCATACGCCTACAACTGACCGATCCTGGATTCGCGCCGGGTCGCCTGCTCACGATTAAGGTCAATGTGCCCGACTACAAGTATGGTCGCACCACAGGCGCCAGCCGCCCAGGCAGCCAGGAATTCGTCACGCGGATCAAGCTGTACCGTGAAGTCGAGGAGCGCCTCAATGCGCTGCCCGGAGTGGAGTCGGCGGCGATCTCCGACCGATTGCCCGTCGAGCCTTATTTCGGA
>Ga0126377_10004539_pt1 | contig 10131 bp, 6 predicted proteins | sample PanSoiMetPlot_22_FD_92647 | JGI IMG/M metagenome (GOLD analysis project Ga0126377, IMG submission 92647) | Tropical forest soil microbial communities from Panama - MetaG Plot_22 | ecosystem: Environmental > Terrestrial > Soil > Tropical forest > Bulk soil | place: Panama | collected 2016-02-17 | reverse complement strand
TCACCGTAGTAGAAATCGCGATCGGCATACGCCAGGTTCATCGCCTGGTACACGGTGTGGATATAACGCGCGCTGTTGTACCCCATCGACTTCAGATCGAAGTTCTCCAGGATGTTCAGCGTCTGCAACATCACCGGGCCCTGCACCCAGTGTGTCAGCTTGTAGACCTGGACACCCTTGTAGTCCGTACTCACCGGCTCTTCGAGATACACGCGCCAGTTGGCGAGATCCCCGGGCGTATGCAGGCCGCCGACTTCCTGTGAGCCGCGGGCGAACTCGCGCGCGATGTCGCCTTTGTAGAAGCGATCGTAGGCCGCCATGATCGCCTGCTTGCGGTTCTTGCCTGCGCGCCGTGCGGCGGCTTCAGCCTTGACGAGTTTGCGCAGCGTCGCGGCGAGATCCGGTTGCCGGAAAATTTCTCCCGCCTCGGGCGCGGCCCGACCCTTGTATGCAGCATCGCCTTCGTGGACCAGGAACGTGCGGCGCGATTCCGGCCACTTGCTCAGTTCGCCCTTCCATTTCTCGATGGTGTTCGCCGCCTGCTCTTCGATCGGGTAGCCGTCGGCCATTTCGATCGCGGGCGCCAGCACTTCGGCGAGACTCAGTTTGCCGTACTCGGCCAGCATCACCATCAGTCCGCCCGGCGTGCCCGGTGTCACCGCTGCGAGTGGACCGAACTCGGGCGGATATTCGTAGCCCTTGGCGTGGAAGAACTCTGGCGTCGCACCTGTCGGCGCCACGCCGAGTGCATTGACGCCGATCACCTTGCCTGTGCGCGGGTTGTAAATGAGCGCCTGCGTTTCTCCGCCCCAGCTCAGCGTGTCCCACATGGTCGACGTCGCGGCAATCATGGCGCAGGCCGCATCCACGGCATTGCCGCCTTTCATGAAGATGCGCGCACCGGCAGTCGCTGCGAGCGGCTTGCCGGTCACAGCCACCCAGTTCTGTCCGTGCAGCACCGGCTTGACTGTTTTCGCGCCGGCCGGATGAATCACCAGCACGAATGACAGAAGACTGATGCTGATGATCGTGCGCTTGCTCAGAACTCGCATGCCACTCTCCCTCGTGCAGAGATCAAGAAAGCGGAGTAACCACAAAGAACACAAGCAGACCCGTACAACACAAGAGCTGAAGCGACAAACCCAGATTACTCGAAGGAGCACCCTCGATCCGGTCAAGGCAGTTTGAAAATCAGCCCATCCTTGATGACCACAGCCACGTCCTGGAGCTGCGTGATGTCCTGCAGCGGATCGCCTTTCACCGCGATCACGTCGCCGAATTTTCCGGCAGCGATCGCGCCCACGCGATCCTCCCAACCCATGTACGTTGCAGCAACTGACGTGGCGGACTTGATGGCCTCCATGGGCGTCATGCCGCGCTGAACCATGATCGGAAACTGCCGCGCATTGAGTCCGTGCGGATACACGCCTGCGTCGGTGCCAAAGACAATTGGCACACCTGCGGCGTGAGCGCGGGTGAAGGACTGGCGCTGCGCCTCGGTGGTCTCGAGATTCTTGCGCAGGAATTCCTCGGGCCAGCCCTGCTTGCGACCTTCGGTGTCGATGTAGTCGCCGTTGTAGATGTCCATCGACAGCGCCACGTTGTGCTCGCGCGCCAGGGCGATGCCGGCATCGTCAATCAGCGAGGCGTGCTCGATGGTGTCGGCGCCTGCGAGGATCGCTTCCCGGATGGAGCGCGCGCCATGAGCATGTGCGGCAACCTTCTTCCCGGCTGCGTGCGCAACCTGGACCACGGCCGCGATCTCTTCCTGGGTCATTTCCGGTTCACCGGGTACACCGCCGTAGGCCAGCACGGCGCCAGAGGCAATCACCTTCAGCACATCCGCGCCGCCATCGATCGCCACCTGCGCCTTGCGACGAAATTCTTCCGGCCCACGCGCGACGCCGGCATGGAACACGGCCGGGATCTGTTCCGGCGGCACGTTCGGCACGATCAGGTCGCCGCCACCGTTCGGAATGGTCAGATAGAAGCCGCAGACCTGCATGCGCGGGCCGGCGACCTCACCGCGATTGATCGCATCGCGCAGTTCGCGATCGGTCCAGGCGTGGTAGACACCGACGTTGCGCACTGTCGTGAATCCGGCGAGCAGCGTGGCCTGTGCCTGCTTGCCGGAGAGCTCTCGTTGCTCTGCGTCGGTGCGACGCAGATACACGCTCATGTCGCTCGTGTCCTGCGACGTCTCCGTGATGTGATCGTGCATCTCGATCAATCCCGGCAGGCAGGTGTACTGGCGCAGATCGAGCACCGGCAGATCGGCGTGCGACTGAAACCCCTGCGACACCGACTCGATGCGGCCGTTGTGAATCACGACGGTCATCGTCCGCTGCGGCTGATCGCTCACGCCATCGATCAGGGCGCCGCATTCGATCGCGATCGAACCGGCTTTGTAGGGTGCCGACGCCAGTTGCACGATCGGGGCGGCAATTGAGTGCTGCGTCCTGCCGCACCCGGCGAGGGAGAGCAGTGGCAGCAGGGCAATAAATGAGTACGAGAGTTTCATCCTGATCGGGGCCCACGAAACGAGAAGCCCCGGTCGCACGCAGTGCGGCGGGGCTTCTGATTCAGTCAGTCGCCGGCATTTGCGGCGACCAATGACTACTCGGTCTTCTTTCCGGCGATCTCGGCCAGCGAGGCCTTGCGGGCCGCTTCGAATTCATCGCCCGCCACCCACGTAGGCATGGCATCGGCATTGGCGACATCTAGGCCGGTCCAGAAACCGAGCTGCGCGTCTTCGACCATGCCATCGAAGTTCCAGCTGTCGTTGATCTCGTCCGACGGCTGGTGATAGTTGGTCTTTTCGTACTGCTCGTGCTGTTCGCGGCCCCAGCCTTCGGGCTTGCCGATGAAATCGGTGCCGCTGTCGAAATAGAACGCGGGCACGCCGATCTTGGCGAAGCTGAACTGGTCGGAACGATAGAAGCTGCCGCGATCGGGGAACTGATCGCCGGTGACGACGCGACCTTGTGCCGAAGCCGCTGTCTCCAGCACCTGGTCGAGCGACGACTTGCCCTTGCCGATGTAGGTCACATCGCGCGTGCGGCCCCAGATGTTGCCGCTGTCGAAATTGATGTTGGCAGCAATGCGTCCGGGCGCGACCGTCGGATGCGTGGCGTAGTACTTCGAGCCAAGCAGTCCCTGTTCCTCCGCGGCGACGAACAGCAGCATCACCGAGCGACGCGGCGGCGTCGGCAGCCCCTTGAACGCCTTGCCGATGGCAAGCACCGTAGCGACACCGGATGCATTGTCCATTGCGCCGTTGTAGATCCGATCGCCCGATGCATCGGGCTCGCCGATGCCGAGATGATCGTGATGAGCGCTGTAGATCACGTATTCGTTGCTCAGCTGCGGATCGCTGCCCTTGAGCACGCCGTAGACATTGGCCGTGGTGGAACGATTGATCTTGTTGGTGAACTCGAACGAGGTCTTCACGCCGAGCGGCACCGGCGTGAAATCCTTCGATTTCGCGGCTTCGCGCAACTGATCGAGATCGTTGCCGGAGAGCTTTACCAGTTCGCGCGCGGCATCCTCGGTCATCCAGCCCTTGACCTGGATGCGCGGTTCACCCTCCGCCGGCAGCTCCACCTGCTCACCGCTCCACGACGTCTGCACGACCTGGAACGGATAGCCGGCGGACGGCGTGGTGTGAATGATAATCGCGCCCGCCGCACCCTGCCGCGCAGCGCTTTCGTACTTGTAGACCCACCGGCCGTAGTAAAGACGCGTAGTGCCTGCGAACAAGGCCGGATCCCAGTCCGGATCGTTGTTCAGCATCAGCAGCACCTTGCCCTTCAGATCCTGGCCCTTGAAATCATCCCAGCCGTATTCCGGCGCCTGGATGCCATAGCCGACGAACACGACCTCGGCATCCTTGAACGAGCCCTTCTCCGACTGCACGCCGCTGCCTGCGATGTACTGATCCCACCACTTGAACGACGCCTTCTTGCCGCCTTTCGAGAAGGTCCACTGCTTCGGCATCTGCGCGTCGATACCAACAACATCGAAACTCTGCTGCCAGCCGCCGTCCGGACCGCCTGGCTCAAAACCAATCTGCTTCAGCTGTTCGACCAGGTAGTCGCGCGCCTTCGTATCGGCAGCGGTGGCGGGACCACGGCCCTCGAAATCATCTCCCGAAAATGTCGTGATCTGCTGGCGCAGATAGTCGCCGGTGATCTGCGCGGCTGCAGTGCGCGCCTCGGGCGCCACCATCTGCGACACGGCCTCGGGTGTTCCCTGCGGCTGTGGCGTCGGCTCGCTGCGCTTGCAACCGGCGAACGGCAGGGAAGTGAGCAGCAGCGCCGCAATCAGCGCGCTCCTCGTGATGTCTCGACGCGAGGCTGTATACATCGGAAACTCCGGCGAAAACGACGATCGCGAAACTGTACCACCGGCGCAGTCACAGACAACCAGTCCGCAACGCGCGATCCGGATAGAGCAATATGCGCACAAGGCCTTGCCCGGCACCGGTGAGCAACCAACAATCGCTGCGTCGGTTCACTTCCGGAAAGCGCTCATGTCCGACGGCCCCAGGCACCTGCTGCTGATCCATGGCGGTCACGAGCGTGGTCGCACGCACGAACTGGTTGCGGCCGTGCGGGACGGCATCATGCAGGCGGACGAGGACATCGAGTTGCGTGTGCTGCCCGCGCTGCAGGCCGGCACCGAAGATCTGTTCTGGGCACACGCACTGCTGATCGGCACACCCGAGCACTTCGGCTACATGTCCGGTGCCGTCAAGGATTTCATGGACCGCACCTTCTACCCGGCGGAAGGCAGGACGACCGGGCTTCCTTACGCGATCTTCGTCAGCGCGGGCAACGACGGTAGCGGCGCGGTGAGCTCCATCGAACGCATCGCGCTGGGCTACCAGTGGCGCAAGGTGGCCGAGCCCGTGATCGTAAAAGGACCGGTCGACGACGGTGCGCGTACCCGCTGCCTCGAACTCGGCCAGACCCTGGCGTCGGGGCTGGCCCTGGGGATCTTCTGAGCGGCAGGGTGCCGGCGATGGCAGGAATTACACGGATCGCGGCAGATTCCGCGTCGGAGTATTGATTCCGGGCGGCGCGCTGTGACCTGGTCCACGCCCCCGGGAGCGACGTTTCGGCGAAACTCGCAACTCCCTGTCAGGGAGCTGGTGGTTTTACGCGCATTCGCTACGCCGGTCACACTGCAAGGATGGCTGTCGGCCGTTAACGGGAAAATGTCCGCTCTGTTCACAAACCTCGTCTCCGACCTGCCCCGACTCGTCGCGCTGGTGATCGCTCTGCTGGCGACGCTGATCGCCATCGCCGCTTACTGGCGGCGGCAGCGGCCCTCCGCCTACGCCGGCATGCAGCGTCGCGTCGATGTGCCGGTGCCAGCCATCGTGTACCGGGACACTCCCACCGTCCGGGTTGCCGATTCGCAGCGCATCGATCGGCTGCGCAAGCTCGTGCGGCTCGCCCCGGGTGAGCACGCAGACCTGCTCGAGAACCTCGCAGACGCTGCGGCGATTGGCGTCTCGCCCCGCTTCCGGATCACACTCAAGCGCGTCGTGCGCATGGACGACGGCACGGCAGTCGCCCACATCGCCGTCGATTTCGGTGGCGCCGCGGTCAGTTGTGGACCGCTGGTGGAGGAAATCGGGTTCAACGAATTCGTGCTGCCGCGTGCTGCGCGCGACGAGCCGCGCAACTGCGTGTTTCATTACCAGGAAAACGGCGACGCGCTGAGCTTCATGCGCATCAAGCTGCGTGGCGTCGACATGGATCAGGACATCGCCGAGCTCGACGTGATGCAGGTGTCGGGTCACTGGCCGGCGACCTGAAGAAAGACCAAGCGGCCTCCCCCGCCCACCTCACCAGCCACTGGTGATATCGGTCTGACGGCTATCGGGCGGTTACCCGTACTTGCCGCCCTCGCGCAGGACTTCATCCCACGTCGGTACACCCGTACTGCCTTCGAAATTCCGACAAGGCAATATCGCACCCCCTTTCGGGTGGTCATCCGGTCGCTGCACGGCGAAGCCATGTCCCATCCGCGTCTCGTCACGACATTGATGGCTGCACTTGGAGCGAGCCTGTGCAGTTGCGTCTCCATGGCGCCAGAGCAGCAGACGCCGCCCTTGCCCGTGCCAGACACCTGGCCGCCCAGCGCGCCCGTCGGCAGCGCAGTACAACCTGCACATGCCTTGCAATGGCGTGACTATTTCACCGATCCGTTGCTCCAGCAGTTGATCCAGACGGCGCTGGACAATAACCGCGACCTGCGGCTGGCAGCGCTGCGAGTCGAAGAGGCTCGCGCGGCGTTCCGCATCCAGCGCGCCGATCAGTTTCCCACTCTCACTCTCGGCGCGCAGGCCGCGCGCGCCCGTGTGCCAGGGGATCTCAACGCCAGCGGTCAATCCGCGATCGGCAGCGAGTACCGCGTCGAACTCGGTGTGAGCAGCTGGGAACTGGACCTGTGGGGACGCGTGCGCAGCCTGAAAGAGTCCGCCCTGCAACAGTGGCTGGCGAGTGAAGCGGGTCGCCGCTCAGTCGAGCAGGTGCTGATCGCGCAGGTCGCCGACGGTTACGTCGGCTTGCGTGAACTCGACGAACGCCTGGTGCGTGCACGGCGTTCGGAAGAGACGCGCGCGGAGGGCTATCGTATTTTCACGCGCAGGTTCGAGGTCGGTTCCGCCTCGAGACTGGAGCTGGCGGGAGTGAAGACCCTGCTGACCCAGGCGCAGTCGCTGCGGTTGCAGCTCGAGCAGACGCGCGCCCTGCAATTGCACGCCCTCGCGCAGCTGATCGGCGCCAATCCCGGACCCCTGCCGCCGCTGGTGCCATTCAACCAGGCGGCGCTGCTCGCGGATGTTTCCCCCGGACTGCCATCGGACCTGCTGGTCGAACGTCCCGATGTCATTGCCGCCGAGCATCGACTGCGCTCGGCAAATGCCGACATCGGCGCGGCGCGTGCAGCGTTCCTGCCCCGCATCGCACTGACCGGCACCTGGGGCACTGCCAGCTCCGAACTGCAGGGACTGTTCGATTCCGGTAGCCAGGCATGGACTTCGGCGCCGGTCATTTCGTTGCCGATCTTCGATGGCGGCCGTCTCAGCGCCAATCTCGAGCTGACCAGGGTCCGTCGCGACATCGCCTTGACTGATTACGAGAAAACGATCCAGACGGCCTTCCGCGAAGTAGCCGACGCGCTGGCTGCACGACGCTGGTTGGGCGAACAGCTGGAAGTGCAACGCGCGGGGCTCGATGCACAAACCGAACGCGCGCGCCTGGCGCAGCTGCGCTACGCCGCCGGCTCGGCTGCCTACCTCGAAGTACTCGATGCCCAGCGCGACCTGCTCGATGCGGAACAGGCAGTGGTGCAGGTTCAGCGCGCATTGCTGTCGAGCCAGATCGCGCTGTACGCAGCCCTCGGCGGCGGTGCCTGAGTTCGTCGCCTGTCGTTCAGTCATCGCACTTCCCCCAAGGAAGTTTCTCCATGACCCTCTCCGAAACGCAGAAGAAATTCGCGATCGCGGCGCTGATCGTCGCTGCCGCCGCGGTCGCGTGGTGGATCTGGTCGAAGAAAACGGGCGACACGCTGGGCGAGGGCTTCGTCAGCGGCAACGGCCGCATCGAGGCCGTCGAAATCGACCTCGCCACCCGGCTGCCCGGTCGTGTCGACCAGATCCTGGTGCGCGAAGGCGACTTCGTGCGGGCGGGCCAGCCGCTGGCGAGGATGCAGCTCGATACGTTGCAGGCGCAGCGTGCCGAGGCACAGGCTGGGCGCCAGCAGGCGGAGTACGGCGCGACTGCAGCACAGGCGGAAGTTGTCGTGCGCGCAAGCGATGTAGCCGCGGCACAAGCGCAGGCAGCGCAACGCGAAGCGGAACTCGATGCCGCCAAACGACGACTGGCACGATCGGAAATGCTTTCCACCGAAGGTGCCGCCTCCGTGCAGGAACTGGACGACGATCGGGCTCGCGTCCGCGGCGCCGAGTCCGCACTGGCCGCGACCCGGGCACAGATCGCAGCTGCTCAGGCCGCCGTCGCGGCGGCGAAGGCACAGGTGGTTGGCGCGCATTCGAATGTGACCGCGGCGACCGCGACGATCGCACGGATCGAAGCAGACATCTCCGACAGCGAACTGCGTGCACCGCGCGACGGCCGGGTGCAGTTCCTCGTTGCGCAGCCGGGCGAAGTGCTGGGCAGCGGCGGCCGGGTGCTGAACCTGCTCGACCTCACCGACGTCTTCATGACCTTTTTCGTGCCGGCGAGCGCGGCCGGACGCATCGCACTCGGCTCCGAAGCGCGCATCGTGCTCGACGCCGCACCGGATTTCGTGATCCCCGCAACGATCTCGTTCGTCGCCAGCCAGGCCCAGTTCACACCGAAGACCGTGGAGACGGCCAGTGAACGGGAAAAACTCATGTTCCGCGTGCGCGCACAAATCCCGCCGGATCTGCTCCGCGAACATATCGAGCACGTGAAGACCGGCCTGCCGGGCGTGGCCTGGGTCAAGCTCGATCCGCAGGCCGCGTGGCCCGCTTCGCTCGCGACCCCGCCGCGGACCTAGTCGATGCCGAACGATGCACTGCCGTCCGTCCGCTTGCGGGACGTCAGACTGCGCTACGGCAAAACCGCAGCGCTGCGCGGGATCGACCTCGACATTGCTGCGGGACGCATGATCGGCCTCATCGGGCCGGACGGCGTGGGCAAGTCCAGTCTGCTGTCGCTGATTGCCGGCGTGCGCGCAGTGCAGGAGGGACAGGTCGAAGTGCTGGGAGGCGACATGTCGAGCCGCCGGCATCGCAACCTCATCTGCCCGCGCATCGCCTACATGCCGCAGGGCCTGGGCAAGAATCTCTATCCCGCCTTGTCAGTGGAAGAGAACCTGCAGTTTTTCGCGCGCCTGTTCGGCCACGGCGCGATCGAACGACGCCGTCGCATCGACGAACTCACCGGCGCGACGGGACTACAGCCATTCCTGGCGCGTCCCGCCGGAAAGTTGTCGGGTGGCATGAAGCAGAAGCTGGGGCTGTGCTGCGCGCTGATCCACGATCCGGATCTGCTGATTCTCGACGAGCCGACGACCGGCGTCGATCCGCTGGCGCGCGCGCAGTTCTGGGATCTCATCGACGCTATTCACCGGGTGCGTTCCGGCATGAGTGTGATCGTAGCGACTGCCTACATGGACGAAGCTCAGCGCTTCGACTGGCTCGTCGCGATGGACGACGGCCGGGTGCTCGCCACCGGTACACCGGCCGAACTGCTCGAGCGCACTTCCAGTGATTCGCTCGAAGCAGCTTTCATCGCCCTGCTACCCGAGGAAAAGAGGCGGGGTCATGAACCCGTGTCGATACCACCCCTGGACGCCGATACCGGCGATATCGCGATCGAAGCGCAGGACCTGACCATGCGCTTCGGCGATTTCGTCGCCGTCGACCATGTGAGCTTCCGCATCCGCCGCGGCGAAATCTTCGGCTTCCTCGGCTCGAACGGCTGTGGCAAGTCGACCACGATGAAAATGCTGACGGGGTTGCTGCCCGCGAGCGAAGGCCAGGCCTGGCTGTTCGGCCACGAGGTCGACCCGCACGATCTCGATACCCGCCGTCGCGTCGGCTACATGTCGCAGGGATTCTCGCTGTACGGCGAGCTCACCGTGCGCCAGAACCTGGTATTGCACGCGCGCCTGTTCCACGTGCCCGAAACCGCCCTGCCCGGCCGTGTGCAGGAAATGTTCGAACGCTTCGGCCTCGAGCGGGTGAAGGACGAACTGCCGGATGCGCTGCCTCTGGGTATGCGCCAGCGCCTGTCACTCGCCGTGGCGATGGTTCACGAGCCCGAGCTGTTGATTCTCGACGAGCCGACCTCCGGTGTGGACCCGGTGGCACGTGACTCCTTCTGGCGCTTGCTGGTCGAGCTTTCACGCCGCGACAAGGTGACGATCTTCATCTCGACGCATTTCATGAACGAGGCGGAACGCTGCGACCGCATGTCCATGATGCATGCCGGCAAGGTGCTCGACTGCGACGCGCCCGCGAAACTCGTGGAGAAGCGTGGCGCAAAGAATCTTGAAGATGCATTCATCGGTTATCTCATGGAGGCGGACGACACTCCTGCTCAGGATAAACCACCGCGCCCGCGTTCG
>Ga0126377_10004538_pt1 | contig 10131 bp, 6 predicted proteins | sample PanSoiMetPlot_22_FD_92647 | JGI IMG/M metagenome (GOLD analysis project Ga0126377, IMG submission 92647) | Tropical forest soil microbial communities from Panama - MetaG Plot_22 | ecosystem: Environmental > Terrestrial > Soil > Tropical forest > Bulk soil | place: Panama | collected 2016-02-17 | reverse complement strand
TTCAGGCCTTGGATTGCCGACGGTTTTCAGGCGCGCGGCTATGTGCGCAGCGCGCTCGGCGACCGAGATGCCGCGATCAGTGATTTTGACCGCGCCATTCGATTGGACCCGCGCGCCTCGGGCAGCTTCTACGGCCGCGGGCTCGCCCGCATCGGCAAGCTCCAGTACGACTCGGCGATCTCGGATCTCGACCAGGCGATCCGCATCAAGCCTGATTACGCCGAGGCCTTCCGTTGGCGCGGCTACGCATACGACCGCAAAGGGATGAGCGCGGAGGCCATCGAAGATTTCGATGCAGCCATAAAGCTCAAGCCCGATTTCGGCACCGCCTTCGACAATCGCGCCTACGTCTATTTGAAACTCGGCCGGTATAGTCAGGCGCTTGCCGATCTCGATCAAGCGATCCGGCTCGAGCCCGATTTGGCTGAAGCCTTTCACTATCGCGGCGTGATCCGGCACAACAACGATCAATACGATCTTGCGATCGCTGATTTCAACAAGGCGCTTAATCTCAATCCCAACAACACCAACGCTTTGTTCGGGCGCGGTCTTGATCACTACTACAATGGCCACTTCGACGAAGCGATTGCCGATTACGACCGTGTCATCCGGCTCGAGCCGGCACCGGGCGCGCTGTTAAATCGCGGCAGCGCCCATTTCCACAAAGGAGAGTTTGATCAGGCGCTCGCCGATTATACCCGCGCCGTCGAGATGAAGCCCAACTATGCCGAGGCCTTCTTCAATCGCGCCACCGCAGCGGCGGCGATCGGCGAGTATGACGAGGCGCTCACCGATTTCGGCCGCGCGATCGCACTGAAGCCCGATTATGCGGAGGCATTCTACAGCCGGGCGGGAGTCTATGACGACAAGCGCGAATTCCGCCGCGCCCTGGCCGACTACGATGAAGCGATTCGGCTGCAACCAAGCAACATTGCCGCGCTGATCAACCGCTGCTGGACGCGAGCGGTGATGGGAGAAGAACTGGAAATCGCGCTTGCCGATTGCAATGCCGCTCTGAAAGCCAACGCCGGCAACGCAGTCACGCTCGACACGCGCGCCCTCGTCCAGCTCCGCATGGGCCGCTACCGCCAAGCCATCGAGGATTACGACTTTGCCCTTCAGCGCAGTCCGAAGCTCGCCACCGCGCTCCTTGGCCGGGGCATCGCGCAGATTCGCACCGGCAACCGCGACAGCGGCCATGCCGACATGGCGGCCGCCGAACGCGAGAAGCCCGGCGTGACCGCGCGATTCGCGAGCTACGGCCTTACTCCATAATTTGCACGACACGGGGGAGCACAATGCGGCGCATTATCCTTTTGACTGCGCTTTCATTTGCTTTCGTCGCAACACTTCAGGCGGCGGAGCAGCAACCTCCTTCGCCCCAGGAAATCGAGCGGAAATGCCACGACTATACGCAGCGGGCCGATGAGCAGATCGCGGCCTGCACCAGGATCATCGGGCTTTACGCCAACGCCACCGGCAACCGCCCCTTGCAGGCAATCGCACTGCTGGCTCGAGGCTCGAGCTACGCCCGCACCGGCGATCGAGAGCATGCGCTGGCCGATTTCCGCGAAGCGATCAGACTTGATTCGATTCAGATCGACTCCGGAGAAAAAGAGGTCGCGCTATACAATGACCGCTGCTGGGCGCGCGCAGTGGCAAGTATTGAGCTCGACATGGCATTGGCGGATTGCAACGAGGCGCTCAAACTGAAGTCCGATTTCGTGGCTGCGCTCGACAGCCGCGCATTTTTACAGCTGCGGCTAAAACGCTATCGCGATGCGGTCAAGGACTACGACGCGACGTTGAAGCAGAACGGAACGGATCCATACTCGCTGTACGGGCGCGGCGTCGCGAAAATGCGCACCGGCGATGCCGAGGGCGCAAAGACCGACATCGCCGCGGCAATTGCCGCCCAACGGGGCATCGCGGCGGAATTCCTGTCCTACGGAATCACGCCATAAGGCGACGACGCTTTGTCGCGCGCAACAAAGCTCGCCGAACCAGTTAGCCCACGACTTTGAAGAGTTCCGGCACCGTGTTAAGCACCGGACCGCGCCGCTCATAGCGGCCGATGAAGGCTTCATGGCATGACCGAATTTCGCTCCGAATTCCTCAAGCTCGCCGCTGCGCGGGGCCAGCTTCATCAATGCACGGATGCGGCCGCCCTGGATGGGCTGATGCAGAAGCAGCGCGTGACAGCCTATATCGGATTCGACTGTACCGCGCCGAGCTTCCATGTCGGGAATCTGGTTCAGATCATGACGCTCCGCCGCCTGCAGCAGACCGGCCACAAGCCGATTGTCGTGATGGGCGGCGGAACGACCAAGGTCGGTGATCCGTCCGGCAAAGACGACATGCGCCAATTGCTCACGCCGGCCCAGATCGAAACCAACAAAAAGAGTCTGCTGCGGGTTTTCGAGCGTTTCCTGAGCTTCGGAACGGGTCCGTCCGACGCCATCATGGTCGACAACGCCGAATGGCTCGATCGCCTTGAATACGTTTCCTTCCTGCGTGACATCGGCAGGCACATGTCGGTCAATCGCATGCTGACGATGGACAGCGTGAAGCTGCGCCTTGATCGCGACCAGCCGCTGAGCTTTCTCGAATTCAACTACATGATCCTTCAGGCCTACGACTTCGTCGAACTGTATCGACGGTATGGGTGTCGCTTGCAGGGCGGCGGATCGGATCAGTGGGGCAACATCGTTGCCGGCATCGACTTGGCCCGGCGGCTGGAGGACGCAGAGCTTTTCGGAGTCACCTCGCCGCTGATCGCCACCTCGTCTGGCGCCAAAATGGGAAAGACCGCCACCGGGGCCGTGTGGCTCAATGCCGATATGCGCTCGCCCTACGACTACTGGCAGTTCTGGCGCAACACCGAGGACGGCGACGTCGGTCGTTTCCTGCGGCTGTTCACCGAGCTTCCGGAAGCGGAAATCGCCAGCCTGGAAAAACTACCAGGCGCCGAACTGAACGACGCCAAGAAGCTTCTCGCGACCGAAGCCACCGCTCTTTGTCACGGCCGCGACGCCGCGTTGGAAGCGGCCGAAACCGCCCGGCGGACTTTCGAGGAAGGGGCTCTGGCTGCGGGACTTCCTACTTTCGAAATCGAGCGCGCCCGTCTAGCGGCGGGCCTACCGCTTGCGACGCTTGCCCACCTTGCCGGTTTGACGCGTTCGAGCGGAGAAGCGCGGCGTTTGATCCAAGGCGGGGGCCTCCGAGTCAATGACGTCGCCGCAACTGATGTGAAAGCCACCGTGGATCTGCAAAACGTCACGGCAGAAGGCGTGCTGAAACTTTCGCTCGGGCGAAAGCAGCACATCCTGGTTAAGCCGATTTAGGACGTTAAGGCTGTTGCTTTGCGGTTTCGGCCCCTTCGGACGGCGCCTTGGCCGGCGCAAATTCGAAAATCCGGCGGAGGATTCCCGGCGTCAACGCCGATAGCGGATTTGTCGTCAGCGTCGGACTGTCGAGCGGTCCACGCATGGCGTAAGTGACGCCGAAGATGCCTTCACCCTTCCGGGAGGCGAGAATGTCGCCGAGGATCGGCAGGGCGCCGAGCATACTGTTGATGCCGTAGGCAGGCACCATCGTTCCCGTCAGGTCGATGCGATCGGTCCTGCGGTCAAGAACTCCTTCGAACGTTCCACCCACTGCCGGACCTGAAGCCCTGCCTTCGTGGATGGTGACGACCTTGCCTCGCGAATTGAACGGCGCATCGAACTTCCGGATCGCAATGCCCTCGCCTTGCAGCAGCCGCAACGGTCCATCCAGCGTGCCGGCGGCAAACAGACGAGCAAGGAACGGCTGATCGGTGACGACGATGTCGGTCAACGTGACATTTCCCATGTAATCGGCGGGTGCATTCCTAGGCGTGGGTTCAGCAGGGAACAAAATCTGAGCCGACAGCTTACCGCCCTTGATGCTGGTAAAACCGGTGAAGCTTTTTACGAAGCTTCCGGCATCGTCGGCGTCGATAGTAATATTGCGCCCGTTCTTATCGACGTTGAAATTGGCGGTGATTTTGTCCTTGTTGGGACCAAGCGTGTCCAGCGCAAATCCCGTCACGTGCTCGTTGGCGGCGAGGGATACCGCCAAGGTGACATCGCGAAAGTCCTGATCGTTCTTATAGAGAAGCCGGTCCACTTTGACCGCCAAATTGAGCGGATCCTTTAGCGAGGTATCCGCGTCCGCGGCTTGAGGCGCGGTCGGCGCGGCCCTCTTGTCATCGGCCTTCTTGTCCTCGCCCAGCACTTTGCGTGCATCCAAGCTCTTGCCGCGAATGTTGATGGTGAGACCGCCCGCTTGCATCGGCTCCAGATCGATTGCGAAGTCATTTGCAGCGGAGCGCAAGTCGCTCAGCGACACTTTGATGAGCTTGCCGTCACTGTTGAAATTGAGGCCGCCATGTGCCTGCAATCCGTCGCCGGTGATGGCAAGATCTGTCACCGAAATGGCGCCCTTATCGCCAAAGTGCACAACGCCCGAACCTGCGGCGCGCGTGCCGGCGCGCTTTTCGAGGCTTAGGAGCGGATACTCCGCCGCCGCATCGGTCATGTCCGCCTTGATGGCGGCTTCATTGAAGCGGAAACGCCGGCCGGTGAACGACACCGTCACCGGCATAGTGCCCTTGAGCCATGTCGGTTCGGTGAGGCCAAGCTTGACGCGCGCGGTGTCGTCGAGCTTGCCCGACGCTTCGACCCGAGTGGTTATTGCGGCGGTGCCGAAGTCCTCCGTCCATTTGAAATTGATGGGCACTCCTGAGATCTCTCCCGAACCTTGCGAGCTCAGCGATGCGGAATTCAGCGCAAAGCTGACCGCCGCGTGCTCGAGCTTGCGCCGCGTGTCGATCGGAACCGCTAGATTGTTGATCGTTCCGTTCACGGCAACGGCCACGCGCTCGACCGGCAAGTCCTTCACCAAAGGCACCGTGAAATCGAGATCGACTGCCGTGTGTCCCTCAGTCGCGGTGGCATCGATGCCGAAGCGACTCGTGTAACCCAGCGGTTCTTCGTCGATGAGCTCCAGGACATTGGTCATTTCGCCTTCGGCATGGAGCTTTATGCGCGCCGGCGCGCCGCTGATGTGCACGTTTGCGATGAGGACATCGCCTTCGGTGACTGCGAGCGGGCCAACACTTCCGGCCGCGACCATGGCGCGGAACGTGTCGCCGGTAAGCCGCGCCTCGCCGTGCGCGTTGGTCAGAGGCGTCATCTCGCCGATATAGCGCACCGACAGGCCCTCGAAGGGAAAACTCAAGGTCAACGCTTTGTCCGGCAGCTGATCCTGGTCGAGCATGCCGGCGGGAAAGTCGGCTTCGACACGAATTGGACCGACGCGGCCTTCCGATATGTGGCCGTCGATCCAAGTGTACGCGCCCTCGCCTGCGCCAAGGGGCCAATAGAACAGCATATCCCGTATCGAAAGCGCATCGAGTGTACCGTGGAGATTGAGGGCGGGCGCTTTGTCCTGGTCGAACGTCACAGAGCCCGACACATCGGCGGAAAGCGCATCGGCGTTGATTATCGCCCGCTGCCAGGTGAGCTGGTGCAAGTCCGCATCGTAGACTGCATTGAGTGAGACCTTCGACAGCGACAAATCCTGCCGAAGCCACTGCGGGAACACGAGATTGATGTCCTCGGCCTCAAGGTCGCCCGATACCTTGCTGATGGCGCTGCCATTCCATCCCAACGAGAATGTGCCCCGGCCGCTCGCTGAAATTTCTTTACTGCGGAAGTTGATCGTTTCCAGGGCAAAGACATCTCGCGGCCCGTCATAGGACCCGTTGATGTCGAATTTCTCGAACATCACCGGCGTCTTGAGCAACGCGGTTTCGATGCTGCCCTGGCCGGTCAAATGAAAGCTTGCGGAGACAAAACGACCCTGCTCGTCGAGCTCGAAAGTGCCGTTCGCGTCCGAGGTCAATTGATAAGGACGCAGATACGACAGGACCGGATTGTTCTTCATCAGAGCGGGAAGCGAAAGACCGCGAATGTCCACCGTCCCGCTTTCGGGGGTTCCGTCGTCGCGCAATTTTGCCGTGCCCTCGATATGTGAGGGAATTCCGGCGATTTCCACCGCGGAGTCGAGCGAGGCGTCGAGACCGCCATTGCGATTTTGCAGGGCGAAATTGCTCGATGGCGAGACGACGAAGAGGCCTGTCGGCTCATCGCGAAAAGCGAGGCGCGCGTCACGGATGGAAATCGTGTCGAGCGAGCTGCCGCTTTGACCGCTGTTCTCGAGCACGTCCCGGATCATCTTCAAGAGATCCGTGTCGCCCTGATCCAGACCGAACCCGAGCTTGATCACGCCATCGGCTGTGCGAACTCCCGTCAGCTGGACACCGACAAGCGCAAAGCGCCTTAAGTTGAGATGCCCGGCAATCAGATCCGCAACATCGAAATCGAGATTGGCCTTGGGGGCCTGGGCAATGATCCGCCCATTGAGGTCATAGAGCTTGGTGCCAAGGACCGTGAGGTGCACCTTCCAATCGGAGCGCTCCAGTTCCAGGACGGCCTGATCAAAGCGAACGATTACTCCGGAGACGGACTTATTGAGGGAATCCTCAATTGCCCCGGTTGCAAAGCCGAGCGATATGGGCCCCATGAGCAGGCGCAGGGCCACGCCGGCCGCAAAAAACAGCACAGCGGCGACCATCGCTCCGAATATCCAGGAGGCGCGCTTGACATGCCGCATCAGCATTGCTGAGCGTACTCCACAACCGGACCTTGTCCTTCCTATTTGGCCGCTGTTTGCGGCGCCACACAAGCCCACCAGCTTGCTTGAAAACCCTTTAAGGCCTTAAGCGATAGAAGTTAACAGTCGGGGATGAACATAATGGCCAGTTCCGCTCAAAAAGACCTGAAGGTAGGGGACAAGGCGCCTAGTTTTAGTCTTCCGGCCGACTCTGGAGACAAGGTTTCGCTGTCGGGACTAAAAGGCAAATCCGTCGTGCTCTACTTCTATCCCAAGGACGATACTTCCGGTTGCACCGCCGAAGCCATCGCTTTTAGCAAGGACACCAAAGCCTTCGCCGCTGCGGGTGCGGTGGTCATCGGGGTATCCAAGGACAGCGCTGCATCGCACGACAAGTTCAAAGCCAAGCACAGGCTGTCAGTCACCCTGGCTGCGGACGAAGACATCAAGGTCGCCAAGGCGTATGGCGTGTGGGTGGAAAAGAGCATGTACGGCCGACGCTACATGGGCATGGAACGAGCGACGTTTCTGATCGACGCCAAGGGCGTCATCCGCAACATCTGGCACAAGGTCAAAGTTCCCGGCCATTCCGCGGACGTATTGGCCGCCGTCAAGTCGCTATGAGTTGATCAGTGTCAGGTTTTTACAGGGACTTTTCTGTGACTTTTCGCCTACCGCACTGATTTGGGCAGCCAAGCTTGCGTCCGTGCTTGATCTTCAAGCGTAGAGTTGGTTCAAATAGATCATCGGGGAACGCCCCACGGCGTCGAGGGAACCGGGCAAATGATCGATACGCGAGAGCGTGTCTGGAGACACATGCGCATGACGTTTCCAGAACGTCAGATTTATATCCGAAGCAACGGACGCGTACACTTCATCACCTTTAGTCCCCTCACCCAGGCGATCTTCACCGGCATAGGCCTTCTCTTTCTCGGCTGGGTATCCTTCACTTCCGTCAACGTCATCTTCAAAGACCACATCATCTCCGCCAAGGAGCGCCACTTCGAGCAGATGCAGGCGTCCTACGAAGGACGCATCGCCGATCTGCAATTGTCGTATGACGAACTGAACAGCGCATTGCTGGCGGCCGAAGACCGGTTCAAGGCCACTGCGGACGCCTTCGAAGCCAAACAGCGGATCCTGACCGCCCTGATTCAGCGCAAGGAGAATCTGCGCGGCCAGCTGGGTATCGGGACCCCGCTGGTGGCGAAGTCCGCGGCGCTCTCTCCATCCTTCGGCGGTCTCGGCGTCGGCGGGACGGTAGACATCGTCACGCCCAGCATAGCCGCCTCGTTGGCTCCTCCCTTTGCCAGCGGCGCAAAACCGATTATCGGGCCGATTGCGGGAATGCCGCCTTCGGCGCAATCGCCTCAGCTGCCACGGGCATATGCGGCGCTGCCCGAGATCACGCCACCGGCTCGGACGCCGTTTTTCAGGAACGCGGTGGAGCGGCTTGGCTCCCTCTTCGGACACAAGATTTCCAGCACCACGGTCGACAATTCGACCTTCCGCGAGATGGCTGAAGAGCAGGCCAGGATCGTCGCTCTTGACGGCGTACAGACCTCGCTGCTCGGCAGCGCCAAGAGCGATGTCGAGAACGAGACAGCACGCTTGAAGCGGGCTTTACAGACAACCGGGATCAATCCGAAATCGATCCTTCCGCGCGTCACAGCCGGCAGCGCAAGAGAAGGCGGTCCGCTGCTTCCAGTCGGACCTGCGCAAATCGCCACTGATGATCAGGTCTTCAACACCGGTGCCATCGACACCATGCTGTCGCTTAACGAGCTGGCCAATGTGGTGAGGGCCATGACGGCGATTCCGCTGGTCGAACCCGTCCCAGGCGCCGAACTGAGCAGCGGCTTTGGCGGCCGCAGCGATCCCTTCACCGAAGCGCTCGCGTTCCACTCGGGCATCGATCTGTCGGGTGAAAAAGGCAGTGACGTGCACGTCACAGCGCCAGGCGTTGTCGTCTTCGCCGGGCCGCGCGGCGCTTATGGTAACACTGTAGAAGTAGATCACGGGTATGGTATCCGCACGCGTTACGGCCATCTGTCGAAAATCATGGTCGTCGCGGGGACAAAACTAGACAAAGGTGCAATCGTCGGAAAAATGGGATCGACGGGACGGAGCACCGGGCCGCATGTCCATTACGAAGTGTGGTATGATGATGCGGTAAGGGATCCCGGAAAATTCATCAAGGCAGGGCGCAATGTTCGTCAAGAGTAAGGAACCTGAAGCACCGGTAAGCACGCCGCCGCAGCAACCTGCGGCGCAGACTCAAGTGAAGCGGCCCCCAGGCCGTGGCGTGCCATCCATCATCAGCGCTGATCTCATCGTTCGGGGCACGCTGTTTTCGGCTGGCGACGTCCAAGTCGACGGCAAGGTCGATGGCGACATCAGAGCCGGCGGCCTCGTCATTGGCGAGAAAGCCGTGATCACCGGCGATGTCTACGCCGAAGAAGCCGTCATTCGCGGGCGGGTCGAAGGCGGCATCAGCGCGCGCAAGGTCCAGCTCGCCGCCACTTGCCATGTCCAGGGGAATATCCTGCACGAAGCGCTCTCGGTCGAAATCGGGGCTTACTTCGATGGCAATTGCCGGCACTCGGACAATCCGCTGGCCAATGCGCCGGAGAACATCGCGGCAGCCGAACGTCGTTCTGCGCCAGCGCAAGTAGCGCCCGCACCGCCGCGGCCACAGCCCGCTCCTGCACCTGCGCCGGCAGCGGTCGCGCCGAAGCCGGCCGCCGTATCCGGACAGGCTGCGCTACCGGGCTAGCTTCTATTCCAGGTCGGTGATTTCGGCGCCCTTGGCGCCGCCGATTTTCTGCGCCAGCGAGGCGGCCATGAAGGGGTCGAGCTCGCCGTCGAGAACATCTTGCGGCAGGCGCGATTCCACCCCGGTGCGCAGATCCTTCACCAACTGATAGGGCTGCAGCACGTAGGAGCGAATCTGGTGCCCCCAGCCGATGTCGGACTTGGCGGCGTTTTCCGCTGCGGCCGCCTCCTCGCGCTTGCGCATCTCGGCCTCATACAGGCGTGCGCGCAGCATCGCCCAAGCCTGCGAGCGGTTTTTGTGCTGCGAACGGTCATTCTGGCACTGCACCACGATGCCGGTCGGCAGGTGCGTGATGCGAACCGCCGACTCGGTTTTGTTGACGTGCTGACCGCCGGCGCCTGAGGCGCGATAGACGTCGATGCGAACGTCCTTTTCGGGAATCTCGATGTCGATCTTGTCGTCGATCACGGGAAAGGCGCCGACCGAAGCAAAGCTGGTGTGGCGGCGCGCATTGGCATCGAATGGCGAAATCCGCACCAGCCGATGCACGCCGCGCTCGGCTTTGCAGAATCCGTAGGCGTTCTCGCCTTCGATCAGCATCGTCGCGCTCTTGATGCCGGCTGTTTCACCCGCAAGGGCGTCGGTGATTTCATATT
>Ga0126377_10004537_pt1 | contig 10132 bp, 7 predicted proteins | sample PanSoiMetPlot_22_FD_92647 | JGI IMG/M metagenome (GOLD analysis project Ga0126377, IMG submission 92647) | Tropical forest soil microbial communities from Panama - MetaG Plot_22 | ecosystem: Environmental > Terrestrial > Soil > Tropical forest > Bulk soil | place: Panama | collected 2016-02-17 | reverse complement strand
CGTTCTCCAGGTGGAGAAGCGCATCCGCACGCGCGTCAAGCGCCAGATGGAGAAGACGCAGCGCGAGTACTATCTCAACGAGCAGATGAAGGCGATCCAGAAGGAGCTGGGCGACGAAGAGGGTCGCGACGAGCTCGCCGAGCTCGAGGAGAAGATCAAGAAGACCAAGCTCTCCAAGGAGGCGCGCGAGAAGGCCACCCACGAGCTCAAGAAGCTGCGCCAGATGTCGCCGATGTCGGCGGAAGCCACCGTCGTGCGCAACTACCTGGACTGGCTGCTGTCGATCCCGTGGGGCAAGAAGTCGAAGGTCAAGAAGGACCTGGTCCACGCCCAGGAGATTCTCGACGCCGATCACTTCGGTCTCGAGAAGGTGAAGGAGCGCATCGTCGAGTACCTCGCGGTGCAAAGCCGCGCCAACAAGCTGACCGGCCCGATCCTGTGCCTGGTCGGCCCGCCCGGCGTCGGCAAGACCTCGCTCGGCAAGTCGATCGCGCGGGCGACCGGCCGCGACTTCGTGCGCGTGTCGCTCGGCGGCGTGCGCGACGAGGCCGAGATCCGCGGCCACCGGCGCACCTATATCGGCTCCATGCCGGGCAAGATCATCCAGTCGATGCGCAAGGCGAAGACCAACAATCCGCTGTTCCTGCTCGACGAGGTGGACAAGATGGGCGCCGACTTCCGCGGCGACCCGTCATCGGCGCTGCTCGAGGTGCTCGACCCCGAGCAGAACCACACGTTCAACGACCACTATCTCGAGGTCGACTACGATCTCTCCAGCGTCATGTTCGTGACCACGGCGAATACGCTCAACATTCCGCCGGCGCTCATGGACCGCATGGAAATCATCCGCATGGCGGGCTACACCGAGGATGAGAAGGTCGAGATCGCGCGCAAGCACCTGATCCCGAGCTCGCTCACCAAGCACGGCGTCGACGCCAAGGAATGGTCGCTCGACGACGACGCGCTGCAGATGATCATCCGCCGCTACACGCGCGAGGCGGGCGTGCGCAATCTCGAGCGCGAGCTCTCCACCTTGATCCGCAAGGCGGTCAAGGAGCTGATGCTCACGCCGAAGAAGAAGTCCGTGAAGGTCACGACCAAGAACCTCGGCGACTACCTCGGCGTGCCGAAATTCCGCTACGGCGAGGTGGAGGAGGAGGATCTGGTCGGCGTCGTCACCGGGCTGGCCTGGACCGACGTGGGCGGCGAACTGCTCACCATCGAAGGCGTGATGATGCCGGGCAAGGGCCGCATGACGGTCACCGGCAACCTGCGCGACGTGATGAAGGAGTCGATCTCGGCGGCGGCGTCCTATGTCCGCTCGCGCGCGGTCGCCTTCGGCATCGAGCCGCCGCTGTTCGACCGTCGCGACATCCACGTGCACGTGCCGGAGGGCGCCACGCCCAAGGACGGTCCGTCGGCCGGCGTCGCCATGGTCACCGGGATCATCTCGGTCATGACCAGCATCCCGGTGCGGCGCGACATCGCCATGACGGGCGAGATCACGCTGCGCGGCCGCATCCTGCCGATCGGCGGCCTCAAGGAGAAGCTGCTGGCGGCACTGCGCGGCGGCATCAAGAAGGTGCTGATCCCCGAAGAGAACGCCAAGGACCTGGTCGAGATCCCGGACAACGTGAAGAGCGGGCTCGAGATCATTCCGGTCTCGCGCATGGACGAGGTGGTCAGCCACGCCCTGGTGCGCATGCCCGAGCCGATCGACTGGGACGAGGAGAAGGCGGCGGAAGCCGCCAAGGCCGCGGCCCCGGCCGAGGAGGACTCGTCCGCGCTCACCGCCCACTGAGGCGAGCCAAATTCGTGGCAAGGCGGCGCCGCAAGGCGCCGCTTTTGTTATGCGGCGGGGCGGTATAGCCTGAAGCGTCAGTTCGCGCGCCGCGCTGCGGGTGTGACCCATGTTCGCGAAACTCAAGGCAGCTTTGGGCCGGCTGGCCGGCGGCGCGGCCGAGGAGCCCGCGGCCGAGCCGGTCGAATACAAGGGCTACCGCATCCGGCCGGCGCCATACCGCAACAACGGCCAGTTCCAGACCGCCGGCGTGATCGAGAAGGACGATGCGCAGGGCACGAAGGCGCACCGCTTCGTGCGCGCCGACACGCATCCCACGCGCGATGCCGCGGTTGCCTTTGCGATCGCCAAGGCCAAGCAGATCATCGACCTGCAGGGCGACCGCATTTTTGCGAATAGCGATTAGCGAATGGGGGCGTTTGACGGAAGTGCCGTCGCTTGAGCAAACCCCCACTATTCGCTATTCGCCACTCACCATTCGCCAAGGGGCGGTTAGCTCAGTTGGTAGAGCGCCTGCTTTACACGCAGGATGTCGGGAGTTCGAGTCTCTCACCGCCCACCACTCCCCTTCGCTTGTGCTTCGGCGGGCAAGAGCATGATCCCGAAAAGTGGATACCGGTTTTCGGAAAAGATCATGCTCCAAGCATAACTTAGAGCGAGATGGCGATTCGAAGAAAAGTCATCTCGCTCCAGGCCTCGCAAGGGCACGTGCCGTCGTAGCCCGCAGGGCGAAGACGGACCGCGGTTTCGCAGCTTCGCTTAGCCCCGAAAGGGCGAAGACGACCGCGAGAGCGCAGGAGATCGGCAAGCCGTGCTTGCCTCGCAATCTGTTCAGCGACCTGCACACCATGTTCGCCATCGTCACTTCGTCGCGGGCAACATGGGTCACCTGCCGCGCGGCGGGACGACATCGGCACGGTCACGTGCAGGATGCAGCGATCCAGCTTCGTTGATCGGAGCTCGCGCAACCAAGGGTTTCTTTGCCGTTCCGACGTCTGCACGAACTCGGCATCGAGCTGACGCGCGTCTGATGCCTGGAACGGTGGCTATAACCAAACGTTTTCGGAAATAAAGTTCACTGTACAACCCAAAGATGCTTGTAAATAAAGTTCGCTGTACACCTCAAGGTGGTTGCTTTTACAACCCACGTATGTTCAAATTAAAGCAGTTGCCGGGCACAAGATGCCATGTCCGGTTGTGAGCGTGAGTGCGTATCAGTTGCGTTGCGTCGCGTAACCAAAGCCCACACCCCCTCGGGGACGAGCCTGCAAAATTCAGGTCTGCCGAGGCGACAGGTCGGTGAAGTCCGACATGTCGCGTGGGAAAGAACTGCGCTTCAATCGGCGCAGAGGGAGGTGCTATACAACCAGGCGTATCAAGAATCAAAGGTAGCGCTGGATCACTGAACACTAGGGGTGGTTGTTCAGCCTAAGCGCGTAGCGCCGCGTCGTCAAAGCCCGACCCGCGGCACGAGCTTGCAAAAATTCGGGTCTGTCGAGGCGACAGGTCGGTGAAGTCCGACGCGTCGCGTCCCTTAAGAATTTGCGTCAATCGACGCAGAGGGGAAGGTCCACGCGTCCGCCAGCGGAGAGGGCGCGTGTGACGGCAGTCGAAGCCCACACGTAGGGTTCAACCCGCGGCGCGGGCTTTCCAACGGGGCGACAAGTCTGTCGAGGCGACAGGTCGGTGAAGTCCGACGCGTCGTCCCCGAAGAAATTTGCGTCAATCGACGCAAATGGAGGTGCAAAAGCACACGCGTCCGCCAGAGAGGCCGCGTGTTGCGTCGGTAGTCAAGCCCGCACGTGGGGGTTCAACCCGCGGCACGGGCTTTCCAACGGGGCGACAAGTCTGCCGAGGCGACAAGTCGGTGAAGTCCGACATGTCGTGCGAGGAGAAGTTTGCGTCAATCGACGCAGAAGGAGGTGCAAAAGCATCACGCGTCCGCGAGAGAGAGGCCAGGTGTTGCGTCGGTAGTCAAAGCTCACGTGGCCGGTAAGTCAAAAGCTCACACGTGGGAGGCGGCGCGAGCTTTCCAAATTTCAAGTCTGTCGAGGCGACAGGTCGGTGAAGTCCGACGTGTCGTGCGGGAAAGATCTGCGTCAATCAACGCACAAATACGGAGGTTCCCATATGTTCTACCTTTCCGACAAAGCGTCACGCGCGCGCCAGCGAGAAGCTCAGAACGCACGCAACAATCGCGCCGAGATCCTCAAAGCGCTCTCGCTCGGACAGATCACGAAGCGCGACCTGTACAAGTGGGGGATCTTCACGGTGACGGGGGCACTGGCTCTGAAGAACGGGCTGAGCCCGTTTGCCAGGAGCGCGTTCGCAGCGGTTCCGACCGGCACGCCGCGCAGCCCTTTGTTCGGCGCCCAGAAGTTCAGCCAGCCGCTGCCGCGGCTCGCGCTGCAACCGCGGATACCGATGGTGAAGGACGCGAACGACAATGCCGTCTTCAACAGCCCCGCCTTTGTCGGCGAGCTGCCCGCCAGACGACTGTCGTATCACGTCGACTTCTCCGCCGCCGGCGGCAACACCAACCCGAACAACCCGTTCAGGAATCCGGTCACCGGACGCGGGCCGATCGAGGGCCGCCCGGGGCCGGCGCCGTTCCAGGAGGTCTTTGCCCATCAGCGCTGGGACGAGTTCTTCCCCAAGGTCGGCTACGTCATGTCGATCGGGCAGGTCGCGGCGGGCACCCGGTTCCACCCCAATTTCCCGGCGCAGAATCCGAACAGTGTGTGGACCTACGGCACCGTGCAGTCCAGTGCCACCGCCCGGACCACGCGGGGAACCCTGCCGCCGTTCCTGATCAAGGGTCGCTACGGTGAGCCGATCCTCACTCGCATCTACCAGAACCTTCCGGTGCTGCGTGCCGACAACCAATCGGGCTTCGGCCTCAACGAGACGCAGCTGCACTTCCACAATGCACACAATGGCGCCGAGAGCGACGGCGCTGCCAATGCGCACCACTTCCCGGGCACGTTCTACGATTATCGCTGGAGCACCACGCTCGCCCGGCGCGACAAGATCAATACCCAGGCGACGGATCCGCGCGCCTCGGGACCCGATGACCATGGCGGCCTGGTCAATGTGGCGGGCGATTTCCGCGAGATCCAGGGCACCATGTGGGCCCATGATCACCGCTTCTTCTTCACTGCCGAGAACGTCTACAAGGGCAATCTCGGCATGGTCAACTACTACAGCGGGCCGGACCGGGGCAACGAGGTACTCAACGACGGGGTCAATCTGCGGCTGCCCAGCGGCAGCCAGCTGACGGCGGGCTGGGGCAACATCGATTTCGACGTCAACCTCATCATCTCCGATGCGGCGTTCGACCACGCCGGCCAGTACTTCTTCGACATCTTCACGACCGACGGCTTCCTCGGCGACGTGATGCTGGTCAACTTCGCCTATGCACCGTTCATGAACGTGCTGCCGCGCAAGTACCGGTTCCGCCTCCTCAGCGCCGGAATGTCGCGGTTCATACAGCTCGCGCTGGCCGACGTGAACGGACCAAATCCCAAAGCGGTGCCGTTCCAGTTCATCGCCAATGACGGCAACCTGGTGGTCAACCCGATCACCCTGACCCAGCTCGATCACCAGGGCACGGCGGAGCGCTACGACATCGTCGTCGATTTCTCCAAGTTCCGGATCGGTGACCGCATCCAGCTGGTGAACTTGCTGCAGATGCGTGATGACGGGCGCGGGCCGACCGACACCCTGAGCCTTGGGCAGGCCCTGGCCGGCGACCCGGACGATCCCACGATAGGAGCGATCATGGAGTTCCACGTGGTCAGCTCGGTGCCGAGCGTGGACGCGCCCGGCGTCACCCTGTTTGCCACCTCGCCGGATCCGAGCCAGGTGCCGGCGGTGCTGACGCAGCAGATCCCGATCGTCACGCCAGTGAGGACGCGGCTCGTCGAATGGGGGCGGTCAGGCAACGGCGATTCGCGCAACCCGGCGACCGGCCAGTGCACGCCCGATTGTCCGGAATTCGCGGTGTTCCCGTGGACCGTCAAGGTCAACGGGGGAGATGCTCACTCGATGAACGCCAACCGCATCAGCCTGTTGGTGCCGAAGCCGGGCGAGATCGAGCACTGGACCTACGTCAACGGCGGCGGTGGGTGGGATCACCCGATCCATCTCCACTTCGAGGAAGGCGTGACTATTAACCGCGGTTCCAATCCCATTCCGGCAACCGAAAAGCTGGTCCGAAAGGATGTCTGGCGGCTGCGCGCCGGCGGCCAGGTCACCTTCCAGGTGCAGTTCGGGGAATATGGCGGCTCCTATGTGAACCACTGCCACAACACCGTGCACGAGGACTTCGCTCTGCTCATGCGGATCCAGTTCCTCACCGGCGTCACGGGCTCGCCGCAGGCCATGGTGACGCCGACACCCAACCCCTCGCCCGACGGCGTGACCTTCACGAACCCGGAAATCCTGCCTGAAGGCGATCCGAGAACCGCGGCTTGATCGGACCTAGCGGTTGAAGCCCTCGAGATTCAGGAGAAAACGATGAAACAGATGCACATCCCTCGCAGGCTGATGATCTGCGGAAGCGCGGCGGCCGGACTCTTTGCCGTCGCCGGCCTCTCCGCTTCGGCTCAGACCAGCACCACGACAGCCACGGCGTCACCGACCGCAGGCGCTTTATCGACCGCGGCCACCGCCGCTAAAGGTTCGGCGACTGCGCAGATGATCCAGGAAGCATGCCAGCGGCAAAAAGCGCGCACGGCCAAGTTGCTGCAATCCGGCATACCGGAGCAGTGGGGCAGCGAGGAGCCGTTCACGTTCGACCCCAAGAAGCCGTGCTCGTAATCCGCAGCCGATGACGCTCAAGCCGAGGGGTGCCGCCGGCATCCTTCGGCAATTTTCCTGGAGACGAGAAAATGCAACGACATGTTCTGGCGGGCATCACCATGCTCGCGACGCTGGCGACGGTCGTCCCGCAGTCGGTTGACGCGCAAGGCCGCCGGTGGGGCGAGGGCTACTTCCCCAATCTGCCGGTCGTGACCCACGAGGGAAAGACGCTGCACTTCTATGACGATCTGCTCAAGGGCAAGATCGTCGTCATCAACTTCATCTACACGAGCTGTCAGGATATCTGCCCGGTCGCCACGGCGCGACTGGCGCAGGTGGAAGACAAGCTCGGCGAGAAGGTCGGCCGCGATATCTTCTTCATCTCCATGACGGTCGATCCCGAGCACGATACCCCGGAGCGGCTCAACGCATATGCCAAGGCTTTCAGCGCCGGCCCGGGCTGGACCTTCGTGACTGGGAAGCCGGAGGACATCCGGGCGATCAATTACAAGCTCGGCGAGCGGAGCACGAGCCTGAGCGAGCACCGCAACGAGATCGTGCTCGGCAATGAGCCCACCGGGCAATGGCAGCGCGACAACGTGTTCAACGACCTCGATCGCGTCGCCATCACGATCCAGGCCATGGATCCGAAATCGGTCGATCAGGTCCGCGCGGCGGTGCCGAACAGTCCGAGTCCGGCCAGCAATGGCGGCCTGCACATGAGCGCCCGGCCGGGGGAGGCGCTTTACACCAAACTCTGCGCACCCTGCCATACGATCGGCGTGGGAGACCGGGTCGGGCCGGACCTGCGTGGCGTCACGCAGCGGCGTGACCGCGCCTGGTTGTCGAACTTCATTCGCAACCCGGTCAGGATGCTGGCCCAGAAAGACCCTGTGGCGGTGGCACTGGCGGCCCAATTTCCCGCCGTGCACATGCCAGCACTCGGCATTGCCGAAGGCGATGCCGCCGACCTGATCGCTTACCTGGACGCACAGACAGCGCGATTGGACGACGCGGCACAAACGCCTTCAACGCCTGCTCACGACCACAGCCAGCATCACCACTGAACCGGCGCGACCATGAGCAAGACTCGCATACCGGTCGAGCGTCCGCTCCAGCGAACGCTCGACCGTGCATGACAACTGAAGGATCAGTGCAGTTGATCCGAAGTCCTACGGCGCAGTCGCCGGTCAGATCGATTCCTTCAACTCCTTGGCGGCGCGGAAGGCCACCTTCTTGCTCGCCTTGATCTGGATCGCTTCGCCGGTGGCAGGGTTGCGGCCCATGCGGGCGGCGCGCTTGCGGACCTGCAGAATACCGAGACCGCCAATGCGGATGCGGTCGCCCTTCTTCAGGTGCTTGGTGATGTTGGTCACCAGGTCGCCCAGCACTGCTTCCGTCTGCTTGCGCGACATCTCATGATCTTCCGCGAGCTTGGCCGCGAGATTGCGCATCGTCACCGTCGTCTGTTTACCCGCCGCTGCTGCCTTGGCCATTTTCCTGACCTCCTCGTTCCGGTTTGGTTTGGGGAAAGCCCCGATTCACACTCGTCGAATAGACGATTCGGGCCGGGTCTGACTATCGATTCTTCGAGGAAATTCGGGGTTTTTTCATGGTCGATGGCGGAAAACTGGGGATTTCTTGCATGTCGAGCGGAAGAAATGCCTGTGGAGCGGGGGTTTGAAGCGGTTCGCGGGAGCGATTCCTCGTCTCGGCGAAGGGCGGATGGCGAGTGGCGAACAGGAAAGGAGGTTGCGGCTCGACGCTTGAGGCGGCGGCGGTTCGCCGATGGGCCGCGGCCCGTTCCCGTTCGCTGTTCGCTGCTGATGGCGCTGCTTGACTTGGCCTGGGGGCAGCCTTAAGTCCGCATCCTGCCGACCGTCTCGGGTTGTCCGAAACCAACCACAACGCCACGGGGGCGTAGCTCAGTCGGTTAGAGCGCCGGCCTGTCACGCCGGAGGCCGCGGGTTCGAGTCCCGTCGCTCCCGCCACCCTGCTCCCAAGTCCCTGATTTACTTGCGGTGGGACAATGCGGGCCTTGCAGGTGGGACAATTTCCTGTACCCCTTCTGTGCTGCTCATCGGCATGAACTGCGCACCCATCTTCGCCATCTTCTTGCGCTCGGCCGCGTCGATGTAAGGCTGCGCCTCTTTGATGTTGCTTCAGTTGAACAGGGCCATCAGCTGCGGCGCTGTCGCGCCGTTCTCGACGCAGATCGTGGCCCCCGCCTTCTTGAGCCCGTGCGCCGTACGCTGGCGTTGAACTATCATTCCCCCGTTGAGCGGGAGATTTTCGAGCGCATCTAGAACAGCGCGCCAGCGCTCGGCGTCGGTCTTACTATGGCATTAAACCGGGATGTCGCCCCCATGTGATCCCTCCCCCGGGAGGAAATTGCCGGCAAGTGACGCACCAAAGGTGTGACCCTGGCCATTCTGGGCCGCGCGTCTTTGGTTCGCTGCATCCGACTCCGGCCGGTCCCAAATTCCGCCCGCGACGAGGTCGAGTGCCGCTTCACTCAAAGTTTCGATTGTGCTCTTGTTGGTCATCGCTTTCTCCTGTTGTTCGGGAGGGACTTTCCTCTCCGCGGGATTGGTGGGGACCGGTTGGTACGCGGTTCAAGGGCTGTTACCTACGTAACAACCTTCCTCGTCTCGCGGAGATGCACGATCAACCCGATCGCATCGAGGGCATTGAGCTTCGCAATCATATTTTGAACGAATGGAATGACCGGTAAGGCCGCTCTCACTAGAGTGATGCAGATCCCGTTGAAGCTTCGTCGGCCCGACTTCGACGTGATGGATGACAATGGCCGCCGCGTCGGCCGCATCTTCAGGCGGCACGCAGGATTGGATGTGGACGCTAATCGCTCGTCGTGAGGCCGCCGCTGCGCAATCACGGCTACGCTGCCGCGCGCGATAAGGCACACGCAGCCTTCCGCGCGGCAGGGGAACAAGCACAGTCGCGCAGCCGGTGACACGGCGCGCACGGAGAAATTACAGCTCCTGTTGGGCTCACAGCTGGAACAATCGCGATGATTATGCAGCGTTTTCGAGGGGTGAATTTTGCCCCTTTCATTGTTCCACCCGTTGATTTTGCTTGATAATTGAAGCTCCTCCGCTCCCGCCAGATCACCGAATGGTTTGCCGTCCGCGCGTCACCGGTCGCGATATGTTAACCGGCGTGGCGGGTTTGCGCCGCCGTGCTGGCGCGCATCGTTTCAAAGCCCACGGCGCAGTGCTATATAGGGTGCAGGAGTTGCCGCACCGCATGGCCAAGATCGTTATCGCGAGCCTGAAGTCGAAGTCCAAACCGGGAGGCCGGGGCCGGCCGCCGGTCGCGAAGAAGCGCGTCCGCGACACCGACGGCCGGGTGAAGACGCTGTGGACGCTCGACCTCGGCAGCGCTACCTTCGGCCAGGATCTGCAGTACGTGTTCGGCCGGAATGTCGCCAAAGCGCGCCAGGACAACAAGCGCGCCATAGGCGTCCCCGACGTTGCCATCAAACGCTGAGCCGCCCGTCCTCCTGTT
>Ga0126377_10004536_pt1 | contig 10132 bp, 6 predicted proteins | sample PanSoiMetPlot_22_FD_92647 | JGI IMG/M metagenome (GOLD analysis project Ga0126377, IMG submission 92647) | Tropical forest soil microbial communities from Panama - MetaG Plot_22 | ecosystem: Environmental > Terrestrial > Soil > Tropical forest > Bulk soil | place: Panama | collected 2016-02-17 | reverse complement strand
GTAATGGCCCCGGTATAGATATCGTCCGGATTGGGATTGAGCAGTGTAGTCGGCGAATTCGGAGCGGTCCGATTCTGACGGATATTGTTTTCGTGCGTGAACGACAACCCGGTGACCAGCGAATGGCTGATCTTTCCGGTCGAAAAGCGCGACCGTAGATCGGTCTGATTGTCCCAGATTTTATCTTCCGCGATCCATGATCTCATCTCGCGATTGATGACGGTAGAATCCGGACTGGCGAAACGTGGCGGAGTAGCCATCGAGTCGCGCGACGATTTGCCGAAACGCAACTGATTGCGAAGAGTCATTGTGTCGCTGATGTCGCGCTCGATTTTTATTGTCGCCAGGTCTGAGCGAAGTTTCTCGAAGTCACGGTTCCTGAATCCATAGAATGTCTCACGCGGAACCGGAGCGGGTTTGTCGCGAAAGTCGACGAGCACATTATTATTGGCCGGCACCCAGGGTATACCGTAATCAGAAAGATTGTTTTGCTGGAGATAGAAGTAGCTCAGTGTCAACCGCGTACGTGTCCCCAATCCGAAGAGGACCGAAGGCGCAACACCCCAGCGCTGATTCTCGACGGCGTTTCTTCCAGCCACATCAGCATCGTGCGCGAGGAGGTTTAAACGGAAAGCTGTGCGGTTCTTGATCGGCAAATTGATATCACTGGTGAATCTTTTGGTCGCATCGCTTCCGAAACTAAGTGTACCTGCGAACGAGCGATTGACTGTTGGAGCTTTGCTCACCAGATTGATCGTCCCCCCGGCTGAGCCGCGGCCGGTAAAAGCCGAGCCCGGACCTTTGACGACCTCGACCTGTTCCAGATTGAAGGGATCACGTGATTGCGGACCGAGGTCTCGCACTCCGTCGACAAAGATATCATTGCGCGCGCTGAATCCACGCAATGTCAAATTGTCTCCCGCCGGCGTGCCGCCTTCGCCGGCTGCAAAGGTCAAACCGGGAACGTTACGGAGCACATCGCGCAGCGTCGTTGCTCCCTGCTCCTCGATGACCGCCTTCGGGATGATGCTGATTGTTTGCGGCGTGTCGCGGAGCGGCTCAGTGTATTTCGGTGATGCTGGTGTGATCTGGCCCAGCACTTCTACAGAGGCCGCCAGCCCGGGGAGCTCAAGGGTAACGATTTTCGGACCACTGAACCGGTAATTGATTCCCGTTCCCGCGAGAATTTGCTGGAGGGCCTGATCGGCCGTGAAAACGCCCGAAACTCCCGAAGCTGGAAGCGTTCGCATTTTGTCATTCGGTATGACTACCTCGATGCCGGTTAAATTTCGAAAAGTGATCAGGACGGATTCCAGCGTGCCTGGAGGAATGTCAAATCTGCTGGGCTGAGATTGAGCTTGCGGGGAGAGCGAGATCGGCGCAGGCGAATTTTGCGCCAGGACAGTACTGTGTTCTCTGACGGGAAGGGGCGCATAAGCAATCAACGCGGTCAAAGCTCCGACCGCCGCCCAATAGCGCAGGCCGCGACACCTGGATTTGTGTTGGGTTCTCCTTCTTTTCCCGCTCTGTATTTTGCATTTTTTGCATTTATTGATGCGAATCTGCATAGAGTCTCCTTACCGCGTCCTCCACTGCTCACCTCCGTCAGGAGGTTTTCGAAAGTATGTGTGATTGATACGGGCGGCGTGATAAGATGACTCTTACACACCACTCGTGAAATTGCCGTAATCGATCGGGTCGGTTGTGTTCCAGAGCCCCCGGTGTTGCCGCATCGGGGGTTCACCTTTTTGATAAACCTATTTCTGCTAATTGCTTCTAAAATCCAATTTTCTGATTTTGAAAGTCATTTTCAAAAGCATTGAGATTCTACGGATTAAGGAATAGGATGTCAATGAAAAATTGAGGAATGAAGAGAGATTACGAAATAGACGAAAATAACGAAACAGACGAAAAATCTTCAAGACTTTCGTCTGTTTCGTTATTTTCGTCTATTTCGTAATCTCTCTTCAGGCGATTAATTTGCGGATAAGATTGCCGTGGACGTCGGTCAGGCGGTAATCGCGACCCTGGAACCGGTAAGTCAATCTGGTGTGATCAAGACCCATCAAGTGTAGGATGGTTGCATGCAGGTCATGCACGTCAGCCGCATCTTCCACCACGTTATAACCCAATTCATCAGTCTGCCCGATGGTCACACCGGGTTTGATCCCGCCGCCGGCCATCCACATTGTAAATGCGCGTGGGTGGTGGTCCCGGCCCAGAAACCGCGACCCCTTACGCTCCTCGTTTATCGGAGTGCGACCGAATTCCCCGCCCCAGATTACCAGAGTTGTATCGAGTAGCCCGTGATTTTTCAGGTCTTTGATCAATGCCGCCGCCGCGCGGTCGGTTTCCCGGCATAAATATGCCAGCGAACTTACTATATCATTGCTCGGTACATCTCCGTGTGTATCCCATCCACGATGGTAGAGTTGGACGAAGCGCACACCGCGCTGGACAAGGCGCCGGGCAAGCAGACAGTTATTTGCAAATGAGACTTCGCCTGGCTTTGTCCCGTACATCGCATGGACCGAACTCGGCTCCTTACTGATCTCGGTCAGTTCCGGGACGCTGCTCTGCATTCGATAAGCCATCTCAAATGCGGCGATCCGCGTCTCAATCTCCGGATCACCGATCTCACCGAGATGAAATTCATTGAGGTTACGCACTGCGTCGAGCGACTCGCGCCGCAGCTCGGCTGACATGCCATCAGGGTTAGTCAAATAGAGGACCGGTTCTCCTTTTGCGCGAAACTCCACACCCTGGTAGACGGTCGGGAGAAAACCAGTTCCCCAGCATGACCTTCCCCCATCCGGATTTCCCTGCCCCGACAACAATACAACGAAACCCGGTAAGTCGCGGTTTTCACTCCCCAATCCGTAAGTCAGCCACGATCCAAGGCTCGGTCGTCCGATAATCTGATGCCCCGTGTTAATAAAGATCTGCGCCGGCGCGTGATTAAATTGGGTGGTTCTGAGAGAGCGTAATATGGCGATCTCGTCGGCGACCGAAGCGGTATGCGGCAAAAGGTCGGAGACTTCAGCACCACACTTTCCATGACGTTTGAAATTGTGCGGCGAGCCGAGCAGCCGAGGCACTCCCTTAATGAAAGCGAAGCGCTCGCCTTTCGTAAAGCTTTCGGGGATTGGTCGCCCGTTCAATTCCTGCAACTTCGGCTTGTAATCAAAGAGGTCGAGTTGTGACGGCCCGCCCGCCATAAACAGGTAGATAATATTTTTGCATTTGGGTGTGAAATGTGGAGGCTTCGACTCCATCGATTTAAGTGCTGCAGTACTCTGCTTCTCCTGGATTGATTGGCCGAATAAATTCTCATTGATCAGTGATGAGAGAGCGAGTGTCCCGATACTGAATCCTGTCTGCCGGAAGAAGTGGCGACGCGTAATTTGCCTGAGTTTTTCATTCATCTCTCTTTCACTCCTTCGTCAAAGTTTCATCCAGGCTGAGCAGTGTATTGGAAACCACCGTCCATGCCGCAAGTGCTGATAATTTCGCTTGTTCACCCTCTTTCACAGAACCGCGAAGCAGGGCTTTTGCCGCTTCAGGATTTTTCGTGAAATGCTCAAGCTGCTTTCGATATAACGAAGCCAGCATTTCAATCTCTTGCGCGACTGGCTGGCGCGCGAGGCAAAGCCTGAAACTGTAGGTAATGCGAGCATTCAATTCCGGCTCGGCTTCGATAAGGATTCGCCGGGCCATCCCGTGGGCCATCTCGAAGAAGACGGGGTCATTAAGTAGAGTTAACGCCTGGAGCGGTGTGTTGGTACGAACGCGACGGACGGTGCAGAACTCCCGACTCGGCGCATCGAATGCCGTCATACTCGGCGGCGGTGTTGTCCGTCTGATCGATGTGTATATACCTCGACGATAGCGCTCTTCGGCTTTAGTCGCTTGAGACGGGTTAACGCTTGGCCCCCCGACAGTGCGAGTGAGCAGGCCGCTCGCTGTCAGGCCGATGTCTCTGACCATTTCGGCATCCACTCGAAAACGCGGGCCGCGAGCCAGCAATCGGTTATATTTGTCGCGTTCGAGAAGAGTAGGAGTAACCCTGGAAGACTGCCTGTATGTCGCCGAGGTCACGAGCATTCGGAGAAATGACTTCACGCTCCAGCCCTTCTCGCGGAACTCAACCGCCAACCAGTCGAGCAATTCCGGATGACTGGGACGTTCTCCCTGTGAGCCGAAGTCCTCGCTCGTTTCCACCAGTCCGTGACCGAAGATTTGCTCCCAGAATCGGTTGACCGTCACACGGCTTGTCAAGGGATTCTCGGCATCGACGAGCCAGTAGGCCAATCCAAGCCGATTCGGCATGCGGCTCGGCCCAAGTGGTGGCAGAATAGCGGGAGTATCGGCAAATACCCTCTCCCCAATGTTCGTGAAACTTCCGCGCTCTCGCAGAAAGGTCGAGGGACGCTCGAACCCCGCACGTTCCTGAATAACGAGCGCCTTCTCAATCCTGATGGCACTCAGCTCTCCCTGCAACTGCGCAAGGCGATCTCGCTTTGCTTTGAGAAGTGGAGTTGTCGTCAGGAACTCATTCGTCATGTCTTTTGTTTGACCGGCAGTACGCTTCGCAGAGGAGATGGCCAGAATGGGACGCAATTCCGCCGGTAGGCTGGCAACGTGCAGAGATTCGGGTGAGGCAGTAACTGACAGACGAAACCGTCCGATGCTCTGCCTGCGATTGAATACCGAACCGAATTTCAGTTTGATTTTGAGTGTTGTGTCGCCAGTCGTCGTTAGAGGAGCATCGAGTGTGAAAACGAGTTGGTATGCGAGCCGCTCATCTCGTTTCAGCGCATCCACTCCCCATCCAATCTCGTTGCCCTTCATCAGCAGGTTTGCGGGAGTGAAATTCGTGGGAGCAGTCGTCCCGCGATATGCATTGAGATATTCGTCCGCCGCCGCCTCTTTAAATTTTAGCGCCTTAGCCGTTTTATCGGGAGCCGTAACTTCAACCTCGAAGCCGTTAAGTATAAAGTTGCCGTAAATATCTCGCCCCGGCCCGCCGCGTGGCAACTTTGTATGGGGCAAGGCCTCGAGTCTGATCCCGACGATCCCCTGGAGGTTACTTTGTGCAACGATAGTGTAAGTTTCAAGATCGGGGTCTGCACCCGAGGCGAGTATTGATTTATCGTTCAGTTTCGTGAGCGTCGTCCCGTTGGCGGCGGAGACTTCCATCGGATCGATAATGACCCACCCCGCCTGGGATTCCGTCAGCCTGCGCTCCCATTCAACCTGGGCCGATGCGAGTTCGGGAGTGACGGATATGAGGTCTTCTTCGAGCTTATCGATCTCGGCCTGCAGTTTGGCGCGCTTCTCGGCTTGTTCAGGGGCCGGCATCTCGATCTCCGGTTCAACAACCCATCCTTCATTACCCGGCTGCTGGTAGATTGTGTATTCGTAGTTGTCAAAAAAGGCGAGCAGCTTGTAGTACTCTTTCTGCGAAAACGGGTCGTACTTATGGTTATGGCACTGTGCGCAACCGATCGTCGAGCCGAGCCAGACCGCTCCGGTGGTATTGACGCGGTCGATCAATGTCTCCCAACGAGCCTCCTCGTCATCCACGCCACCTTCCTGGTTGAGCATTGTATTGCGGTGAAATCCTGTGGCGATCTTTTGATCGAGAGTAGCGTTGGGCAGCATGTCGCCCGCCAATTGCTCGATGGTGAATTTATCGAAAGACAGGTCTCGATTGAAGGCATTGATCACCCAATCACGATATTTCCACATGATTCGCGGCACATCGCGCTCGTACCCGTTAGAGTCCGCGTAGCGTGCGAGGTCCAACCAGGGGAGCGCCCAACGCTCGCCATAATGTGGGCTGGCAAGCAATCGATCGACGAGTTTCTCGTAAGCTCCAGGAGAATTATCGGCGACAAACTGGTCAACTTCCTTCGGGTCTGGCGGGAGACCGATAAGGTCCAGGTATAAGCGCCGGATGATTGTCTCTTTTGACGCCTCCGGCGACGGCGTGAGCCCTTCCTTTTCCAATCGCGCAAGGATGAAACGGTCGATCGTGTTGCGCACCCATGCAATGTTTTTTACCTGCGGCAAGTCCTGGCGAACAGGCTTGAGATAGGCCCAATGTTTCGCTAACTCGTCTCTCTGCTCAAGACCCGGCCAGACCGCACCCTGATCGATCCATTTACTTATCAATTCGATCTGCTCCGGCTTGAGTGGATCCCCGCCCATCGGCATGCGCGCTTCACCGCCCTCGCCGAGCAGTCGACGAATCAACAAACTCCCCCGGGCATTACCGGGGATGATCGCTCTTCCGGAGATTCCGCCCTTCAACGCCAGAGTGCCATTATCGAGGCGCAGCTGGCCGAGAGATTTCTTAGCGCCGTGACATTGATAACAAACAGCCTCGAAGATCGGCTGGATATCGCGAGCAAAATCAACCGACTGATTGGCAGCCGCGCCGGTAAAATACGGAGTGATCACGGAACCAATAAAACAAAAGAGGCAGAGTAATACCTTTAACCATTTTCGTTTAACCATTTTCGTTGGTTCCATCTATTTTCGTTTGTTTCGTAATATTTCTTCATCCCACATTACCATTAATCCCATTTGAGATTGCACGGATATACGCGGCGTTGCATCCACAGCAACCACCGAGATAACCGACGCCTTCGGCTTTTGCCATGCGAGCGAAATCGGTGAACTCCTTTCTCGCCACCTGAATAGTCTCCATCTCGTCCGGGAATTGTGGAAGCCGCGTAAAGGTCGGAGTTTCATCGGTAGTGCGGAAAGCGGCAGGCTGAACCGCCAGCGGGAGATCGACTGCCGCGCGCATCTCGCGCAAGATCGACAAAATGCGCGTCGGTTCCTGTTCGCAGTTTGCACCGACCAGGTGAGCACCGGCCGAGGCCATCGCCCGAGCACATTCGCCCGGTGAATGACCGTCAGTCGATCGATCGAGCCGGGGACGGAAACTCATGGTCGCAATCAACGGTAATCGGCTCTGGCCGGCACACTCGAGCGCGATCAACATCTCTTCGAGGTGAAAGAATGTTTCGAGAATCAGGAAATCCACCCCGGCTTCGATCAATAGGCGAACCTGTTCTTCCAGTTGCTCACGCACATAGTTCGCGGCACCGGGACCTTCTCGCTCAAAGAGCTGTGTGCGCGAGATCGAACCCGCCACCAGGGCCAGATCATCTGCCGCTTCGCGCGCGATCCGCACCGCGGCCCGATTGATCGCTTCCGTCTCTTCACCATAACCGGCGCGGTTCAATTTATCGCGTGTGCCAAAGAAAGTCAGCGCCTGTAATGCCTGCGAACCGGCCAGGAGAAATTCGAGGTGTAGCTGGAGAATCGCTCCGGGATACTCAATTACTACCTCAGGCGTAAATTGTCCGCTCCCGCGTCCCGTTCCGACCTTTTCACGCCCCGAGCCGCTATCGACATATCCTCGCCGCTCGAGTTCCAGCAGATAACCACCGTCACCGAGCACAATTCCCTGCTCTTTGATCATCGTCAGAATGTCCGGTTGCATTAGCCCTCCCGATTAGGATGTTCACTATCGCGCCATATACTAATGGCCGCACCAATCACACCATTCTCCGCCAGTGCGGCGTGTTTGATGGGAAGAGCACGACCTGACTCCGCCCAGATATGTTCCCGCGTCGCAGTGAGGAAAGAATCCCAGTAAAGCCCATCGATCAATCCCAGACCTCCGCCGACAATCAACGCTTCCGGATCGAGCACATTGACCAGCAAGCCGGCAGTCACACCCAGTGCCGCGCCGGCGCTCCGCAATATTTCAATCGCGTGCTCATCTCCGGCTAAGGCAGCGTCGACGACGACCTCTGCACGCGCAATCTTCTCCGAGCGAAACGGTTGATAGCGCCTGACCAGCGCAGGACCTGAAGCATATTCCTCAAGCACTACGCGGTTAGTCGCGCCACAGTTCGAGCAGGTTGAAGTTAAAGGACTGCTGGCGCAGACCAACGCGTTACCGAAAGCACCGGTATAAGGTTGCTTGTCTTGCACCAGGCTACAACTGATCCCGCTCCCGACTGTCAGATAGAGAAAAATCCGGTAGTCATTTCCCGCTCCGTGAACTGCTTCGGCCAGCGCTGCAGCCCGCACATCAGCTTCAATAACAGCAGGAGCGTATCGGGAAAGGCGCTCACGAATCGGCCATCCACACCATTTGATGGTCTGTTCACTCGTCACATTTCCCTGGAGATCGACCAGTTCAGCCAGACTGATCCCGATGCCCGCTACTTCCATCCCACCTGCTTCAGCCTTGTTTATCAACTCGACCGTCAGGGCCTCGACATCGCGGAGGACCGGTTCTCCACCCCGTTCGGCGCTGGTCGACTGACGGTGGGAGAAGAGTAATCTTCCTCCGCGCGTGACAATACCTGCGGCGATCTTCGTTCCACCGATATCGATGCCTATCGCGCAGGTTGAATTCAGGTCTTCAAGCATATAGTTTAAGAGAGATTACGAAATAGACGAAAATAACGAAATATACAAAAAATTTCATGATTTCGTCTATTTCGTAATCTCTCTTCATTACTGCTCATCCGCCGGGCGCGTGTGATCGTGCAGATGATGTTGAGCTCTTTTGTCCTCACTCAAACTCAAGTCGAGGTCACGAAAAGCAGATTTAACGCTTATCCAACGCCCATCTCTTGCGGAACGTTGTGCTGCTTCGATCACTTCGAGCAGGTGCAGATCGTGTGTGATTTCAGTTAAGGGCGCTCTCTTTTCATACAATGCCAGGACCGCTTCTACCAATCCATCGGTCCATAGCCATGTTCCTTCTACAGGCTCATACTCTTCCCAGCATCCTGCTTGATTGCGCCAGATTTCAAAGCCTCGCGGGTCCCAATCGTCTCCCAGCAGATTGGCGGTTCCCTGGTCGCCGTAAATTTCCAGGGCTGGACGTCGATAGCGCTGGATCGCATGACTCGAGACTATCGTAGAAAGCGTTCCCGCCTCGTGCCGTAAAATAACCTGTGATACGTCATGACCGGGATTGCTGATCTGAGAATCGCCGATTGATCGAAGTTTGATCGCCGTATGCTCGGCTGCCATAACTTCAACGACACGCCCGAGCAACGAAGTGAGACTCTTCAAATTATAGATGCCCACCTCCGCCAGCGGCCCGATCTCGCCTTGATGATACCAGCCAGCCCAGGTCGATCCGGCATTGCCGTAAAGCCCGCGTGCCGAGTGGGGGCAACCAATTGCGCCCTTCCGAATCTGCGACCAGAATGCGCGGAATGTCGGCGCCAGCTGAACGAATGGCGCGGCGATGAGATACAACCCGTGTCTGGCGGCCAGTTCCGCAAGTTCTTGACCCTCGGCATGACTCATTGCCAGTGGCTTTTCTATAACAACGTGCTTCCCATTCTCTAATGCACGCCGGACAAGGCCAGCGTGACTGTCCGGAGGTGTGATGATTACTATCAGATCGACATTCGATTGGAGTACTTCAACCACATCGGCCACCAGTCGAATACCCGGTCGCCGGTTCATCAATTCAGGCCACTTTTCGAGCCGCCTCGCACATATTGGTCCGAGGTCCGCCTGGCCTTTCGTCAGAAGCCGATCGAGTGAGCGCAAATAGGCCCACAGGACGTTACCCGCCCCGATAATTCCCACGCGCACCGGATGACTAACTGATCCGCTCAATTTATTAAGTACCCGTTCCTCTCGGCAGGGATCTTATTTCTGTTCAGTCTCGTATGAAAGCATCGCTCCTCCGGCGAGGGCGAGGACAATCCCTACCCACTGCCGGATGGTCAGTGTCTCGGCAAGGAATATCCGGGCGAGGAGAATAGTGACTAATGGGTATAAAGCTGTCAGGGGCACAGCCACCGAAGCCTTGGCCCCCTTCTCCAATGCCCCGAAGAGCGCCCATGACCCGAGACCATTGGCTGCCCCTCCGAGCAGACCGATCAAAAGGACTTTCCAGGTCAAGCCGGAGAGATTGCCGTCTCTCCATAAGATTGGGAGCAGCGCTAAAAATCCAACGATTAACCAGACCAGCAATGAGCGGGATGAGATGCGATTTGTTCCCAATTTTTGCAGAAGACCGACTGCGCCCCAGCAGATTACGGCTACGCATGCATAGAAAACCCAGCTATTCATC
>Ga0126377_10004535_pt1 | contig 10133 bp, 7 predicted proteins | sample PanSoiMetPlot_22_FD_92647 | JGI IMG/M metagenome (GOLD analysis project Ga0126377, IMG submission 92647) | Tropical forest soil microbial communities from Panama - MetaG Plot_22 | ecosystem: Environmental > Terrestrial > Soil > Tropical forest > Bulk soil | place: Panama | collected 2016-02-17 | reverse complement strand
GCATATTCTTGCGGTTCGCCTGACCGGCTACGGCGACATGGGGGGCTGCCTCGCCCAATTCGGCCCGCTGCTGCCGACCGGAAACCAGGTCAAGAACATCGCCAGTATGTACCGCACGCCGCTCATCGAGGTCGCGACCAAATGTGTGTTCACCAACACGACCTTTGTCTCGGCCTATCGCGGCGCCGGGCGACCCGAGGGCAATTACTATATCGAACGCACGCTCGATCTCGCCGCAGCTGAGCTCGGTATCGACCGGCTTGAATTGCGCAGGCGTAACATGATCCGCAAGAGCGACCTGCCGTTCAAAGCCGCATCGGACATGACCTATGACTGCGGCGATTTCCTCGGTGTGCTCAAGCAGGCGCTCGATGCCGCTGACTACACCGGTTTCAACAAACGCAAGCGCGAAAGCAAGAAGCGCGGCCTGCTGCGCGGACTTGGAATCGGCTGTTATCTCGAGGTCACGGCAGCACCTGGCAAGGAACTTGGTGCCATCCATTTCGAAGCCGACGGCACTGTGACAATCGTCACCGGCACGCTCGACTTCGGGATGGGTCACGCAACGACCTATGCGCAGATGCTGACCGATTTCCTCGGCGTTCCATTTGACCGCATCCGCATGGTCGAAGGTGACAGTGACCGGATGACATTCGGCGGCGGCAGCGGCGGCTCGCGTTCGGTGATGTTTGTCGGGGCGGCGCTCACTGAGTCCGCCGCGATCGTGATCGAACGCGGCAAGCAAATCGCTTCTCATATGCTGGAAGCCTCGACCAGTGACATCGAATTCAAGGCGGGGCGCTTTGTGATCGCAGGCACCGACCGCTCGATCGGCTTGCTCGAACTTGCCGCGCGCCTGCGCGCCGGGATCAACTTGCCGGAAGGTACTCCGAAGTCGCTCGACGTCGATCACGTTGTCAGCAATCCCGTTCCGTCGGCTTTCCCGAACGGATGCCACATTGCAGAGGTCGAGGTCGATCCGGAAACAGGGGCTGCACGCGTGGTTCGTTATTCAGCGGTCAATGACCTCGGTACGGTCGTCAATCCACTGCTGGTCGAGGGACAGGTCCAAGGCGGCGTCGTGCAAGGCCTCGGTCAAGTCTTGCTGGAGCAAGCGGTCTACGATTCTGACGGACAACTCGTCACCGGGTCGTTCATGGACTACGCAATGCCGCGGGCGCACGACGTGCCGATGATCAACGTCGCGAGCCACCCGGTGCCAACCAAAAGCAATCCGCTCGGTGCAAAGGGCTGCGGTGAGGCCGGGACCTCGGGCGGTCTGCCTTCGGTGGCTAACGCTGTTATCGACGCACTCTCCGAATACGGCATCCGGCACCTTGAAATGCCGATGACGCCCTCTCGCATCTGGCAGGCGATTCAAAAGGCAAAGGCTGGTCAATGAGCCAGGCCGCCGGCGTTATCGGTTCGGCGCGCGCGCCATATGCCCGCGTGGTCGGCGCCGTTTGCGCTGCACACTTCATGGCGCACTTTTATATCATCCTGCTGGCGCCGCTCATGCCTTTCGTCCGCGATGAGTATCAGGTCACATACACGCAGATCGGCCTGGCTTTTGCGGTGTTCAACATTGTAACTGCCGTGTTCCAGACACCGGCGGGATTTCTGGTGGACCGCCTTGGTGCCCGCGTATTGCTGATCTTGGGTCTCGCAATCGGCGCCGCCAGTTTTATCACGGCAGGCCTTGTCAACTCGTTCTGGGTGATGATCGCCATGTTCGCCGTCGCCGGCATAGGCAACACGGTTTATCACCCGGCAGACTATGCCTTGCTATCGAAGCACGTCCCTTCGCATCGCATCGGCCAGGCTTTTTCCTTGCATACTTTTGCCGGAATGCTCGGGTCGGCGGTTGCTCCGGCAAGCCTTCTGATGATGCAGAGTTCGTGGGGCTGGCGTGGCGCTTTCATTGGCGCTGGCATACTGGGTTTTGCCGTCGCATTTTTTCTTCTGTTGGTCCGCGATGGCTCGATCGCCGCGGTAAAGGCAAGCACACGCACAGTGTCGAATTCACCTGATGCGGGCTGGCGCCTGCTCTTCTCGGCTCCGATTTTGCTCAATCTCGCGTTCTTCATACTACTCGCGATGATGAGCGGCGGCCTCTACAACTATTCTGTCGTTGCGCTCGGCGCACTCTATGGAACGCCCGTTACTACCGCCAACGCGGCGCTGACAGGCAATCTCCTCTTCTCGGCTGCCGGCGTGCTGGTAGGCGGCCTGCTTGTCACGCGCACCAAGCGTCACGGTCTCGTGGCCACACTGGGCCTGAGCGCGATGGCACTGTCGGTCGCACTTATCGCGGTGGTCGACCTTACTTCACTGGCATTGATAACGGCTATGTCGCTCGCGGGCCTGTTCTCCGGAGTGATTATGCCATCGCGCGACATGATCGTACGGGATGTCACACCGCCCGGCTCTTTTGGAAAGGTTTTCGGCTTTGTCACCACCGGCTTCAACATCGGCGGCATCGTCTCACCCCTTATCTTCGGAGCAGTGATGGATCATGGCAGTCCGCGTATGGTGTTCCTGCTGGTCGCTGCCTTTACCCTGCTGGGGATCGTGACGGTGGCGACGAGATCCGGACGGACCGCTTGATCGCTCGGCGTTCTATAGACTTGTCAAATCAACGAAATTGCCCCATGTGAAAGCCTCCCGCGAGGCTGGCGGCGGAGTGCAATTGCTCCCTGTCCTGTTGGGGAATAGTTCAACGGTAGAACATCGGACTCTGACTCCGAGAATCTAGGTTCGAATCCTAGTTCCCCAGCCAACTACCTTTTTCATCCGCCGAAATCATGGAGGCTTCTCCGCACCATTTGGCTGCGGCGGACTTGAATGTGCTGGTCAACAATCAATTTGTGGCTCATCCTGTCGAGGCTTGCTGGGTAAGCCAATCAAAAAGCTGGGACAGGGAGGCATGCCGTGGCTCAAACACAAACAATTGAGGGATATGTCGGTGACGCTTTAGATGAAGCAAAAATATCGCCGCTTCACCGCAGAGTGATCGCACTAATCGCGGCGGGATATTTCTTCGACGTCATCGATTTTACAATTTTCGGCTCGCTCGTGCCGTACGTGTTGGCATCGAAGTTCGCGAGCGGCGCAGAAGTCGCCTTGGTCGGCGCCGCCACCATCTTCGGTATGTTCATCGGCACTGCTGGGCAGGGCCAGTTCAGCGACAGATTTGGCCGGCGCTTCATCTACCAGTTCAACCTGCTGTTGTTCGGGGTATTCACCATCCTTGGTGCATTCGCTCCGAACGTCACTTTGCTTGTCATCTGCAGATTCATCGCCGGCCTCGGGCTCGGCGCCGAGCAGCCGCTTTGCTTCGCCTATGCGGGTGAATACTCACCCAAACGCATCCGCGGCCGGGTTCTTGCCACGGTGCATTTCTTTGGCGGAGCCCTCGTCTGGCCGATCGGCACGGCACTGGTGCTTTTGCTGGGCACTACAATCTTCCCCACCTCGCCTGACAACGTCTGGCGCAGCGCGTGGGTCATTATCGGCGCCGGGGCGCTGATTGTGTGGGTGTTCCGTTTTACGCTTCCGGAATCGCCGCGTTATCTGGCGACGCACGGCCGCGGCCAGGAAGCGCTCGACGTGCTCAAGCGACTCGAAATTCAGGGTGTACCGGCCCTGAGCTCCCTCTCAACTGATACCGCGAGCAACACCAAGAGCGATCCCTTCGCTGTCGTCTTCCGGATGTTCCCGCGCCGAGTCATCGCCGGCATGATCTGTTTCACTGCGTTCTTCGGCGTTGCCGTCGGACTCGGGGCGTGGTTGCCGAACATGATGAATGAGAAGGGCTTCACGATCACGAAGTCGCTGCAATACACGTTGGCGATGAACTTTGCGGTGCCCTGCGCGAGCCTGTTCATGATGTACGCGCTCGACAAATGGGGCCGCAAGATCACCTCGATCTGCGCGTTTGTCGGCGCCGCTGTCATGGCGATCGTATTCGCCAATGCCGGCGCGCCGATTGAGCTGATGGTAGCTGGTTTCGTCATGGTGTTTTTCATCCAGGTGGCCGGCAACGCCATGCAGATCTTCGCATCGGAGGTGTTTCCGACGAACGCGCGTGCCTCCGGCTTCGGTTGGGCGGCCGGCGTGGGCCGCCTCGCGACTGCATTCATCATGCCGTCAATTCTCCTGATCCAGCAGACCTATGGGCTCCTGACAGTGTTCGTTTGCCTGGCGATCCTTCTGCTGATCGCCGCGGTATCGGTCACCCAGCTCGGGCCCGAGGCAAAGCAGAAAAGCCTTGATGAGATCGCCCCGCCAACGCGGCGACTGGTTGAGGCCGACACTGCCTTCTGGCTCAGCTTGGGCGGTGCGGTGTGTGTGTTGCTGTCAGTAAGCTGGTGGCTCTATTTCTATCTGGCTGCCAAGCAGATCTCGACCACGTTGGTGTGCCTGCTCTACACCAACGATACCTGTCAGCAGCTGGTGACCGCAGCAACGGCCGCGGGCAAGGTGGGTTACTACCCAATCTTGACCTGGATCGGCATTGCGCTGATCGTTGCCGGTGCCTTCATGGCGACGCGCAAGCCGGCGGTAGAACAGAAGCCGGCCTGAACCGACCATATGATCTGATGGGGCCCGGTTGGCTTGAGGTCAGCCGGGCCTCGACACGTCAGAATACTCTACCAACGGATGACGGGATTGCGGATGAATACGGCAGTATCCGCCAGCAACGTGCGCTTCCTCTCCCGTTACGATCAAGGTGGCCGGCCGGATGGCGTACAAGTTCTCGTGCACAAGGGGCACGCTTTCATCGGCCACATGTTCAGCGACGGATTTTCAGTCGTGGACGTGCGCGACCCGCTCAAGCCGAAATCGGTCGCGTTCGTCCCCGCCCCTAAAAACACGCGGTCGCATCATTTACAGATCGACGGCGACATCTTGCTTGCCGTCAACGGACCGAACATCTGGGCGATGCAGCAATACGCGACGCAACAAGACTACTACGCAAAGTCATTGATCGATTCTGTCCAGACCGAACAGGCTTTTGCTGCTGGTCTGCGCGTGTTCGACATTTCGAAGCCATCGAGCCCCCGCGAAATAGCATTTCTGAATATGCCGGGCTTCGGCGCGCACAGAATTTGGTGGGTGGGCGGACGTTACGCGTACGCATCGGTCCACTTTGAGGGGTTCATCGATCATGTGCTGGCAGTAATCGATGTGTCGAATCCCGAAAAGCCGCAACTTGCGGGCCGCTGGTGGCTGCCTGGCATGCATCGCGCGGGCGGTGAAACGCCTCCTGCATCATTCGGAAAGCGCACGGCTCTGCACCACCTGATCAGTGACGGGACGCTCGGCTACGCAGCGTGGCGCGACGGCGGTTTCACAGTTCACGATTTGAGCGACCCCAAAGATCCGAAATTGATCAGCCACCGCAACTATGCGCCGCCTTTTGCAGGGGGCGCGCATACACCCTTGCCGTTGCCCAGGCGCAAGCTGCTTGTGCTCGCAGATGAAGCCACCTCCGCTAGCTGCGCCAACGGGCTGGCCTATACATGGGTCATTGACGTGCGCGAACCGTCGAACCCTGTTTCGATCGCCACCCTGCCAACACCTGCCGAGGAGGATTTCTGCGCCAAAGGCGCAAAATTCGGGCCGCACAATCTGCATGAGAACCGTCCGGGCTCGTTGCAGACTGAAGAGCTGATTTTCGCTACCTATCACAATGCGGGGCTGCGGATCTTCGATATACGCGACCCATTTCAACCAAGACAGGTCGGTTATTTCGTGCCCCCGCCTCCCGAAAGAGTTGTCGACCAGAGGCCAAATCCGGCCAAGGTCATTCAGTCCTGCGACGTATTTGTCGATGTTGATGGCATTATGTATCTCACAGATACAAATGCCGGCCTGTACATCCTGCAATATGAAGGCCCCTAGTTGGGCGGAGAACCTTGAGTATGTCGGAAAAATTTGGACGTCTTGCTTTACATATGTGGACCATCGACACGACGCCGCTTGTTCCGGCGCTCGATGCCGCGAAGCAGGCAGGTTATGACGCGGTCGAACTGCGGCGGACCGATTTCAAACGATGCTTCGATGCCGGGATGAGCAATCGCGACGTGCTCGATGTCATCACGAAAAGTGGCATTTCCTGCGGCGTGCTCGGAGTTGAATACGGATGGCTGTTCGCCACCGGTGAGGAGAGCAAACGCCTTTTCAAGGTGTTTCGAGAATCGTGCGAGAATGCAGTGGCGCTTGGCTGCGACACGTTGATGAGCGCGCCGGGCCAGGTCAGTGGCCCGATCAAAGATGCCATCAAGTACCTTAAGGACGCCGGTGACATTGCTGCCGAGTACAAGTTGAAACTTGCGATCGAATTCAACTCGCAGCACGACGTACTCAACAGTCTCGCTGTCCTGACCGAGCTGGTTGAAGGCGCAGGCAGACCGAACTGCGGCTATCTGATCGATGCGTACCACTTCACGCGAAGCGGTGCCGGTGGGCGCGGATTCGAAAGCGTGCCTGCGGACAAGATCTACTGCTTCCAGTACAGCGATTTGTCGCCCAACCCGGTGACTGGCGTACGGCGGCCGACAGACCGGCTGCCGCCCGGCAAAGGCGTGGTGAAATGGCGCGAGATGCTCGGGCTGTTAGCTGAGAAAGGTTACACCGGCTACCTCAGCTACGAGGCCCCCAATCCAGACCAATGGGCGCGTTCGCCGTTTGACGTGGCGCGCGAAGGCGTCGAACTCACGCGCAAGTTATTGCGGGACGCCGTCCCGAGTTATGTCAGTTGAGGTCAATCATGGCAGCAGAACAGCAACTTCCACTTTTTCTCGGCTTAAATGACAAATCGATCACCGACATTCCCAAGACTGTCGAGAAACAACGCTACATGACGAGCGTCGCGCCGAAGGCGGCCAATCCGGGCAAATGGGTCGAGCAGCCCCGGATGCCGGTCCCGACAGGCGAGCATGCCGTCATCGAGTGCCAGGGGAAGATCCATTCGGTCGCGGGCTACGCCAAACATCGGGTCGATCAGAACTTTCATCAGGTGTTCGACCCTAAGTCGGGAACGTGGTCGCTGAAGGCACCGTTTCCACTGCCCTGCAATCACGTGGCGGGCGTTTCAATCGGGTCCAAGATCTACACGTTTGGCGGCTTCATCGAGCAGAACCGCTGCCCGCATTCGAAGTGCTTCGTCTACGACAGTGCGACGGACCAGTGGGCACCGATCGCAGGGCTCTCGCGTCCACGTGGCGCGATGTCGGCTATCGTACTGGACGGCAAGATTCACCTGCTTGGTGGCCGCGATGTGCGGTCAGTCGAATGGCACGAAATTTATGACCCCTCGACCGATAAATACACAATTCTGGCAGGCATGCGGGGCTCGACCGGGACTCAGCCCTTTGTCGGGCAACGCGATCACATGGGCGTCGCCGTCGTCGACGGAAAAATCCATGCAATCGCGGGCCGCATGGATTCCTATGACTTCAATACAGGCCTGAACGCGGTCTATGATCCCAAGACCGACGCCTGGACATTCCGCGCACCGCTCCCCACCCCACGCAGCGGGCCCTCATGCGTCTATATCAACGGCAAGATCGTTGTTTTCGGCGGCGAAGCGACCGGAAAGGTGTTCGGCACTAACGAAGGTTATGATCCTAAGACCGACACGTGGGAGCAGCTCACGCCTATGGCGATTCCGCGCCACGGTTTGCATGGTGCAACCTGTGCTGTCATTGGCAATATGATTCACGTACCTGGAGGTGGGCCCGTGCCGGGCGGTCAGGTGCAGGGTGCCTACCACGACGCGTTCACTTTTGGTTGAAAACGAGACGGCGGCCTCGCGGGCGCCGCTCTCCCTGTTCCCTCACTTCGACAGACTAGCGCGCCGGACGCAGATCAAGCCCGGCGACGCCCGCTGCAACGTTAAGACCCGCCTGCCCCTGGACCGACACCGGCTGAAGAGCAACGGTGCGGTTCGAACCGCCGACCAGTACGTTCGCGCCGAGGCCGGCGCCTACGGTTGCCTCGGCTGTCGCACCGCCATAGTGGCCGGCGAGCGCACCGAATCTGCGATTGGTTGGCGCATAGACGGCCCAGACCATTTCGCCGCCAGCTGTCGCGCCAACATCAAGCCCGAATTTGGAGATTGAGCCGACATAGACTTCCCGCGGCCCACGTTCCGCTGGCGTGAACATGCAGGTCACATCCTTTTTTGACGCAATGATCAGACCAATGCCGCCCGAAATGTCGCAGGTCAGCGTTCCGACCTTTGTACGGTTAGCTTGTGCGGACGCGGGAATTGGAAGCGCAACTGCCGCGGCCACCACCACGGCGGCGGCGCTCAAGAGCCTGTGCATGTGTGGTTCCCTTTATCGATCAATGCCGGGCTATAAACGTCAGCCCCAACAACAAGTTCCATGCGAGTTCAGTCTGGCGTCAGGAGAGGCAACGACCCGGATAGTTGGCCTGTTTGTCCTTGGACAAAGCGCTAAACACGGGGTCACAGCCCACCAACACAGGCATAGCCGGCGGCGGAAGCCTGCGTTCACTCGCTTTCGGGACGAGCAACCGATCCGACTTGCGCGTGCGATCAACGGTTTGAGGCGCAAGTCCCTGCCTCTCTGTGGACGGCCGTGCAGCGGCACCAAAACCAAAACCGAAACCTGCGGGCGGAGCAATGACGGCCAACAGAAGGGCTATCAAAGCACTGGCCAAGATATACGAAACCATGTTGCGCATTGCCGCTCTCCTTGCAGGAACGCGCGGGCAGCGCGTCCTACGAGCGTGACTCAAAACGGCGATGTGCGGGATTAGGTTCCGAGCCTTGGTCAGCGGGCCGCGAGAATCTGACTTGCTGGAATCACAATGTGACAACGCAGTCCGTGCGGATCGAAGTCCATATTAACTTCAGCATCCAAGGCGCGCGCAAGATTGCGCTCGATCACCATGCTCCCAAAGCCTTTCTTGCGTCGGGTCTTCACCTTTGGCCCAAGCTCCTCGCGCCAATCCAGTTCGAGGGCATTGGCCGCCGCACTCTCACGCCTGATCCACGTGATGGATACCCGGCCAGTCGGCACCGAGAGGGCGCCGAACTTCGCGGCATTGATGGCGAGTTCGTGCAACGCCAGCCCGAGATTTTGAGCCGCTTCAGGCTTCAGCGCGATTGCCGGCCCCTCGATCCTAACCTGGACTGCTGCTCCGTCGAGATAGCTGGATAACTGGGACCGGATCAGCTCACCGAGCGACGCGCCATACCAGCTTTCGCGGACGAGCAGATCATGGGACGCCGCCAAAGCCTGCAATCGCGAGCCGAATTGCGCGAGAAAAGCGTCGATCGAGCCTACGTGGTTTCCTGTCTGGCGCGCCATCGCCTGGATGACAGCCAACAGGTTTTTTGACCGATGTGTCAGCTCCCGCAGCAATAAACGGAGATGGGCCTCCCCCTCTTTGCGCTCCGTCACGTCGACCGACGCACAAGTCAAGCCGATGATTTCGTTCGCTTCGTTGCGAAGCGGTTCGATATGCAAATCGTGCCACCGAATTCCACGGGCGTCTTCAAGCGGAATCTCGGCGCGCTTGGCCTCACCCGTCGACAGCACTTCGCGCTTCACCGCCAACATCGCAGCGGCGCCGTCGCGAGGCAAAATTTCGGAATCCGTACGACCCAGGATCTCTTCGACTGAACGCCCGAGCATCGAACTGCTGATGGACGAATAGCGGAGTTCACGGTCCTGCGTGTAAATGGTCACCTGCGACCCGCTCAAAGCTGTCTCATAACGAGCAAAGCGTGCACGCAAAAGGCCCAACTCCCAGGCTTGCGCAGCAACCTGGTCATGGAGCTGTCGGTTCTCTTGCTCAAGCCTAACTAGCTCGGTTTCTTCCGCCGCGGACATCGTACGCACCGTTGCACTCGTTCCGTCACCTCCCAGCGCAAATCGCAGCCGGCCACGTGCAACGGACTCGACGACGTTGGAAGCAGGTTAGTCTATGAAATACGTTCATCGCGCAAACTGTCAACAAATGGGGGCACTCTCCTCTCCACCTCATGAAATTGTGACGAAAAGCCTCAAGCAAAGCCGTAAAAGATTCTAACGCCGCGCGGCTTTAACCGTTGCACCGGGCAATGCTGAGAATGCATAGGTGCTGACGCGCCG
>Ga0126377_10004533_pt1 | contig 10137 bp, 8 predicted proteins | sample PanSoiMetPlot_22_FD_92647 | JGI IMG/M metagenome (GOLD analysis project Ga0126377, IMG submission 92647) | Tropical forest soil microbial communities from Panama - MetaG Plot_22 | ecosystem: Environmental > Terrestrial > Soil > Tropical forest > Bulk soil | place: Panama | collected 2016-02-17 | reverse complement strand
GCGTCACAGCCAGCCGCGCTCGCGCGCCTCGCGCGCGTGATAGGTCAACACGAGGTTGGCGCCCGCGCGCACGATCCCCGTCAGGTTCTCGAGCACGACGGCGCGCTCGTCGATCCAGCCCGCCGCGGCCGCGACCTTCACCATCGAGTATTCGCCGCTCACGTTGTAGGCGGCGACCGGCAGCGAGGTCCGCGCACGCACCGCCGCGATCACGTCGAGGTACGCGAGCGCGGGCTTCACCATCAGCACGTCCGCGCCTTCCGCCTCGTCGAGCGCGGCTTCGCGCAGCGCCTCGCGCGCGTTGCGCGGATCCATCTGATAGGAGCGGCGATCGCCGCTCGCGGGAGCGGAGTGAGCCGCGTCGCGGAAGGGTCCGTAGTAGGCCGAGGCGTATTTCGCGCTGTACGCGAGGATCCCCGTCGATGGGAACGACGCCCGGTCGAGGGCTTCGCGGATCGCGCCCACGCGGCCGTCCATCATGTCGGAGGGCGCGACGAAGTCCGCGCCCGCGGCCGCGCACGCGACGGCCTGCTTCGCGAGCGGCTCGAGCGAGCGGTCGTTGTCGACGACGCCGCCCTCGGCGAGCACGCCGCAATGCCCGTGGTCGGTGTACGCGCAGAGGCAGACGTCGCAGTAGAGGACGAGGTCGCGGCCGAAGCTCTTGCGCAGTGCTTCGACCGCGCGCGGCACGAGCGCGTTCGGCGCGTGCGAGTGCGATCCCGTCGCGTCCTTCGGCCCGTCGGGCACGCCGAAGAGGATCGCGGAGCGGATGCCGAGCTCGAGGTCGCGCTCGACGCGTCGCACGAGGGCGTCGACGCTCTGCCGCTCGATCCCGGGCATCGAAGGGATCGGCTCCACGCGATCGCGGCCCTCGAGCACGAAGTGCGGCTGGATCAGCTGCGCGACCGCGACGCGAGTCTCCGCGACCGCCTCGCGGAGGTGCGGCGTGGATCGGAGCCGTCGGGGGCGGTGACGCATGGGGGAGATCGTAGGGCGGGTCAGTCGTGGGTCCGACTCGCGACGGCGTCGGCGATCGCCGCCGGCTCCGGCGATCTCGAGGCGATGCGCGGCTCGAGGCCGGCGTCCGCGAGGGCCGCGAGCGTCGTCGTGCCGATCGCGACGAACGACGCGGCCTCGAACGGCCGGCGCTTCGCGAAGCTCGCGACGGCCGACGGCGACGCGATCACCGCCGCGTCGAACCGCTCGCCGCGGACGCGCTCGACCTCGCCGTCGTCCGAGGAGCGGGTCCGGTAGATCGGCGCGCGCACGACGTCGAAACCGGCGCGCGCGAGCGACTCGCCGAGCTGGGGCATCCCGTCGTGCGCGCCGGGGAGCAGCGCGCGGCCCCGCTTCGCTCCGGCGTCGCGCACGATCGCGCCGGCGAGCGCCTCGCCGCCGCTGCCGTCGGCGACGCGGCGGACGGGCAGACCCGCGTCGAGCAGCGCGTCGGCGGTCGCGACTCCGATCGCGGCGATGCGCGGGCCCGCGCCCGCGCGGAGCTCGGCGAGGACGGGCGCCGGCGCGAGCGCGACGAACGCCTCGACGGCGGTCGCGCTCGTGAACGCGAGCTCGTCGAACTCGAGCGCGTTCGCGAGCGCACGGGTCGCCTCGGGCGCCGGATCGCGCACGGTCTCCACGAGCGGAGCGAGGAGCACGCGCGCGCCGCGCTCCTCGAGCTCCCGGGCGAGGAGCTCGAATCGCCCGCGCTGTCCGGTGAGCGCGACCGTCCGTCCGCGAAGGCCGCCGGGGACCTCCGAGCCCGGATCGCCGAGGCGCTCCGCGGCGAGCGCGGCGGCGTGCGCGAACGACGGCGCCTCGACGCGCGCGCGTCGAAGCGGCCCGACGCCCTCTTCGGGCGGCCCCTTCACGGCGTCGACGACGACGGACTCCCCGCGCCGCCGCGCGAAGGCGCCCACCGGCTCGAGGCAACCGCCGCCGAGCAGAGCGAGCACGCGGCGCTCGGCGTCGACGGCGGCGCGAACCTCGCGGTCGTCGAGGACGAGGAGCGACCTCGCGAGCTCGCGCGCGTCGTCGCGGATCTCGATGGCGAGCGCGCCCTGACCGGGCGCCGGCACGAACGAACGAGGATCGAGACGGACCGCGACCAGCGTGGAGAGATCGGCGCCGAGGCGCGCGATCCCGGCGCGCGCGATCACGATCGCGTCGTATTCGCCGCGCAGCAGCTTCTCGATGCGCGTCGGGACGTTGCCGCGCAGCTCGACGAGCGTCGTGTCGGGCCGCCGCGCGATCCACTGCGCGCGACGGCGCGTCGACGTCGTGCCGACGCGAGAGCCCGGCGCCACGGGCAGCGCGAATCTCGGGTCGTGCCGCTCGCGGCGCACCACGAGGACGTCGGAAGGATCCTCGCGCTCCGGCGTCGCCGCGATCGTGAGACCGGCGGGCATCTCCGTCGGCAGGTCCTTCAGGGAGTGGACCGCGAGCTCGGCCTCCTCCGCGAGGAGGGCCTCCTCGAGCTCCTTCGTGAAGAAGCCCTTCCCTTCCATCTGCCGGAAGGGGCGGTCGACGATCGCGTCTCCCTGCGTGCGGCGCACGACCAGCTCGGACGGAAGGCCGATCGCCGCGAGGCGCGCGGCGACGAGGCGCGACTGCGCGAGCGCGAGCGCGCTCCCGCGCGTCGCGATCCGGATCACGAGGGCGTCGCCGCGCGCGCGATCGAAAGCGCGGCCCGGCGCGCCCAGCCCTCGGCGGCCGAGTGGGCCGAGAGGATCGCGCGCGCCTTCGACTGCTCGGCGATCACCAGCGCGCGCGGACGCGCGCCTCCGTGCGCGCGCGCGTGCGCGATGCGGTGGCTCGCCTCGATCGCCCAGCGCAGGCACCGTCGCCGGAGAGCCTCCGGGAGAGTCGGATGCGCCTCGACGAGGCCCGCGACCATGCGCCGCGCGATCCCCTCACCTCGACGGCGCGCCGCGTCGAGCGCCAGTCCGCGCGCGCGAGACCGCTCGCGCGCCTCGAGCTCGACGAGGCGGCCCGTCACGATCGCGCGCGCTCGGTCGATCTCGCCGGCCTGCGCCGCCGCGCGCCGTTCCGCCTCCTCGCGAAGCTCGTCGATCGTGATGCGCTCGACTCCGAGACGGAGCGCGGCCGACGGCTCCACGTCGAAGGGCACGGCCAGGTCGACGGCGACGAGCGGCGCGGCGACCCGCCGCGCGCGCGCCAGCCGATCGAGCGCGGCGTGGTCGAAGATCGCGTGGGGCGCCGAGGTCGCGGTCACGAGGGCGTCGATCGCGGGAGGAGACTGCAGGAACGCGTCGAGCGCCATCGCGTCGCCGCCGAAGCGTCCGGCGAGCGCTTCGGCCTTCGAGCGCGTCCGGTTCACGAACAGCAGCGACGGCCCGCCGCCCGCGATCGCCGCCTTCGCCAGGAGGATCGCCGCCTGCTCGGTCATCGCGCCCGCGCCGACCAGGGCGATCCGCGCCGGCGTGTGAACACGCGCGAGCAGCCGTTCGACGGCGAGCGACGCGACGCTCGTGCTCCTCGTGAGCCGCGTCTCGCGGTGGACGCGCCTCGCGACCCGGAAGGCCTCCGACGCGAGGCCGCGCAGGCGCGGGCCGATCGTGCCGGCGGCTTCGGCGTCCGCGACGGCCGAGCGGAGCTGCCACACGATCTGCCTCTCGCCGACGACGAGCGAGTCGAGCGACGCGGCGAGCGAAAGCACGTGCCGCATCGCGGCTTCTCCGCGGATCGCGAACGGCCCCTCTCGCGCGCCGAGGTTTCGGCCCAGCGTGGCGCTCGCCCGGTCGAGCTCCACGCCGCCTCGACGCGCGAGAAGCGCTTCGACGCGGTTGCACGTCACGAGGAAGACGACCTCGTCGATGCCGTCGTCGCGCATCGCGCGCGCGACGCAGGCCCGCGCCGCGACGGGCGGAGCGATCTCGGCGAGCGCCGCGACGGCGAGCGTGCGATGGCTCCAGCCGACGACGGCGACCTCGTCTGCGAACGCGCGATCCGGGGCGAGATGCGGGCCCATCGAGGCACCAAGCTCTTCGCGGGGCCGCCGGCGGTGTCATCCCACTGTCACGCAAGTCGGCTCGCCGCCCCGGCCGATGCAGGAGCCGAGATGGAGAAGGCCGCCGTGAGCGCCGCCGCACCCGCCGACGCCGGCGCGCCGGCGAAGACCGGCGCGCTCTGGGTCGTTTCCGGGAGCGACGACGTCCTCGAGCCGCTCGAGAAGGCGGGCGAGGAGTCCGGCGCCCACGTCCGCGCGGCCGACGAGGCGCCGAAGACCCTTCCCGCGGGCACGGTCTTCATCGTCGAGGTCGGCGCGACCGCCGACGCTCGCGAGGAAGACGCGCTCCGCCGCGCCGCGCGCGCGCACGCGTTCACGGTCGCGGTCCTGCCGTCGCCGACGATCGAGGCCTTCGCGCGAGCGATCCGCGGCGGCGCGCGCGACGTGATCGCGGCGCCGCTCGATCCGGTGCTCATCGCGAAGCGCGCGCTGCGCTGGAGGACCGGCGCCTCGAGCTGAGTAGACTCACGCGCGTGACCCCTTCCGCAGGGTCGGCCGCGTGAGGCTCGGATTCGACGACCCCTCCGTCGAACGGCGTTTCTGGATCGAGCGTCTTCGCGACGGACGCCAGCCGTTCCCGGTCGGGCTCCTCGACCGGATCGCGTCTCCGGAGGGCGAGGTCGAGCTCGCCGCCCTGCTGCGCTCGCGCGACGCGGGCGTGCGCGACCGAGCGACGGCCGCCCTGTGGGCGCTCTGGAGCCGCGCCGGCGGCGAATGGGGCGAGCGCAAGCTGCAGCGCGCGACGGAGGCCGTCGACGCGGGTGAGCCTCGCCGCGCGCTCGACGTGCTGACGCGCGCGATCGCGGCGCGCCCGGGCTTCGCGGAGGCCTGGAACAAGCGCGCGACGGTCCACTTCCTCGTCGGCGACTACGAGCGAGCGCTGCGCGACTGCGAGGAGACGCTGCGCCGCAACCCGATCCACTTCGGCGCCCTCCACGGCATGGGGCTCTGCCTCCTCCAGCTCGACAAGCCGCGCGAGGCCCTCGCCGCGTTCGAGCGCGCCGCCGCGATCCAGCCGCACTCGGAGGGCAACCGTCGCGCCATCCGCGCCTGCAAGCGGATGCTCCCTTCGGGATGAAGCCGCCGGGATCCGCTCCCCGGGGCGAGCGCGATTCCCGGCGAGAGGTCTCGGCGTCGAACGACGGACCGGCGCCCCTGCCCGAGCCCATGCTCGTCGCCGACGTCGCGGCGCTCGATCGGCTCGCGCGCGAGATCGCGGACGACGACGAGATCGCCGTCGACACGGAGGCCGACTCCTTCTGGTCGTACCGCGAGAAGCTCTGCCTCCTCCAGCTCTCGACACCTCGCGGAGACGTGCTCGTGGATCCGCTCGCCGGCATCGACGTCGCCGCGCTCGCCGCGGTGTTCGCGGCCCCGCGGCCGAGGAAGGTCTTCCACGACGCCGAATACGACGTGGCGCTCCTGAAGGAAGCCGGCATCCCGGCGATCGCCGGCCTCTTCGACACGCGCGTCGCCGTCTCGCTCCTCGGGTCGAAGACGCCCGGCCTCTCGAACGTCCTGCGCGAGCGATACGGCATCGAGCTCGACAAGCGGCAGCAGCGCTCCGACTGGCGGCAGCGTCCGCTCAGCCGCGAGCAGCTCGACTACGCGCGCCACGACACGCGCCATCTCCTCCGGCTCGCACGCGATCTCGAGCCCGAGCTCGCGAAGCGCGACCTGCTCGAGATCTTCCGGTTCGAGTGCGAACGCGTCGGCTCCACCGAACCTCGCCGCCGCGAGTTCGATCCGGACGACGCGCTTCGCATCCGCGGCGCGCGCGAGCTCGACCCGGGCGGCCTTTCCGCGCTGCGCGAGCTCTTCGTCGAGCGCGACCGCATCGCGCGGGAGCGCGACCTCGCCGCGTTCCGCGTCGTCCCGAACGACCTCCTCGTCGTCCTCGCGCGCCATCGGCCCACCGACCGCCGGCAGCTGGAGAAGGTGCGGCTCCCACCGCGCATGCGATCCACCTTCGGCGACGCGGCCCTCGACGCGATCGCGCGCGCGCGCGCGCGCGGCCCCTGGTTCCCCAAGGCGCGCGCCGCTCCGCCCGACGAAGAGCTCGCGGCGCTCGAGCGCCTCCGCCGCTGGCGCACGCGCACGTCGGAGGCCCGCGCCCTCGACGCGACCGCCGTCCTGAACCGTCAGACGCTCGAGGAGATCGCACGCCGCCGCCCGCGCACGCTCGACGAGCTCCGCGAGATCCGCGGTCTCGCGCCGTGGCAGCTCGACCAGTTCGGCGCGGAGATCCTGCGCGCCATCGAGAGCGCCCCGCCGTCGTGAACAGCAGAGAAGCGCGGAGAGCGCAACCCCGAACTCCGCGAGACGGAGAGAGCGAGAGAGACGGAGAGAGACGAGAGAAGAATCGCCGGAAGTCGCGGCCCCCTTCGGGGGCAGCCGTCGCGGCGAAGCCGCGCGGCGGGGGCGAATGACGTCGCGGCCCCCTTCGGGGGCAGCCGTCGCGGCGAAGCCGCGCGGCGGGGGCGAATGACGTCGCGGCCCCCTTCGGGGGCGGCCGTCCCGGCGGAGCCGGGCGGCGGGGGGCTGGCCACTGGTGGAGACGAAGGGAGTCGAACCCTCAACCTCCTGATTGCGAACCAGGCGCTCTACCAGCTGAGCTACGTCCCCACGCTCGATGAGGGGTCGGGATGATACGCACGCGTCGGAATCGCGCCAAGGACGGCGCCGAAGTTCCGCTCGACCCAGAGCGGCCGGTCGTAGTCCCAGTTCGCGAGGACCGTCGCCGCCACCTCCGCGGGATAGAAGCGCTCGCACGCGCGGCGCACGTCGTCGTCGAGGTCGAGCGCGTCGGCGTAGGCGCGCACGGCGACCTCCTCGTACGGAAGGAGCCGGCGCTCGCGGAGCGCGCGGATCGTGGCCGGGGCGAGCGAGTCGTCGCGGCTTCCCTTGTGCTCGTGCACGAGGAAGTGCAGGAGGTCGTAGAAGGGGAGGTTCCGGTCGCGCACGGTGCCGAGGTCGAGGACGCCGGTGAGCGCGCCGTCTTCGCCGACGAGGACGTGTTTCGCCCGCAGATCGGCGTGGCAGGGCGGCAGCGGGATCCGCCGGCCGCGCAGGCGGTCGGCGACGTCGACGGCGAGCGCCTCGAATCGCCGCGCGACCTCGGGATCGCGGAGCTGCGCGACGACGAGCCGCACGCGCGCGAAGACGACGTCCTCGAGGACGGCGTCGTCGAGGAGCACGCGATCGCCCGCGAGTCGAGCGAGGCCGGACACGAGATCGGCGAGCGTTCGCCCGCGAAGACCGACGGCGCCGTTCTGCTGCACCGCGCCGACGCCGGGCCGGCGCTCTTCGGCCCACCAGCGCACGCCGCCGAGCGACCCTTCGGCGAGCGCGCGCGGGATCGGGAGTCGCGTGCCGCGCGCCTCGAGGGCGCGGATCCCGCGGAAATGCTGTCCCGCGAGGCGGATCTCCTTGCGGCAGAGCGGCACGCGCAGCACGAGGCCGGCGTCGAGGAGCGCGATCGCGGCGTTGCCGCGCGTCGCGAGGAGCCGGTCGACCCGCACCGGTCGATCGCCGCCTCCGGTCTTCGCGACTGCGTCACGCGCGATGCGGTCGAGCAGCGAGAGACGCCCGGGCCGCGGCGCCGGAGCCGCGAGGAGCGCGTACGAAGGCGTGAGCCACGGAAAGAGACCGAGCCGATGGCCGATCACCTTCGCGACGTTGCGGCGCTCCTGCGGCCCCACCTCGAGGTCGGGCGGCTCGCCGGCCCGGAGTCCCGCGACTCGGCTGTAGTCGAGGTGCGACGGGTAGGCGGCCTTCGCCTCGAGCAGGTGGAGCCCGGCCGCGGAGAGCGCCCGGCGATATCCACGCCACGTCCGCTCGCCGTCGCCGCCGCGGAGGGCGCGCGCGAGATACGCGACCGGTCCGACGCGCACGAACCGTCCGTGCCACGGCGTCGCGCGCTTGTAGGCGAGGCGGTTCGACGCGAAGACCAGCACCTCGCCCGACGGCGCGACCACGCGTCGCGCCTCGCGCAGGCAACGCCGCAGCGCACGTTCGCCGCTTTCGCCGGCCGCGCGCGGCAGGCCGGCGGGCACGTCGGCGAGCACGACGAGCGCGAAGGCGCCGTCGCGAAAGGGAAGACACGAGTCGCGACCGCCGGCCACCCCGTGCACGACCGTCGCGATCGAGCGTCCGCGCGCGCGCGCGAATCGCGCGCCCGTCGTCGAGACGTCGAGCGCGACGACGGGATCGCCGCGGAGCGCGAGCGCCGGCGCGATCCCCTGGAGGCCCGAGCCCACGACGAGGATCGGACCGCCCGGGTCGACCGAGGCGAGGAGCGCCGCCGCTCCCACCGCCTCGCGCGTTCCCCACTCGAGACGGCTCGCCTCGGAGGGCGGCACCGTCGCGAGGAGCTCCTCGAAGGAGGCCCGGAAGTCGGCTCCGCCTTCCACGCGCGCGAGGAAGGCGTCGAGCGCGTTCACTCAGGAGGGGACGAGGATGCCGCCGTCGTCGGTCGGGACGTTCGCCGCGAGCTCGGTGAGGTCGTGATCGCGGATGCCGTTCACGATGCGGTCGGCGGCGCAGTTGCCGCACACCGGAACCGGGTGGTGCTCCATCAGCGGCTTGTCCACGTTCGATCCGTACCCACGAACGGTCTCGTCCGGCGTGAGCCAGATGCCGCTCGCGGGAAGCTTGCATTCCGCGCACGGTGTGCCGGGCGCGAGCGTCCACCGCGAGCTCGCGAGGTCCTTCCACTTTCCAGGCGTCGATCCGGCTTCCGCGCGCGCGACGAACGTGAGCGCCGTCACCCCGTCGGAGAACTCGGCCATCACGATCGGGGTCTTCGGCGACGCGGGCCACGCGGCCTTCAGCTCTTCCCCGTAGCAGACCTCGCACATCTTCTTCTCGTCGCCGCGGCTCCGGACGGCGACCTGGAACTTGCTCTCGGGGTGTTGGCGGCACTTCGCGGAGCCGAAGAGACGATTCAAGAAGGACATGGCTCCATTCTGCCGATGCGCGACGCCGGCGGAAGTCGCGCCCCTCGGGTAGCGGGAAACGGAGGTTCATGGAAAAGTCTCGCCGCGCTCAAAGGGCGTTTTCCGAAGGCGACGACCATCCCCCGTCGCTTTCCCGTGGAGGACCACTCATGCGCATCACCCCGCTTCTGCTTCCCGCCCTGCTCGCGGCCCCCGGCTTCGCGCAGGACGTCTTCATCTGCTCGAACTCGGACATGATCCTGACGCGCGGCACCGATCGGAACTTCGACGGCGACGCGATGGACTTCGGCGAATACGGCAAGGTCGCGTACGAGCCGTCGCTTCTCCAGAACGGCCGCGAGATCAAGGCGACGTCGGTGTTCGGCGCGCCCGGGATCGTGTGGCTCGACCAGAACACGCGCGACGTGACGAGGCTCGTCGACCTGAACGGGAACGGCACCTTCGAGCCGACCGAGATCGCGAGCGTCTTCGACTTCCCGACGAAGGCTGGCGTCGCGAGCGGCGACACCTTCCTGATCGGCCTCGCCGAGAAGACCGGCGGCGTGTTCTACGTCGCGAACAACGCGTTCAAGACCCTTCCGGCGCTGCCTCCCGCGACGAACGGCCTCTATCGCGTGACCGGCATGGCGACGCTCCCGTTCACGGGCGCGGTCACGCCGGCGATCCGTCAGTCCGACGTGATCACCGCGTTCGAGAACAACTCGACGGCCGGCGCGGCGGTCGTGAACGCCGGCGCGTGGGAGCGTCTCGCGATCATCAACTCGACGCAGACGATCCTCGCCTACAACACGCTCGACGACGCGATCTACGCGCTCCGCGACCTCGACGCCGACGGCAAGTTCACCTCGCCCGGCGAGGTCGTGAACTTCCTCAACGCCTCCGGCCACAAGGCCGGCCTCGGCTTGAGCGGCGACTTCTTCGGCGGCGCCCTCTCGGGCTACGGCGCGATGCTCGCCACGGCGACGCCCGCGCCCGCGAACGGCAACTGGACGGTGCTGAACGCGATCGAGGTCGATCAGTCGAACAACACGGTCTACGTCGCGACGACGACCACCTTCGCCACGCCGAATCCGGCCGGCCGCGTGTTCAAGTGCCGCGACCTGAACGGCAACGGGACCTGCAACGACCCCGGCGAGGTCACGGTCTTCTGCG
>Ga0126377_10004532_pt1 | contig 10139 bp, 8 predicted proteins | sample PanSoiMetPlot_22_FD_92647 | JGI IMG/M metagenome (GOLD analysis project Ga0126377, IMG submission 92647) | Tropical forest soil microbial communities from Panama - MetaG Plot_22 | ecosystem: Environmental > Terrestrial > Soil > Tropical forest > Bulk soil | place: Panama | collected 2016-02-17 | reverse complement strand
TAAAGCTCGCCGACCGGCTGCACAACATGCGCACCCTGCGCTATCTCAAGCAGGAGAAGCAGGAGAAGAAGGCCCGCGAGGTTCTCGAGATCTACGCGCCGCTGGCCCACCGCCTCGGCATGAACACGATCAAGTGGGAGCTGGAGGACCTCGCCTTCGCGACCCTGCATCCGAAGGTCTACGACGAGATCGTCCGGCTGGTCGCCGAGCGGGCGCCGTCGCGTGAGGAGTTCCTCGACGAGGTGATCGAGGCGGTCCAGGCCGACCTGCGGACGTCCAAGATCAAGGCGACGGTGACGGGCCGGCCGAAGCACTACTACTCGATCTACCAGAAGATGATCGTCCGGGGTCGCGACTTCACCGACATCCACGACCTGGTCGGCATCCGGATCCTGGTCGACACCGTCCGCGACTGCTACGCGGTCCTCGGCGTCCTGCATGCCCGGTGGAATCCGGTCCCGGGGCGGTTCAAGGACTACGTCGCGATGCCGAAGTTCAACATGTACCAGTCGCTGCACACGACGGTGATCGGGCCGCAGGGCAAGCCGGTGGAGATGCAGCTTCGGACGTACGCGATGCACCGCCGGGCCGAGTACGGTGTCGCGGCGCACTGGAAGTACAAGGAAGACCCGGACACCAAGGACGAGAAGGTCAAGACTCGTCCCGGTCGGACCAAGGCCAGCAAGAACGGCAGCACCGAGGCCAGTCAGTCCGACATGGTGTGGCTGCGCCAGATGCTCGACTGGCAGCAGGAGACCGAGGACCCGGGCGACTTCCTCGAGTCGCTGCGCTTCGACCTCGGACCCGACGAGGTTTACGTCTTCACGCCGCGTGGCGATGTGAAGGGCTTGCCGGTGGGTGCGACGCCGGTCGATTTCGCCTACTCGATCCACAGCGAGGTGGGGCACCGCTGTATCGGCGCCCGGGTCAACGGCCGGCTGGTGCCGCTGGAGTCGCCGCTCGACAACGGCGACGTGGTCGAGGTGTTCACCTCCAAGGCACCCGGTGCCGGACCCAGTCGTGACTGGCTGAGCTTCGTCAAGAGCCCGCGGGCGCGGACCAAGATCCGCCAGTGGTTCACCAAGGAGCGGCGCGAGGAGGCGATCGAGAAGGGCAAGGAGTCGATCGCGCTCCACATGCGCAAGGAGGGTCTGCCGCTGCAGCGGTTGCTGACCCACGACTCGCTGCAGGCGGTGGCCGAGTCGCTGCACGTGCGTGACGTGTCGTCGCTCTACGCCGCGGTCGGCGAGGGCAACGTCGGTGCGCAGAACGTCGTACGCAAGGTCATCGAGCTGCACGGCGGCGACGAGGGCTCGACCGAGGACCTCGCCGAGGCGGTCACGGTCCCGACCGAGGTCGACCGCCGTCGCCGCGTGCGCCGGGGCGACGCCGGTGTCATGGTCCACGGCGCGAATGACCTGCTGGTCAAGCTGGCCCGCTGCTGCACTCCGGTGCCGGGCGACGACATCGTCGGCTTCATCACCAAGGGCTCAGGTGTCTCGGTGCACCGCGGTGACTGCCCGAACGTCAAGAGCCTGACCCAGGAGCCGGATCGGCTGGTCGAGGTGGAGTGGGCGCCGAACGCCCAGAGCGTCTTCCTGGTCGCGATCCAGGTGGAGGCGCTCGACCGGGCCCGGCTGCTGTCCGATGTCACCCGGGTGCTGTCGGACCACCACGTCAACATCCTGTCCGCGGCCCTGCAGACCGGCCGCGACCGGGTGGCGAAGAGCCGGTTCACCTTCGAGATGGCCGATCCGAAGCATCTCGGCCACGTCCTCAAGGCAGTCCGCTCCGTCGACGGTGTCTTCGACGTCTACCGCGTCACCCAGTAGCCCGCTTCACTGGCGGTAGCCAAATCGCGAAACACCCCGGCGTGTTTCGCGATTTGCCTACCGCCAGTGGTCCGGAGGCCCGTCGGCGCGCGGACCGTGCGTGGCGTCCGGATGATGTCGGGCGAGTACGGTCGGCTTGGCGTGTCGTACTAGCGTCGGAGCCAGCACTGCGTCACCTGCATCGCTCTCGAGAGGAACATCCGCCATGACGAGCAAAGACCGCGAAGCGGCCGTAATCGCCGCAGTTCCGAAGCAGCTGTTGATCGGCGATGCCTGGCGCGATGCCGAGGGCGGGGCCACCCTCAAGATCGAGGACCCGTCCACCGGCGAGGTGCTGTGCGACGTCGCCGACGCGACACCGGCCGACGGCATGGCCGCGCTCGAGGAGGCAGCTGCGGCCCAGGGTGACTGGGCGGCCACGGCCCCGCGGCGACGCAGCGAGATCCTGCACGACGCGTTCCGGCTCCTGATGGAGCGCCAGGACGACCTGGCTCTGCTGATGACGCTGGAGATGGGCAAGCCGATCGCCGAGGCGAAGGGCGAGGTCGCGTACGCGGCGGAGTTCCTGCGGTGGTTCTCCGAAGAGGCAGTGCGCATCCATGGCGACTACGCCGTCGCGCCGGACGGCCAGAGTCGCTTCCTCGTCGTGCGGCAGCCGGTCGGGCCGACCCTGCTGATCACGCCGTGGAACTTCCCGATGGCCATGGGCGGCCGCAAGATCGGACCCGCGATCGCAGCCGGCTGCACGATGGTGATCAAGCCCGCCTCCCAGACCCCGCTGTCGATGCTGGCGCTGGCCGAGATCCTCCGCGAGGTCGGCCTGCCCGACGGCGTACTCAACGTCCTGACCACGTCCAAGTCCGGCGGCGTCATGGAGCCGCTGATCCGGGACCACCGGGCCCGCAAGCTCTCGTTCACCGGATCCACCGAGGTCGGCCGGATGCTTCTGGAGCAGTGTGCGGACCAGGTGCTCCGGACGTCGATGGAGCTCGGCGGCAACGCGCCGTTCATCGTCTTCGACGACGCCGATCTCGACCTGGCCGTCGAGGGTGCGCTGCTGGCGAAGATGCGCAACATCGGCGAGGCCTGCACGGCGGCCAACCGCTTCTACGTCCAGCGCTCGGTCGCCGATCAGTTCGCCCGCCGGATGGCCGACCGGATGGGTGCGCTGAAGGTCGGGCGAGGGACCGAGGACGACGTCCAGGTCGGACCGCTGATCGACGCCGACGGCCGCAACAAGGTGCAGTGGCTGGTCGACGACGCGGTCGAGCGCGGTGCGCGGGTGCTCACCGGCGGATCGGCGGTGTCCGGCGACGGCTACTTCTACTCGCCGACCGTGATCACCGATGTCCCGCTCGAGGCCCGGATGCAGCAGGAGGAGATCTTCGGGCCGGTCGCGCCGATCACGATCTTCGACGACGAGGACGAGGTCGTCGCCGAGGCCAACGACACGCCATTTGGTCTGGTGTCCTACCTGTTCACGACAAACATCGACCGCGGGATCCGGGTCAGTGAGCGCCTCGAGGCCGGCATGGTCGGGCTCAACCGCGGCATCGTCTCCAACCCGGCGGCGCCGTTCGGTGGCGTCAAGCAGTCCGGGCTCGGTCGCGAGGGCGGCCGGATCGGCATCGACGAGTTCCTCGAGGTCAAGTACGTCAACATCAACCTCGGCTAGGACCACTGGCGGTAGCCATATTGCGAAACACGCCGGCGTGTTTCGCAGTTTGCCTACCCTCAGTGCGCGGGTCTACGCGGGTGCGGTGGCGCGTCGGCGAGGGCGCCGCGGCTTGACCTTGACCCGGTCGGGCACGAGCCGGCGCAACGCCTCGTCGGCATGCAAGGTCAGCAGCCGCTCTGCCCGGCGCCGGTCACCGAGTCGGACGGCCTCGACGATGGTGCCGTGCTCCACGACGAGGTCGGCCGGGACGTAGTCGGTCTGCTCGAGGGCGGCCAGGCACATCCGCGTCTCGGCGAGCAGCGTGTCGTGCATCCGCTTGAGCCTGGGACTCTTGGCCTCGCCGACCAGCGCCTGGTGGAAGGCCAGGTCGGCGTCGCTGATCGCTTCGGAGTTGGCTCGCTTGGCGGCTCGGGCCAGGGCCGCGTGCGCCTTGGCGAGCACCACCGAGCTGCGTACCGGATCGCCGTCCAGGATCGCGGACACGGCGGCCCGCTCGATCGCCGTGCGTGCCAGGTAGATGTCGGACACGTCGTCGGCGGTGAGCTCGATGACGAACAGGCCGCGGTTGGGCTCGCTGCGAAGCAGCCCCTCCTGGACCAGCCGCTGCATCGCCTCGCGCAGTGGACCGCGGCTGACGCCGAGACGGTTGGCGAGCTCGGCCTCACCGAGTTGGGCGCCGGGCCGGATCCCGCCGTGGATGATCGCGTTGCGCAGTTGGCGCGCGATCACGCTCGCAGTCGACTCCCGAGTAATACGTTCCAGATGGTCTTGTGGGGTCGTCATGTCGAGTTTTTCCCCGTTCGGTGCGTCGGCCGGGCCCGAAACAGTGAGCCCAGACCGGGGTGTGTCGTGTCGTCGCCGGCCAACCGCAGTCCTTCCCATACGGTCACCTGGTTCGCGGTGAGCACCGGCTTGGCCGCTGCCGACTCGAGGTCTGGGAGCCATGCGGCGGAGTGCAACGCCGTGTCCGGAAGGAGGACGGCATCGGCTGCGCTGTGTTCGAGCGAAGACACGAGTCCGAGTACGCGATCCCGCCCTAGGGTGCCGACCTCCTCGGCCGTGATGATATCGGCACTCGACGAGCCGACCACCTCGATGCCGTCCGTGGCGAGAAAGTCGACGAACCTGTCGACCACGTCGCGTGGGTAGGTCGCGGCGATCGTCACCGTTTGTACGCCGAGGGTGTGCGCCGCGTTGGCGAAGGCGATCGACGTACTCGAGGCCGGGCAGCCGAGCCGGTCCGACAGGGCAGCGACCTGCTGACGCGCGCCGTCCCACCCGAAGACGAAGCTGCCGCTCGTACACGCCCACATGACGGCGTCGGGAGCCTTTGGCCGGAGCTGCTCGGCGCCGTCGGCGAGCCGCTCGGTCGAGCCGAGGTCGAGGAGTGCGTCGACGCGGTGCGCATCCTCGCCGACCGACGTGTGCACGACGGGGAGTGCGATGCCGGGGCCGAGAATCCTTTCCAGCAGGGGGAAGTCGTCCTCGGCGGCATAGCCAGGATAAAGCAGCCCCACGGTCGTCTTCGTCGTCATCGCGTTGGACCTGCCTGCCTGCTGGTCGGCGATTGGCGTCGTGGCCGAGGTCATCTTGTTCACTGGCCGATTGTTGACAATGGTACAGCCCGTGGTAGCTTGCGGGACGCAGCAGAGGTAACCAGTTGTCCAGACTCTCGTGGGGAGTGCTGACTAGATGGTGAGACGTAGCGACCGGCTGAGTGTCGGATCCAGCCGATGGTCCCGGCGAGACCTGTTGAGGGGTTCGCTGATCGGCGGTGCGGCGCTTGCGGCGCCCAGTCTGCTCAGTGCCTGCGCGAAGGCCGAGGACAGTAGCGGCAGTGGGAGCGGCGGGCGACTGCAGCAGCTGCAGTCGCAGGGCACGATCACGGTCGGCATCGCGGGCGAGGAGCCCTACGGCTTCCTCGACGGCGGCGAGCTCACCGGCATGGACCCGACCGTCCAGGAGAAGATCTGGGGCGAGCTCGGCATCGACGACGTGAAGTCGGTGCAGGTCGGTTTCGACTCCCTGATCCCAGGGCTCAACGCCGGCAACTTCGACGTCGTCGCAGCCGGGATGTTCATCACCGGCGAGCGCTGCGCAGAGGCACAGTTCTCCGAGCCGATGTACTGCGCCCCCGAAGCCTTCCTGGTGCCGGAGGGCAACCCGGACAACCTCTCAGACTTCAAGTCGGCCGCCGATGCCGGCGTCACGGTTGGTGTGTTCAGCGGAGCGGTGGAGGGTCCCGCGCTCGAGGACGCCGGCGTCGACCACTCCAACGTCGTGACCGTCCCCGATCAGCAGGCCGGCCTGATCCAGCTCCAGCAGGGTCGCATCGACACGATCTCGTTGACCAGCATCACGCTCAACTGGATCGTCAACCAAGGTCAGGCACCCGGCTTCGAGGTCACCGAGCCGTTCACCCCGACCGACCCGAAGACCGGCCAGAAGATCTACGGCTGCGGCGGTGCGGTGTTCCGCTTGGACGACGACGATCTGGTCCAGGCGTTCAACGAGAAGCTCGCCGACCTGATCGGGCCGCCCAACAAGCTGACCCCGCTGATCGAGAAGTTCGGCTTCGGCCCGGAGACACTGCCGCCCCCGAACCTGACCACCGAGAAGCTCTGCAACATCGGCTGATCGACGGCTCAGCGCCATGAGCGACTACAACCTCGGCCCGTGGCTCGACGACTTCGCGCACGGACTTTGGGTCACGATCTACCTCACGGTGGTCAGTGCCTTCTTCGCACTGGTCCTCGCGTTCGTTCTCGGCATGCTCGCCCGAGTCCGGCACATTGCGCCGCGTACCTTCGCCCGGATCGTCATCGAGTTGTTTCGCGGCACGTCGTTGCTGATCCAGCTGTTCTGGTTCGTCTTCGCCTTCCCTGTGATCGTGGGCATCGTCTGGACCCAGCCGGTCATCCCGGTGATCATCGCCCTCAGCCTCAACTTCGGCGCCTACGGAGCCGAGGTCGTGCGGGGCGCGATCAATGCGGTGGCGACGCCGCAGTGGGAGGCCGCGGTCGCGCTCAACCTGACGCCCTTCCAACGGATGCGCCGGGTGATCCTGCCGCAGGCCGTGCCGTTGATGATCCCGCCGTTCAACAACCTGCTCATCCAACTGCTCAAGAGCACTCCCTTGGTGATCCTGATCCCGGGCGTGCTGGACTTTCTCTCGGTCGGCGAGCTCTACCGCCGGTCCGAGACGACGCACTACGTCTCCCTCTACATTGCCGAGTTGGTCGTCTACTTCCTGCTGGCCTACGCGTTCACGCTGATCCTGCGCGCGCTGGAGGCGAGGGCCAAGGCGCGCGTCGGGCGCGCCGAGCCCCGACGCAAGATCTTCAGCTTCCGGGGCCCTTCCCCTGAGGAAGAGCTTCCGGCGGAAGAGAAGGCGCTCGCATGAACTCGAACTGGGACTGGGACTACGCGGTCGACATCTTCCCCGACATCTTGCGGGCTTTCGTCGAGTACACGCTGACCATCACGATCCTCAGCTCGGTGATCGCCGCAGTCGTCGGGCTGCTGTTCGCCGTCATCCGCTTCCTCCACGTGCCGGTGCTGTCCCAGGTGATCACCGGCTTCCTGGAGTTCGTCCGGTCGACGCCGATTCCGGTTCAGCTGTTCTTCCTGTTCTATGTACTCCCCGACTACGGGATCCTGGTTGGCGCGACCACCGTCGGCGTGTGGTGCCTCGGCCTGCACTACGCCTGCTACTACGCCGAGGTCTACCGCGCCGGGATCGATGCCGTACCCAAGGGACAGTGGGAGGCCTGCACCGCGCTGTCGATTCCCCGACGCTACGTCTGGCAGCACGTCGTCCTGCCGCAGGCGCTGCGCAACGTACTGCCATCGCTCGGCAACTACGTGATCTCGATGTTCAAGGAGACCCCGTTCCTCTTCGTAATCTCCGTACCCGAGATGGTCAGCGTGGCGCAGGGGATCGGCTCGAGGAACTTCCGCTACGTCGAGCCGCTCACCATTGCCGGCCTGATCTTCCTGGCGGCGAGCTACCCCGCGGCCGTCGCGCTGAGGAGACTGGAGATTCGTCTTGGCCACGCATGACACCACCGCCCAGCCCGACGCGGCCGGCACGGCTACCGACAGCCAGCCGCTGATCCGGTTCGACGACGTGGTCAAACGGTTCGGCGAGCTGACCGTGCTCGACAAGCTCAAACTCAGCGTCAACGCCGGCGAGCGGGTGACGCTGATCGGTCCCAGCGGATCCGGCAAGACCACGATCCTGCGGCTGTTGATGACCCTGGAGGACCTGACCGGCGGCCACATCTGGGTGGGCGACCAGCCGCTGTGGCACATGCGCAAGGGCGACAAGCTGGTGCCCGCCAACCAGAAGCATCTGCGCGAGGTGCGCAAGCAGATCGGCATGGTCTTCCAGCACTTCAACCTGTTCCCCAACATGACCGTCCTGCAGAACCTGATCGAGGCTCCGATTCGGGTGCTGGGCAAGAGCAAGGCGGAGGCCTCGGAGAAGGCTCGGGAGCTACTCGACCAGGTCGGCCTCGCGGCGAAGGTGGACGCTCATCCGTCGCAGCTGTCCGGCGGCCAGCAGCAGCGGGTCGCCATCGCCCGCGCGCTCGCGATGGAGCCGAGAATCCTGCTGCTCGACGAGGTCACGTCCGCCCTCGACCCGGAGCTGATCGCCGGTGTGCTCGGTGTCCTGCGCGACATCGCCGACACCACCGACATCACGATGCTGATCGTCACTCATGAGATGGGATTCGCCCGCGACGTCTCGCACCGGGTGATGATGTTCGACAGCGGTCAGATCGTCGAGCAGGGGCCGCCCGACAAGATCTTCAGTGAGCCGGAGAACGATCGGACCAGGTCCTTTCTGCACGCCATCCTTGACGAACGCTGATCCAGCGGCGCAGCCGAGGGGCCGTGGCGACCGAGTTCGTCCCACGAGCGAGCAGCCGCTGGGTCGGTCCGACGGCGGTGCGGCCGATCGCGGCCAGCGCGGCCCACATCGTGACCTGGTTGGCACTCAGGACCGGCTTGCCGAGGGCGGCCTCGATCCGCGGGATCAGGTCGTAGGTCGCCAGGTTGGTGCAGCTGACGAAGATCGCCTCGGCATCGACGTGGTCGGTGGCGATGATGAGCTCCTGCGTGCGCTCGTACGGCACGGTCCAGATCCGGCCGTCGAGTCGCAGGTCCGTACGCGACACGGTCTCGACGCCGGCGTCCTCGAGGAAGGCGCAGAGGAAGTCGGTGACGTCGCTGACGTAGGGCGTGGCGATCGCGATCCGGCCGGCGCCTACCTCGGCGAGGGCCGCCAGCAAAGCTCCGGATGCGGTCACCGCCTTCGCCGCGCCGCCCTCGCACATCGCCTGGCGCAGCGCCTCCTCGCCGGCAAGGCCGCCGACGAAGCTGCCGGAGGTGCACGCGTAGGCGACGACCTCGCACTCCAGTGGCGTCAGGATCCGGGTCGCGTCGCGGACGTCCTCGGCGCCACTGATCGTCGCGGCCAGCTCGACTCCGACATGCAGCGGCGAGTACGGCGTCCGCGCGAGGTGCAGTGAGATGTCGTCCGGCGTCCAGCGCCAGAGCTCTCGGTCGAGCGCGAGGTCGAACGGCGCGACCACGCCGAGATGGCGCTGCAGGGCGGGCTCCGGCGGGATCGGGACCTCGAACTCCGCTGGCAAAATACCCATGGACACCTCGCTCCACAGCCGCGCCCCGGACGGATCAGATGTTCACACGCCCTCGCCGCAGGCGAGATTGTTGACAATCGTACAAACGCATCCCTAGCGTCAACCCAGGTCGGTGCGAGGGTCAAGACCCAGTGTGGAGTACGCATGCAAGCCCGCAGCAAGCCGGACACATCCCGCCCCGTCGTCGCCGCGCTGTGCGGCGGACGGCCGGACGGCATGGAGCCGATCGAGGCGGTCGCCGACGTGCGCTATGTCGACGGCGACACGCTGGCCGACGGGCTCCGCGGCGCCGAGGTGTTGTTCGTCTGGGACTTCCGCTCGGCCGCCTTGCGAGACGCGTGGTCGGCCGCCGACGCACTGCGCTGGGTGCACGTTGCGGGTGCAGGGGTCGACCGGGTGCTGTTCTCCGAGCTGGCCGAGAGCGAGGTCGTGGTCACCAACTCGCGTGGCGTCTTCGACCGGCCGATGGCGGAGTACGTGCTGGCGCTGATCCTCGCGTTCGCCAAGGATCTGCCCGCCACGGTGCGCTTTCAGCAGGCCGAGCAGTGGTCCTATCGCGAGACAGAGGACATCGGCGGCAAACGGGCTGTCATTGTCGGGACCGGGTCGATCGGACGTGAGATCGCTCGGCTGCTTCGGGCCGTCGGCATGGCAGTCCACGGCGTCGGCCGTACTCCTCGCGACGTCGACCCGGACTTCGGCGCGGTGTCATCGGTGTCCGACCTGACCGGCGCGGTGGGCGATGCGGACTACGTCGTGGCCGTCGCGCCGCTGACCGAGCAGACCCGGGGGCTGATCGACGCCGACGTCTTCGCCGCGATGCCGTCGACGGCCCGGCTGATCAACGTCGGCCGCGGGGCGCTGGTCGACCAGGCGGCCCTCGTCGAGACGCTGGAGTCCGGTCAGATCGACGGCGCCGGTCTCGACGTGTTCACCGAGGAGCCGCTGCCGCCCGGCGAT
>Ga0126377_10004531_pt1 | contig 10141 bp, 8 predicted proteins | sample PanSoiMetPlot_22_FD_92647 | JGI IMG/M metagenome (GOLD analysis project Ga0126377, IMG submission 92647) | Tropical forest soil microbial communities from Panama - MetaG Plot_22 | ecosystem: Environmental > Terrestrial > Soil > Tropical forest > Bulk soil | place: Panama | collected 2016-02-17 | reverse complement strand
TACATTCAATTCGCGGCAGACCTCAATACTCACACGATCCTGGACTTGGGCTGCGGCACTGGACTTTTGACGCGTGAACTGGCGGTCGGCGATAGGCAAGTGATTGGCATTGACCCCGCCCCTGCCATGTTGTCCGTTGCGCGCCGCCAACCCGGCGCTGAACGGGTGCGATGGGTTGAGGGGGATAGTAGCATAATGGGAAAGCCAGATGCTGACTTGATCATCATGACGGGTAACGTAGCCCAGGTGTTCTTGAGTGATACTGAGTGGATCACTACGCTGAATTTTATTCACGCGGCTTTACGGCCAGGCGGCCATCTTGCTTTCGAGAGCCGCAATCCGGATGCTCGGGCATGGGAGGGGTGGAACCGCGACACCACATATACATTAAGCGACTCGCCCTTTGGTCCAATAGAAGAGTGGCTGGAAGTCGTCGGTGAAGAGAACGGCCGAGTCCGCTTGAAAGGCTACAATGTTTTCAAGTCGACTGGTGAGTTGCTGGTCGTGGATAGCGAACTTCGCTTTCGCAGCCTGGATGAGATGGCCCAGTCGCTGAAAAAAGCAGGATTCAGTGTTGAGCAAGTATGCGGCGATTGGAGTCGCGGGCCATTTGTTAGCGCCAGTCGCTTGATGGTGATCATCGCACACCGCGACTGATCGAATCGAGACACAGTATGAATAAATCACAAATGATTGCCCTGTATGACCAGGATCAAAGAAAAGATGTGAGGTATCCCGACATGCGACGAGAAGTCATGCCCAACGTAGTGCGACATATCGACGCCTCCAACGTTGGGGAAGGGATCATTAGTTACAGCCAGTTGAATGAAGCCAATGCCGACGATTCAATTCGTGAGCAGGTGAGCTATTTTGAAAACATTGGACAGAATTTTGAATGGAAACTTTATGATTATGATCAGCCGTCTGACCTGAAAGAAAGATTAGAGTCTCATGGGTTTATTGTCGAAGAAGCGGAGGCGATTATGGTGCTTGAGCTGGAAGAGGCTCCAGAGATTTTTTGGCAGTCAGTCCTTCATGATGTCCAGCGGATCACCGATCCAGAGAAATTATCGGATGTCTTAACTGTTCAACAACAAGTTTGGGATGAAGACTTTTCTTCGCTGGGTGAATATCTGGGAGGAACTCTCCGCAAATATCCTGACCAGATGAGCGTGTATGTCGCTTATGTGAATGAACAACCCGTAAGTGCAGCCTGGACATATTTCCCAAAACGCAGTCAGTTTGCCAGCTTGTGGGGAGGATCCACGGTAAGCAACTTTCGCCAGCAAGGGCTATATACTGCTCTCCTGGCAGTGCGGGCGCAGGAAGCCAAAGCTCGTCAGGTTAGCTATCTAACCGTGGATGCCAGTACTATGAGTCGTCCGATTTTGGAGAAGTTTGGTTTTGAAATGATAGCCTATTCTTATCCTTGTCATTGGAAACTCAAGTCCCAAAAACAAAGAATTGCCACATAACAAAGCATACACCCGCCGATGGGACTCATCCTGCTAAAAAGAGAGCACATTACACTCAAGCCAATCCATCAAAGCGGCTGGTCTCGTCCCACCCACGCGTTGCTAACGCAAACTTTTGAGAACCACCTTAAGATGAAGGATTTAGAACATGCGTGCTATAATTGCCGTAACTAAGTCATATTATAGGAGCAGGATTATGCGCAAACTCATCGTCAGCAACTTTCTCACATTGGATGGTCTTTACGAAGGGAAGGACAAAAGCATCAACTCGCTATATGACTACTACCACGAAGACTACCACGGTGACGATACCTTCGATTTCTATAATGCGGCACTACTGCGTGCGTCCGATTTCCTGCTGTTGAGTCGTAATTCATTTTTGGGGAACAAGGAGTATTGGACAGGTGTGCCAAATAACCCCAAGGCTACCGATATCAGACGTGAGACTGCCGGTCTCTTCAAGTCTATTGAGAAAATCGTTATTTCGGATAAGCTGACCAGCGCGGAACTGGCGCCTTGGGACAACACACGCATCATCAAGCGGATGGATGCGTACAAGGATATTGCCGCACTCAAACAGCAACCTGGCAGAGACATCCTGATACTCTTGAGCCGCCTTCTCTGGAACGATCTGCTGATTCATGATCTGGTGGATGAACTGCACCTTACATTTTTTCCGTTGATCGGAGGCGAAGGTACACCGATATTCGAAGGTCGCCCGCCAGTGTCACTCAAACTTATCGAAACCCGCTCATGGCAAGGCTCCGGAAATATCCTTACTCGTTGGGTAGTGAGTCGCTCGAAGTCGTAAATCGAACCGTCATTGTAGATCAGGAAATGTACATGGCTGAGTTAAAAACCAAAAAGACTGAAGCAAGCGTTGAGGATTTCTTGAACCAGATCAGGGATGAGGAAACACAGCGGGATTGTTTCGAGATCGCGAAGATGATGAAACAGGTCACCCGCTCAGATCCAAAGATGTGGGGTTCGAGCATTATTGGTTTTGGCAGCCGTCATCTAAAATATGCGAGCGGCCGCGAACTTGACTGGATGTTGATCGGGTTTTCGCCGCGCAAGACGAATATCACGCTCTACATAACAGGTGGCTTGGAGAAACAGACGGCCTTGCTGGATAAGCTCGGCAAACACTCTACCGGCAAGGGCTGCTTATATATCAAGAAATTGAAGGACGTCGATACGAAGGTGTTGAAGAAACTCATCAACGCATCAGTGAAGATGGCGAAAAAGTCCGACGAATGACGCGGCAAAAAAGACCCGCTGATGGAGCCGCTCGGGAAAGGATACTCTTCTAGTGACATCTGAAATATCCGCAGCAGTTTTATCCGTGATGCTAGCGGTCACTGATACACCGACCGCGGTCGAGTGGTACAAGTGCGCGCTCCGCGCGACGGTTTTGTGGAGTCTCGGATCCGTGGCAGGCTTAGAGATTGCCGGTGCGCCGTTCTTCCTGGGAGAGCCAGGCAACAACGGTTGGGAAAGTCCCTCGAAGCTTGGGATCACATCCACACGAGTCGAAGTATTCTGTGATGATCCTGACGCGATGATTGCACGTGCTTTAGCTGCGGGCGCACAAGGCAGCCTCGACGATATCAAGGAGCACGAGGCGCCGTGGGGGATCCATCGGCAAGATCACTTCACCGATCCATTCGGGCATATCTGGCTCCTAGGCGACAGGTCGCCACTGAGCCAATATCCACGCTAGGGTTATCGCGTAAACTGTACCGTTAAGCATCTGGTGTAACAGTGCCGAGAAGGAAAACACAAAATGAAACACTGGCATGAAAGTATGCTGGAAAATCTGATTTCATACTTTAAGCCCAACGAGGATGTTTTAGGTCTCCTTCTTTTCGGTTCTTTCATCAAATCAGAATTTCAATACGATTATTGGAGCGATATTGACATTCTTCTTGTTGTTAAAAACGATAAGATTGACAAATTCTTCCCAACAATTGAGTGGGCAACTTTTTTCGGCAGGCTGTATACATACAGTCAATCATCTGATGATTTCAAATGCACAACTCGTCTATGTTTTGAGAATTTCAATCGAATAGATCTTGTCATTACCACCGAAGAAAAGTTGGCTAAAGTTAATCACTGGTTAAGCGTGCCTTTCTTTTCCGGGACAAAGATCGTATTCTCAAGGTCAAAAATTGTAGATGAAATTGCCAATCAAGGATTTTTTCAACAGAAAATATCTCCAGCAACAGAAGGCCAGTTTTCTGAAATGGTGCGCAATTTTCGATTCAAAAGCATGCTTGCAGTTTACAAGGTTGTTCGCAATGACCTGCTAATCGCCTTGCATTTGGCGCAAGATTTAATTCGTGACTGTAGTGTGTTAGGTATGATGTTAAGAGATAGAGCAACAGGAACGAATATCCATAAACACGGTGGTATGGGGAATCAACTTGTTGTGCAACTAGAGATAACGCAAAAGCCATTCACCTCACTTGGAATTCTTGAGAGTATAAAAGAGAGTAATGAAATATTTGAAAGACTTGCGTGTGAATGGTCGAGTAAGTATCAACAAAATCGTCAATTTTTGCTGGATTGGATTGAGAAAGCAAAAGCTGAGTTATATATATAGGTAGAACTCCTTACCGCTCAACAAAACGGGCTGTCCCTTTAGGCGGCTGAGATTCCTCGAGATTTGCCACCATTTTTCATATCTGCCTCACCTGGTCTATTAATTCGAACGCAAGCCTGATATCAGCTTCAAGGGGAAAGATTATTTCGACCGCGCTCATCTCCACAGGAACATCCTCCTCACCCTCTTCGTCTGACAAATGAGGTTTATCCTATTTTCAGTACTCACGGCACAGGGAAGTATCCGCTGTGCCCGGGTACAATTCGGCAAATGGCGAGTTGTGGGTTTATGTTATGATCCAACCAACTGGTCAACTCAAGGAGCAGCGGATTGTCTAATCCACGTCAGTTGAGATTCATGCGCACACTGATCATGGGGGCTTTGTTATTTGCGGCTTTATTCCAGCCACATGGTGAAACCGCGCCCGCGCAGGCCCAGGGCAATGGAGAGGTAAAAATATCCGCACGTGTGGGCTTCGACGGATACTGCAAGCAGGATGCCTGGCTCCCCATCCATGTGACGGTGGAAAATTCCGGCGCGGACCTCAGCGCGATCGTCCAAGTCTCCTTCAAGAATAGCCGCGGCGGCCTCACCGCCACGAGCACTGCTGTGACACTCCCCTCCACCTCCCGCAAAGAATTCTTTTTATACATCTATCCGGAAAGCTTCCTGCGTGATTTCAACGTCAGTGTGCTGGATGGCAAAAAAATTCTCGCCAAAGCTGTTCTCTCCGCCAACTGCCTGTCCGCAGATAACATGCTCTTCGGCGTGCTATCGGATAATCCTGCTGCCTTCGATGTTCTCAATGATGTCAAACCGCTGACGGGCTTCGCGCGAGTGGCACAAATGAAACTCTCCGATCTGCCGGACAAAGCCCCGGCTCTGAATTCGCTCAGCGCTTTGATCGTCTCGAATGTGGATACCGCCTCCCTGAGCGCGGATCAGAAACAGGCGCTCACCACCTGGCTCGACACAGGTGGCAAACTCGTCGTCACAGGCGGACTCAAATGGCAGGGCACGCTCGCAGGCTTGAAGGATTTCGTGCCGTTGGATATTCAGGGGACGCGCAACGTCAGCAATCTTTCCGCTTTACAGGCTTATCTCCAGGATCCAGACCTGTTGGAAACCGGGACAGTCCTATCGGTCGGAACGATCCGTGAGGGCGCCGATGTGCTGGTCACACAAGATCGCATCCCGCTGATCGTCCAAAAGCAGGCCGGGTTTGGCACGGTCTATTATCTTGCCGCAGATCCAGCCATACAGCCATTGAGCGGCTGGAACGGCCTCAAGGATCTGTTCACTATCCTGCTCGGTTACCGCCCGCCCCTGCCGCGCTGGACAAAGGGATTCTGGTACACCTACAGCGCCAACCAGGCGCTGGGTTCCATCGCCGAGCTTGGCATCCCGTCTGTTTTTTACATCGGCTGCCTAGTGGGTTTTTATGTGCTGGTGATCGGACCAATCCATTATTTTGCCTTGCGCCGCATCAAACGCCGCGAGCTGGCATGGGTGACGATCCCGGCACTGGTGTTAATCTTTTCGTGTATTGCCTACGGCTCGGGGCTGGTGTATCGCGGCACGACCCCGATTTTGAACCGCCTGGTGGTGGCACAGGCCTGGGATGATGCGGATCAGGCGCACGTTGACGCGCTGGTCGGTGTTTATTCGCCGGTACGCGCCAACTACGCGCTAGAGGCGGCCGATCATTTCCTGATCCAGCCATTTGGCGACAACAATGGAGATGTGCAGGCCAGCAACAATTGGACTGCTGTACAGAAGGATGCGAATATGATCCTGCCGGAGTTGCGCGTGGAAATTGGCGCCATGAAGGCGGTGGATGTGGAGGGTAGCATTTCCGCACTGCCGATCAGCCACGATATGGCGCTGACCATCAACAAAACCAACCCGGAGATCTCAGGTACGATCAGGAATCAAAGCGACTCCACTTTGAGAGATGCGATCCTCGTCACACCGGGGAATTGGGAAAAACTAGGCGATCTCGCGCCAGGGGCCTCGAAACCCGTCCGCGTTTCGCTAGGCCCGATCACGAGCAACGGTGCGTTCTATACCATCGACCCAATGACCATTTTGGGGATCAATTACAGCGATATTCAGACCGATGCAGATGTCGCGCGCCGTTATGCCCTGCTGCAAACCGTGTTCGCATCCACCTACCAGAACAACGATGCCAATTGGGGCATCTACCTGATGGGCTGGGTGGATAAGCCGCTCTTGCCGGTGAGCCTGCAGAACAGGAAATCCAAAACCATCGATACGATGCTGTACATCGATCGGCTGTCGCCCTCTGTAAACATCGAAGCGGGTGAATTGGAACTACCAGTGGGCCTGTTTACCTGGGAGGCCTCGGCGCCCAATGTGACACCTTATTATAGCTACCAAATTCCAGCAGGCGGCTACATACTGCGCTTCAAGCCCGCCTTCCCCATCCATTACCGCGCTATAAAATCCATGAACCTGGTGCTCGCGAGCAATGCCTCCCCATCAGAATTGATCCCCTCGCTCTGGGATTATACACAGGAGGCCTGGGTGGAGATCCCCGGTCCTTACTATTCCAGCATCGAGAATCCCGAACGCTATATCGGCCCGAATGGTGAGATGAAACTGCGGATCGTCGTCAACCGCAGCGACTGGACCGAGATCACCGCCTCTTATCTCCAACTAGTGGTGGAACCATGAGCCCCATCATCGAGATCCGCGACCTGAGCAAAAAGTTCGCCAAACGCCTCGCCGTGGATAACGTCAGTATGACAGTGGAAGGCGGTGAGATCTTCGGCCTCGTGGGCCCCAACGGCGCAGGCAAGACTACCACCATGCGCATGCTTGTCACATTGCTGCAACCCGATCACGGCGAGATTTTTGTCGGCGGGCATTCTGTTCGGAAATCGCCGCGTGAGGTGCGCCGCTTGATTGGCTTCATGCCCGATTCGTTTGGTGTCTACGGCGATATGACCGTGCAGGAATATCTCGACTTCTTCGGGGCCTGCTACCAGATCCCGCCCGCGCAGCGCCTCAGCCTGATCAACGACTTGCTGCAACTCGTGGATATTTCCCATCGCCGTGATGACATGGTCGATACCCTCTCACGTGGACTCAAACAACGCCTCGGGCTCGCCCGTGTCCTGATCCATGACCCGAACATTCTCGTGCTCGATGAGCCTGCCTCCGGGCTTGATCCGCGTGCCCGCGTCGAAATCCGCGAACTGCTGTTGGAGATCGCGCGGCTGGGCAAAACGATCATCTTCTCGAGTCACATCCTCGCCGATGTGGCAGAACTCTGCACCCGCGTTGGCATCATGGAAAGCGGCAAACTGGTCGCTGTTGGCACACTCGATCAGCTCACCGAGAAAGCCGTGCCACACCGTTTGATCCGCGTCTCGTTTCTTGATCGGATCAGCCTCGAGAACGCGCAGGCGGCGTTATCCGTGCTGCCGGGCATATCGGCCGTCAACGCACAGGAGGGGTTTGGGAAATCCGGTTGGATTTCCATCGAAGCGGAATTCGTTGGCGACGACGAGGCCCTGCAGGCATTGCTTGCCAATCTGCTGACGCAGGGACTTCCCGTTGTCCACTTTAGTGAAGAGACCCAGAATCTCGAGGAAGTCTTCATGCGCACTACACAAGGTATCGTTTCGTAAGATATCTTCGGAGCGAAGGAGCTCGTGTACCCGCGAGAGTTTGCTCCTATAAATAAGCCAGCAAGCTGGCTGACTCCAAAATAAGGAATTGAAATGGAAACCACATCCATTCCCGAAAGCAAAAAGAGACGCAACTGGCAGAATCCATTTAAACGCCTGATGGATAATCCGGTGATCATCAAGGAACTGCGCGGCCGCATGCGCGGTCGACAGGCCTTCGTCCTGCTCACGGTTTATCTAGGATTGATCGCCGTATTCATCCTGCTGGTCTATAATTTGCTCAACCTCTCCAACCCGGTCACATGGGATCCCAGCGCTCGCCAGAATGCTGGGAAAGCCATCTTCGGCACGGTTGTCCTGCTTGAACTGCTGTTGCTGAGTTTCATCGCACCAGGCCTCACCGCTGGGGCGATCACCTCAGAACGCGAACGCCAAACCTTTGAAATCCTGCGCACCACACTGCTCCCTGCACGGTCGCTGGTGCTGGGCAAATTGAGCTCCGCGTTCTCTTTTCTGTTCTTGTTGATCATCACAGCCCTGCCGATCCAAAGCATTGCCTTCCTGCTGGGCGGCGTGGGGCTGGCTGAAATGATCATCTCGGGCATGATGCTCGTGGTCACGGCCATCTTCTTTTGTACGCTCGGCATCTTCTTCTCCAGTTTCATGAAGCGCACCCTGCCCGCCACGGTGAGTTCCTATGCGGCCATCCTGGGCTCGTTCCTGATCCTTGTCATCATCTTCTTCCTGATCGCTTATATTGAGTCGTATTCCTACAATTCGCTGCGTTCGAACGCCCTTGAATATATCTTCACCGGCATCCTGTGGTTTCTGGTTTCCACCAACCCGATGATGGCGGCTGTAATGAGTGAAGTGATTCTGATCGATCAGCAAAGTCTCTATTACACCACCAGCTCTCCGTTTGGAAGTTCCGGCCTGTCAACCCTCCCCTCCCCGTGGATCATCTATGTGCTGTTCTACACCTGTTTGACTTTGGTGTTGATCCTCCTCAGCATCCATTTTGTCAAACGCCCTGATCGGTAAAAAAATGGCAACACTCACAGATTTAAATCAAACCCTGCACACCTGGATTCGCCGCCTGCGCCTGCAACGTGCATTCGCCTGGGCCATGCGCGGTTTAATCATTGGGTTGGTGTTAGCGCTCGCGTTCGGCTCGCTTGGCCTGTATCAAGCCCGCCTATTGCGGAATGAATTTATCACGCTCGTCCTTGCGCTTTCACTGCTCACCCCGATCTTTTTCGGTTTGACTGCCTACCTCTGGCGGATCTGGCCCCTCGAAGCGGCGCGTCACTTTGATGTGCTCTTCCATCTCGATGAACGCGTCAGCACTGCCCTTGAACTGGATGGACATCCAGAAAATATTCCTCCCGAAATCCTTGACCGCCAACTTGACGACGCAGTTGCAGCTTCCAGAAATATCCAATCAAATCGGGTGCTTCCATTAACGTGGTCACTGCGCGAGGGACTGTTGACCCTGTTATTCATCGCGTTGATCGGCCTCGTCTGGCTGCGTGGGGATGCATGGTTCCAGGCCGCGCAACAGGCCCACGCCGTACAGCAAGCCGTGGATGAACAAACAGCCAAGATCGACGAGATCATCAAGAAGATCGAAGCGAACAAAACGTTAACCGACGAACAAAAACAAGCCCTCACACAACCGCTCAAAGAGGCACAGCAGAGTCTGCAGAACAACCCGTCGCTGGAAAATTCGGTCTCGGTGTTATCGAGTACCGGAGAAAAAATGCAGGCCTTATCTGATCCACAAACGCAGGCCATGTCGCAGGCGTTGAAGGATGCCGGGAATCAACTCTCCAAACAGGACGGCAGTCCATTGCAATCGGTCGGGCAGGAATTGGCGCAGGGGAACACCATCAATGCCGCCTCTGAATTGGCGAATATCGACACAAGCCAGTTAAGTTCATCGGAACAACAGCAGCTCGCCGATCAACTGGATGCCGCGGCCCAGTCCCTGCAATCGACGAATCCACAGTTGGCGAGTCAATTGAGTCAGGCCGCAGATGCGCTTCGCAAAGGCGATACACAGGCTGCACAGCAGGCGTTGAATCAGACTTCGCAATCGCTCGCACAGGCCGGGCAGCAAATCACCTCGTCACAGATGGCGGGCCAGGCTGCGGAACAATTGCAACAGGGTGCGGGGCAAGTCCTCGCTGCGGGTGGCAACGGTCAGCAGCAGGCGAATCAAGGTGGACAAGGCAACCAGGCCGGGCAGGGTCAAGCGCAAGGCAATGGATCGAATCAGAATAATCAAGCGAACGGGGCTGGCGGATCAGGTTCCGGGTCAGGGAGTGCATCGGGTACAAATCCGCCCGGAGGCGAAGCGGGTACTGATCCGATCGCGCAGAATAACGGTCCTGGTGATGGCGGTC
>Ga0126377_10004530_pt1 | contig 10142 bp, 7 predicted proteins | sample PanSoiMetPlot_22_FD_92647 | JGI IMG/M metagenome (GOLD analysis project Ga0126377, IMG submission 92647) | Tropical forest soil microbial communities from Panama - MetaG Plot_22 | ecosystem: Environmental > Terrestrial > Soil > Tropical forest > Bulk soil | place: Panama | collected 2016-02-17 | reverse complement strand
GAAAACTCTTTTCCGCAGGTTGGCAGTCTTTGTGGGTGGTTGGAGTTTGGAGGCGGCGGAGTCCGTTTGCGCGGACGAGCAAATCGACAGCTATGAAATTCTCGATTTGATGACCAGCCTCGTGGACAAATCACTCGTCCATACGGAAGAGATGGCGGGAGAAGTTCGTTACAGTCGTCTTGAGACCATCCGCCAGTATGCCCGCGAAAAATTCTTCGATACGGAGGAAGTGGAAACACTGCGTGACAGCCACTTACAATACTACGTCGAACTCGCCGAACGCGCCGAGCCTGAAATTCGCAGTTACAATCAAGTGCTCTGGGTGGATCGCCTTGAAGCGGAGCTGGATAACATTCGGTCTGCCTTGGAATGGGCACAGGAGCGTAATCAAGAATCCTTCCTGCGATTGGCAAGTGCCCCTTGGCGCTTCTACAATATGCGGGGGCATTTGGAGGAAGGCATTGAATGGTTAACGGAAGCGGTTGAGGCAAACAAAGGCTTGCAGACAAAGACTTACTCTACAGCATTGGCACGAATTAGTTACTGTCTTGGTTATGAGCAACTATCTGAGTTTTTTGCCAAGCCAACGCTTGAAGTCGCCAAGGTAACAGATGACAAAACGGCAGCTTCGTGGGCATACATACAACTCTCGTTCTTACATGCAGATGATCTGGATAAACAAATTCCGCTTGGCTATTACGATGAAGCATTGGCTATCACCCGCGACATCAAAGATTACTGGTCGGAGGCAATAGCTCTTCTACGGATGGGTGAATTCACCCTTGGTCATAATCCCACTGACCCTTCGGGCAAAGTGTATATGGAGGAAGGTCTCAATTTAGCGAGGCTCTCAGGCGACAACCGCACTATCCATTTAGGGCTATCTTTTATTGCTAACATAGCGATGATGGAGGCTGATGTTGTGGAGGCAAGGAAGTTGACGCTCGAAATATTAGAGTGGGCAAAGGACACGAAGCATGGGGAGTTTATCGTAAACAGCTATATGCGTCTAAGTTTCTATAGTTTGCTTGAGGAGGATATTGAACAGGCAGAGGAATTTGCCAACAAGGCTCTACGTTTTGCTGAGCTATATAATGTAAAGAGATGGCTTAATTTCGGCTTTTCCGCCATGGCGTTTGTTTGCTGGTCAAAGGGAGAAACTGACCAATTGATGGAATATGCAAACAAACTAAAGAAACTGGACATTAACATATCACTGATTGATTCGCTCTATTATGGTTCGCAGGCACTGATTCAAAAAGCCGAACTTTTGCGCGCCCGAAGTAGTATTAATGAACATCTTAACGTGGCTTGGAAAGAAAAAAAGGGTTGGGTATATTGTGATGGGTTTGAGCTCTTTGCGGCTTGGGCGGCGAAAAGCCATAGGTATGAGGAGTGTGCGCGGTTCATGGGAGTAAGAAGCAAATTGCGAGAGACAACATGGGTGTCCGATAATCTTCCTGTTCAGGTTCGTCTGCGCGAAAAGTGCATCGCTGATGCTCGTGAGGCATTGGGCGAAGAAGCCTTCAACCAAGCCTGGGAGGCAGGTCGGGGGATGTCGCCTGAGAAAGCGATCCAATATGCATTGAAGGAATTGGGAGGGTGACTGGTTCGACTATAATTGAACAAATCACTTTGGAGAAACCTTGATGTACAAACTTGTATTAGTCCGTCATGGACAAAGCACTTGGAATCTCGAAAACCGTTTCACCGGTTGGACGGATGTTGATCTCACCGACCTTGGTCAAGCCGAAGCGCATGAGGCGGGAAAACTTCTACGTGAAGGCGGTTATGACTTCGACATCGCCTACACTTCTGTTTTGAAGCGTGCCATCAAAACACTCAATATCATTCAGGAGGAAATGAGCCTCGAGTGGATTCCTGTGATCCGCGCCTGGCAGTTGAACGAACGACATTATGGTTCCCTGCAGGGACTCAACAAAAACGAGATGGCTGAAAAATTCGGCGAAGCACAAGTGAAGATCTGGCGGCGTTCCTACGATGTTCCACCTCCGCCATTGGAATTGACGGACGAACGCCACCCGAAATTTGATCGTCGCTACGCTTCGCTGACTCCCGAACAGTTGCCCGCCACCGAGTCACTTAAGATCACCCTCGAGCGCGTCCTGCCTTATTGGCATTCTACACTCGCACCCGAGATCAAAACGGGCAAACGCGTCATCATAGTCGCACATGGAAATTCCATTCGCGCCCTCGTGAAGTATCTCGATAATATTTCGGATTCTGAAATCACAGAATTGAATATCCCCACAGGTTTGCCGTTGGTTTATGAATTAGATGATGATTTGAAGCCTATCACACATTATTATCTTGGTGACCCCGAAGAAGCGGCCAAGAAAGCCGCGGCGGTGGCGAATCAAGGCAAGGCGAAGTAAACCAAAAAATCGATGCTGCCAATAAAAAACACTCCCGGATACACTGGGAGTGCCTTTGTCACAAAGGCGGTCTAGGGTTTACCGCCGTTGCCGCCACCGTTCCCGTGCCCGCCACCATTGCCACCGTTGCCATTGCCGCCGGCGTTGTTACCCTTTTGGGTTGGGGCCGCGTTGCCGCCCGATCCACTTCTTGTGGGCGTTCGGGTGACATATGGTCCCGAGGGTGTGCCAGATGCAACTGCCGTAGCTGTTCCTGCATTGACCGGAAGGAGCGGCATATCCGCCATGGCAAGGGCGGAATCATAGATTGTTGTCAGGCCACATTCTCCAGTAAGGGCTTCTACTTTGCCTGTGCCGTTAACGTCGGCTCCGTTGATAATTTGATCGCTAAGCTCCGCAATGTCCTTGACCGGTTGCTCCATCTCCGCCAGCGACTTGGCGGCCAGCACGTTCTTTACCTGGGTTCTGAGCGCAGGCAAAAGGCCTGAAACATTTTGCGCACAAACTTTGACTTCGCCGCCGTGAAGGATCATGTTTTGCGAGGCCCGCGGGGCATCGATCACGTAGCCTGTCTGGGTGAAGATGGCCCCGATACTGCCCGCGCTGGTCCCATTGAGAAGCAGGCCATAGCCATCGCTTGGATCGCTGACTTTGCCATCCCCATTCCAGTCTTTATGGTCTGCACTTTGCTTTCCTACGAGGATATTCAGGATGGTCTCCGCGTGTTTTCGAGTGCTGGTCTGATCGCCAGCCGCAAACGCGTTCGAAAGATCCTTGGCACTCTGCTCGAGCAGTTGCGTCTGGGCATTCAATATTGTGATCAGCGGAGCCTGAGCTGGGGTATCGGAATCAGCAACCAGGATGACGCGCAAATAGGCCAAGCCGTCACTCGGCAGGGTATACGTGTAAGCGGGCATATTTTCCGCTGAGGGAGTGGCCCCGGCCTTCGAAGTTAATGTCAATGCCGCTTGATCATACAAGGAGAGAAGGTTTTCTTTCTGGCTGGCATTGTAGGTAAGTGTTCCATTGCCGTTTGAATCGAGCACCAATATCCCCAAACTGATGCTGCCTGATGGACCGATCAACCAGGCTTCATATTGAGTCCCTTCCGGTGCGGCCGGAACAGCCCGGGCTTCGAGAAATGCCTGATCCATGGTCGCTTCTCCATCCCGAAAATGGAGCACGATCTTGGAGCCGATATCACTCAGATCGGATAATGCAACCAGCGATCTGATTGTGGGTGACGCGCTGGCCATTACCGTCGAAGTTGCAGCGGGGGAGGCTGGAACCAGGTTCCCTGAAAAGTAAACTACCCCAAATAATGCCAACGCAACGCTGCCCACCGCAACTGGCAGCCAACGCCTCGGTGGTTTTTGAGGCGTGCTCACCACAATCACCGAGTCAACCGGCTCAGCCATTTGAATCGACGGCGGTTCGGCGACTGTCATGAGCCCCATAAATGTGCTCTGCTTTGTCTCAGATATCGCTACTGCGTTGATGGCCCGCGCCAATTCAATTGGTTTCTGAAATCTTTGCTCTTTATCCTTGGCAAGGGACTTATCCAGCACTTTTTGCAACTGAGGGGAAAGTCCGGGCACGGGCGGAGGTGGATCGGTGATGTGCTTCAGGAGAATGCTCATCGTGGTTTCCCCGTCAAACGGGACCTTGCCAGCGAGCATCTCGTACAAAACAATACCCAGTGAATAAATATCTGTGCGGCCATCAGTCGTTTCACCGCGCGCCTGTTCAGGACTCATATATGCCGGCGTTCCGGCAGTTTGACCGGCTGAGGTTTGGCGGGAAGAATTGAGAAAGCGTACCAGCCCAAAGTCAGTAAGAACCGGTTCAAAGTCCTCAGGCAGCGGTTCGCCGGGAACAACAGGTTTTGTGTGTGAGGTTAGAATGATATTGCCAGGTTTGATATCCCGATGAATCACTCCGCTATCGTGTGCATATTGGAGCGCGCTTGCAACGCCAACAATGATCTTATTGATCTCTGAAACTTCAAGTTGTCCTTTAGCCTTGTGCAGCGCCCCCAGATATTTGGAAAGCGAAGGACCGGAGACAAACTCCATCACGATGTAGGGATGGTCGTCAATCGCGTCGTAATCAAAAACCTGCACGATATTCTGATGGCGCAGTTTGGCAACCACGCGCGCTTCGCGCTGAAAACGTTCCAGCAAATCGGGATCGTCCTCGTATTGATTGCGCAGGATCTTGATCGCCACCTCACGCTGGAGGGTCGTATGCGTGCCCAAATAGACCTCCGCCATACCGCCGCGGGCGAGCAGAGAGTCGATGCGGACTTTGCCCAGCATCTTGCCGACCCATTCGTTCATGCTTAAATTATACCCAAAGTTGGCTTAAAATTCCTGAGAGAGGGTTACTTTGGCATGAAGGAGTTATCAATCCTGTCATTTTTCGGGCTTTTTGGGCATAAAAGGGGATGTTTTTGCGGCTTGCTCAAGCCAGACCGATTTTCATTCGTTGTGTCTTTTTGCCGATTGATCCGCGGCAATATATCATCTAGGGTTAAATGAACAACTGCGGACTGTTCGGATCCGCAGTTGTCAGTTTTGCATACAATTGTTACCTCGTGACGATCCCTGTCATTGTGATACCATCTGTCGTTATGCTGATGGATTGAAGCGTACTGTTTTTGTTTTTCTGCCCAATCTTTGCAAGACGATAAGCGATCTTTGATTCCAGTTATCCACGCGAGCCTGTTCGAGCGGTTTGCCGTCCAGTGTGGCATTCGAAATGGTGGAAGTGAGCTGCCCGTTGCTCACACCCAGATCCAGCCGAAAGGCGAGCGTATTGGTCTTGCTGGCATCGTTCAACCGCTGGCGTTCACCGGATACCAGCACGTATCCCGATTCCAGCGATACGGTGATATCCTTCACCAGCGGGTCGGCAATGGCGGATGAGACAGCCTCCTGAAGTTCCTGCTGGGTGATCGAAGTGGTCACTGTGAGGGAGCCGTCATTGTTTCGCGAGATGTTGGCCCGGTAGGCGCTAAGTAGAAAAATGAGGCCAAGCATTACGAACGAAAAAGCTTTGGTTTTCATATTGATCTCCTTTGTATGAACGAAATTTTATGCCCCCTCTGTTACTGCGATAATATGCAAATGTAAAAAATTTGAGCTGGATTCATACATGCCCCTGAATATTTCAGTCTCTCACCACAAGCTTTGGTGATCCGCTGCTGATGTACCCAATCTTTATTCAGCGGCTGCGATTATGCTGTCAAATCGTCTAACGCAAAGACGCCAGGGCGCAAAAGAAATTAACTCTTTGCACCCTGACGTGTTAGCAGTGATATATATAGCAGAATCTTTTCGTTCGCGTTTTATTTGCTGGCGGCAAGTGCCTCCTTGATTTGTTGAACATGCCCGGTGATATGGAAGTTCGGTTGCAGCAGGCCAGAGCCAAATCGATAATAGCTGCCCTTGTTGACAGTGAAATCCCTGGGCATCAACTCTGTGAACACCAGAACCTCCTCCACAGTTTGACTCAACAGCCCAAGCATTTGCCGTATGGACGGATTGGCTTTCACTGTGGCTTCCACGTAGGCAGTGACATTATTTACGGCGCCATCATAGTACGGTTCGATCCCGTCAATGAGAGCGGTGAGAAAGGTCAGGTTGAAGCGCTCATTATGGATGAGGTGTGCAACCACCTCCAGTGCACTCCATTCCTTTGGATCAGGCCGCCTGAGGGCCTGCTCGTCGCTGAAACCCTCAAAGCATTTTTCCACTTCATCGAGCGCCGGTTCATACAAGGCGCGGGCTTGTCTGGCAAGTTCAGTTGCCTCGAATGGGACATCTGGCATGGGACGTTTGGTCAGTTCCATGGTGATAGTCTTCTTTTCAGGGCCGCGATAAAAGATGACTTCAATCTCATCGCCGCCTTTTTTTCCTTCAATGGCTGTAGGCAGAGTATTGAAATCATTTGTGATCGGATGGCCGTTCATCCCCACGAGGACATCGTCCTTTTGCAGACCGGCTCTTTCCGCTCCCATACCTGCCACTAAGCCATCGAGCCTTAACCCCTCCCGAACTGGGACTCCCAATGCGGTGGCCTGTTCCTCGGTGAAATCGCCGGGTGCAATTCCCAGCATGGGTCGATTGGCGATGCGCAGATCAATCCCAGTCTCAAGCACAGATTTGAGATTCTCCAGACTCTCCACCCAATTCTCACGGAAAGTTTCCGCCTTATTTGACCAGGCCGGGTCGTCGGGAACTTCGTGATCCAGCCGTACCAGGGCGCCTCCATCCTTTTCGGCAACAGAAACAGTCACCTCGGTCGGGGCGGGATCGATGTTCGAGAACCAGCGGAATTTCACGCACTTGTTTTCCTCCAGTTCCAGATAATGCCCACTGGAATAAAAGTTGCCGCGCCACCACAAATACAACCGTCCGCGCGGATGCAGCTCGACTGTCGCCACATCGCACAGCCATTCACGCAGCGAGGTGGAATTCGTAAAGGCACGATAAGCCAGTTTAACAGGTGTCTGGATCATGGTTTCAACCGACACAGTAGTCATCGGGAACTCCTTGTTTCAGGGTCAATGGATACCTCCTTTATAAATCGCGAGTAGGGAATTTACATCCCTCTGGAGGATGGAATAAATGCCCTCGTCAAAATCAGGCTTTTAGGAGTTTGCAAAGTAAAATGGGGAACTCACTGGGGAACACAGTGTTGTCCTTCCAAACGAAAAAGGACCTCATGGAGGATGTCATGAACAACAGCCGAAACATGCAGTTTCTGATTCCTTTGCTGGTACTGATCATCTGTGCCATTTCAGTAATTTTTGTGAACGGGACTTTTGTGCGCGAGAAAACCAGCCAGGAGATGGAAATCGCAAGTGAGCAGGAGGATCGATTCGGGGATGGCTATTTGGAAGTGACCGCAGAGGTGATCAGGGTTGATCCGATCTCCAGTCGTATGATCCTCGAGTTGAGATTCATTCTGCACGGGCGGCTCGATGCGGGCGACGGTGTGTTGGCGATCCCGCTCGAGGTTGATGTGAGCGATGTCAATGGCGATCCAATTTCATTTATGGCTGGCAGGCGCATGTCGGCGCATGAAGCGGTGATCAATATGCATGATGGGGAGGTGGATGATTATCCGTTTGACCGCCATACGGCCCGCGTCGAAATTCTCGTGATGGAGAAATCTGGTGAGGCTTGGGTTTCGGCTCCCGCACAATTTGACTTTTCAGGCAACTATCATGGCTTTCTATTTCAGGATACCCTTCTCCCCGACAATTCCAGCGGCTATATTGGCTTCGAGGTGCATCTAATCCGTTCGCCGCTGGTGCGATGGACGGCGATCTTTTGCATGTTGATCATGTGGGGACTGACGGTTGTCAACCTGTTCCAGTTGTGGGCCGTGCTGACGGGACGCCTTCAGGTGGACTTGGGGTTGTTCGGTTACATGAGCGGCTTTCTCGTGGCGATGTATTTCTTCCGCCAGATCCTTCCGGATATTCCACCGTTCATTGGTGTGTATGCTGATTATCTCGCATTCTTCTGGGTGGAGTTGATCACAGCCGGGATTTCGATCATTTTTGCATTAGTCTGGTTTCGGAAGTTGCTTCGCACAGAAACAAATTAACTTGAAAGGAAATCTCCCATGGAAAAACCACTATCTTTATCTGCTAGGCCATTACTGCTGGGTGCAGGCGGATTGGCTTTCGTTGCGGGTCCCATCCTCTTTTTGTTTCCCGCTCAGACAGCAACGTACTTCGCGTGGACGATTAAACACCCGCTTACGCCGATCTTCATGGGCGCAAATTATCTGGGTGGGTTAGGAGCGTTGTGGGCGTTTCGGTTGAATCGCTGGTCGGTGGCACGCGTGCAAATGCCGGGGATATTTGTCTTTGCTGTTACACAATTGCTCGCTACACTTTTACATATTCCGATTTTCAATTGGCAGCATCCAGTGGCGTGGGCTTGGTTATTTGTGTATGTGACCAGTCCAGTTGCCACATTGCTCGTACTTCTCACGATGGACAAAGGATTTTCACCGGTGACAGATAATGCCGTCTCGTTCCCAAGTTATTATCCGATGATCTTGAGCACATTTTCGACCATCAGCCTGATCTTTGGAATCGGATTATTTCTCTGGCCCTTTATTTATACTCCTGCTCAAGGAAGTGCCGTTCCCTGGTGGGCATGGACTCTGACTCCGCTCACTGCCCATGTCGCAGGCGGATGGTATCTCGCCGCTGCGACGTTTCAATATACACTCTCGCGTCAAAAAGTGGTGAGTACGACTGGTCCTTCATTGTTGGGGTTGATGTTAGTCACAGGGACACAATTGCTTGGCGCGTTGATCTGGATGAGCGCGTTTAATGGCTCATCCTTATTTATCGCCCTCTATTTAATCAATGCCATGGCAGTCTTCGCTTTTTCGCTCATTACCTTCGTGCGGAATCTGCCTTCCTTCCGTTGATCATTTCGTGGCAGGTTTCTTCGCTAATAAATAGGCTCTTTGCGTCGCAACCTCCACTTCGAGATTCGGTTCACGGACTAATGTTTCCACTAACTCATAGCCTGCCTCTTTTAACCAGCTCTCCATTTCGCTTGGCAAATAAAAAGCAAAATCCAAATTGACGGGTTTCTCCCACCACTCATCGAGATGCTTGATCTCGGTCCCAATATGAAAAGTGACTAACAAGATTCCGCCTGGCTTAAGCACGCGCTTCATCTCGCGCAGCGCATCTACAACTTGTTCGCGCGGAATATGGATGATGCAATAGAACGCCGCAATCCCGCCCCAGGAATTATCTTCATCAGGTAAGGATAGCATATCGCCCTGATGAAATGGGATCTCTGGATTCAACCTTTGTGCCTCCGCTACCATGTTCGGTGACAGATCCACTCCAAGCGTTTTGACTCCTTTGCGATGCAAATATCGCGCGATCTGCCCTGGTCCACAACCCATATCGCAAATCGGACCCAAATCGCCAACTTCCCGTGCCAGCCGATCCAGGCAATCGCGGTCGAAAGGTTTGTTGTCCATCTCGTCTTTAAATCGCTCTGCGTATTCACGTGAGACTTGGTCATAGCTGATTTGGGTGTTCTTAATAATTTTGTTCATGGAATGAAACCTTAGAAAACATAACTCGTCATTGCGAGCCCGTTAGGGCGAAGCAATCCCTAACCTTATAACGGAGATTGCTTCGTCGGGCACAACCCTCCTCGCAATGACGAAAGTTGGTTTATTTCGATGGATCGAGTACGCGACCGATAAAAAGGATTTGTTCACTCGGTTTGTCGCGGATAATAAAGATGAACGGGCGGTCAATGATTAAATTCACATCGTATTGTATTGCCATCGTCGCTTCCATGATGACAGCGGTCGCCGCGGCCGCTTCGGTGCCTTTTTCATCCACTGCGACGAAGGCCTTGTGAATCACGTCACTGATGAACAGGTCGTGTTGTGCCGTCATACCTGAGAAATCAGCTTTGTCACTGTCAAAGGCATCCACCATGCCCATGGATTTGAGGGTATCGGAGAGGTTGAATTGGTTTTCAAACGTGAACTTGGGCAAGGACAACATCATGGAACTCGATTGCATATTGTTCAATGTTTCATTGAGTATATTTGAATTGAATGACGACTCAAACACATCGAAATTGCCCTCATCGGGGACGACAATATCCATCGCGGCGGTATCACCGGCATATGGCAATTCCACAGCCTGAAAGCCATCACCATGGTAGTAGGATATGGAGG
>Ga0126377_10004529_pt1 | contig 10142 bp, 8 predicted proteins | sample PanSoiMetPlot_22_FD_92647 | JGI IMG/M metagenome (GOLD analysis project Ga0126377, IMG submission 92647) | Tropical forest soil microbial communities from Panama - MetaG Plot_22 | ecosystem: Environmental > Terrestrial > Soil > Tropical forest > Bulk soil | place: Panama | collected 2016-02-17 | reverse complement strand
CTTTGTCGCCGATATTAGCGAATCGTTTGGAGACAGCCCACCGGTCAATTCCACAGATCCCGTCGAACATTCAGCGGCCATTGAACCTGTAGCGCTGGCCGAACCATCGCCGCAAACTAATCAGCCTCGCTTGTCGTTCTGGTCGTCGCTCACCGAGCGAGTTCCCGCCTACGTTTTGGGAGCCGCGGCCGTGGTCATCGCGATTGTTGGTGTCTTGTATTTCACTGGCAGAGGTAAGGATAGCAGCGCAAACGCGAGTTCAATCCAATCCATAGCAGTATTGCCCTTCGCGGATGACGCTTCCGATTCCGATGCGGAGTATCTGAACGACAAGATCGCGGAGAGTTTGATAAACAGCCTCTCAAAACTGCCACAGTTGCGAGTGGTCCCGCGCAGTGTCGTCGCCAATTACAAGGGAAAAGCGATCGACCCACGCAAGGTTGGTCAAGAACTGAACGTGCGCGCAGTTGTTACCGGCAGACTGAGCCGTCATGGCGACATGATTAGTATCCAGGCCGACTTGATCGACCTGGAAAACGTTGCCCAGCTTTGGGGCCAAAGCTACGACCACCGCATGGCCGATGTCATGCTAGTTCAGGAGGACATTTCCCGCGACATCTTTGAGAACCTGCGTCTGAAGCTGAACGTCGAAGAGAAAAAGCAGTTGGAGGCCTATCGCCTTTACCTCAAGGGGCGCAATTCCTGGAACAAACGTACGGAAGATGGTCTGCTCCAGGGCATCGACTATTTCCAACAGGCCATCAACATCGATCCAAATTACGGCGCTGCCTATGCCGGTTTGGCAGACTGTTACAACATGCTGGTGGTTTACGGGATGCGTCAGCCGAAGGAAGGATTCCCGAAAGCAAAGGATGCGGCTATCAAGGCGCTCGATATTGATGAAACCCTGGCGGAAGCGCACACCTCGCTGGCCTTCATTAAGTTTCGCTGGGATTGGGATCGCACCGAGACCGAGCGCGAATTTCAGGAGGCGATTAAGCTCAAACCAGGCTATGCCCCGGCGCACCAATGGTACAGCTCCTACTTAGTGGCAGTGGAGCGCTTTGATGAAGCGATTGCCGAAGCCAAGCGAACTGAGGAGCTCGAGCCGCTCTCGTTTGTGGCTAGCTCACACCTTGGTTGGATCTACTATCTGGCCGGAAAAAACGATGAGGCTATCGCGCAGTGCAAGCGAATCCTGGAACTCGATCCGAGCTCTTTTCCGGCGCGGCGCTATCTGGGTCTCGCTTACGAAGCTAAGGGGATGTATCCGGAGGCCATCGCGGAGTTTCAAAAGGGCGTTAAGCTCTCCGGCAGTCCCCTGATGCTGGCTTTGCTAGGTCATGCGTACGCAGTATCAGGACGGAGAGCCGAAGCCGAACAGGTTTTGAGTGACCTGCAGCAGTTACAAAGTCAACGTTACGTCTCACCTTATACAGTTGCCGCAATTTATGCCGGCTTGAACGATCAGGACCAGGCACTCAAGTGGTTGCGCCGGGCTTATGATGAGCGGGATATCTGGCTGATGAACATGAAGGTGGATCCGGTGTTTGTAAAGTTGCGGCAGAACCGGAAGTTCACAGATCTTTTGGCCAGCGTCGGCCTCAAGCCCTAGTTATTGGTCATATCTCATTTGACATTGATCATTTGACATTTGGTCCAGCGTCAAAATGTCAAATGATCAATGTCAAATGAGATATGACCAATCATCCACACCTGACCACTGACCATTGACCACCAACAACCAACTACTTCGCCGTCTTCTCCAACAACTCCTTAAGATATCCCTGCCAGATCGCGGCGATAGTGTGCGTCCCGTGACCTCGTGTCTGCTCAGTTATGGGCAACAGAATATAACGACCCTGTTTGACCTTCTTGATTTCCGCCTCCATCAGACCCAACTCGGGTGGATTGATTAAATCATCGGCGGAGTTGACAGCGAACAACGGCGCCTTGATCTTGTCGAGCGTTGGTGCAGGATTGTATTCACGCGACGAATCGAATTGGTAAATCATGTCGTTAGCATCGGCACGGGCCAGCGCGCCCTTGACTCGATCTTCATAAAACTTGTCCGCGGCATCTCGCGTGGGTGCCTGCTTGTGCCAGGGCAACGGTGCGCTACCCATCAGCAGCAACACATTCTCAGCAGCTCTCAATCCTAGTAGCGGTTGAGTCTTGTACTCGCCGTCGTTCCAGGCCGGATCGGTGCGAATAGAACTCATGATCATCTGCCGCATGATGCGATTGCGTCCGGCAATCTCGACCGGCGCACTGGCCAGCGGCATGAGCGCATCCATGAAATCTGGATAGGTTTCACCCCAGACCCAGGTGTGCATGCCACCCATCGAGGTGCCCATTACCAGCCGCAGATGATTGACACCTAGCTTTTCCGTGATCAACTTGTAGTCCGCTGCCACCATGTCGTCGTAGGTGTAGTGGGGAAACTTCGCGTGCAATCCATCACTGGGTTTGTTCGATCCGCCGTGTCCGATGGCGTCAGGGAGGATGATGAAATACTTGGTAGCGTCGAGTAGTTGACTTGGTCCAAAAAGCACTCCCCCAAACTGCTGCGCCAGGAATTGAGTCCCAGCGCCACCGGTGCCGTGCATGATCAACACAGCATTGCGAGTTACGCCACTGCTGTCCTTCACCGGCGTGCCGATGGTCCGGTAGTGCAGGCGCAACTCCGGCAAGGTTTCACCGCTGCGGAAGTGAAAATCTTTGACAACGTAATCTCCTTCAACTGGCGCTGGGTAATTTGCCTGGCGCGTGTTTTGGGCGTTGGCTGGTATTTTGCCGGCAGCGTTGAAACAGAAAACGATTACGACCATCAGTAGAGTGCGTCGCATGGAGATCTCCTGCTCTGTTTGGGATCGATTGGAACGGGCTTTGTACCTGGTGCTTGTGCCTGGTTACTTTCCGGGCTGAACACAAAATGGTACATGGTCGACGACAAAAGACCAAAAGCCCAGGGACAGTGAGTTAGTCCCGTCATTCCTTCTGGCCAATTGACTTTGGAATTTCCACCTTTTTATATTAGCGATGCTCAAGAATCATTCCTAATTTATGCGAGTTACGGAGTCCTACCTCCAGAAAAGATACCCTGATGATAAGTGTCAAAGAACTAACGAAGAGGTATGCGCGAAATCTGGCAGTTGACAACATTTCCTTCGAGGTCAAAAAAGGCGAAATAGTTGGGTTTCTCGGGCCAAATGGCGCGGGAAAGACAACTACCATGCGCATGTTGACCTGCTTTCTCTGGCCGAGTTCCGGTACGGCCACGGTCGCCGGCTTCGACGTCCTCGAAAAGCCGCTGGAAGTAAAGAAACGGATTGGATATCTACCGGAGAGCCCGCCCATCTATCCCGAAATGTCCACCGCTGAATACCTCACCTTTGTCGGCAAACTGAAGGGGTTGTCAGGTGCCGAACTGAACAAGCGGATTGAGTACGTTTGCGAACGCTGCGCGGTGGCCGACGTTAAAACAAAGCAACTCGGCAAGCTGTCCAAAGGCTACCGACAACGGGTGGGCTTAGCCCAGGCGATTATTCACAACCCCGATGTCTTGATTCTCGACGAACCTACCGCCGGTCTGGACCCCAAACAGATCAATGAGACGCGCGCCCTGATCAGGGGCCTGGCCGGTGATCACACCATCATTCTCAGTACTCACATCCTGCCCGAAGTCGAACAGACCTGCGAAGAAGTGGTCATCATCAGCAAGGGCAAGATCGTCGCAACCGATTCCGTGCGGAACTTGCGCAATCGTGCTCGCGGCAGTGAATCGCTCTTGGTCGAGTTGGCCGGACGAAATGGCAATCTCGAGACCAAGGATGTGGAGCAAAGACTAACTACAGTCAAAGGCGTGAGCAAGGTGGCGCTCAAGGAGAGCGAAGACAATCGTTATACGTTCGAAATTGAAGGCGGGAAGGATCTGGTTCGCGGTGACCTGGCAAGAGCAGTGGTTGAGTCGGGCTGGGACCTCAATGAACTACGCTCCACAGCCATGAGTTTGGAACAGGTCTTCTTGCAACTGACCGGTGATGAGGGCGCCTCGGGCGACGCCAACTCTACGAAACCAGCCAAAGCGAAGGAGGTGGCCAAGTCATGAAAAACATTTTCACTATTTTTCTAAAGGAACTGCGCAGTTATTTTGTCTCGCCAATTGCCTACCTGCTGCTCACGGTGTTTGCCCTGGCCTTCGGTTTCTTCTTCTGGAATTCGCTGGGCTACTTCGTCTACATCGGCATGCAGTCGCAGATGCGTGGTGAATCATTTCCCATGAACATTAATGAGCAGATCATCCGTCCGCTCTTATCGAACATGGGTGTGTTCGGTTTGTTTTTCGTGCCGTTGATCACCATGCGTCTTTTTGCGGAAGAGAAGCGCACCGGCACCATCGAACTACTGACCACTTCTCCAGTGCGTGATGTTGAGGTGATTGTCGGTAAATGGCTGGCGGCCGTAGTGCTCTATGCGGGATTGCTCCTGATCACGGCGGTGAATTTCCTGTTCCTTTTCAGGTACGGTAATCCGGATTGGAAACCGTTGGCGATCGGCTACCTCGGTTTACTGTTGCAGGCCGGCGCACTGTTGGCGATCGGCACATTCATCTCCACGCTAACGAAGAATCAGATCATCGCCGGGGCCGTCACCTTCGCTGTCTGTTTGTTGTTGTTCGTGCTCGAGTGGGTCAGCGGCTACGAACAAGCGACCTGGGCCAAGGTGCTAGCCTACATGGGGACAAATAGCCATTTCGACTCTTTTGCCAAAGGTGTACTTGATGCGAAAGATGCCGTCTATTACATCACTGTCATCTTCCTTGGCTTATTTCTCACTGCGCGCTCCATCGAGTCGCTGCGTTGGAGGTCATAAATGAACCTTGAACTACTAAAAGCAAGGCAAACTAAATTTGCCGGCTACATTGGTATCTACGTCGTCATCATCTTAGTTGCTATTGTCGTCCTCAATGTGCTCGCTAATCGCTACAACAAGTCCTACGACGGAACAGCTAACAAACGCTATAGCCTGTCAGACCAGACGAAGAAGATCGTTAAGGATCTGAACCAGGACGCAACGATCCGCTATTTTGACCAAAGTACCAGGTATGCGCAGGCGAAAGATCTCCTGGACCAATACGCAGGGCTGTCGTCGAAGGTGCACGTCGAATACGTGGATCCTGACAAGAATCCGGAGGTGGCCCGCGCGGCGGGTATCAAGGAACCTGGCACTGCCGTGGTTCAGATTGGCGAGCGCAAGGAAGAAGCCAAGAGTATGACGGAGGAAGGCCTTACTGGCGCCTTTATTCGCACCCTCAAGAACAAGAGCCGGACCGTCTGTTTTCTAAGCGGGAGCGGGGAACATCAGATCGATGATATGGATCGCAGCGGCTTTTCCCGCTTCAAAGAACTACTCGGTAAGGATGAATACGAGGCGAAGTCGATCAACCTACTGCAAAAGGCCGAGATTCCCGCGGACTGTACCGCGATTGTTGTGGCTGGTCCAACTGCCGATTATCAACAACCCGCAGTGGATGCGATTAAGAAGTATGTCGAAGAAGGGGGCCGGGCGCTGTTTATGCTTGATCCGCCCTTCAAATTGGGGAAATCGGATATCGCTGATAACGAACCGCTGACCAAACTACTGGCAACCTGGGGCGTTACCATGAACAAGGATCTGGTGCTCGACCTCAACCCGGTTGGTCAACTTGCTGGTCTGGGGCCGCAAGTCGCATTGGTCACCAAGTATGAGAATCATCCGATCGTCAATCCGATGAAGGGTAACGTGACTGGTTTTCCCTTGTCGCGCTCAATGGAGATCAAGAACGCCGACAAGACGACAGTCGAGAAACTCTTGAGTTCTTCCGATAGCAGCCAGGCGACCTCAAATTTGAGCTCGCCGGAAATCGATCCCAACGACCCAAAGAACAAGAAGGGTCCACTTACGATTGGCGCCGCTGGTTCTTACAACACCGGCAAAGAAAACTCTGAAGGTCGTTTCGTGGTGATCGGCGGCTCCTCCTGGGCGGCAAACTCGTTTATCAATTTCAATGGCAATCCCGATCTTGCTCTGAATGCGATGAACTGGCTTTCGTCCGACGAAGATCTAATTTCGATTCGACCGAAGGCGGAAGATGACCGCCGCATAACCATGACGCAATCACAGTTCAGTTGGGTGCGGGCGACCAGTCAGTTCTTCGTGCCGCTGCTGGTGCTGGTATTAGGCGTCTCGGTGTGGTGGCGAAGAAGGTAATATGAACAGCAAAGGACTTACAATCGCCACCATCGTCTTGGCCGCGCTACTGGGACTGTTGTACTGGTCCAACCGTCATAAGCCGGCCGATACCACCGGCACCATTGCTACACCCTCGCCTGCTGAACCCGCGCCAGTAATCCTGACGCTCAACGAAGCCGACATCAACAAGATTGAGCTCAAAAAGAAGGGCGCGGATCAAATCGTTGTCACCAGGGATAGCAACGGCAAATGGCAGATCACTGCGCCCAAATCTATGGGTGTCGATGAGTCAGTTGTCACGGGTATACTCTCGAGCCTTTCGTCGCTCAATTCGGAGCGACTGGTCGAGGAGAAGGCAGCCAACCCCGCGCGCTATGGGCTGGCTGAACCGGCCGTCGAAGTGACTGTTACCGATAAGAATAATACTGCTCACAAATTATTACTTGGTGACGATACGCCAACCGGCAGTGGTTCGTACGCGCAGCTTGCGGGCGACGCGCGCGTGTTTACCATTGCCAGTTTCACCAAGGGTAGTTTGGACAAGGGGTTGAACGACTTGCGCGACAAGCGTTTGATCACTGCTGACACTGACAAGGTCACGCGGATTGAACTGATTGGCAAACAGTCGATCGAATTCAGCCGCGACAAAGAACAGTGGCAGATCCTCAAACCGAAGCCGCTTCGCGCAGATGGCGTCAAGGTGGAGGAGCTATTACGAAAGATCACTGAAGCCAGGATGGAGACCACAGACGCTGACGCCGCCAAAGCGACCTCCGGATTTGCGGCCGGCTCAACTGTCGCGACCGCAAAGCTAACCACAGACACGGGCACGCAGCAGATCGAAGTGAAAAAGGACAAGGACAACTATTACGCGAAATCGAGTGTGGCCGATGGCGTGTACAAAGTTCCCAGTGACCTTGGTGAAGCACTGGACAAGAAACTGTCCGACTTCCGGAATAAGAAGGTTTTTGATTTCGGGTTCAACGATCCGAGCAAGCTTGAGATTCAGGACGGCTCCAAGACGTATTCCTTGAGCAAGAAGGGAGAGGACTGGACCTCAGCGGAAGGGAAGAAATTCGACAAGACAACCGTGCAGCCGCTGGTGGAAAGGCTAGGTGATCTGAGCGCGACGGATTTTGCGGACAGCGGTTTTGGCTCAAGCGCACTACAAATCACTGTTACCTCGAGTGATGGGAAACACGTCGAGAAAGTGGCGCTGGGGAAAGGGTCGAAGAATACCCTGGCGCGGCGCGAGGGCGAGTCGTCGTTCTACGTGTTAGACGAGAAGACTCTCGATGATATCGAAAAGCTAGTGAGTAATTTAAAGAGCTCCTGAGTTTTCTCTCTACGCCGTCTCATCGTGAAGCTCAACTCCCTGCGCAACCGAGAAGCGGAGGTGGCGCGAGAGAGAGAAGCATACGAGTCGTGAATATGGAAGCTGAGATAACACTTCGAATCGTGCTGCTGAAACCGCCGGCTGGCTGTGACTTTGGTGTCCAGAAGGGCAGCGGCAACACGTACGAAACCATTCAGACCCAAAGATCAAAGAGCGGCGACCTTACATTTGAGTTTCCCGTCCGTGTGAAAGAAGGAAAAAACGGAGCGCCAAACTTTCTTGGTCCATTTGCTCAAGGCCCCGCCGATGGACGATTTGTCTACCTCGACATCGGCACTTACGCCGGTCAAGCAGGCACTCAATGGAGTCGTCGCTTGAAGATCCCGCTACGAGATATCAGTTGGCAAACCGTAGCGGCTGCGCTGAAGAGTTCGAAGCCTCTCGAAACTCGTGTCCAGGGAACCGGACGCGATGGTGGCCCGAGTTGCGGCACCATCAAGCCATTTGCCGGCTGGAAGTTGGCCTAAAATGTTACTTCGTTGGCTTAGGGAAGATATCTCGCGGCACACCGGGATAGGTCTTGATCAAGTTCCTCACAAATCCCGGGCTCGCATCCTCTGGTCCCAGCGGATCTTTTGGATCTTCCGGCACTTTGGTTAAGTCCATTACCTTCCAACTGCCGTTCTCGAGGTGCAGTAGATTTGGACCACCTTCTGCTGTGGGATGGCCCTCTTTGTCCAGGGGTGTGGTATCCAGCCAACACCAACCGCGATGGACTTTCAGGTAGTGAACTTGAAACGTTACTTGCTGGTCGCCACGTAAAGCATCGAGAATTGCTTGCCGCTCCGCACTACCTTTAGCAGGCGTATACGGGCCAGTGTCCTTGTTCGTAGTTTGCGCATAGACGAAAGAAGAGACTGAGACGACAAGTAGGAAGACAAGTAGTCGGGCCGTCATAGTGTTTCCGATCTTTGAGGAGGTTGAAATATGAACGTGGGAAATGTAGCGGGAGCCGTTCAAATTAGCAACTCACTTGAGAGTGGGCCAGTTCAACAAGTGAGGGTTTCGACTATCAGACAAAAGTGGTTTAGATTCCGTACCGTTTGCTGATCTTCTTCACGTATTCACGCGTTTCTCGATACGGCGGCACGTTACGTCCAAACTTCATCACTGCTCCCTCTCCGGCGTTGTAACTCGCCAACACGAGGCTAACCTGGCCGCCAAACATATCCATCAACTTCTTAAGATACTGGGTGCCACCGTCAATGTTATCCGCGGGATCGAAGGGCCGGCGAACACCAAAACGTCTCGCGGTGGCGGGCATCAGTTGCATGAGACCCCGCGCGCCCTTTCGGCTTACCGCGCGCACCTTGAAGTGAGACTCATGTTCGATCACGCAGAAGACCAGGTAAGGGTCGACGCCATAACGCGTGCCGTTGACTCTGATTAGTTCGTCAATTCCGGCGTTACCGGAAGTCCAGTCAGAATGTTTTTGCTCGACCTTCAGCGAGCCCACGTCACTTCTTTCAATGCGGGCCACACGCTCGCTGGCGACAAACTCGGAAACAATCCCTCGACGATACCAAACGCCAGCCGGGGTCGTCGTTACTTCATCAACCTTGAAGCTTGCGCCGTTCACCAGGTGGATCCAGGCCACCTGCTTGTTGTCGGGCATCGGCTTTGGAGTGGAGTCAGCTTTTGCAACTGGCTGTGATGCTGCAAGTGGTTCAATACTCTTCACGCCGCTCGCGATACTTTGAGTAACTCCTCGCTGCGTGTACCAAACTTCATTTCCTCGACGCCAAACCTCGTCAGCAATTATCGTTCGGCCATCTGTCAATGTAATTCGCTGACCTTGAGATTCTTTCTTAGGCGCGACGACCTGGCTATCGTTTGCCGTGGGCTCCTGGGCGAGCATGGTTGAAACGCAGCAACCGACCAGGACGATCATGAGGCCGCCTCTTAGAAGCGCCATCAAGACAAAATTATTTTTAGTTAAGTTCCTCATTTGGTTTGGCCGCGCGAATGATTTACTGACCCACCGTGGGAGCCAAACCACGCAAAGTTAGTAGGGATTTGCGCACATTCTGCGCTTGATTCTGCTTGCCGGTGGTCTCATAAAGATTGACCAGCGGTTCCAGGGCCTCAACAGAGTTTGGTTGCAGGATCAACGCTTTTTCCAAATGCTTGATTGCCTCGTTGGCTTTACCAACATTCTGCAAACGAGCCGCGATATTTAGATGACCCTTAAACTCTCCTTGGGCGGCAGCGAAACTTTTGTAGGCCTCATTGAAGCGTCCGAGTTCACACTGGGCCAAGCCAAGGTTGTTCCAGATCCGAGGATTGTTCGAGTCCAACCTGGCGGCGCGTTGCAAAAATTTCGCGGCATTCTCGTAGTCGCCATTCTTGAAGAGCACGTAGCCAAAGTTGTTCAGGTATTCGGGGTTGTTTTGACTCAACTCGACGGCCCGGGCAAACGAGTTCAAGGCCCGATTGCGCAGGCCCTTTTGCTCGTAGGCGAGCCCCAGGAGATTGTGTGTCTCTGCTGAGTTGGGATTGGCGTAGGAAGCAG
>Ga0126377_10004528_pt1 | contig 10143 bp, 8 predicted proteins | sample PanSoiMetPlot_22_FD_92647 | JGI IMG/M metagenome (GOLD analysis project Ga0126377, IMG submission 92647) | Tropical forest soil microbial communities from Panama - MetaG Plot_22 | ecosystem: Environmental > Terrestrial > Soil > Tropical forest > Bulk soil | place: Panama | collected 2016-02-17 | reverse complement strand
CGACATCAGGACGATCGTCACCGCCCCCGCGGTCGCCGTGGGAGAGAATGGCGAGGTGCTCGTCGCCGGCCAGAGCCAGGGCGAGGCCATGGACTTCGGCGGCGGAACCGATGTCCTCGGCCCCTATGCCGCGCGCTTCGGCGCGTCGCTGGAGCTACGAGCCATCCAGGGCATGCAGACCGACACGCTGGGCCTCGGCGCCGCCTTGAGCATCGCGGCCGGACCGGATCACCAGATCGCCATCGCCGGCAACTTCCTCGGCGCGGCCGACTTCGGCGGCGGCCCCGTCGAGTCCGGGATCGACCCCGCCTCCCACGGACCCGAGGACGAGTTCCCCGGCACCGACGGCTTCGTGGCGGTCTACCGCGCCCTGTCGGCCGTGGACCGCCAGTAGCCCTCGCCGGTCGCCCGCGATACAGTCACCAGACAGGCTGCAGACAAGCAGTTCTCCGCGGTCGAAAGAGATAAAGCGGGGCATGACCTTCCATCGCGCCTTCGAGCCTACCGAGACATGGGACTCCGGTCTCTATCTGGACCAGGCTGGCTTCTGGGCCTTCTGCGAGGAGCGCGCCGCGGAGGGCGACCTGAATCAGTACGAGCTGCTCAACGGGAGAGTCGTGATGAACCCGCCGGCCGGCTGGCCCCACGGTCGAACGAACTACGTCGCGTTCTTCATCACCGCCAGGGTTCGTTCCCTCGGCCTCGCCGGCGAGGTCCTGACCGGCGAGCAGGGCTTCGACCTTCCTTCCGGTGACACGGTGGCACCGGACGTGTCGTTCACGTCGAAGGCGCGCTGGGCCGCCGCTCCGCCGCCGGTGGAGCGACAGGCGCTCAAGGTGGTCCCGGATCTCGTGGTCGAGGTGCTGTCGCGCTCCACCGCCGCGCGAGATCGAGGCGAGAAGAAGGCCATCTACGAGAGCAACGACGTCGAGGAATACTGGTTGATCGATCTCGTGGCCCGGACGCTCACCGTCTTTGCGTTCGACAGCACCAGACCCACGCGCCCGGGCGAGCCGCGGCGGTACCTCTCGCCGCGCCTCTATCGCGACGGCGAGACGGCCGAGACCCTGCTGGGCAGCTTCCCGCTCGCCGATCTCCTGCCGGCCTCGGAATAGCGCCGCCCCAGACGTCGTGCGCGGCATCGCCGATCCGACATCCCTCGTCGATCCAGTGCGAGCGGTAGGGATTGAACCTACGACCCCTGCCGTGTGAAAGCAGTGCTCTCCCGCTGAGCTACGCTCGCAGCCTGCTCTCGGCGAGCAGGTGCTCGTTTATCCGAGCTTTGGCTTTTTAGCCAGGCCGGTTCGAGCTGTCAATCGGGCGGCCTTCATATGTGGTAGACGGGGCCATGGCGACTCCCCGCGATGTGATTTCGACGCCGGCTGCGCCGGCTGCCATCGGGCCGTACTCGCAGGCGGTGCGGATCGGGAACCTCGTCTTCTGCTCGGGGCAGATCGCGCTCGACCCGAAGAGCGGGCAGCTGGTCGCCGAGGGCGATGTGGTCGCGCAGACCAGGCAGGTGATGGCGAACCTCGGCGCGGTGCTGGAGGCGGCGGGGACGCAGCTGGCGCGCGTCGTCAAGACGACCATCTTCCTGGTCGACATGGGCGATTTCGCGGCCGTCAACCAGATCTACGGGGAGAGTTTCGCGAGCGCGCCGCCCGCGCGATCGACGGTGGAAGTCAGGCGGCTGCCGCGCGACGCGAGGGTCGAGATCGAGGCGATCGCGGTGGTCGACTGACCGCGCCCTTCATATACTCGGGCGCCATGCCCGGCAGGAGTCTCGCAGGTGCGGCACGGGTCCTCGCCGTGTGGGTGGCGGTGGCAGCAGGGTGCGGCGGGCCCGAACCGCGTGAAATCGTCGAACCGGACCAGATCCCGCGGGGAGCCGCGGGTCCGAAAATCGCCCGCGTCAGCGACCTGGGCGACATGCGACAGCTGCCGCGGCGCGGCGTCCTGCCGGCGACCGACAGCGATGACCGCTTCTCGCTGGGCGAGCTGATCCTCATCGAGGGGGCGGACTTCGGCCAGCTGCCCGCGGTGCGCATCGGTGGCGAGCGCGTCCGCATCCTGGCCCGCATCGCCGGCGGCGGCATCGTGTGCCGCATCCCGGCCGGCATCGACTCCGGCACCATCGAGATCGTCGTGTCGCACGAGGGCGGGCGCGACGCGACCAGCATCGGGGTCGAGCGCAACGCCGTGCTGGTCGACCGAAGCACGGGCGGCGTGCACTTCGTGGCGCTCGGCCGCGGCAGCGAGAGCGACGTGCGCGCCAGCTTCACCATCCCGGGCGCGTTCGACGCGCGCATCTCGTCCGACGGGCAGGCCGCCTACGTGGTCGCCAACCCGCGCGGGTCGGCCGAGACCGCGTCGGTCCACGTCTTCTCGCTGACCGCGGGGGGAGGGCCCAAGCAGCTGCGCGCCCTCCACCTCGAGCTGGCCCACGTGGCCGCGTTCGGCGTGGCCGCCCGGGCGCGGCTCGGCGCGGTGGTCGGGCGCGGCAGCCTGATCCTGCTCGACCTTCGCCGCCCGCTCGAGCCGACCGCGATGGCCTCCTTCCCGCTGGTGGCCGAGGCGCACCAGCTGGCCCTGCAGCCCGAGGGCAAGAAGATCGCCCTGCTGTCGCCGCGCGACAACATCCTCACCTCGATCGATCTGTCGTCGCCCGACCGGCCGCACATCGAGGACACCATCCGGCTCCTGCCCGGCGAGCGCGATCCCATGGCCGTCGACGTCGAGTTCGCACCCGGCGGCGGCTCGGCCTGGGTGCTGCTCGGCGACGGGCCGAGGGTGTCGGACAAGCGCGCCCGGCCCATCCGGCTGGTGTCGGTCAGCTGGGAGACCGGCCGCCCGCGCATCGAGCAGACCCTCGAGCTCAAGGAAGCGAGCGGCGCGCCGGTGGCGCTGGCGGTCGGCCCGCGCATCGGAACCGCGCGGCGTCCCACCCCGGTCGTGATCGCCACCGTCAACCGCGAGCTCTACTCGAACGCGCCCGACATGGTGCCGTCCAAGCTGCGCGACCTCGGCGCCATCACGGTCGTCTTCCCCGACGGCAGCACGCGCGTGCTGTCGCGGCAGAGCGCGGTGTTCGGCGACCCCGAGGTGAGTCACGATCTGGGCTGGGCGGTGAGCCCGGCCATCCGCCTCCTGCGCTCCGCCGGCGGGACCAGGTTCGAGCTGGGTCTCAGCTTCGACCCGCTGGGGCCGCGAAGGCCGTACAAGTTCGTCAAGCTGGGCGAGGGCCGGCCCGCGGGTCTGAAGAGGCCTCCGGCATTCGCCATCGCGCCCTGAGGCGCCGCGGGTTATCAGATCGGGAGATCGGGAGAGGAGCATATGGCCGGAGAGATCGAGTCCGTCCTGCAGGAACAGCGCGTTTTCCCCCCGCCCGCCGAGTTCGCGGCGCGCGCACGCGTGCGCAGCATGGCCGAGTACGAGGCCCTGGCGAAACGCGCGGCCGACGACCCGGACGGCTTCTGGGCCGAGGTGGCCGGCGACCTCCACTGGCACGCGCCATGGACGAGGGTCCTCGAGTGGAAGCTGCCCGACGCCAGATGGTTCGGCGGTGCCAGGACCAACATGGCCTACAACTGCCTCGACCGGCACCTGGCCGGGCCCCGGCGCGACAAGCCTGCGCTCCTGTGGGAGGGGGAGCCGGGTGACGACCGGCGCCTGACCTACGCGGAGCTCCACCGCGAGGTGTGCCGCACCGCGAACGCGCTGGTCGGGCTCGGGGTCAAGCTCGGCGACCGGGTCGCCATCTACATGCCGCTCATCCCCGAGACGGTGATCGCGATGCTGGCCTGCGCGCGCATCGGCGCCACCCACTCGGTCGTGTTCGGCGGCTTCGCCGCGGAGGCGCTGGCCGATCGCGTACGCGACGCCGGCGCCCGCATGGTCATCACCTCCGACGGCGGCTGGCGGCGCGGGCAGATCGTGCCGCTCAAGGAAAACGTCGACCAGGCGGTCGGCGGCCTCGACGTCGACAAGGTCGTCGTCGTGAGGCGCTGCAACAACCCGGTCTCGATGAAGGCGGGGCGCGATCACTGGTGGCACGACCTCATGAAGGGCGCGTCCGACCAGCACGAGGCGGTGGCGGTCGACGCCGAGCACCCGCTGTTCACGCTCTACACCAGCGGCACGACCGGCAAGCCCAAGGGCATCCTGCACACCACCGGCGGCTACATGGTCGGGACCTACTACACGACCGGCATGGTGTTCGACCTGCGCGACGAGGACGTCTACTGGTGCACGGCCGACGTCGGCTGGGTGACCGGGCACAGCTACACGGTCTATGGCGCCCTGCTCAACGGGGCGACCAGCGTGATGTACGAGGGCGCGCCCAATCACCCGGAGCTCGATCGGTTCTGGCGCATCGTCGAGAAGTACAAGGTGACGGTCTTCTACACCGCCCCGACCGCGATCCGCGCGTTCTCGCGCTGGGGCGAGGAGCACCCGAAGGGGTGCGACCTGTCGAGCCTGCGCCTGCTCGGCACCGTCGGCGAGCCCATCAACCCGGAGGCGTGGATGTGGTACCAGCGGGTCATCGGCGGAGGGCGCTGCCCGATCGTCGACACCTGGTGGCAGACAGAGACCGGGGCGATCATGATCGCGCCGCTGCCGGGCGCCACGCCGACCAAGCCGGGCTCGTGCACGCGCCCGCTGCCCGGCATCGCGGCAGACGTGGTCAACCGCCAGGGCGAGAGCTGCGGGCCCAACGAGGGCGGCTACCTGGTGGTGCGCAAGCCGTGGCCGTCGATGCTGCGCACCATCTGGGGCGACCACGAGCGCTTCACGAAGACCTACTTCGGGGAGATCGAGGGCGTCTACTTCGCCGGCGATGGCGCGCGGCGCGACCCGGACGGCTACTTCTGGGTCATGGGCCGCGTGGACGACGTCATCAACGTGGCGGGCCACCGGCTGTCGACCATGGAGGTGGAGAGCGCGCTGGTGTCCCACGAAAAGGTCGCCGAGGCGGCGGTGGTGGCCAAGCCGGACGCGCTCAAGGGGCAGGCCATCGTGGCATTCGTGACGCCGATGAAGGGCGTGGCGTCCGACGAGGCGCTGGCCGATGAGCTGCGCAAGCACGTCACGCATCAGATCGGCGCGCTGGCCCGGCCGCAGGAGATCCGCTTCGCCGAGGCGCTGCCCAAGACGCGCTCGGGCAAGATCATGCGCCGCCTGCTGCGCGACGTGGCCTCCGGCTCGGAGACCCAGGGCGACACCACGACCCTGGAGGACGCGGCCGTGCTCTCGCGGCTGGCCGCCGACCGAGGCCACGAGGAGTAGCGTCGGGAGCCGGCCGGCTCAGGGCGTGGCGGCCGCGGCGGGCGTGTCGCCCTTGGCGCGGCTCTCGCCGCCGCTCGACTCAGGGGCGGCGCTCGAGTCGCTGCTCGATCCGGCCGCGTCGCCCGCGCTCGTCTCCTTGCCCTGGCGCTCCTCGGCCGCCTCGTCCTCGTCGCCGTCGGGCGCGTCGTGTGCGCCGATCTTGGCCCTGGCGGCTGCCACCTGGGAGGCGCGCGAGGCCGGATCGACAGGATCCGACTCGGCGTCGCGGCGCGTCTCGTCCTGGGCGGCGCGGTCGTCGAGGTAGCGCCGCATGGCCGCCACCATCGCCTCGTGTTCGCGCCGGACCTTGCCGCGCGCGTCGTAGCGGTTGCCGTTGGTCACGATCGAGAAGCACAGCGAGTGGCCGCTGTCGTCGGAGACGAAGCCCGAGAGCGCGATGCTGTTGTTCAAGGTGCCGGTCTTGCCCAGCACGCGCCCGCGCAGGGCGTCGCTGTGGAAGCGGCCGCGCAGCGTGCCGTCCACTCCGCCCACCGCGAGCGACGCGAGGTAGATGGCCGGGTCGAGCAGGCTGTGCTCTTCCTCGCGCCTGTCGCCGCGCTTGTCGCCCTTGGCGTCTGGCTTGCGGTAGCCGGCCGCGGCACGCAGCACGCGGACCAGCTGCCGGGCGGTGAGCTTGGTGCGGTGCGAGAGGCCGGACCCCGTGTCGACCACGATCTGCGTGCGATCGAGCCCGCTCTCCTCGAGCCAGCGGTACATCGCCTCGAGCCCGTGCTCCATGCTGGGCGGGCCGCCGCCGACCGCCTCGGACCCCGCCGTCATCAGCAGGCGGTCGGCCAGCCAGTTCAGGCTGCGCTTGTTGACCCGGGCGACCAGGTCCTTGAGCGACTGCGAGCCGTGGCGGCCGAGCTCGATGGGCAGGAAGCCGGCCGCCAGCGCCTCCTTGTTGTAGGCCTCGAAGTCGACCAGGCGGACATTACCGGTGACCTCGACGCCGGCCGCGCGCAGCGCCTGGCGCATGGCGTGGCCGGTGAACGTGGAGCGAAGCCCGAGGCTGCGCCAGTAGGTCCCGCTGCGCCCCTCGCGGATGGTGCCGCCGACCTTGACCAGGAACGCGGGGCTGGCCTGCGCGCCGCTCGCCGGGGCCTCGGTCCCCTCGGGCGCAGAGTTCGACTCGGCCGAGATCTCGAGCCGGGCCCGCTTCGAGCTCGTGGTGGTGGCGGTGACGTGAACCTGGACAAAGGAGTCGCGCGGATCGAGCGACACCACCGCCGGCGCCCCCGCCTGGGCCCCGGCCCGCACGCGGATCGCGATGCTCTGATCGGCCACCGTGTCGCGCAGGACGTCGTCGCTGAGCAGGAGGTCGCCCTCGATGCGCTTGACCCCCGCGCGCGCCACGTCCTTGGCCAGCTCCTCGAGCCCGTTGCGGCCGAGGGTCGGATCGGCGTCGCCATGGAGGTAGACGCTTCCGCGCGCGACGCCCTTCGCGTCGGGCGCCGGGCCGAACAGCCGCGTCACGTAGCGCCAGCTCGGACCCATGAGGTCGAGCACGGTCGCGGTCGAGAGCAGCTTCACGTTGGAAGCGGGGTTGAGCTTGTCGTCCGGATGGACCGAGTAGAGGTCCTCGCCGGTGCGGGAATCGACCACGTGGACGGCCGTCACGCCCCGGCGGAGGATGCGGCCGGCCCAGATGGCGTGCAGCTCGTCGCGCAGGCGCCCCTCCGGCGTGGACGTCTCCGAGCTGGAGTGCCGCGTGGTGGTGCGGCGCAGGCTGTCGCGCGTGCTGGCCCGGGTGGTCCGCACCGGGTTGCGCGCGCTGCGGCTTCCGGACCGCTCGCCCGCGCGAGCCACGTCGGGCAACCACGAGAGGACGACGACGACGATGAGCGGGGCGGCGAGACGGCGAACGGTCATGGGGAGGGGGTACGGAGCAGCACGTAGAGCGCGCCCGCTCCGCCGTGCTCGGCGCGGGCCACCGTGAAGGCGAGGATAGACGGAGCCAGGGGTCCGGAGAGCCACTCCGGCACCAGATCGCGCAGCCGCTCGGGGCCGGGCGACCGCTCCGCCTTGCCGGTGATGACCAGGATGGCGCGCAGCCCGGCGGCGCGCGATTCAGCGACGAACCGGGCCAGGCGCTCGCGGGCGATTCGCGAGGTGTGGCGGTGTAGGTCGAGCGTCGCCTCGCAGCGCGGCCTTCCGGCCGCCAGCTCGCGCAGAGTCTTGCGGCTCACGCCGGGGGCCCGACCGCCCGACATGTCCATGTGGAGCGCGCCGTCGTCGGAGGTCGCTGGATCTCGATCGGCGGGCCGCGCCACGGTCCGCCCGCCGGCGGCCGATCGGCCCGGCACCGCCACGCGCCGGCGGTCGGCGAGCGGCGTCGCGCCGCGCACCGCATCGCGGAAGAGCTCGCCGTCCGCATCGCGGCGCACAGGTTCGCCCACGAAATCGATGTTACTCGGCGAACCACTCGAGACAAAAAGGAATCGACCTCAAGGCGCGGCAATCCAGGTGCGCTGCGCGATCCCGCGTGATCCGCTGTGAGACGCAGGCCTCGGCCGCGTGGGTCGCCGGGAAGGACGCTGGCGAAATGTGGAAAATGTCGCGGGCGACGGCCACCGTCGCGGTGCCGATCGCCGACCGCCACCGCGGCGACCGCCACCGCGGCCTCCTCGGGCTGGCGATGGACGGCGCGGTCGCCGGCTGGGTCAGCGATCGAGGGCGGCGAGCAGCTCGGCCAGCTCGGGGTCGGGCGTCTGATCGGCGCGGTGGCGGCCGACCGGCGCCAGCGCTGCCTGGCGCAGGAAGTAGGCCAGCTGCGGGTCTCGCTCGGCGACCGGCGCCGGCACCGGCGGCCCGCCCGACGCGGCCGGCGACTGGAGCGGCTGGGCCGACGCCGGCGACGGCATCGGGGGTGGTCGCGCCGACGGACCGAACAGCTGCGACTGGCCGATCACCTGGGCCAGCGCGTCGTTGAGGTCGGGCGAGATCGGCTCTGCGACGGTGATGCCGGCGTCGTCGGCCGCGCTCTCCATGAGCGGCGGCGGCGACGACGACGGGCGCGGGGCCGCCTCCTCCAGCATGCGGTGCTCGTCCTCGGTGAGGGAGGGGAAGGGCGGGTCGCCGCAGCGGTCGAGCACCTCGTCGCGCAGGCGAGTCACCGAGCGGTGGATGTGCGCGTCCTCGGCGGCGTGCTCGAGGGCGTGCAGGAAGTCGGTCGCGGTCTGGAAGCGGCGATCCGGATCGCGCTCGAGCGCGCGCGCGATGACCGCGCTCACCGCTGGCGGGGTGTCGGCGCGCAGGCGCGAGACCTCCGGGATCGGCATGGTGCGCACGCGACGCAGCGTGTCGTTGTCGGTCACGCCGCGGAACAGGGAGCGCCCGGTCAGGGTCTCGTGCAGGACGATGCCGAGCGCGAACAGGTCGGCGCGATGGTCGAACTCGCGCCCGCTGGCCAGGCTCTCCGGCGCCATGTACGAGAACTTGCCCTTCACCACGCCGCTGGCCGTGCGGTGGGTCTGCACGGCCGAGCGCACGATGCCGAAGTCGATGAGCTTCACCGTGCCGGACACCGAGACCATGACGTTCTGCGGGGTGACGTCGCGGTGGACCACGCACAGCGACTGGCCGTCGATGTCGCGCAGGCCGTGGGCGTGCTCGAGGGCGGCGGCCACGCACACGCCGACGTGGAGCGCGGTCTCGATCGACAGCGGCTTCTCGCTCAGGGCGCCGGCCCGCACGATGTCGAGCAGGGTGTGGCCGTGGATGTACTCGAGGGACAGGTAGTGGTTCCCGTCCACCGCCCCCATCTCGAAGGCCTGCGGCAGGTTCGGGTGCGCGCACTTGAGCGAGACGCGGCCCTCGGTCAGGAAGAACTGGACATACTCGTCATCGCGATCGAAGTCGGCCTTGATCCGCTTGATGGTGACGAAGCGGTGGCTGCCGTGTGGGCTCTTCTCGACCGCGAGGAAGATCTCGGCCATGCCGCCCACCGCGACGCGGCGCAGAAGAAGGTACTTGCCGAACCGTTGTGGAAGATCCTCCACAACTTTCAGTGTGCAGGTGCACGTGATCGGCTGCAAGAACTGCCGCGTCGCCGACATGTGCGACCCGGTGGGCGGCGGCGCCGGGGGCTCTACTTGCTATTCGCCCGCCGCAGGTAGGCGGCCTTGACCATCTCGCCGAGCTCCCGGTCGGTGAGCCCCGCCGGTCGGCGCCCATCGCTGGCCTGCTCGAAGTCCCAGGCCACGTTCGCCTTGAGCCGCGCGAGCGCGCGCTTCGACGAGTAGCCCAGCCGGCACAGCAGGGCGGCGCGCTCGAGCAGCTCGGCGCGGTACATGGCGGCGCGGCGCTCGGCCTGCGCGCTCGCGATCGCGGGGCGGCGCGCAGCGGTTGCGAGCCAGGGGAACTCGGGCGCACTCACGCGCGGCACTATAACAGAGCGGCGCTATGATGCGGACCGTGGGGAGGTCGGTGTGTCGCGCGCTCCGCGCGGCGGTGATGATCGGCGCGGCCGCGAGCGCGTGGCCGCGCGGCGCGCTCGCCCAGGACGTGGGCGTGGTGGCGCACGCGCCGCCCGGCGCGCCGACCACGGCCGACGAGCTGCGCGCCGCGCTGGCCCGGACGGCGGGGCAGGTCGGGGTGCGCGGCGAGGGGCGGCCGTTCTCTCGCGCGGCGGCCATGCTCGCGGACGGCGCGGTCGCGGCCGAGCGGCTCGAGGGTTTCGCGCGGGTCGAGGCGCTCGCGGACGAGGGCTGGCGCGGCTACCTCGAGGCGCGCTTCGCCGACGCCGCGACCCATCTCCTCGACGCGCGGCGGGCGGCCGGCGGGCTGCTCGACCTGGCCGGCGCGCCCGAGCTGGTG
>Ga0126377_10004527_pt1 | contig 10143 bp, 9 predicted proteins | sample PanSoiMetPlot_22_FD_92647 | JGI IMG/M metagenome (GOLD analysis project Ga0126377, IMG submission 92647) | Tropical forest soil microbial communities from Panama - MetaG Plot_22 | ecosystem: Environmental > Terrestrial > Soil > Tropical forest > Bulk soil | place: Panama | collected 2016-02-17 | reverse complement strand
TCAGCGTTATGCTGCGCGGCAGCGCCGGATGTCGCGACTGCGCCATCACGGCGGTGGCGACAAGCGCGGCGACGCACGGCTGGCAAACCGCGACGATGTGAGCCCCGGGGCCGACCGTTTCGAGAAAATCGATGAGGTGCTGGATATAGTCATCGAAACCGAACTGGCCATCAGACAGCGGTACGTCGCGCGCGTTGTGCCAGTCCGTGATGTAGACATCATGATCAGCCAGCATGGTGTTCGCGGTGGCACGCAGGAGCGTCGCGAAATGCCCGGACAGCGGTGCCACCAGCAGCACGCGCGGCTGCGCGGCGGCGACGTCCTTCTTGAAATGCAGGAGCGTTCCGAACGGCGTGGCGTGGATCGCCTCCTCGCGCACCGCAACCTCACGATTGCCGACCATCACGGTGTCGATGCCGAACGGCGGTCGGTGATGAGTGAGCTTGGCGCTGGCAATCAGCTCACAGGCAGCGGTAAGATTACGGACAATGCCGAGATTTTCGGTGAAAGGAGGACCTATTCGCCTTGCAGCCAGAGATGCCAAGGCTCGTACCGGGACCATGAGGTCGGCGTGAGCCTGATAGGCCTGGTAGAGCATTTATGTCGCTTGGATGGAGGTCGCGCCGCCTGCCCATCCGTTCCCCTTCCAGAATGAAAGGCTAAATTAATTCTTGTTGCAGTGCGACAAGAATTTGCGCATCGTGGAGCAGTGGCTGGCTCATGGCTTGCGCAACTTGGCGGGCAGCACTGCGTGCGGAGCCCAAATGCCCTCGTGTGGACTCTTCATAATCTGTTGAGACACAAGCGATTCCACGGCTCGGGAGCCAGGCCTACACAAGCTCCAAGCGTTAGGGATGGCGAGGATGGAAAAGCCCAAGTTGATGGTAGCGAGCAAGAATTACGGCTCGTGGTCGCTGCGCGGCTGGTTGCTGTGCAAGATGGCCGGGCTCGATTTCGAGGAGCACGTTGTCTCTTCAGATGACCCCTCGACGCGAGCCGAGTTACTGCTCCTGTCCCCCTCCTTCCTGGTACCGTCGCTGACCAACGGATCCGTCAAGGTGTGGGATACCCTCGCCATTGCCGAGTATCTTAACGAACTATATCCCGAAGCCGGCCTGCTTCCACAGGACGTCGCGACGCGAGCGCTCTGCCGGTCGGTGGCGGGCGAAATGCATTCCGGCTTCATGAATCTTCGCTCGGCTTTGCCGATGAACATCAAGGGCCACTATCCAGGATTTAAAGTCTTCGCAGGGGCACAAGCCGATATCGATCGCGTCGTCACGATCTGGCGCGACTGCCTCGCGGCCTCCGGCGGGCCGTACCTATTCGGTGCGAAGCCGTGTCTTGCTGATGCCATGTATGCCCCGGTTTGTACCCGGCTCCTCACCTACTGCGTTAAGCTCGACCCGGTCTGCGCCGCCTATTGCGAGGTCATCATGGAAATGCCACACATGCGCGAATGGATCGAGGCTGCTACGCACGAGCCAGACGATGTGTTGGAGCTCGATGTGGAGTTTTAATTTCGGGTGGCACGCTGCGCAACGCCTGACGCGCCCTGGCGCGATCAACGGCCGCTTGGCAAGCGCATCGAAACGCCTTCCGGGCGTCATGTGCATCCGTCCCTTGATGCGGTTTTGGTGACGGCGCCGCGCCAAGTTGGGCGTTAACGGAGATCGCTCGCGTAGGAGCGACTCCTTATCATCGGGACTCCACTCCTACCGAGTTTAACGATTCTTTGCGGGTGTGGGTGAAATGGTGCCTGCGACGACCGCAGAACCGAGTTGTGTTGGATTTCGCCGTGGTCGGCGAAGGCTAGGGTAGGCACCGCATAGAGCGTGTTGACGGGAAGGCCGGAAGAAGTGTCTCCGCTCGCTGCCGCGATGCCGTGCCGGAGTATCGCTCGCTCGAGCGCGTTGTAGATCAGGTGCGGAGAGCAGTACATAAAGGCGTAGGAGCCCGCGCTACTTGACCGTCAAGGCGACCGTAAGTCGACCCGAGGCGAAGCCGATGGCGTGAAAGCATCTTAAAGCTGAAACTAAAATCGATCAGGTTTGTTTAATTTAGCTGTCTTTGCCAGCCTAGACAGCATCTGGGCTTCGGTCCCCAATTCACCCTCTTCCCGCCACGGAACGCAACCGGGAATTTCGTGAAGATCGTGCAGCGCGCCTTCGTCCAGATCGCGATCGACCGCGGCCTCAGGCGGGACATTCCGCCTCTGCTGGGATTTCCGCCGTGCCGACGGTGAAAATCCATGCCTGCAGGTAACGCCATTGCACCCGCCGCCGCGACCTGGAGACCGCGACATAACCCTTGGCTGATCGCGGTCGTAGTGACGCTTGCGGCGTTCATGGAAATTCTTGATACTACGATCGTCAATGTAGCACTGACTCATATTGCCGGCAGCCTGGCGTCATCGAACGATGAAGCCACCTGGGTGTTGACGTCCTACCTCGTCTCCAACGGCATCGTGTTGACGATCTCAGGCTGGCTTGGCGATGTGCTCGGCCGCAAACGATATTTCGTCATTTGCATCGCCATGTTCACGGTCTGCTCGCTCCTCTGCGGCACGTCGACCAGCCTCGCAGAACTCATCGTATTCCGGCTCGCGCAGGGTTTCTTCGGAGGCGGCCTCCAGCCCGGCCAGCAATCGATAATCCTCGATACCTTTCCACCCGCCAAGCGTGGCACCGCGTTCGGGATCGCGGCAGTCGCCACCGTCGTTGCTCCGGTGCTCGGACCGACACTCGGTGGCTACATCACCGACGAGTGGAGTTGGCGATGGATTTTCTTCATTAACGTCCCGATCGGGGCCGTTGCCGTATTCCTGGTTTCGGTGTTGGTCGAGGACCCGCCCTGGGTCCGGAAGAAGAAAAGCCGTCACATCGACTATATCGGCCTCTCCCTCATCACCATTGGTCTTGGCTGCCTTCAGGTGATGATGGATCGCGGCGAGGATGATGACTGGTTTGGCTCGAACTTCATCCGGCTGATGGCGCTGCTGGCTTTCCTTGGCATTTTCGGTGCGATCGGCTGGCTGCTGATCGCCAAACGGCCGATCGTCAACCTCATGGTCTTCAAGGACCGGAACTTTTCCGTAGGCTGCATGTTGATCGCGGCAGCCAGCGCGATCCTCTATTCAAGCGCCGTTGTCATCCCGCAGTTCACCCAGCAGGTACTGCCCTACACGGCCACCTTGGCCGGGCTGGTGCTGTCGCCTGGGGGGATTGCCATCATCGTGCTGATCCCCGTGGTCGGCGCCCTCGTGGAAGTCATGCAGCCGCGCTATGTGATTGCGCTGGGCTTTTTGATCTTGGCGGGTGGGCTTGTATTCGCCAACACCATCACGCCGGACGTCGACTTTCGCACTCTCGTGATGATGCGGACGACTCAAACCGCCGGTTTTGGTTTCCTGCTTGTTCCGATCACCACTCTCGCTTTTCTGAGCTTGCCTCGCGAACTCAATAGCGAAGGTGCCGCACTCTTTGCCATGTTCCGCAATGTGTCCGGCTCCATCGGCATTTCTCTAGCGACCGCGGCAATCACCGAACGCACCCAGGTGCATCAGAGCTACCTGTCGCAGTGGGAAACTCCACTCTATCAACCCTTTCAAACGCTGATCGCAAGCTATGAACAAGCGCTGCTGGCGATGGGACGGGCCGGAAGCGCGATCCACGATGAGGCGGTCAGCCGGGCCTTTCAGGTGTTTCGGACCCAGGCCGCCGTGCTCGCTTACGCGGATATTTTCATGTACGCGGCGGTCGTGGCTTTCGTCATGATTCCTTTAAGTTTCCTCGCATCGCCTAGAAAATGCGGCCCTGAGGAATCTCCTCATCATGCGGGCGTTCGGCATTGAAGGCGCCCCTGGAGCTAGTGCCCTCCAGCAGCCAGTTTCGCCAAGGCTGTCCCGTCGACTTCGATTGCTCGGGCAATGACTTGTGGAGCAGGGGATCACTTTGCGATAATCTTGCCATGGAAACACCATCGGAGGTTACACCATGGAAGGTCTGCACTCCCGGTATCGCGTCAGCAGACGCACCGTCCTCAAGGCCACGGCCGCAGTCGGCGTGGCCCAGGTGGCATCGCCCTTCATCATCGAAGCGCGTGGCGAAACGCCGATAAAGATCGGCATGGTCGATCCGCTGACCGGCGTATACGCAGCAGTCGCACAGAACGAGGTGATCGGCGCGAGGCTCGCAGTCGATCAGATCAATGCCAAGGGCGGTGTATTGGGCCGCCAGATCGAGCTGCTGATCGAGGACTCGGCGAATGACGTCGGTACTGGGGTGCAGAAGACCCGCAAGCTGATCGACCGCGACCAGGTCAGCTTCATCATTGGCGACGTGAACTCAGGCATCGCCCAGGCGATAGCCCAGGTGACCGCAGAAAAGAAGGTTTTGCACATTGTGTCCGGCGGGCACACCGACGGCATCACCGGCACGGATTGCAAATGGAACGTTTATCGCGTCTGCAATACGACGCGCATGGAAGCCAATTCAGTTTCCAAACTCCTGTTCACCAAATACGGCAAGAGGTGGCATTTCATCACCCCGGACTATGCGTTTGGGCATACATTACAGGAGGCGTGCGCCGACAACTTGAAGAAGCTCGGCGGCACCGTGACGGGCAACGAGCTGACGCCGCTCGGCACCAGCGATTTTTCCGCCTATTTGATCAAGGCCCGCGCCGCGAATCCAGACGTGCTGCTGCTGTTGCCGCAGGGTTCCGACATGGTCAACTGCCTAAAGCAGATCGTCCAGTTCGGCATCCACAAGCAGATCCACGTGGCCGGAACACAGCAGGAACTCGAATCGCTGGAGGCCCTGCCGCCGGAGGCGCGCATCGGCATCTGGATGTTCGAATGGTACTGGAAGCAGGCCGACACCCCGCACATCGCAGAGTTCATCGCCGAGGTTCGCAAGCGGTCCAACGGCAAGGTGCCGACCGCTCGGACTTGGTTCGGCTACACCTCGGTGCACAGCTACGCGCTTGTCGCCAATCACGAAAAAACAATCGATTCATTCAAGCTAGCACGGGCGCTCGGCGACATGGAATTGCCGCCGGAGGTAAAGCTGCAGCCTAACAAGTGCTACTACCGGGCGGGCGATCATCAGCTGATGACGTCGGCATTCGTGGGCGAGGCGCAATCAAAGGGGGCGGGCGACGCGGAGGATCTGTTCAAGGTCGACACCATCGTGGCTGGCGACACGACCTCACCGCCGGTGTCGGAGACCGGGTGCAAACTGCAGTGGCCGGCATAGGCGCTACGCCGGTCAAGGTTGCCACTCCGTGCTCGATGAGTGCCGATGCCCCGCGACAGCGGGGCATCATCGTAGAGAGCTTGTGGTCCGGACGATCAGATCGACCCGTTGCCTACCAACGGGTAACTTTCGTCCAGACCTTTGCTTCCCGCCGATCGCGCCGGGTACTCATTAGCCCGAAATACAGCCTCCTCTGGGTTCCAATTCATGACACAACTCTTGCTGTTCAACATCACGAACGGCCTCATCATAGGCGCCTTTTACGTGCTCATGGCCCTGGGCCTCTCGCTCATTCTCAACCTGAGCAACGTCATTAATTTTGCCCATGGCGGGTTTCTCGTGATCGGCGGCTACATCGCCTACACGATCACACCGTATGTAGGATTCTGGGGTGCGCTGCTGATCGCGCCGCCGCTCACGGCGGTCGTCGGCCTGGTGGCGGAGCGCATCCTGATCAGGCCGCTCTACGGACGCGATCCGCTCTACAGTCTCCTGCTGACCTTCGGTCTCGCCTTCATCATCGAGGACGGCACGCGATTCATCTGGAGCGCGCAAGGCAAGCCGGTCACCATTCCGGAGTTTCTGGCCCAGCCGCTGAGCTACGAGTTTTTTTTCATTACCGGCTATCGGTTGTTCATGGTGCTGGTGGTGGTAGCGACTGTCGCCCTGCTATTCGGGCTGCTGCGCTATACCCGACTCGGCATGCGCATCCGTGCGGGCACGCTCGATCTTGAGACCGTGGCGGCGCTCGGCATCAACGTCGGCATGCTGCGGTCGCTCAATTTTGCGGTCAGCATCTTCCTCGCCGGTCTCAGCGGCGTGCTGGCAGCCGGTCAACTTGGCCTTGAGCCGACCATGGGCACTGGCCTGCTGATGCCGAGTTTCATCGCCATCATTGTCGGCGGCGTCGGCAGTTTGGTCGGCACCTTGCTCGGCGGACTACTGATCGGAGTCGCGTCCGGGGTGACCGCCGTGTTCTTTCCGTCAGCGAGCGAAGCCATCATGTACGTGCTGATGGCCGTGGTCCTGCTGATCCGCCCGCGCGGTCTGTTTGGCGAAGAAGGCATGATGACATGACGAGCCGCACCGGGTTCCACGGCGGCGTGCGGTCGCTTCTCGCGCTCGCCGCCATTTGGGCGGCGTTGCTCCTCGCGCCCTACTGGATGCCGCCGCTGGGCGGCTACACCGCCCTGGGCACTCGGGTGCTGGTGCTGGCGCTGGCGGCGATGTCGGTGAATTTCCTATTAGGTTTCACCGGCGTGTTGTCGTTCGGCCATGCCGCCTATTTCGGCCTTGGCGCTTACGGCACCGGCCTCGCGCTCAAGTTCGTCACGCTGAGCACCCCGCTATCGATCCTCATGGGCATGGCGCTCGCCGGCATTGTCGGCGGGCTTTTGGGCGCGCTCATCGTGCGCCGCCGCGGTGTCTACTTCGCCATGGTGACCATCGCGTTTGGCCAGGTGTTTTACTACATCGCGTTCCAGTGGAGCTCGCTTACGGGCGGCGACGACGGCTTGCGCGGATTTTCGCGTCAGCCCCTTCATTTCGGACCGTTTACCATCGATATCCTCTCTAACGAGAACGCATTCTACTACTTCGTGGTGCTCTTCTTCGCCCTGGTTACGGGAGTGATGGCGTTGATACTGCGCTCGCCGTTCGGCCGCACCATGCTGGCGATTCGCGAGAATGAGCGCCGCGCTCGCTTTCTCGGCATCGCGGTGGAACGGCACATCTGGATCGCCTTTACGCTGTCCTGCTTTTTCATCGGAGCCGCAGGCGCGCTTTACGCCCTCACTAATAATTTCGCTGATCCGCGCGGGTTGCACTACAGTCAATCCGGCGATTTCGTTATGATGGCGGTGATGGGCGGTATGAGGACCTTCTGGGGACCGCTGCTCGGCGCCGCCGTGTTCGTCGTGGTGCAGGACTATCTCTCCAGCATCACCATCAACTGGATGTCATTCGTCGGACTCCTGTTTGTGATGGTGGTGCTGTTCTTCCCGCGCGGCCTGTTGGGCTTCGTCCGGCACAAGGCGCAGGCATGAGCATTCTTGAAATCCGCAATGTCACGAAGCGGTTTGGCAGCCTCGTGGCGGTACGCGACGTCTCGCTCACTGTCGCCCAAGGAGAATTGCGCGCCATTATCGGCCCGAACGGCGCCGGCAAGACCACGTTCTTCAACCTGATCAGCGGACTTTTTCCGCCGACCGCGGGAACAATTCTCTTCGACGGTCGCGACATTACTCGCTTGCCGGCGCACCGGCGCGTCGCGCTCGGCATTGCGCGTACGTTCCAGATCACCGAGATATTCCCCGAGCTCTCGGTGTTCGAGAATGTGCGCATCGGCGCCGAGGTGACGGCCGGATACGGAACGCGCTCCTATATTGGCCGGTCGGAAGCCGCCAAAGTCAGAGGTCAAGCCGAAGATACGCTCAAGCTGGTCGGCCTCGAAGATAAGGCTGATCGGCTGGTGGGCGAACTCGCCCACGGCGACCAGCGGGTCGCTGAGATCGCCATAGCACTCTCGCTCGAGCCGCGCCTGTTGCTCCTCGACGAGCCGACGGCCGGGATGGGGGACCAGGAAACCCACCAGATCACCCGGTTGGTGCGCCGGCTTCACCGCGACAAGAACTGCACCATCGTGCTCATTGAGCACGATATGAGGGTCGTCTTCCATCTCGCTGACCGTATCACCGTCCTCGATCAGGGCATGCTCCTCGCCGAGGGCAACCCGCACGAGATCGCCGCCAACCGTGCGGTGCAGGCCGCATATCTCGGAAAGACCGCATGACCGCCGCCCTGCAAGCCGACGATCTCCACACCTACTACGGCAAGAGCCACATCCTCCGTGGCGTTGGGCTTGAGGTCGCTGAAGGCAAGATCACTGCCCTGCTTGGCCGCAACGGAGCCGGCAAGACTACGACCTTGCGCAGCATTGTCGGCCTGACGCCGCCGCGCCGGGGCAGCGTCACAATTTTCGGAACCGAGACTACCCGTTGGCCGGCATACCGGATTGCCAGTGGCGGCGTCGGCTACGTGCCGGAAGGGCGCCGCATCTTCCCCAATCTCAGCGTCGAGGAAAATCTGAAGGTACCGCGCGAGCGGCCAGGACCTTGGACCATGGCGCGGATCTATGCATTGTTTCCACGCCTCGCCGAGCGCAAGCACAGTCGCGGTCGGCAGCTTTCCGGCGGCGAGCAGGAAATGCTGTCGATCGGTCGCGCGCTGCTGCTGAATCCCAAGCTCCTCATCCTCGATGAGCCGTCCCAGGGGCTGGCGCCGCTGATCGTGCGGGAGGTGTTCCGCATCGTGGCGCAAATGCGCGACGAAGGCATCTCGGTGCTGTTGGTCGAACAGAACGCCCGTATGAGTCTTGAAATAGCTGACCACGCCTATGTGCTGGACGACGGCATCGTCGTCCATTCCGGGCCGGCCTCTGAGCTGGCCGCGGATGAGGCGCGCGTTCAGGCGCTCGCCGGCGCGAGCGCCCAGGAGTGGGCACGCGATTGAAGACGCGTCAATCAAAGAAGGATCGGCTGATTGTTGATCACCTTATCCAACCACCGCGCTGTCGCCGGAGATCCGTCCTCTCGGATTGAGGTCCGCCAAGGTGATGTCGGCCTGCTGCACACACGGTTCGTGATATTCGCTCTGATCCGCGGCGACCAGAATTGCCGCATCATCATGGACGAGCACGGTCGTCACGATGCGATGCGCGGCGACCACGGGCGATGAGGTCACCGGCAACATCGAGCGATAGCTACGACTATATGAAGCGCGGATCTGATCCCGCCAACGGAGGGCGCCGTGGCTGACAAAGTCCGGCTGCGGTCGCCTCGATGACCGATAGATTAATCAGACGCTACCGCGAAGTTCCGGGGGTTCGAACGTTACAAGGCCGGAGAGCAGGCTGGCGAGACTCGACGTCCGCAGCGGAATGAACGGCTTCGCCGACTGCCGACATTGTCGCTTCAAGCTGCCCATTGCGTCGTGACTGATGCAGTCGATGGGAAACACGGGGCAATCAGCTCGGCTGATGAGGCCTGGCAGCAGCGTCATGCTGTGCTCAATCCCACCATCATGATAGAGCAAAATACCGCCTGAGCGACTGCACGACGAGTCGGAGTTGCGGGACATGGTGGGCGCGACCACCGACGTAAAGCACCTGGGCACCCCTGAGCTTCGGCGTGCCGGAATTGCAATCTTCCGCAATCCAGCCATTGAGTTGAGCTTCGAGCAGGGCCAATTCACGCTGCAGCCCTTCGCACTCATTCTGCAAATCGCGCCGGGCATATTCCGCCTGCGAGGCCGACAGCGTTGCTGAGTGGAGCCGTCTTTCTAGGCGCTCGCGGCGCGCGGTCTCGCGGCTCAGGCGGCGATCGAGATCACTCAAAGCATTCTGAGCGGCCCGGGCGTCCTCGTTGGTAAATTCGGGAGAAGCTGGCGCTTGCGCGAGTGCCCGGCTCAGCGCTTCGTTGAGCAGCCGGATCTTTTTGTCACACTCGATAAAGCCATCGCGGAGCTGCAACTGCTGTGATTCGATCTTGGTCGACAACGCGACATTTTGATCCTCCAGCTGACGCAGCCGTCGAATATCCGCACGGTTGGCTGCACCAACCATGTGGGAAAGCATGTGGACATCGCCAAAGGCCTTCCGCATGATCGCGTCGGTGGCGGCGGGGTGGCTAAGCGCCGCCCAATAGGCACCTGGTATGTCGCCGCGCTTGAGCGCCTCCTCCCAAAGCTTGCACAATGCGTTTTCATCCTTGGCTTTGGCAAATTGCCTGATCGCGGCCCCGTGGCGACGGTCAAGCGCCTTCTCAATAAACTTGCCGCCGCTTTGTGGCTTGCCTGCGAGGGCCACGCCTTGCTTGTGTAGGTCATG
>Ga0126377_10004526_pt1 | contig 10144 bp, 12 predicted proteins | sample PanSoiMetPlot_22_FD_92647 | JGI IMG/M metagenome (GOLD analysis project Ga0126377, IMG submission 92647) | Tropical forest soil microbial communities from Panama - MetaG Plot_22 | ecosystem: Environmental > Terrestrial > Soil > Tropical forest > Bulk soil | place: Panama | collected 2016-02-17 | reverse complement strand
CGGCAACTCCCTGTATCCAAGATAACCTGCTTTTGGCCCCGGACGTCATCTCTGCACAGAACGACACTCGCGGGATGCCCGAACGCTGATAAAGTTTCTGAGACCGTCGGCGGCGAAACGTTACCCATGACCACTGGCAACAAGGGCCGTACATCACCGGTAATCCGCGCAGCAGAATGGATTGGCGGCGCGTTTGGACGATGGCAGCGCGAGCGGGCGGCCGCTCGCGACGACTCGTTCGTGGAGAAGTGGAAAGCCGCCTGGAACGAGGGGTGTGCGGCCCACAAGGCCGGCCGATCGGAACGCGACGTGCCTTACGAGGGTTCGCCGGGGCGGGAAGCCTGGCTGGCCGGGTGGGCCTGGGCCCGCCAGCAGGCGGGCAACGAGAAGCCCCGGCCCGAGAAGCCGCGGCACTGAAGCGCCGGTCGTTCAGCCCGTGATCAGCCGCGTAATGCGATTGCCGTCGCGTTCGGCGCGGAAATCCCGCGTGGCGATCGAGCGCTCGCTGAACCCCATCTCGGCCGCGAGCTCGTCGATCTGGGCGGTCACGTGGCGGAGAAGTTTCGGGTGGGTACCATCGGCGCGGTACTGCGCTTCGCTTCGACAGAGCGCCATCAGCTGCGCCCATCGCTGATCGAGCAACGTGGTCCTGGCCACGTCAGTGGCCGTCAGGCGATCGCGTCAACGATGCCGTGCCACGCGCGCACAGTCTCATGATTGACAGACGAAATGGCGACGCCGCATTCGACGCCTCCGAAGCCGGTGGCGCTCTGCCAGATCAGTTCGACGGGTACGGCCAGCGACCCGTCCGGCAGCACGACGTCGAACGAGTGGGGGAGCGATCGCGCATCGCCGAAGCCGAGTCGCAGACCGCCATAACTGACATCGAGGACGCGAGCGGGCGACGAGTTGATCTCCGCCGCCAGGCCCTGCGGCGCCATCTTGCGCTGCCATCGCCGGATCGGACGCGCGGGGGCCGCGGGCCGCTTGAACGGCGCCGTCGGCAGCTCGTCGATCAGGTCGAGGAGCATGGCCGGAACGATCGGCTTCAGCAGGAAGTGCGCGCCGAGCTTTTTCGCTTCGGCTTCGAGCACGTGATCGGAGAACGCCGTGGCCACAATAGCCTGCGTGTGTTCCGAGTCGCTCAGCAGGAGCTGCAGGCCGTTGAACGCGCCCAGGCGGATGTCGGTGATGAGGACGTCCGGATGATGCGTCTTGAGGAGCCGTTTGCCGTCCTCGAAGGTCGACGCGGCGAAGACTTCGTGTCCGCGGCTACTGATCAGCCGGATTAGCCCCGAGCGGGCCGCATCGTCGTCCTCGACTACTAGAACCTTCTTGGCCATCGCAGTGCTCGCCAGCCGGCAACATCGATGCCGCGCACCAGCGCCCTCCCCGTTTGATGATCTGTGGCGGTCAGGCGCATTCGCGCCGGGACGCCCTTACAGATTTGTGCAGTCGTCCGACAAAACTTTCGGGGAGCTGAGAGTTCCTCGAGCGAGAGTATAGCCGAACTGGACTGATGGTCGAAGCGCCGCAAGCGCGTCAGACGTTCCAGCCGTGCGGACCGGTCCATCCTTGATCGATGATGTCGCGCTCGAATTGCGCCTGGCGCTTGGCCAGATCCGATGAATCGGCGAAGCGCTCGATGTGTTCGACGCCCTCGGCGTCGATCACGCAGAGTTCGTAAGAGCCGCCGGGCCCCTCGCGGGCCTCGTATCGCAGATATTGTCCTCGACGCTCGAACCACCAGAACACGATGTACCTCTGACGCTTGACTAAGACTGATCCGGAACCACCAGCACCTGATCGCCGTCGGTTCGTTGAAGATCGATCGGAAGGCGCGCGCGTTCGAGCGCGAGCAGGAGCTGATGAAACTGCGCACGCACGCGGCGTTCGGCGGGTCCGTCGGCGAGCTTGGTGATGGCTGTTTCGAGCCCGGCGATCGCCCAGCCGATGGTGACCCGCGGGTGTTGGGACATGTCCACATTATCGGCGTGACGCCGGGGCAGAGGAGATGGCGTTCGAGCCTGCGTGCGCCTGCACGCGGTTTCACAGCCAGGACGTCCGGGCGCGACCGGCGGCGCGAATTTCACGCCGCAGCTCATCCAGCATGGGGCGGAGCGAGAACGGCTTGCTCATGACGCCGGTGGCGACCGCCGGCACAGGGTCGTCGTTCGCGGACAGCAGCACCATGATCACTCGTGGCGTGCCTGGGCCTCTTGCCGACAGCGCGTCGAAGAGGACCGCCGCGTCGGCGCCTCGCAGCCCGGAGACGAGCACTTCGGGCTGGTCTCGATCCAACGCCGCGACCGCTTCGTCCGCCGTGGTTGCCTCGCGCACGTCGAATCCGAATCGATCGAGGTAGCGGGCGACCGGGGACCGCGCGTCCTCGTAGCTGTCGGCGAGCAGGATGACCGGGTGTCGGCCGGGCCGATCCGATTCGCGGCGGCCCCCGCGCGCGGCGCGGCGCCGATCGGGCGCGACGACAAGCCGGCGATCGCCCTCGGTCACGTTTTCAGTCTAGAGACGGCAGAAGGTCAACTGGATCGAGCTGCCGCCCTCGTCGAGCGCAACGAGATCGGAAGCGCCTCCGTGAGCCGCCGTCGCATGTTCGAGCGCCATCGCGCCGAGCGCGAAGATCATCGGCGTCCACGCGGACCTCGTTCGCGTCGTGAATCGATCGATGATGTCCTCGGACGCCGGCACCTGTCGCTGCATGACATGGATGGCGATGCCCCCGGCGTCGAGCTGGCGCGCCTGAATCTCGACGAGGGGCTGCGCGGCGTGTTCGAGCAGCGAGAGCGTCATCATGACGGCGCCGGTGAGGCCGATGGTCACGAAGCCATCGTCGACGGTCGCCGGTGGAACCGCCGATGCAATCTCCAGCCTGAGGCCGGTGAGCCGGCATTCCGGTTCGAACTGCCGCAACAGCTCGTCGAGGATGGCCGAGAGCGGGCGTCGTTTGCCCGGCCGCAGCTTTCCGCCCGCTAGCAGCGCGGCCGTATTGGCGAGCCAGAGCGTGCGGACCGCCTGCGATGCGACCAGGTCCGCGGACACTGACCGCTCGTACCCCTCCGGCGCGGATCGCAGGACGGCCAATGAGCTCTGCACGCGGGCCACATCATCGGCCACGCGCCCGATGGCTTCAGCGATTTGAGCGCCGACGGCCGCGCGAAGCGAGCCTTCCTGTGGCGTGCGGATGTTTTCGGCCGCGGCCAGCGATGCCGCCGTGGCATCGTCCACCTGGTGCAGTACGCAGGGGACCTCCGTGAGGCCAAGCGCGGCGGCGGCCGCAAACCGGCGCCTGCCTGCGATGAGCTCGTAGCGCGACTGCCGTTTGCGGACGAGCAGCGGCTGGATGATGCCGTGGACGCGCACCGACTTGACGAGGCTGTCGAGGTTGCCCGTGACCTCAGGCGCTTCGAACTGCGAGAGGGGAATGAGTCGAATCGGGACGCCGGCCGACGCGGACGTGATCGAGTCGACGTAATGGCGCTCGGCACGCATCCGGTAGTGCGCCGGAAGTCCTTCGCGCTGCGTCGCGCGTGCCGCACCTTTCTCTTCTGCGTCGAGCGGCTCGGTGCTGGCGGGTTGCGGCAGGGTGACGTCGAAGGTATCGGACATCTCGGTCTGTGTGGATTCGAAATCTTGCACGGCGATCCTTGTCTGTGTGTGAGCGACGAGTGGCGTGAGGTCAGTCGAAGCGGACGAATTCGCCGTCACGCGTCCGGCGCAGGAATCGTGCGTCGACGAGTGCTGTCAGGATGGCTTCACATTGAACGGCATCTAAACGCCACATGCGTTGTATTTGCGACGCGGTGAGACGAAGGCCGGGGCTTTCGAGGTACTCTGCGCGAATGTACGACGCGGTGGCACCGACGAACGACGATCCATTGGTCATGAGAGTCCAGAGATGTTACGCCGGAATGGCGCAAAGCTGAACCGTATTGCAAAGCGTACGCCTCGATGCGCGCGGCGAGCGTTGCGTCTTGGATGCTCGAATGTCGGGTATCTTGGTCATTTGACTGGAGAAGCGCGCCGCCGAAACGTCGCGAGCCGCGGGGATTTTGCTCACGATATCCGTGACTAAAGTCTGCTCCATCGATCCCTTTCAAATCGATTTTGGCCTGATTTCACATCTGTCAGAGTGGCATGGCGTTGCATTGGGCAGAAGGCCGAGAGCGACCGATGTCCAACACAGCCCAGCCAGGCCGATGGCCACCGAGTAAGGCCGATGCGGGCGATGCGCCCGCCAGCATGCCCAACGTCGTTCCGATCCGCGTGGAGTCGGGCCACGATGCGCTCGATTCGTTCAGCTCGGAGAGTTCCCGGCCCGCCGCCGACGAGTCGAAAGCAGCTCCGCACGGTGCCGCGCATGGCCTCTCGCCCGCCGTCAAGACGAAATGGTTGATCGCGTTCGGCGCGTGCTTCGCGATCGGCGCCATGGCCGCCGCCGCGTACTACACGCGCGACCGCTTCGTCACGCCGCCGGTCGCGCAAGCGTCGCCGCTGATGGGCCGGGCCGTCCTCAATTCCAGACCGGACGGCGCGGCCGTCCTCGTCGATGGCGTCAGCCGCGGTGTCACGCCGCTCGAGCTCGAGCTGACCGCCGGCTCCCATGAAGTGGTCTTTCGCTCCGCCGGTGCCGAACGACAAATCGAAGTAAAGGTCGACGGCGGCGGCCGCGTGTCGGAGAACGTCGACATGCCGGCGCCGGCTGCCGTCGGTGGCTCGATCGAGATCGTTTCCGATCCTCCCGGGGCGCGCGTGACCGTTGACGGCACGGCGTCGGGCGTCACGCCGATCACCATCCACAACGTGACCGCTGCCCGGCACACGGTCGTCATCGGCTCGGGTACGGCAACCGTCACGCGGAGTGTCGACGTTACGCACGGCGCCACGTCGAGTATTTTCGCGTCGCTCGCGGCTGCCACCTCCGGCGCCGCCACCGGGACGCTGGGCGTCGATTCGCCTGTCGAAGTGCGGATCCTCGAGAGCGGACAGCTGCTCGGCCTGTCGAACGGCGCGCCGATCGTGCTGTCGGTCGGAAAACATCAGCTCGATCTCGTCAACGAGGCGCTCGACCTTCGCGTGAGCCGCTCCGTGACGGTCGAAGCGAACAAGTCGGCCAGGCTGACTGTCGCGGCGCCGACCGGGACCCTCTCGGTGAACGCCGCGCCGTGGGCGGAGGTCTTCGTCGACGGCCACAGCGTCGGGGTGACGCCGCTCGGCGCGCTGTCGGTGCCGATCGGATCTCATGAAATCGTCTGGCGGCACCCGCAGCTCGGAGACCGCCGCCGAACAGTACTTGTCGGTGCGCTGACGCCGGCGCGCGTCAGCATGGATTTGACGAAATGAAGCGCGCAGCACTTGCAGTTCTGGTCGCGGCGGCCCTGATCCTCGTCTCCAGCCATGTGCGGGCGGCCGACGATCCGCTCGACGCAGCCAGGAGCCTGTACCTTTCCGCTGCCTACGAAGAGGCGCTGAGCGCGCTCGCGAACCTTCCGGCGGGCGTCGATCCCGATCAGGCGGACAAGTTCCGGGCACTGTGCCAGATGGCGCTGAACCGCACGCAGGACGCCCAGGAAACGCTGGAGCGGCTCGCGACCCGTCGTCCGATGATGAAGCTCGATGAAGGCGAATCACCGAAGCTCGTGGCGATGTTCGACGAGGCGCGCGCGCGAGTACTGCCCGCTGCGGTCAGATCGATGTACGCCACCGCGAAGAGCAACTTCGAACAGGGCGATCTGAAGACCGCTGCCTCGCAGTTCCAGGAGCTGAATCAGCTGTTCGCAGCCAAAGAGCTCTCGGGCCCGGCGTTTTCGGACATCAGGATGCTGGCCGAAGGTTTCGGCAAGCTGGTGGAACAGCAGATGTCCGTCGAGCAGGCCGCGGCGAAGCTCGCCGCGGCGCAGGCGGCACCACCACCGCCCGCGCCGGTCGTCGACACGTCGAAAATCTACACAATCGCCGACCAGGACGTCGTGCCGCCGGTGCCGCTCGAGCAGACGATTCCGCAGTGGGTGCCGCCTCTCGGGAACTTCAAGTACCAGGAGTTTTCGGGTTCGCTCGAGGTTGTCATCGACGAAGCGGGCCTCGTGACGAGTGCGGTGATGAGCCAGAAGCTGAACGTGATGTACGACCAGGTCTTGTTGAGCGCGACGAAGCGCTGGCGCTATCGTCCGGCATACCGGAACGGCAAACCCGTGAAGTACCGGAAGCAAATCAACGTGGTCCTGCGGCCTCCTGCGCCAGGTACACCGCCGCAGCCCGGCGCGCAGCCAGGAAACTGACGATCACGCTCGGACGAGTGGAAGGTTCAGACCGCCTGGGAGCGCGGGTCTGTCTCTTCGTTTCTTCCGCGGAACCCGTGGAAGGGAAGGTGACAGTCGTGCTGATAGAGGAACGCCAGGAACCGCTTGTAGTCGCCCGGCGGCATCCGGAATAGTTCGACCAGCTTTCGATAGCTGCCTTGCGTGTGCTGCAGTCCCGCCTTGATGAGCAGACGCAGATCGCCTCGCGTCAAGTCCCGATCGATGAACGCCGGATAGACGACCGTCCAGAAGCTTTCGCCGCCGACGATCATCCGTTCCCACAGCGCTTCGGAGCGCGACGCGGCAGCGGGCAGCGTTGACGCGGGCGTGGCCGTCTGGGCCAGCGTCATCTGCACTTCACGGGGCAAATCATCCGGCGCGATGTCTCGCGACGAGCGATGCCGCACGACGAGGCGTTCGACCACGTTCTTGAGCTCGCGAACGTTGCCGGGCCATCGGTACGCAGTCAGCACGTCGCGGGCGGCCTGCGACAGTTTGGGTTCGGCGACGCCGTGCGTTCTCGCCGCCTCCGTGAGACTGTGCCGGAGGAGCATGTCGATGTCCTCGCGGCGTTCGCGCAGCGGCGGAATCACGAGCCTGAGCACGTTCAATCGGTAGTACAAGTCCTCGCGGAACTCGCGGCCCTCGATGCGCTCCTGCAGGTTCCGATTCGTGGCCGCGATGACGCGCACGTCGATTCGGCCCTCGACACGATCGGACCCGACGCGCTGAATCTCGCCCGTCTCCAGGAAACGAAGCAGCAGCGCCTGCATCCGAAGCGACATCTCGCCGAGCTCGTCGAGAAACAGCGTCCCGTGGTTGGCGAGGGATGCCAGTCCCGGCTTGTCGCGATACGCTCCCGTGAAGCTGCCACGCACGTGCCCGAACAGCTCGCTCTCGAGGAGCGAATCGGGCAGACCCGCGCAGTTGATCGTGACGAATTCGCGCGTACGCCTGCGCCCCAGTTCGTGGATCAGGCGCGCGACGATCTCCTTTCCGACGCCCGTTTCGCCGACAATGAGAACCTTGGCGTCCGATCGCGCGGCCGCCTCGACATCGTCGCGCAGGTGAATCATCTGCGCGCTGGTACCGAGGAGCAGAGGTGAGGAAGGAGCGGTCGGGATAGTTGAGCTGTTCAAGCCGGAAAGCTCTTGAGTGTGCACGGCTTAAGGCCTAGAGATAATGGACAGGCAGACAAAAGATTGCAATCGGCCTCGTCGTTCGGTGTGCAGATACTACAGGTACCCGTCGAACAAATTCAACCGCTAAGGACTCAACTCGGACAAAAAGTCTTATCAATGCCGTATTTGATCGCCATAAGTAACCAAATTGTCATTTGTGTAACTGTGAAAGGGAACGGATGAGGTCTGGCGAGCTGATTGCTACCCTTCGTTGCTGATTTGGTGTCCCCGCATCTGACGATTCACCGAGCCGATCAAAACCGTCATCCGCATCTCGCCAGGCTGAGGGCCATTGTCCGCAGCCGCATGTGGAAATGGCTGTTCGACGCGCATCGTCTCGTGGGCGTCTCGGTGGAAGTGCTCGACGACGAGTTTGCGCTGCTCGCGCCGTCGCGAGATGGGCGCGCGCTCCGCGAGCGCTTCGAGACGAGCCGTTCCGAATCGATCCAGTTCCTCCTCGCGGCGTCGATGACGAGCGACGCACCGTTCGTCAGCACCGCCGGCGACGTCCGTCTCGCCTGTGTCCCGATTGTCGGGGCAGGGGTGCTTGCCGGCGCCGTCCTCGTGGCGACGGACGAATCGTCACGACTGGAGGAACGGGACGTCGCGCGCCTCGGGTCGCTGATCGCGGACGCCATCGCCGATCAACTCTCGCGGCCGGCCCAGGAACATCGCGGGCACCTGCATCAGATCTCAGCGCTCTATCAACTGCTTCACACCGCGATCGCGACCGGCTCGGAAGCCGAGGTCGTGCGGACGTTCTCCGAGGCGCTCAGCGTCTGGGAGGAAATCGAAGTTCTCGCGTACCGCGAGGACCTCGACGGCTGCTACCGCCTGACGTTCGCGCTGCCCGGCTCGGACCTCGACGCGGCGCCGTCGCTCCTCGAGCACGAGCCGGAAATCGGCGTCCCGCGCGTCCGGCGCCTGACGGCGGCCGAACGCGCCGGTCTCGGCTTTCTCGGCGACGGCGACACCGTCCTGGCGCACTTGACGAGCGACGCCGGCCGCTGGCTGATCGCCATGAATGCATTACGCGAGATGGCGGATCGCGAACGATCCGAGATGTACGTCGCGGCGCTCGGTCATGCCCTCAATGGATGCGTGGCCGTCGGGACATCGCGCCTGATGTGGGCCGTCATGCAGCAGTTCGTCGAGGCCGAGCCGCCGGCTGACGCGGCGACGCGCGCGATCGACGAACTATGCCGCGCGCTGCCGGCGACCGGCTCTTTTGTCATCCGCGGCCTCGAGGGCACGCCGGTTCTGGCCATCGGCGACGCGCGGCTGTCGGGGCGCGTGCCGGCTCTCACGAACGCGCATACGCTGCGCGCTCACCTGATCGTGCCGCCGCCGTTCAATGCGTCGATCGAACTGCGTGCCCTGCCGGGATCGTTCTTCACGCCACGCGATCTCAAGCTCTTCGAAGCGGCTGCGGCCAGCTTCACGGCGTGGCTCCCGGCAGCGCTCCGGCGAATCGGCGCCGGCGAACGCCGGGGCGTGGTTCGATCGTTCGACCAGATCGTGGACCGCTACGCGCGCGAAGCGCACGCGGCGCGCGACGATGCGTCGTTGATCTTGATCTCGGTCGGCGAGCGGGCGTTGTCGCTCGATACGACCCACTCCTGGATCAAGCGGCTGCGTCCCCAGCTGCGTCCCACGGATCTCGCCGGCCGTCTGGCCTCAGGAGAACTGGGCATCCTCCTGCTGCAGACGCCGAATTCGGGCGCGCAGGTCGTTGCGAAGCGGCTGTGGCGCGCGCTTGCCGCCGCGTCTGCGACCGATCAGCCGCCCGTTCGCATCGGGGTCGCCAGCCAGGTGGGAGATCTCGTCTCCGCCGAAGCGCTCATCGAGCGTGCCCGTCTGCAACCATTTGTCGAGCCGTTCAGCATCAGTTGACCTTGGCGGCACACTTGTTGCCACCTTGGTGATATTCGGCTGATGGGACAAAAAACGGCATGGCCGCCTCCGCCTGAAGTGCGGACCTTCGCGTGCTCTTCGCGCGCAAAGACGTTCGTACGGTTGAACATAATCAGCCTTCCTCACCGGTCCGGCCTGACCGGGCGGCGCGGGCACGTTCGCACCTGACCACCGTGTCCATTGTGAGCGAGCAACCGCAGGCGCCCGCCGGTTCCCACGCGGCAAGCAAGCGCGCCGAGCGTCTGTACTACAAGATGATGCGGCAGCTGCCGCGCATCCGCGGTATCGAAGCGGTCAGCGACTTGATACTCCGGCACGCCGCGCACGCGGTTGACGCGCGCCTCGGCGCGATCGCCGTCGCGCGATCTGACACGCACACTGCGATCGCTGCGACGTACGGATATCCACGAACACTCGTCGAGCATCTCCGGATCGAAACGGGCACGGGCGTGATCGGCCAGGTCATGCAGACGCGCCAGCCGCTGCTCGTGGCGGGTCCCGATCCCACGCGTCCGCGTCGGCTTCGCTACCGCACGAATTCATTCGTGGCCGTGCCCGTGCTCGCCGGCCGTGACGTCCTGGGCGCGATCTGCGTGACGGATCGCAAGGACGATGGCGCCTTCACAGCGGCGGACGTCACAACACTTCGGAAGTTTGCCGCGGGCGCGGCGCTGGCGCTCGAGCGCGAGCGCGCGCTGGACTCCGCGGAGGCGCACGCGCACGCGGCGGCCATCG
>Ga0126377_10004525_pt1 | contig 10144 bp, 8 predicted proteins | sample PanSoiMetPlot_22_FD_92647 | JGI IMG/M metagenome (GOLD analysis project Ga0126377, IMG submission 92647) | Tropical forest soil microbial communities from Panama - MetaG Plot_22 | ecosystem: Environmental > Terrestrial > Soil > Tropical forest > Bulk soil | place: Panama | collected 2016-02-17 | reverse complement strand
CAGGGCGAGGTCCGCCGGCCCGAAGACGACAAGCTCGTTGCCCGCGGTCAAGTTCGCCTGCAGAACATCGAGTCGGCGGCATGAGCCCGATCCGCGACCGCTTCACGACGGATCCGGAACACCGCGACGCGGGCAGTCACCGGGTACGGCCCGGCGATGTCAGGCCGCGAGCGTGGGCCGGCCTCACGGTCGTTGCCGCTGCTTGCTTCGTGGTGAGCCTCGACGCGATGGTCCTCTACGTCGCCTTCGGCAACATTCGTCGTGATTTCCCCGAAGTCGGGGCGGCCACGTTGTCGTGGATCCTTTCCGGTTACACGATCGTCGTTGCCGCGGGGATGGTCGGGGCCGGCCGTTGGGCCGATCGTCTCGGGCGGCGGCGTGTCTTTCTCGGCGGAATGGGCGTCTTCACGGTGGCTTCGGCGATCTGCGCGTTCGCGCCGGACGCTGGCGTCCTCATCGCCGCCAGGGTCCTGCAGGGACTCGGGGCGGCGGCTCTCACCCCCGCGTCGATGGCACTGATCCTGCGAGCGTTCCCGAAGTCCCGGGTTCCGCAGGCCATCGCACTCTGGGGAGCGGCGGGTGCGCTGGCGGTCGCGCTCGGTCCGACCCTCGGAGGGCTCTTCGTCGAAGTGTGGGGTTGGCGCTCGGTGTTCGTCCTCAACGTTCCGATCGGCATCGTGGTCACGATTCTCGGGCCGCGGCTACTCGACGAGTCGCGCGAGCCGGAAGGTTCGCGGTTGCCCGACCCCATCGGAACGGGCGTTCTCACGATCGCGCTCGTTCTCCTCGCGCTCGCGATCATTCAATCCGGCGCGTGGGGATGGTCGAGTGCCCGGACCATCGGAGCTCTCCTCGGCGGTCTCGTGATGCTCGGCGCGTTCGTCGTCCGGTGCGCCGCCGTCGTCAACCCAGTGCTCGCGCTCGACCTCTTCTCCGAGCGCGGCTTTCGCTGGGCGAACCTCGGTCAGCTCCTCTTCGGCACCGGGTTCACGATCATGTTTTTCGGGAACGTCCAGTTTCTCGGCGACGTGTGGGGATATTCGCCGGTCCAGACCGGGCTCGCGATGGCGCCTGGGCCACTCGTCGTCTTCTTGCTCGCCCCTCGCTTCGGGAAACTCGCGGGACGGATCGGGCAGCGGCCGATCCTTCTGCCGGGCGGTGTCATCTATGCGGCGGCGGCGGTGTTCTTACTCTCGCGAGCGGATTCCGCTCCGGGCTACCTCGCGGTCTGGCTGCCCTACGTACTCTTGCAGGGCATCGGCGTCTCCATGGTGTTTCCGCAGCTTACGTCGGCCGCCGTCGCCGGCCTGCCCCCCGACCGCTTCGCCACCGGGTCCGCCGTGAACGCGTCACTCCGCAACCTCGCTCAGTCGCTCGGCGTGGCCGTCTTCGTGGCGGTGGTCGGCCGAGCCACGCCCGGCGAACTCCTCGCGCATCATCAGCTGGCCTGGTCGCTCGCGGCCGCGGCGGGCGTAGCAGTGACCGCCACGTCCTGGTGGCTTCCGCGGCACGCTTCGGCGGGGCGAACGATCGAGCGCGGTCGTTGCGCAGCCGTGTCGGGAGCGACGACTTCGAGCCCTTCGACGATCGTCGCCGGAGAGCCGACATGAGCATCAGTCGATGGAGACACGACATGTCGAAGGCGATGACTGAACCCACGAGCGAGCTCCTCTACCTGGACGACCTTCACATCGGACGCCGCTTCACGAGCGGCACGCATGCGCTCGACGAGCGACAGATCGTGGCATTCGCACGCGAGTTCGACCCACAGCCGTTCCATACGAATCGCGAGGCGGCGAAGGGAACCATCTTTCGTGGGCTCGCGGCGAGCGGCTGGCATACGGCGGCGATCACCATGCGCCTCCAGGTCGACGGCGGCTTGCCGATCGCTGGCGGCCTCATCGGCCTCGGGGGAGAAGTCGCGTGGCCCACCGCCACGCGGCCGAACGATGTGCTCCACGTCGAAAGTGAGGTCGTGGAAGTCGTGCCCTCGCGCTCCGGGCGCGAGCGCGGGGCGGTCACGATGCGGAGCGAAACGCGGAACCAGCGCGGCGAGGTCGTGCAGAGAACGACGGTCAAGCTGCTCGTGCCACGCCGTTCGAAGCTCGGCTGACAACAGTCAAGAGGGATCCGATGGCTCGCGCGAAGGCCGGAACAGCTCCTGGTCGCCCGTTCGATGCCCGAGATCGCGGTCGCAGCTCGAGCCGCATCCTGAGGATCGTTGCCGCCTGCGCCCTCGGCGTGGTGGCAAGCAGTCATGTCGGGTGCCGTAAGTCGACCGCTCCAGCTCCGCCGCCGCCCGAGGTGGACGTCGCCCGACCCATCGTGCGCGAAATCACCGAATGGGACGAGTACACGGGCCGTCTGGCGGCGATCGACACGGTCGAGGTCCGGCCGCGCGTGAGCGGCTATCTCGAATCGGTTCACTTCAAGGAGGGCCAGATCGTCAAGAAGGGTGATCTGCTGTTCGTGATCGATCCGCGCCCGTTCCGCGCTGCACGGGCTGCGGCCGAAGCCGATGTCCAGGGCGCAGAGACGCGGCTCGAGCTCGCGCGCAACGATGCACGGCGCGCCGGAAAGCTTGTTCCCAGCGGCGCGGTCTCAGCCGAGGAGTTCGATCAACGGGGCAAAGCCGCTGTCGGGGCGCAAGCCGCTCTCGACGCCGCCAAGGCGCGCCTCGACCAGGCGACGCTCGACGTGGGGTTTACCGAGGTCCGCGCGCCGATCGACGGGCGCGCCAGCAACTACGCCGTCACGGTCGGGAACCTGGTCAGCGGCGGATCTTCGGGAGAATCGACGCTGCTCACCACCATCGTTTCTCTGAATCCGATTCACTGCTATTTCGACGCCAGCGAGCAAGAGTACTTGAAATACACACGACTCGCGGCGTCCGGGAGCCGCCCGAGCTCGCGCGACGTCGCGAATCCCGTACGGGTCGCGCTCGTTGACGAAACCGACTTCCGCCACGAAGGCACGATGGACTTCGTGGACAATCGCATCGACCCGCTGACTGGCACGATTCGCGGCCGCGCCGTGCTCGATAATTCCGATGGCCTGCTGGTTCCAGGCCTCTTCGTCAGGCTCAAACTGATCGGCGAGACCAAGTCAGGCGCGGTGCTCGTGCCCGATGAGGCGATTGGCATCGACCAGTCCAATCACATCGCGTACGTCATCGATGGCAAGGACATCGTCGCCCTTCGCACCGTGACGATTGGCCGGTTTGTCGATGGCCTCCGCGTCATCCGCTCCGGGCTGGACGGCAGCGAGAGAGTCGTCGTGCGCGGCGTGCAGCGCGTTCGCCCCGGCGCTCCAATCACGCCTCATCTGGTTGATCTGGAGGCATCGGCGTCGGTGGCGGACGTCGCTGCCCGGTCGACTGCGCCCGTGGATGTCCACCGATGAGGATTGCGCATTTCTTCATCGATCGGCCGATCTTCGCGGCGGTTCTTTCGATCGTCATCGTTCTCGTAGGGGCGCTCGCGTACACGCAGCTTCCCGTTGCGCTGTTTCCCGAGGTGGTGCCTCCCACCGTCGTGGTTCGTGCGACCTATCCCGGCGCGACCGCACAGATCGTCGCCGACACCGTCGCCACGCCGATCGAGCAGGAGATCAACGGCGTCGAGAACATGCTGTACATGAGCAGCATCTCGACCAACGACGGTCAGGCCCGGATCACCGTCACCTTCAAACTCGGCACGCACCTCGACATTGCGCAGGTGCTCACGCAGAACCGCGTGGCGATCGCCGAGGCGCGGCTGCCCGAGGAGGCCCGGCGGCTGGGCATCACCACGCAGAAGGAATCGCCCGACCTGCTCATGGTCGCGTTCCTCTACTCCGAGGACGGCGCATACGACCAGCTGTACGTCAGCAACTACGCGATCCTGCAGATGAAGGATGTGCTCGCGCGCATCGAGGGCGTCGGCGACGTGCAGCTCGTCGGAGCGCGAGAGTACAGCATGCGCATCTGGCTCGACCCCGAGCGAATCCAGGCGCTCGGCCTCACGGGGCCCGAGGTCGTCGAAGCCCTGCGCACGCAGAACGTGCAGGTGGCCGCGGGCCAGCTTGCTCAGCCGCCGGTGCCCACGGGCCAGGCCTTTCAACTCGTCGTCAACACGCAGGGCCGCTTCATCGATCCCGAGCAGTTCGGCAACGTCATCATCAAGGGCGAGACCACCCCTGGAGAAGGCCGTGTAGTGCGCGTGAAGGACATCGCGCGTGTCGAGCTCGGTGGCCGCGACTACAGCACGAACAGTTACTTCAACGGCCGCGAGGCGGTCGCGATGGTCATCAGCCAGCGACCAGGGTCGAACGCGATCGCGACGGAAGAAGCCATCCAAGCCACGCTCGAGACGCTGCGCTCGCGCTTTCCCGCGGGCCTCAAGTGTGAGGTTGGATACAACCCGACGGAATTCGTCGGGGAGTCCATCGCCGCAGTGCAGGAGACCGTATTCGAGGCCGTGCTGCTGGTGGTGCTCGTCGTGATCGTGTTCCTGCAGAACTGGCGCTCGGCGCTCATCCCGCTGGCCGCAATTCCCGTGTCGCTCATCGGCACCTTCGCCGTGCTCGGGGCGCTGGGCTTCTCGCTCAACAATCTCTCGCTGTTCGGCCTGGTGCTCGCGATCGGCATCGTCGTGGATGACGCGATCGTGGTCGTCGAGAACGTCGAGCGGCACCTGGAGCTGGGCGAGTCGCCACGCGACGCCACGCGCAACGCGATGAACGAGGTCAGCGGAGCCGTCGTCGCCATCGCCCTGGTGCTGTCGGCAGTCTTCATCCCGACGGCGTTCATCGGCGGCATCTCGGGACAGTTCTACCGCCAGTTCGCCACCACCATCGCTGCCGCCACCATCATCTCCGCGTTCAACTCACTCACGCTCAGCCCCGCGCTGTGCGCGCTGATGCTTCGCCCCCACGGCGCAGGGAAGGACCGGTTCGCACGGCTGTGGGACCTCGCGCTCGGCTGGTTCGTCCGCCTCTTCAACCGGGGGTTCACGTTCTCGTCGCACGCCTACGCCGGTGGCGTGCGCCGGGCAATCCGGCTGGCCGCGATCGTGCTCGTGGGCTACGTCGGTCTCTTGCTGCTCACCGGCACGATGTTCCGCGCCGTTCCGACGGGATTCATCCCGCAGGCCGACCAGTCGCTCCTCATCACCGCGATTCAGCTGCCCGCTGGCGCCTCGCTCGAACGCACCGACGCCGTGGTGCAGCGCGCCGGCCGAATCCTCCTCGACACGCCCGGCATCGCGCGTACTGCCGCATTCTCCGGCTTCTCCGGCGCGACGCGGACCAGCTCCAACAACGAGGGCGCGATCTTCACCGGGCTGAAGCCCTTCGAGGAGCGTGTGAAGTCCGGCGACTCGCTGCCCCGCATCCTCGACGAGGCCCAGCGGCGCCTCGCCGACATCAAGGAAGCGCAGATCATCGTCCTCCCGCCGCCCTCCGTGCGCGGCATCGGAACGCTCGGTGGCTTCACGTTCGAGGTCGAAGATACCGCCGGTCAGGGCAGCGCCGCCCTCCAGGTCGCTGCCAGCGAGCTCATCGCAGCAGCCAATCGAGACGCCGGTCTCTCGCGCGTCTTCAGCTTTTTCCGCTCCACCTCGCCGCAGATCTACGCCGACATCGATCGCACGAAGGCCGAGATGCTCGGCGTCGAATCCGCTGACGTGCTCGACACCCTCCAGGTCTACATGGGCTCGGCGTACGTCAACGATTTCAATCTCTTCGGCCGCACGTTCCGCGTCACCGCTCAGGCCGATGCGCCGCATCGTCTCGAACCCGAGCACATCGCGATGCTCCGCACGCGTAGCAAGACGGGCGCGATGGTGCCGCTCGGCGCGCTCACCACCTTCCGCAGCGTCTCCGGGCCCGAATACGTCACGCGCTACAACCTCCGGCCCGCTGCCGAACTCAACGGCGACACCGCGCCGGGCGCATCGAGCAGCCAGGCCATCGCCGCCATGGAGCGCCTGGCCCGCGAGAGGCTGCCGCGCGGCTACGACTTCGAATGGACCGGCCTGTACTTCCAGCAGATCCTCGCGGGCAACGCCGCCCTCTACATCTTCCCTCTCTGCGTGCTCTTCGTGTTCCTCACGCTCGCGGCCCTCTACGAAAGCTGGAGCCTGCCACTGGTGATCATCCTGATCGTGCCGATGTGCCTGCTCGCGGCCATCACGGGCGTGTGGTTCCGGGGGATGGACAACAACATCCTCACGCAGATCGGCTTCGTCGTGCTCGTCGGGCTCGCCTGCAAGAACGCGATCCTGATCGTCGAGTTCGCGAAGGAGCGCGAAGACGAAGGCATGTCGCGCATCGAAGCCGCGGTCGAAGCCGGTCGCTTGCGCCTGCGGCCGATCCTCATGACGTCGTTCGCGTTCATTTTCGGCGTGGTGCCGCTGATCACCGCCAGCGGAGCCGGCGCCGAGATGCGCCAGGCCCTGGGCACGGCCGTGTTTTTCGGCATGATCGGCGTCACCCTCTTCGGCCTGCTCTTGACGCCGGTGTTTTACGTGTCGGTGAGGTGGCTGGTGGCGCAGCGCCGAAACGTGGATCGGCACACGATAGCCGGCGATCGCGGCTCGGCTGCCAAAGTCGCACCGGTGGGACCCCATGCGACGTGATTCATGCTTCGCCGAGATCGGCGCGGGGCAGGAGGTGGTCCGCTGGTTCTTCCACGTGGGCGGTCGCGCCAGCGCGGTGGCGATGGCGCTGACGGCGATGCTCGACGACGAGGCGCACTGATTGCGAAGAACGTACCCTGTGGGGGCATTAGATCGTAGTGAGCCGGCCAGGTCATCGCGGGTGTCTCCATTGGAAAGGGGAACCATGAGAGCGCTAGGGGGAGTGTTGATCGAGGGACTCGAGAAGAGAGGCGCCGTGCTCGACGACGATCGACGCGCGGCGGTCGTTCGAGCGGCCGGGGAGCTTCTCGACTCGAACATTGCGATGCGGGCGCTGCAAGTCGGCGAGGCCATGCCAGACTTCGCGCTTCACGCTGCGACCGAGCTTGTCCGCTTGAGCGACGTTCTTCGCGGCGGCCCAGCCGTGGTCAGCTTCTTCCGGGGAACCTGGTGCGAGTATTGCCAGTCCTTCGTCCGTGCACTCGCCGACGTGCACCATCGAGTCCGCGCAGCCGGTGCCGAGGTCCTGGCCATCTCGCCGCAACGCGAGGGACTCGAGGGAACGAGGGCGCTGCCATTCCCCTGGCTCCGAGACGACGACAACCTCGTGGCACGGAAAGTTGGCGTGGCATTCGAGTTGCCGCGGGACTTGAGCTGGGCCTATCGCGAGCTCGGCATCGACCTGCCGAAGCTCAATCAGTCAGATCGCTTCGAGCTCCCGGTGCCGGCGACCTTCGTGGTGGAGAAGGACCAGCGCATTCGCTTCGCCCACGTCGAGCCAGACTACCGACAGCGGCCCACCGTGCAGGAGGTGCTCAGCGCGGTCCAGGAAGCTGCGTGAACCTCAGAACCGTTTCGCCAGCCGCCAGCCGTCCGTGTACCAACGAAGAACGCGACCCTGGATCGCGCACATGGAGGAGAGTGATGCCCACGCGGACCGCAGAATCCTCATGGACGGGCAACCTCGCTCAAGGGAGCGGGAGGTTGAAGGTCGGAAGCGGGGCCTTCGACGGTCCGTACTCCTTCCGATCGCGATTCGAGGAAGGGCAGTCAGCCACGAATCCCGAGGAGCTGATTGGCGCCGCACACGCGGGCTGCTTCACGATGGCGCTCACCGCGGCGCTCACCCGGGCTGGAACGCCTCCGACGCGCCTCCACACGAGCGCCAGAGTCACGCTGGCGAAGGATGGAGACGGCTTTTCGATCACATCGATCGCGCTCGAGACGGAGGCCCAGATCCCCGGCATCGACGATGCCGGCTTCCAAGGGATCGCGAAGGAGGCCGAGCGAACGTGTCCGGTCTCGAAGGCCTTGGCCGGAACGCGGATCGAGCTTATGGCGAAGCTGCTGTAAGTCACTGCGAAAGATCGGCAACGTCGCCACCCGTAAGATCCGGGGACGCTGAGCTCCGAGTGGCGCCCGGCGGTCTACTCACGCGTCGAGTGAACGCTCCGCGAGGACCACGGTTCCGCGCCGATCAGCTCTACGACGTGTACGTGCTCGGCACGCAAGCGCCGGTTGGGGGCTGGGCTGCCGGGCTGGGTGCGCCCGGGCTCGCGGCCCACGGTCGACGACAAGACGCACACGGCGGAGGCTGCTGCGTGAGGGGCGCCGAAATCACCCCTGGCAGATCACGTCTCCCAACGCCTGGCTCAGCCTCTCGTTCTCGCGGTAGTCGATCGGGCAGTCGATGAGTGCCGGCGTGTCGCCTTCGAGGCTCGCTTGGAGGGCTGGCAGCAGCTCATCGGCGCGTTCGATGCGTTGGGCTCGAACACCGAAGCTCTCCGCATACGCGACGAAGTCGGGATTGCCGAAGTCCACACCGAAGTGATGCCCGAGCCGGGTGTCCATGTGGTGCTGCATCACGCCATCTTTGCCGTCGCGCAGCACCAACACCGTCATGGCGAGCCCCAGGCGAACGGCGGTTTCGAGCTCCTGCGAGTTCATCAGGAAGCCTCCGTCGCCGCTCACGGCCACCACGCGCCGTTCGGGCACAGCCAACTTCGCGGCGAGCGCACCGGGCAAAGCGATGCCCATTGCGGCGAAGCCGTTGGAGATGATGCAGGTGTTGGGGCGCTCTGCCTGGAACAGGCGCGCTACCCACAACTTGTGCGCGCCCACGTCGCACACGAGCACGTCGTCGGCGGCCAGAGCGCGGCGTAGGTCGGCGATCACGCGCTGCGGCTTCAGCGGATAGGCCGGGTCGTCAGCGCCCCGTTGCACCACCTGTACCAGGCTGGAATGCAGGCGCTTGCCTGCGCCTTCGGGCTTGGTCTTGGCCACATCCGCGATGCGGTCCAGGGCATCGGCGATGTCGCCCACGACGCCCGCTTCCAGCACGTAGTGTGCGTCGACCTCGGCCGGTGCCGAGTCGACGTGCACGATGCGCTTGTCACGCCCCGGATTCCAGCGCGCCGGATCGTACTCCACCATGTCGTATCCGATGCACAGCACCAGATCGGCGCCATCCAGGCCGAAGGCGATGGGGTCACGCGCCTGGAGGCCGATCGTGCCCAGGCAGAGCGGATGCGAGAAGGGAACCGCTCCCTTGGCCATGAAGGTCGTGGCCACCGGCAGGTTGAGCCGTTCGACGAATGACACCACTGCGCCGGAAGCGCGCTGGCGGATCACGCCGTTTCCCACCAGTACCAAGGGCGCAGCGGCCTCGTCGATCAGGCGCGCGATCTGCTCCACCTTGGCTTGCGGTGCGCGCGGTATCGCCGCTGCCTGCACCTTGAGTGGTGCGAGACTCTGAGCCCTCATCTGCGCGACGTTCTCCGGCACCTCGATGAAGCTCGCACCGGGCTTCTCCGTCTGGGCCAGCTTGAAAGCCTTGCGCACCACTTCGGGCACGATCTCCGGCTCCAACACCTGAGCGCTGAACTTGGTGCAGTGCCGGAACAGCGCGGCGAGTTCCAGGACCTGGTGGCTCTCCTTGTGCAAGCGGGTCGTCGCGGCCTGCCCCGCGATGGCCACCAGCGGCGCGCGGTCCATGTTGGCGTCCGCCACGCCGGTGATCAGGTTGGTGGCCCCCGGTCCCAGGGTGGCCAGGCACACGCCGGCACGGCCCGTGAGCCGGCCGTACACGTCGGCCATGAAGGCCGCGCCCTGTTCATGGCGCGTGGTGACGAAGCGGATGCGACTCTGCGCAAGCGCATCCATGATGTGGAGGTTCTCTTCCCCGGGGATGCCGAAGACGTAGTCCACACCCTCGTTTTCCAGGCAACGCACCAGGAGTTGGGCTGCGTTCATGTTCGTGGCCACCGCACTACTCGGTATCGCTACCGCGGCCCTCGGGATGCTCGGTGATGGAGACCGCCTTGACGTTGACGAATTCGCGGATGCCGTGGCGTGCCAGCTCGCGGCCATAGCCGGAACGCTTCACGCCACCGAAGGGTAGGCGCGGATCCGAGGCGACCATGGCATTGATGAAGGTCGCGCCCGCTTCCAGCTCGTCGATGCAGCGTCGGCGCTCCTCCTCGTCGTGAGTCCAGACGCTAGAGCCCAAGCCGTACTCACTGGCGTTG
>Ga0126377_10004524_pt1 | contig 10145 bp, 9 predicted proteins | sample PanSoiMetPlot_22_FD_92647 | JGI IMG/M metagenome (GOLD analysis project Ga0126377, IMG submission 92647) | Tropical forest soil microbial communities from Panama - MetaG Plot_22 | ecosystem: Environmental > Terrestrial > Soil > Tropical forest > Bulk soil | place: Panama | collected 2016-02-17 | reverse complement strand
GCAAGGCGAATGGCGGCAACACGACTGGTGGCAACACGAACGGCGGCAAGTCGAACGGCAGCGGCACGACGAACGGCGGCGGCAAGGCGGGCGCCGCGACCCACAAAGCCGGCACGTCGTCGGGCACTAGTGCACCGAGTACGGCTGCCGCGGGAAGCAAGACGACCGGTGCGAAAGGCGACCAGCCGAAGCCGGTCGCCTCAGTCATCGGCGGCGTGCTAGGTCTGTTGGGTAGCGTGTTGCCGGCCGCGAGCGGCTCCGCGACGGACGCGGCGACCGACGCGCCGAGCGACCCGCCCAGCGCGCCGCCGACCGAGTCACCCAGTCCGAGCGCGGCGCCGACCGAGAATCCGACGCCGACCGAGAGCCCGACGCCGACACCCCGACCGACGGTGACGTCGAAGCCGAGGCCCACGCCGACGGCCAGCGGCCGGACTGCGACCACCCGTCCGAGGCCGGTGCCGACGACCACACCGACGACGTGCCGGGTGACGCCGAAGACGTTGGCCGTTGCGCCGGGACAACCGACGGTCAACGAAGTCCCGTCCACGCAACGGGCCGCGTTGTTGACCATGAGCGGTCTCTCGTACGACGGCAATGTCGCGCTACCGACCGCGAACGGCACCATCGAGGTGATGCAGTTCTCGATGACGAAGTCGACGTCGACGCCGTTCGAGCTGGACGTGCCGGTCGGCGATCACGAGATCGTCATCACCAGCTCGTCACTGACTGTCTCCGGCACGGTGAAGTTCTTCACGACCGAGATCAAGGGAAACCTGGATGGCGCGCTACCGATCGACTTCACGCCGTCGTCGCCACCACCGTTGACCGTCCCGGAGCTGTTCTTCACCGACGCCGTCATCTCGCTCGTCTTCGTACAGTCGACGACCTTGACGGCGGATGCACTGACGATTTCGCCGAGCTGACGTTTCGCAGAGCTGACGATTTCGTCGAGCTGACGATCTCCGCGAGTTGCGGCATTCGTCGCGGCAACCTTTGGGCTAGCTGTCGACGTCTTGGGTGTCACACGGCCGAGCGACGGCCCGACACGGGAGACGACGATGACGCGCAGGCTCCGACGGCAACACATTCTGTCCGCCGTCATGGTCACCACCTTGGCGGCCGCGGCCACCGGCTGCGCGCACGCCAGCCACCCCCCCGCGACCCACTCCTCGTCCGGAACCGGCACGTCGCTGACCGCCAACGAGAACTTGAACCCGCCGAACCCGGATGCGCCAACCGTGAGCGACGGCAGCTCGCGTGTCGTCATTGGCGGCGCCCCGGTGACGTTCGGCTCCGCCGTGCAGGATGCCTCGTGGTCACCCGACGGTTCCCGGTTGGCGTACGTCGACGCGGACGGCAACATCGCGACGGCGCGACCGGACGGCACAGACGTACGCGTGCTGACCCGAGCCGGCGCGCAAGTGAAGCGGGCGCACCCGACGTGGGCGGCGGGCGGCAGCTCGATCGTGTTCTCCGAACGTGGCGCGGACGGCGTGTGGCGTCTCGAGCGGATCGGGAGCAACCTCACCGCCGCGAATCAGACCGAGGACGTGCAATATCTCGATGGCGACGAGTCGGCCGGCGACAGCGCGCCGAGCGCCGCCTCGGCATCCAACAGTGTGCCGAACGACTACTCGGTAAATCGCCTCGCCTACCAACACGCCGGGGCACATGGCCCAGAGGTGTGGATCCTCGACGAGAACCAGCGTGAACCGGTGGCGGTCAAGGTCGCGGCCGGCAGCGATCCGGCGTTGGCGCCGGGCGGCGGCAGCATCGCGTTTGTCGGGACGGACGGTCAGCTCTACGTCGAGAAGATCGCCGACAAGCCGGCGAAGCCGCTGCAGGTGACGTTCGGTACGACCAGCGTTGGCTCGCCGGCATGGTCGCCGGACGGCAAGCGCATCGCATTTCGTACCGCCACGACGATCGAGTCGGTGTCTGCCACGCCGGCCGGCGCGAAAGCCAACCCGTCCCGCGTCGAGTCGACGACGCCGGGCACGCCGACGTACCGGCCACGGCAAGCCACCACGGCGGTGCGGTTCGCCGAGTCGGACCCGATCGCCGCAGCGATCACCCTGTCGCGAACTCGGTGGCTCGACGCACCGAAGAACGGGAACTTCACCGAGGCCCTCGACCACTACGCCGGTACGGTGATCCTGGTTGACGTGGACGACCCGGCGGCCGCACCGGTCGCGTCGCAGTTCAGTGGCGGCGGCGGGCCGCTGCTCTTCGTCCGTGGCGCGGCTCTCGACGCACGTGTCAAGGCGGAGATCCGGCGGGTACTCGATCCGCGCAACGGTTTCATTGACGCCGTCGGAGCGGTGTCGGACGGCGTCGTCGCCGCGCTCACCAACATGGGCTACGAGGTGGATCGGGTGCCCGGCCAGCGCGATCCGGAGCCGGACTCGTTTGTCGGAGCCACTACGGCGGTCGTCGTGTCCAGTCGCGACCAGGCGGCCGTCGCCAACATCAACGTGGTGCTCAGTGCGCTTCGCACCACGCCGTTGTTCATCTCGTCCGCGACGTTGAACACAGCACAGCGGGCCGCCATCAACGCCATCGGCGACCCGCCGCCGGGCCAGACCTCATCGGCGACGCCGACGGTCTACGCGATCGGAGCCGACGCGGCCGCCGCGTTGCACCCGGCATGGTCCGGTCGACCGGCCATGAACGTGGTCGAGATCGGCGGCGGGGACGTCGCGACCGAGTCGGTACGCCTGCTCGCGGCGTACGCATATGGGCCGACCACGATTGCACTGGCGCCAACGACGTCATGGCAGCTGCAAGTGCTCGCGGCCTCGACCGGCTGCCCGGTGCTCCTCGTCGACCCGACCAAGGGACTCGATCCGAGTGCCGTGACGTTCCTGGTCGGCGCGAACGGCTCGATCTCGACCGTCTACGGATTCGGTGACACTGCAATGGTTTCGGACACCGCACTCGCCAACGCCGGCACCGCGGTGAGCGGGCCGGGCGGCGTCACGACCGCCGCGCCGTCGCCATTGCACTGAGCGTCCGGCGCGGGCTTCGGGTCGCAGCGCGCTACCGGTACGTGGCCGCTCGGCGGTCGGCGGCGTCCTCGTCGTCGAGCAGGTACGGCGGGCAGATGTCAAGCGGCATCGGATCGTGGGTCGTTGCGGCCAGCATGTCCCGTAGCTCGGTCAGGTGCTCGGTGCCGAGCAAATGCGGTCGGACGAACGTCACACCGTCGAACCGGAACGCGACCGTGTCGCCGAGTTCGAACTCGTACGACCGGAAGCCAACGACCGCACCGCCGACCCCGTCGACGTCGCCACGCGCGGCGCCACGAGACGCGACGAAGCCGCCGATGCTCACGTCGACGCCACGCCGGGCATTGGGACGTGCGAGGTACGGGCAGACGATGGCCGCGTACAGCATGCACACCAAGTGCCCGGGAGCTTCGGCGGTCGGTGCGCGGTTCTGGTAGCGCGTGCCGTCGGTTGCCGCGTCGGCGATCGCTTGGGCTTCCGGCCCGGCGACCACCCGGCACACCGGCGCGTCACCGAGCGCCGTCCCGCAGATCGAACATCGTCGCTCGACGGCACAGATCAACGTCCGCGACGTGCTGGTGGCCGCGAACGTCGGTCGGCCGTCGAGCCACGGCGTGATCGCCGGCACTGGGTAGCCGCGATCGTCGCGCGGTCGTGCCGCAACAGCTGGCGGCATGGGTACGCGGTCGGGCTGCACGTTGTCATTCAACACGAGCAAGGCGAGCCGCCGGGTCCACGCAGTAGCGCTGCGCAGCGCCACCGCGAACGCGCCAACTACGTCGCGACCGGATCCGCGCATCGCCGAGCCAAAACGGACGCCCACCGGAAGTGGACGCCCGCTTTGGCACATCGGCGCGGCAGGGTTACAGCCGGTCGAGAGCCGCCTTAAGCGGGTCAAGACCAAGCGCGCCGAGGTTTAGTGCGTCCCGATGGAACGCCTTGAGATCGAACGCCGAGCCCTTGCGAGCCTTGGCGTCCTCGCGAGCCTGCATCCAGATGCGCTCGCCGACCTTGTACGAGGGCGCCTGGCCCGGCCAGCCCAGGTATCGGTTCAGCTCGAAGCGCAGGTTCTCGTCCGGGATGCGGCAGTGCGCGCGGAGGAACTCCCAGCCCAGTTCCGGAGTCCAGCGCTCGCCCGGCCGCCAACCGAACGGGTTGTCGCGCGGGATCTCGAGCTCGAGGTGCATGCCCAGGTCGACGATCACGCGGGTGGCACGGAACGCCTGGCCGTCCAGCATGCCGAGCTTGTTGCCCGGGTCCTCGAGGTAGCCGAGCTCGTCCATCAGGCGCTCGGAGTAGAGCGCCCAGCCTTCGCCGTGACCGGAGACCCAACACAGCAGCCGCTGCCAGCGGTTGAGCAGCTCGGCTCGGACCGCGGTCTGCCCGACCTGCAAGTGGTGGCCGGGCGCGCCCTCGTGGTAGACCGTCGTGACCTCACGCCACGTGGAGAACTCGTTGATGCCGGCCGGCACCGCCCACCACATCCGGCCCGGCCGCGTGAAGTCCTCACTCGGGCCGGTGTAGTAGATGCCGCCGTCCGACGTGGGCGCAAGCATGCACTCGATGCGGCGTACCTGTTCGGGAATGTCGAAGTGGGTGCCGTGTAGCTCGGCGATCGCTTGGTCGGCAAGCTGCTGCATCCAGTCGCGGAACGCCTCCTTGCCGGCGATGTTGCGGGCCGGCTCGGCGTCGAGTGCGGCGACCGCGTCGTCGACCGAACCGCCCGGCACGATCTTGTTCGCGACTTCCCGCATCTCCGCCTCGAGGCGGGCAAGCTCGGAAAAGCCCCACGCGTACGTCTCGTCGAGGTCGACCTTCGCGCCGAGGAAATAGCGCGACGCGAGCGCGTACCGGTCACGGCCCACCGCATCCTTGTCGGCGCCGCGTGCCGCCATTTCCTCGCGCAGGAACCGACCGAAGTCGGAGGTCGCCTCGCGGGCCGCGGCACCGGCCGCGTCGAGGTCGGACCTGAGGGCGTCCGGTACGTCGCCGGCGGCGTTCACGCGTGCCACGAGGCCGGGGAAGAAGTTGTCCGCGGCAGCGTCGGTCCACGAGTCGCACTGCTTCGCGATCTCGAGCATCTGGTGTCGCGACGAGACATGCCCGGCATCGGCCGCCTCGCGCAGCGTCTGCTTGTACTGCTCGAGGGCGCCCGGCATCGCGCCGAGCCGCTTTGCGACGTTCGACGCCGCGCCGTCGCCGGCGAGCGGCATCAGGTCGAACACCGACCGCATGTTATGCAGCGCGCTGGAGATCACGTTCAGCTCGCTGTTCGTCTCGCCGGCGTCGTAGCGCTCCACTGCGAGACCGAGCCGCTCCTGCATCGCCTCTTTCGCGACGCGTTCTCGCTCGGTGGCCGGTTGCGCGGCATCCAGCGCGGCGAGCGTACGGCGGTCGAGGGCGGCGAGGGCGGCGAAGCCGGCCGGCGAGACGTCGGTCAGCCGGTCGTCGTACCCGCCGATGCCGACGTACGTGGCGCCAACCGGTTCGAGCGGCGCCCACTCCTGCACGTACTTGCTCGCGATGTCATCGATTTGTCCCACGAGGTACGACCCTACGTGACCGGGACGGCGATCGGACCAGCCCCCGGCACCGAGTGCGAGGGCGCGGCGAGGGTATTCGGCTGCGCAATCGAGCGCCGCCGTGTTCAGCCGTGCGTGCGCGCCCAGGCGACGAGGTCGTCCGCGGACCAGGTGTTCACGATCCGATCCGCCGGTACGCCACATATCGCGGCACGCGTACAACCGTTGTCCAGCCAATCGAGTTGGCCGGGAGCGTGCGCGTCGGTGTCCAGCGCGAAGCGGCAACCCGCGTCCAACGCCTGGCTGAGCAGGCGCTTCGGCGGGTCGAGCCGATCCGGCCGGGAGTTGATCTCGACCGCCTTGTCGTGCACTACGCAGGCGGCGAACACCGCGGCCGCGTCGAACTGACTCTCCGGACGGGTACGGCCGGCTCGGTGCCCCTTGTCGCCCTCGCCGGCTGCGGCGACTTTGCGACCCGTACAGTGCCCGAGGATGTCGAGATGCGGGTTCGTGATCGCGGCCAGCATGCGTCGCGTCATGACGTCGGCGTCGTCGCGCAGCCCGCTGTGCACCGAGCCGACCACCACATCGAGCCGCGCGAGCAACTCGTCCTCCTGGTCCAGTGAGCCGTCGGCGTTGATGTCCACCTCGATTCCGGTCAGGATCCGGAATCCGTCGGGCAGTTGGGCGTTGATGTCGTCCACCAGCGACAGTTGCTGGCGCAGCCGCGCGGCGGTCAGCCCGCGTGCCACGGTCAGCCGAGGCGAGTGGTCGGTCAGCACCATGTACTCGTGCCCGAGCTGTACGGCGGCGAGCGCCATCTCCTCGATCGGTGAGCCGCCGTCCGACCAGTCGGAATGCAGGTGACAGTCGCCACGTAGCGCGTCACGCAACGCCTGTGCCGCCTCGCCGACTTCGCTGCCCTCGGCGGCCTGCAGCCGGCGTAGGTAGTCCGGCACCTGGCCGGCGAGGGACTCGGCTATGCAGCGTGCCGTCACGTCGCCGACGCCGGGCAGCTCGGCCAACGTACCGGCGTTAGCCCGCGTTTCTAGTTCGGACACATCGAGGCCGGCAACGGTCTTCGCGGCACTGCGGAACGACCGCACGCGGAACGTGGACTCGTTCGCGCGCTCCAGGAGAAACGCGATCTGCCGCAGGTCGGCTGCCGGGTCGCGAGCCGCGCTCATCGCTGACATGGTGCCGAATCTACGCGTGCGCGCTCGTTCAGTCGGCCGGGCGTACCGCGGTCACCGTACGGCGATCCTTAGACACACCAGTGATCCAGCCGCCCGCCCGTCCGAGGCGTGCAAGCACGTCCGGCTGCACGGGAAGGTCGGCGGGCAGGCTGGGCGCCGGCGGCCACCTGCGACGAGCCGCGGTGGCGGGGGCGAACCAGGTGCGGAGCGCCGCAATCGGATCGCCGCTGTGCAGCGCGTCCGCGGCGGTGTCCAACTCGTCGGCGAGCGCAGTGAGGCAAGCCGTGACGGCGGCCGCGTTGCCGCCACACATCCCGGCACTGAGCTCCGCTGGGCTGGCGGCAACGCGGGTCCCGTCATGGAACGAGCCGGCGCCGAGCGACAGGGCCAGCGGGTTGTCGGTCGCGATCCGCATCAACGCAGTGGCGACCAAGTGGGGTACGTGGGAGATCGCCGCGACCGCCGCGTCGTGTTCGGCGGCTGTGGTCGGCACGACGCGGGCGCCGAGCGACGTCGCGAGCGTGGCCACGTCCAACCAATCATCGATGTGTGTTTCGTCCGGCTCCAGGCAAAGCGCCCATGCGGCGCCGCGGAACAGCTTCGCGTCGCCGGCCGCGAACCCTGCGGTCTCCCGGCCGGCCATCGGGTGCCCGCCAACATAGCCGGCAAGCGACATGCCGGATCGGCGCCACCGATCGTTGATGACATCGCGCACCGGACCCTTGACCGACGTGACGTCGGTGACCAGGCCGCTGAAGCCACTGCTGGCCAGCTCGTCGACCACTCCGGCGACGGCCGGCCAGGGCACCGCGAGCACGACGAGATCGGCGTTCGTGGCCGCCTCCGACGCGGATGCCGAGACATGCCAACGGTTCGCTGGTCGAGCCTGGCCGGCGGCGGTTCGCGCCATCGCGCGGGTAGCCGGATCGGTGTCGTAGCCGTGCGTCTCGTGGCCGGCCGCCGCGACCGCGCGCAGCATGGAGCCGCCGATCAGTCCCAGTCCGACCACCGCGATGCGCATCGCCCGACCTCCTCGTCGCGAATTGTCGCGCCACCGGCGGCTTCGCGGGCACCGGCCATTGGCCCGCGCACCGAGCGGCGATGTCAATCTACGTGCCCGGCATCGTCGGCTCGGGTGCGGCTTCGCGCCAGCGCGTGGGCCACGGATGGTTAGGCTTTGCGAGGGAGGTGGCGGGTGTGATCGACGTACCGGTGCCGGAGCCCGGCGCATCGCGAGACGCCGGTGAAGCCGCGGCGCCGCCGGATGGCTCGTGGCACGCCACATCCACGCCGCCGCCCTGGCATGGCGGATCGTCGGCGTCCCCCTGGAAGGGTCCGTCGTCCGCGCCGCCGTGGCGCAGCCCGTCCTCGGGTGCCCCGTGGTACGGGTCGGCACCGCCGTCCATGCCGCCCGGTGCGCGCCGCCCACCGCGCCTCATCCCGCCCCGATCCCATCGACCGATCTACCGCGAGCCGCTGCCGGCCCGGCCCGGTGGCGTGGTGATCGGCGCCGGCGCGGGTGCGGTGTGGATGCTGCTGTTCGCGCTCATCGGCCATGGCGTACGCGGCTACTGCTGGTGGTCGATCGGCGCGGCGTTGGCGGCTTGGGCGGCCTGTGCGGTGGTGGCGCGATCCGGCGACCGCGGGGTGGCGGCTGGCGCCGCGATGTCGACGGGCGTGGGCCTTGCGATCGTGGTCAGCGTGATCATTTCGCATTGGGCCGGAGGTCACTGGCCGCTTTGGTAAGTCGGCAGGCGCCAAATGAGCACGTGTCGTAATCATGCGATTGCACGCCGAGATGGCTCTTGACGTGCGCGAAGACATTCGCCAATCTCATTCACATGTCGACTCCGCTGCCTCGGCTCGACCCCGATCGCCGCCGCCGTCGAATGTTTCTTCTTGCCGAACGTGCCGATGCCGCGGCGCAGCGCATTCGTCTGCAGCCACAGCGAGCACGCATGATCCGCATCCGCGAAATCGTCGACAATCGGCGGCGGCTCGCCAGCTGACGCGTCGCTCGAGTTTGACGCGCGTTCACGCGCCGCAGAGTTGTCGCACAGGGTGTGAGATCGTTTCGGCCACAACGCTGGCGTTGTCGGGCAACGTGCCGTCCAATTGGATAACGTCGGGCGGTAACAGCGTCGGCGCGTAACGGAGCCGCAAGACGCCATATCATGGCCGACGCATTTGCAATGCCGCGAGACGTCATATTGGAGTCGTACGACCCGGGGGAACCGTGTCCTATTTCGCCGCCGCGGTGGTTCGCGGCCCGAAGGGCTGGTCAGCGGCTGAGGTTGACCTCACCGGCGCGGCCGACATCGAAGAGGTCGCCGACCGACTGCGCGACGTCGACAATGACGCCGACGTTTCCGTCATGTTCGTCGAATCCGACGACGCATACCTGGTCGTGCTCCGCCTCGACGAGGGCGAGGACCTACGGGTGTTCGGTTCGGACAAGGTGTTCGGCCAGGAGAGCCGGCTCGGGGCATTGTTGCTCGGCGACATCGAGGAGCCGGTGCTGGAGATCGAAGACGTGACCGACGAGGACGAACCGTCCTCCGACGAGGAGCCCGAGCCGCGCGGCGCCATCGAGTCCGACGCTGACCCGGTCGGTGACGCCGATCTCCTCGCCGACCTCGGCGTGCCCGCGCACCATCTGCTGGAGTTGTGCGCGCACGAGGGCATGATGCCCGCCGACGTGACCGCCGAGGTGTGCTCGATGATGGGCTGCGCGGACGAGATCGAGGAGCTTCGCGAGGTGTGAGCCCGACTGATCACGTGGCGTGGATGCGGCGCGCTATTGACGTGGCCACCCCGCCCGATCCCACATCCGGCGACACCGCGGACGTACCGGTCGGCGCGGTGGTGTACGCACCGGATGGCACCGAACTCGCGCACGCACGCAACGCCCGCGAACGTACCGGTGACCCGACCGCACACGCTGAAGTTCTCGCCATGCGACTCGCGGCGTCGGTTGTCGGCACGTGGCGACTCGACGGCTGCACGTTGGTGGTGACGCTGGAACCGTGCACGATGTGCGCCGGCGCGCTCGTGCTCGCGCGGATCAGCACGCTCGTGTTCGGCGCGTGGGAACCCAAGACGGGCGCGGTCGGGTCGCTGTGGGACGTGGTGCGCGACCGTCGCCTGAACCACCGTGCCGAGGTGTACGGCGGCGTCCTGCAGGACGAATGCGCCGCGATGATGAAGGCGTTCTTCCGGCCGTACCGCTGAGTTGGCCGTAGCGGTGGTGGCCGTACCAGCTAAATCGTCTGTGGCGCGATAACCGTGTCGAGCGCGACCTGGACCATGTGCGCGAACGTCTGCTGTCGTTCGTCGGCCGTGGTGTGCGCGCCGGTCCGGATGTGGTCGCTGACCGTCAGAATGGTCAGCGCCCGGGCGCGGAACCGGGCGGCGAG
>Ga0126377_10004523_pt1 | contig 10146 bp, 3 predicted proteins | sample PanSoiMetPlot_22_FD_92647 | JGI IMG/M metagenome (GOLD analysis project Ga0126377, IMG submission 92647) | Tropical forest soil microbial communities from Panama - MetaG Plot_22 | ecosystem: Environmental > Terrestrial > Soil > Tropical forest > Bulk soil | place: Panama | collected 2016-02-17 | reverse complement strand
TGGATTTCTCAATGCGATGCCGCTGCCAAACAATTTCACCGTGGGCGACGGGTTGAATACTGCCGGCTTTAACTTCGCTTCGCCGCAACATGAGAAACAGTATGACTTTGTCTCGAAGTTTGATTTCAACCTGACGAGTAGCAGCCTGCTGTATGTTCGTTACGCTCAAGGCTCGCAGACAAGTTTGGGTGATTCCGCCAATGGTGGTCGGCCCATCTTCCCGGGTTCACCCAATTTCGTAGACACGTCGCGCACGCCAAAGAACCTGGCCATCAACTATCGCTGGTCACCAACGGCAACGTTGACCAACGAGTTCATCTTTGGCATCAGCAAGTATTTCTTTAGTTTCGCGACACCGCAACCGGATCCAAATCTACCCTTCGCGTTTCTGAACGTAGCGACAGCGAACACGAACTTTTCATACAACGCGCGAGGCGTTCGAACGCTGCAGTTCATCGACAACGTTACCTCCGTTCGCGGTTCGCATACGCTTAAAGGTGGCATCAACTTCCGCTTCAACCGGCATAACGATGATCGGTCGGGTGTGCAAAATATAGCGATTGAGCCAACAGTTACTTTGAGTACGAGCGCGGCGAGCTTTACCGGGTTCAACTTACCAACTGCCGGCGCCACGAGCATAAACTCAAACGATCTATCGCGCTTACAATCGACCATTGCCGATGAACTGGGAAGAGTCGGATCGGTCTCGCAGGCTTTTGTCTCCGATGGCACGACCTTTGGCCCTGCGGGAACACGCTGGTTAAACCAGGCGACGTACCCGGAGTTGGATTTCTACTTCCAGGACAACTGGCGCTTCAGACCAAACCTGGTTTTTGACCTTGGCTTGCGTTGGGAAGCGAAGCTACATCCGAGTATTAATGGTCGTCCGATCCTGGTGCCGGATCAGCCGGTCAAACTTGGCGCGCCCGCCTCAAATACGATTCGCTGGGTCGAGGGTGATGTCTTCAAAAACGATTACAGCAAGTTCCTGCCTTCGGTGGGATTTGCCTGGGATCCTTTCAAGACTGGCAAGACCTCGATTCGTGGTAATTACCGGATGGCTTCCGATCGATTTGCCACCTTCCTGTTTGGCTCGTTCATCTTTCAGAACACGCCGGGGAACAATGTCGCCGTTACAAATTCGAACTTCGGTGCGGCGGGCGGTCTATATCGCAACGTTGGCCCAGTGATCGCAGGTTTGACGCCTTCAGCTCCGCCTTCGGTTCTGCAACAGCCGGCAAAGTTCAGCACTGCCTCAATCAACGCGATCGATCCCGATCTGCAGTTTCCCCAGATTCATGAATGGTCACTGAGCTTCCAACGCGAGATTTGGAAGAACGTAGTTGAAGTTAACTACATCGGCAAACATGCGGTTCACCTGCTGGGTGGCTACAACGTCAACCAGGCGAATATCTTTGCCTCCATCCCGGGGCTGAGCGAGTCAAGCTTCCTCGACGCTTTCAATAAAGTGAGGGCCAGCTCCACCTACAACAGCCCGATGATCAATCTGTTAATGTCGGGTAGTGCGACGAATAACGGCGGTACTGCCAGGTTCAGGGCGCTGAATACGACCCCTATCACTCAGGGCAGTGTTGGTGCCGCAGCGATCAGTGTTTCACAAAAAACATGCGTAGCCGCAGACGTTACAGCAGGAATTTGCACCAATGCGCAAGTGGGCCAACGGCTGGTTGATATCAACGGCTTTCCGTTCCTGTTGCAGCCGTATCCGCAATTTACGGGCGGCTTCAACATCTTTGATAGCAACGACTACTCGAACTACCACGGCCTACAGTTGATCTTCAAACGACGCATCAACCAGGGCCTGGGCTTCCAGTTTGGCTACACCTACTCGTTGTCGAAAGACAATCGCTCGTGGGATCCGGCCCTCAGCGGCGTGACGACCGGATCGGTGCAGTCCGCTTCGAGCACACCATTCGATCTGCGCGATCGCAACCTGAACTATGCGTGGTCCGACTTTGATCGGCGCCACGTCTTCCAGGGAACCTATACCTACGATCTGCCATTTGGTAAGGGGCGTCGTTACCTATCCAATGCGCCGGCGATTGTCGATCAAATCCTTGGCGGCTGGTTCATGTCTGGAACAGTCATCCTGATGTCGGGCAGACCGTTCACGGTATATTCCGGGGCGAACACTCTCAGTAACGTTGTGCAGTCCACCGCGGATTGCACCGGCTGTTCTCGAGATATTGGTAACCTAACTTTGGAAAGTGGTAAGAACTTCTGGTTCGATTCAGCCACGCGCGCGTTGTTCTCAGCGCCGACCCCGGGCTCGATTGGAAACACCGGTCGCAACTTCTTTCTTGCGCCGTACTACTTCCAGTGGGACGCTTCACTTTCGAAGGAGTTCAGAATCACTGAGAAGGTCAGCTTCAACTTCAGACTTGATGCCCGGAACGTGTTGAACAATCCATCGTTCGACAACCCAACGGCATTAATTACGTCAACCACCTGGGGTCGTATCAACGACACTGTCACCAACAATGCGCGCCGGATCCAGCTTTCCGGCAAGCTCAGTTTTTAGTCACTCTGTTGAATAACGAATTACGCTTTGCGAAGTAGCACTGCTTTGATGAAATTCTGCTGGACATTATTGCTGCTGGTGTGCGTGCTAACGTTGCCGGCAGCAATAGTTCACCCGGTGAGTTCCGCCTCACAGCCCACCCCTTACGACCTGGTAATTCGGAACGCCAGGGTCATCGACGGCAGTGGTAAGCCGGCATTCAAAGCGGACATTGCTATTAAAGACGGCAGGATCGCGCGCCTCGGAAAGATTAAAGCCTCCGAGGCGCGTCAAGCTATTGACGCCCAGGGGCAGATAGTCGCGCCAGGCTTTATCGACGTTCATACCCACGTCGAATCTATCTACAGTCTTCCCGCCGCGGAAAACTTCATCCGCATGGGCGTGACTTCATTGATTACCGGGAACTGCGGTACATCAACCACAGACGTGGCCCAATTTCTCGGTCGCCTGAAGGAAATACCCATCACGGTTAATCTCGGCACCTTGATCGCTCACGGTTCAGTGCGACGCAAGGTGATGGGCCTTGATGATCGCGCGCCAACTCCTGATGAGTTGAAACAGATGGAAGCGGTGGTCGAGCAGGGAATGAAAGATGGCGCAGTCGGTCTTTCTACTGGTCTGATTTACGTTCCCGGGATTTATGCCAAGACCGATGAGATAGTCGCCCTCGCGAAAGTAGCGGCCCACTACGGTGGCCTTTACGCTACGCACATGCGGAATGAGGGCGAGTTTGTGGCCGATGCTATCAAGGAGAGTATTCAAATCGGAGAGCAGGCTGGACTCCCGGTGGAAATCTCTCACTTCAAGATCAGCAACCGAAAACTTTGGGGTCAGAGTCCCATGACGATCGGCCTGGTCCAGGCAGCCCGCACGCGTGGTCTCAGGGTGACAGTCGATCAGTATGCCTACACGGCGAGTTCAACGTCACTCGATTCTCGTTTACCTGCCTGGTTGCGCGCCGGCGGCTTTGAGGCAGCTAAGAAACGACTCGCTGAGCCGGGAACACGGGAGCGAGTTGTTGCCGAGATGACCGAAGGATTGAGCCGCAGTGGCTTTAAGGATTACGACTACGCGGTGGTTGCATCCTACGAACCTGATCAATCCTTTAACGGAAAATCAATTGCGCGAATCACCAAAGAGGTCACCGGCAAGACTGACGTTCAAAGTCAGATCGAACAGATTGTGAAGATGTACGAAGCGGGCGGCGCCGGAATGATCTATCACGGCATGGATGAGAACGATGTGCAGCGGATTATGAAAGAGCCGTTCACCATGATCGCTTCAGACAGTGGTGTCAGACAGGCTGACGAGAGTGTGCCGCACCCGCGAGGCTATGGTAACAACGCCCGCGTCCTGGGCCATTATGTGCGCGAGTTGAAACTGATCTCGCTGGAAGATGCGGTGCGCAAAATGACTTCTCTGCCGGCGCAAACTTTTGGCTTGAGTGATCGTGGATTTGTTCGCGAGGGTTTCGCTGCCGACCTGGTGATCTTTGACAAGAACAAGATCATCGACCGGGCTACCTATGACAACCCGCATCAGTTTCCCGCTGGCTTCAGTTATGTGTTGGTCAACGGTGAAGTTGTGCTGCTAGGTGATCAGTTGACAGCCGCGCGCCCAGGGGTTGCTTTACTCGGGCACGGCTACCAATCACTCAAGAACGCCACGCAGTGATAGGTGTTCTAGAGTGAGCAGGCGCACAGGGATTGCCTGTTAAATCTAACTTAATTAGAGGACTCCGCAATTGCGGATCTGATTTCGAGAGCTGGAGTTGTTGAGCCGATAATTGTTGACTGAACTGGACATCAACGCGAAAAGCTACCACGACCAAATAGAATTGCACGTTCAAAATTCTAAACGGCATCCATTATTCTGAAGAATCTTGGCTGCAACGATTTGTAAGGTTCCACGAAAAGGACATGAGTCATCATCCCCTGGTCTCTGCGAGTTGTGCCTGTGACGCTCGTCCGGTTGACATCATGGTCCTGATCATTGCCACGCCAGAGACCGCTCAGGGAAAGTTTGAACAGAATCCGATAAGACTATCTTATCTACGTAGAGAGAGGATCGTGCTATGAAAGATAATCGCAAGACTGGGCTCTACAGCCTCATCGTCTTCATGATCTGCTTGTTTTCTGCTGTGCCCGTTTTTGCACAAGAAGAAACAATTGCGACCATTACTGGACGGGTGACTGATTCCGCGGGAGCGATCATTCCCGGTGCGACAGTCATCGTCAAAAACAAAGATACAAATGCCGAGCGGCGGGTTCAGGTGAACGAGGATGGCAACTACGTTGTCACACCCCTCGTGCCCGGTACCTACACTGTTGTTATAGAGCAAGCGAACTTCAAACGCTACGAACAGACAGTGACTCTAAATGCGAAGGACCGCCGGCCAATAGACATCGTGCTCGAAGCCGGCGACATCAGTCAGACCGTGCTCGTGACTGACGATGCTCCGCTTATCCAGGAGAGTCCGACAGGTCAATCGCTGATCTCCGGCGCCCAGGTGCGAGAACTGCCGCTGAATAACCGCGACTTTTTGAAGCTTACGGAACTCGTTCCTGGGGTGAGCTCAGATCTCGCCGATGAAACTTCGCTGGGCTTGAGCAATCGTACCAGCATCTCAATCAATGGTATGCGCCGCAACGGCGTCAACTATTTTGTCGATGGTGTGAACAACACCGACGGTGGTTCCAACATCACCCTGCTTTCGACGCCAACAATTGATTCCATTAAAGAGTTCAAAGTGTTGAGCTCTAACTACACTGCAGAGGTAGGTCGTTCAGGCAGTGGTACCGTCACCATGGTTACCCGCGGCGGGAGCAACGATTATCATTTCTCGCTCTATGAGTTTGTGCGTAACGATCGCTTCAACGCCAACTCGTTCTTTAATAACCGACGTGGACGCGGGGCCGATGGCAACCCGCTCGCGCCGGTGCCAAAACTTCGTTACAACACCTTTGGCGGCACGGTGAGCGGGCCAGTCACGCTGCCGCGTTTCGGCGAAGGTGGACCGGCGCTATTTAAGGCCAAGAACAAGACCTTCTTCTTTTACTCTCAGGATGCACGGCGGATTCGTCGCGCTACAACTGCCAGCACCGCCACGGTTTTTACGGCCGCCCAACGGGCTGGTGATTTCTCCTCGAGTCTTGGTTTGCCGTTGTTCCGCAGCACCACTAATACTCAGTGCACTACACCCGGTGTGGGTACCTGTACTACTACACCCTTCAATGTGATCGACACCAGCGGCAACACAATCCAGGCCCGGCAGAATATGATCTTCCGTGGTGACGGTCGTGCCTATGGCAACAACATCATTCCGACGAGTGATCTCAGCCCGCAGGCGCAACAGTTGCTCCCAATTTGGCCCACACCAAACAGCGGCAGCAACACGTTCACTTTCAGTCCGGTGAATTTGCAGGACACGCGGCAGGAGGTTATTCGCGTCGACCACGTATTCAATGACAATAACCGGATCTTCGGTCGCTACACCCACGACCTCAACGTCACGCAGGAGACCGGAGGCCTTTTCCAGAACATCAACCTGCCGAATATAGCCACTACTGACACGAGAATTCCGGGTCAATTGTTGGCCATCAACTACACGCGAATCATATCGCCTACAGTAGTCAACGAAGCTAGTTACAACTTCTCGCAGAACTTCATCGGCTCGGAGCTCTCAGGTAAAGGGCGCCGTTCTGATTACGGGAACCCCAATATTCCCGAGGTTTTTCCAGAAAACAACAACGACGCCATTCCCTCGATTAGTATCACCGGCATCACTTCCGCCGGGTCGCTGCAGAAATTCGCGATTCGTTATCGGAGCCAGGTGGTGCGCGACGTGTTGACCTGGACCAAGAACAATCACACGTTCAAGTTCGGCGGTGAATGGGGCTTTGAAAGTAAGAACGAGAACAGTAACAACCTAACGCAGGGGTCATTCGCCTTCACCACCACTGAGTCGCGAGGCACCTCCACCAGCGGTGTGGCGCTGACACAGACGGGCATTGCCGCGGCCAGCTTTCTGCTTGGTCGGGCCAACACATACAGCGAGGCCCAGTTTGATATTTCGGTCCAAGAGCACCTGAGCCGACGCGAGTTTTTTGCCCAGGACACCTGGAAGATTAGGCCGAATGTAACGTTGGACTATGGAGTTCGCTACCAGGACTTTGTGCCGGCGACCGACCGGAACAATGTGCTGACAGCATTCATCCCGGAACTCTACAATCGGGCGAATGCGCCCACCTGCGCGGATGCCCTCTGTGGATCGCTCATTCGCGGGACCGGTAATGAGTTGAATGGCATTGCTGTTGCCGGTTCAACGTCGCCGTTTGGCAAAACAGTCATCCCGCATGACAAGAACAACTTCAGTCCTCGAGTTGGTCTGGCCTGGAGTCCCAACTATCAAGATGGCCTGGGCCGTACCTTGTTTGGCGAAAGTGGCAAGACGGTGTTCCGCTTAGGTTACGGTTTCTACTACGACCAGATCGCCACGTTCCTGTTTGAGGATCCAACCTTTGCCAATCCACCGTTCTCCAACACCGCTACCTTCAGCGGCGCTGGCATTACGCTCGGAACGCCGGCGGGTGGTGCCCTGGGTAATCTACCGATTCGCGCTTTGGGCGGTATCGATCAGAACATGGTGCAACCGGAGATACAGCAGTGGTCAGTCGGCATGCAGCGCGAGGTTTGGAAGAACGCCGTGCTGGATGTCAGTTACGTTGGTACCAAGGGTGATCACCTGCATGACCAACGCAACATCAATTTTGTTGGCCCAGCAGCCACTAACGCCTGGATCAATGACGCAGTACGCAACCCAACTAAATCCACCAATGTCAACGCTATTCGACCGTTCCTCGGTTACGGCACAATCACCTTCAAGGAGACGCAAGCGATCTCGCGTTATCACGGCTTGCTGTCGTCCCTAAACTGGAGATTTGCTCGCAACAGCACCATTGGTCTGTCGTACACGTTCAGCAAGAACATGACGAACTTCACCAATGACCGCGACGCGGTGGATGCACCACAAGACCAGTTCAACCTAACTCCGGAATATGCGGAGGCACGTTCTTCGCGTCCGCATATCTTTTCCGCCAGCTACATCTGGGAGATGCCTTTCTTCCAAAAGAGCAGTAATCCGTTCGTAAGAACGGTCATTGCTGGTTGGCAGCTTTCCGGTATTACCAACGTTGAATCGGGACCGCCAGTTTCACGCGTTCTGGCTGCGTCGACCAACGGTGGTGCAAACGGCAACCGATCTCAGTTATTGGGCGATCCCACGAGTGGCCTGGCAGGAACCATCGATCCGGTTTCCGGCCTGCCGTTCCTCTATGATCCAACAGCCTTTGGTAATCCTGCGTTGGGCACGTTTGGCAACTCAGGACGCGCCATTTTCCGGCTGCCTGGTCGTAATCAAACCAACCTGTCAATGATTAAGAACTTCTACTGGAACAGGGACAAAGAACGCTACGTGCAACTCCGCTTCGAGTCGTTCAATGTCTTCAACCACACGCAGTTCTTCCTCGAGTCGGCCAACGGCAACGTGCTGGGATCGTCACCTTGCGTTCCCGGTGGTATCGCTGTTTGTACCTCGACCACGGGCAGACCTGGTTCAACCCGTAACCCACGCGAGTTTCAGTTTGGCATCAAACTGTACTTCTAGTAGTTGGGTTGCGTCTTAGTGACTGTATGCCCGCGTCAGTTCACCTGCCGCGGGCATACTTCTGTCTGCTTTCCAAAATGGGACACGCAGTTCAGCGAGCAGATGACCTGGTCCCCAGCTCATTGCAATCGAGTCCGACGTGTGACCCGGTCGCGCTAGATTGTGCTATGTCTTTACTGACCGTTCGGCAACAGAATCTGGGATCTGTGTTTAGTCTCAACTCTCTGCGCTAACCTCAGCGTCCTCGGCGTATCGGCGGTGAATGCCTCTTAACACCCACTCAACCGCCAAGACGCCGAGGACGCTGAGGTTAGCGCAGAGAGTTGAATCTGAGTTAACACGCGGTTTCGGACTCTTGCCAGCCTGTTCGTTGGCTAGAATTTTCGAAAGCTGTGGTTAAATAAACACGATGCCAGACCATTCATCCCAGTTTTACCTGCATGGTGCCCGACTCGTTCTTCCTGATCGCGTGACGAGTGCGGCCAGCTTGATCGTAAGCGATGGTTACATCGATTCAATCTCTGAGGGTTTAGCGTCACCAGCCGTTGAAAAGGAACAGTTGGACCTCACTGGTCTCACACTCTTTCCGGGTTCATCGACGTTCACATTCACGGCGCGGTTGGTGTCGACACGATGGAGGCCGACGCAGAACAGCTGCATTCAGTCGCGCGTTTTCTGGCCCAACATGGAGTTACCGGCTGGCTGCCCACGCTGGTCCCGGCTCCGCTGGAAGATTACGCCAATTCTGTCGCGGCAATCACACAGCTGATTCACGAGCAGCATCAGCGTCAACCGGCGGCGCAGGCTTTCGGTGTTCATTACGAAGGACCTTTCATTAATAGTGCGCAATGTGGTGCTCTACGCGCCCAATACTTTCGCACCTTTACGGGAAGTGAGGTTGACGATCTTCCCGTTGGCAATGATCCGGACATAGTGCGAATGACTACCTTAGCTCCGGAGATTGACGGTGGGGTTGAGCTCATCAGGGAGTTGTGCAAACGCGGTTGGGTCGTCTCGATCGGGCACACTCGCGCAGCAGTCGACGTGCTCGAGCAGGCGCGACAGGCCGGGGCGCGGCACATGACCCATTTCATGAACGCGATGGCGCCCCTGCATCATCGGGCGCCTGGTCCAATCGGCTGGGGACTGCAGCAGGATGAAGTAACGTGCGATCTCATTGCGGATGGGGTCCATGTTGACCCGATCATGTTGCAGGTGATCGTGCGTTGTAAGTCAGCGGATCGGATCTCCCTGATCAGTGATTCGATCGCCCCAACTGGAATCGGGGATGGTGCCTACAAAGTCTGGGGCGAAACGATCAAGGTGGTGCAGGGAAAAACCAGCAATGAACGTGGCAGCATCGCCGGCTCAGTAATTACTATGCTTGATGCTGTACGCATGATGCTGTCGCTGAATTTTCCGGCACCGGATGTCGCACGGATGGCGGCCTTCAATCCCGCAAAGCTGATTGGACAAGACCATGAGTGCGGCGCTATTGCAGAGGGGAAACGCGCAGACCTGGTTGCGCTCGACGATCAGGGCAACGTTCGTTTGACGCTGGTGGGTGGCCGTGTGGCCTTTGAGTCTTTGTGAAAGACAGAGGCGGCCGCAAAGCTCAAGATACCACCTGGCTTTAGCCGGTGGAGCTTCAATTTCAACCTACCCAGAGAGACTTGCGCCATGAAGATACCACTGGGCTTTAGCCAGTGGAGCTTCAATTTCAACCTAACCGCGCTTCGCCTTACGGGCTCGCCGATTCGATTTTTGTAACGCGGCGGGATAGTCAGAAATTGAGGCTCCACTGGCTAAAGCCCAGTGGTATCTTCACGCCGCAAGTCTCTCTTGTGTAGGTTGAAATTGAGACTCCACTGGCTAAAGCCCAGTGGTATCTTCACGGAGCAAGTCTCTTTGTGTAGGTTGAAATTGAAGCTCCACTGGC
>Ga0126377_10004522_pt1 | contig 10146 bp, 10 predicted proteins | sample PanSoiMetPlot_22_FD_92647 | JGI IMG/M metagenome (GOLD analysis project Ga0126377, IMG submission 92647) | Tropical forest soil microbial communities from Panama - MetaG Plot_22 | ecosystem: Environmental > Terrestrial > Soil > Tropical forest > Bulk soil | place: Panama | collected 2016-02-17 | reverse complement strand
TGGGGGCCGTATGGCTGTTGACGCTGCCGGCCCCGGCGCTCGCGCGCGGCGAGTTCGACCCGACGACGGAGTTCGAGCAGCACGAGTGGATCTCGATCCACCTCGGGCCGCTGAACCTGTCGATCACGAAGGCGGTCGTCTACCTCTTCATCGGCACCGCCCTCACGATCCTGCTCGGCCTCGTCCTGATGCGCGGCAAGACGCTGAACCGGCGGCGGACGGTCGGCGAGCAGATCTACGAGGTCGCCCAGGTCCAGGTCGCCGAGCAGGGCCTCCCGCACAAGGCGATCGGCCTCTGGTTCCCGTACGTCGCGACCCTGATGCTCTTCATCTGGGTCATCAACGTGATCGGCTTCATCCCGCTCCCGCTCACCGGCGAGAAGTGGCACGGTGTCCCGACCTGGGGGATCTACGCCGCCACCTCGTCGCTCTCGGTGACGCTCGCCCTCGCGCTCCTGACGTTCGTCTTCACCCACGTCGAGGGCATCCGCTGGAACGGCCCCGTGCGCTACTTCAAGAGCTGGATCCCGGAGGCGCCGAAGGCCCTCCTGTTCCTGATCGTCCCGCTCGAGATCCTGGGTCAGTTCATGCGGCTGATCTCGCTGAGCGTCCGGCTCTTCGCCAACATGCTCGCGGGCCACATCCTGATCCTCACCTTCCTCGGCCTGATCTTCATCCTCGAGTCGGTCGTGCTGGCCCTGATCACCGTCCCGGTCGCAACCGCCTTCTACCTCTTCGAGGTCATCATCGTGGTCTCGATCCAGGCGTTCATCTTCGCCGCCCTGTCAGCCATCTACATCGGCTCGGCGATCGAGCCGGAGCACTAGGAGGTTCTTTCGTGATCGCAACTGTTCTCGCCGCAACGACGGGCGACGTGACCAAGGCCGGCAAGGCGATCGGTCTCGCGCTCGGCGTCGGCCTCGGCGCGCTCGGCGCCGGCGTCGGCATCGGCAACATCTTCGGCTCGATGATCCAGTCGGTCGCACGGCAGCCCGAGCTCCGCGGGGAGCTCCAGGGCATCCAGTGGCTGGGCTTCGCACTCACCGAGGCGGTCGTCTTCTACGGCCTGCTCGGCTCGATCCTCGCCTACGTCCTGGTCTGATGCTCCTCGGCACAAACGCACTGATCCAGGTCACGCCGGGGCTGATGATCTGGACGATCGTCTGCTTCCTGATCACGCTGTTCGTGCTCAAGCGCTTCGCGTTCGCCCCGATCCAGAAGGTGATCGACGAGCGGCGCGAGCGGATCCGGCAGTCGCTCGAGGAGGCCGACCACGCCCGTGAGGAGGCCCGCAGGCTCCTCGAGGAGCACCGCAAGCTGATCGCCTCGGCCAAGACGGACGCGGAGGAGATCCTCGCCGAGGCGCGGAAGGTCGCCGAGGCCAACGAGCGCCGGATGCGCGAGGAGCTCGACGAGGACCGGCAGCGCCGGCTCGAGGAGACCACGCGCCAGATCGAGGCCGAGACCCGCCGCGCCCTCGAGCAGATCCGCTCGGAGGTCGTCGAGCTCAGCCTGCTCGCCGCGACCAAGGTCACCAGCAAGTCGCTCGACGACGACGACCACCGCCGCCTCATCGAGGAGGCCGTCGGCGAGCTCGACTTCAGCGTCCTCGAGACCGGGGAGCGATGAGCGTCGTCGACCGCGTCTACGCGCGCGCCCTCTTCGAGGCGGCGCAGGAGCAGGGCAGGCTCGAGCCGGTCCGCGACGAGCTGGCCCAGATCGTGAAGCTGGAGGCCGAGGTGCCGGCCCTGCGCGAGCTGCTCCGCAACCCCCAGCTCGACCCGCGTGCCCGCGCCGCCGCGCTCGAGGACCTGCTCTCGGACGGCGACGAGCTGCTTCGCAACTTCCTGCTCGTGCTCGCGGACAAGAACCGGAGCAGCCAGATCGAGGAGATCGCGCGCGAGTTCGAGCGCCTCGTCGCCGAGGAGGAGGGTGTCATCAACGCCGACCTCACGACCGCCGTCGAGCTCTCGGACGCCGAGGCCGCGAAGCTGCTGCGGCAGATCGAGGACGCCTCGGGCCGGAAGGTCGAGGCGACGCGACGCGTCGACCCCGACCTGATCGGCGGGATCGTCCTGCAGGTCGGCTCGCACCTCCTCGACGCCAGCGTGCGCGGCCGCCTGGAGCGGCTCCGCCGGACCCTCGCGGAGGCTTAGTGCCCTATCCAGCAATGAGCGCCCGTCTCTCGACCACTATCACGCTGCGCGAGAATCCACCCTCGGCTTTGCGCAGGCGTCCAGCCTGCGCCGCAGCCGAGTGCGGCTCCTCGCTTGGTGCTAGCGGCCGAGAGAGCTGGACGACATCACCGGACAGGGCACTAACAGCTCACATGCCGCGTGACGTTGTCGAGCTTCCCGTCCTCGAACGTGTAGCAGCTCGTCTCGGGACGCATCTCCCGGACGCTGACGGGGACGTCGAGCACACACCGGTAGAGCGCCTTGCCGTCGGTGGTTCCGTGGCGCTCGCAGTGCACCTCGCTCGAGTCGGGGCTCCTAACACTGATGGCGTTTTCGACGTCCGAGATGCTGGAGGAAGACGAGGAGCCGCCGCACCCGGCAAGGAGCAGAACCGCGCCGAAAACGGCGGCGACCGTCCGGTAGCCTCCCGGTCGGATGAGAAAGATCACGGTCCTGTTCATCCTGTCTCTCGGCCTCCTCGGGGCGGCTCCCGCACAGGCCGGGATCCCCGACCTCTACAGCGGCAGCTGGCCCGCAAAGCTTATGCCCAGCAACGAGGCGCTCGGGACGATCACGTGGGTACCGGTGAGCGAGCAGTGGGGCAGGGGGGTCCTGAACCAGCCCTGGGGCGGCGCTCCCTTCACGAATTGCCCGGCGAAGGGCCAGACGCGCTTCTTCCTCGGCCGCTACGGGACGGGCGGCACGCTGATCGCCTGCACGGTGGGAGCGGACGGGCGGCAGCTGCACGGGCGCTACGACGGAGCGGGCGGCGAGTTCCGCCCGGGGAGCTTCGACGTGACGATGGTCACCGACCCGGGCGACGACGAGCAGGAGTTCGAGGGGGTCTACGTGGAGGACGGCGGGATCACGACGGACTGGTGCGGCGAGCTGATCGCGTCGACGCGCCCGGACTTCGAGGCGCCGGCGGTTCGCGCGCTGCAGAGCGTCGGCCGATCCGGACGGCCGGTGCGGCTGCGGTTCGCGGCCTCGGACGACCGCAACGTCGTGAAGGTGGAGCTGATCGTCCGGCGGGCGGGCAAGACCGTCGGCTCGGTCACGACCTCGCTGCGCCGCGTGAACGGCAAGCCGAGCTTCGCCGTCTGGCGGCCGCGCAGGCACCTGCACGGGAACTTCGTCCTGATCGCGCGCGCGTGGGACAAGTACGGCAACCGCAGCGCCCGCAGCATCTCCAGGCTTCGCCTCAGCTAGCACGTCCTTTCGACACCAAGGAGTCGCCGTGAAGCTTCGCCCCGAAGAGATCACCTCGATCCTGAAGCAGCGCATCGAGGAGTACGACGTCGAGACCGACCTCGCCGAGGTCGGGACCGTGCTGCAGGTCGGCGACGGGATCGCGCGCATCTACGGGCTCGAGAACTGCCTCTCGTCGGAGATGCTCGAGCTCGAGCACGGGGTCACCGGGCTCGCCTTCAACCTCGAGGAGGACAACGTCGGCGCCGCGCTCTTCGGCGAGTGGGAGCACGTCAAGGAGGGCGAGCCCGTCAAGCGCACAGGGGCGGTCGCCAGCGTCCCGGTCGGCGACGAGCTGATCGGGCGCATCGTGAACCCGCTCGGCCATCCGGTCGACGGCCAGGGCCCGATCAACTCCACGGAGCGGCGCCCACTCGAGTTCAAGGCGCCGGGCGTGATCAAGCGCCAGCCGGTGAAGGAGCCGGTGCAGACCGGCCTCAAGGCGATCGACTCGATGATCCCGATCGGCCGCGGCCAGCGCGAGCTGATCATCGGCGACCGGACGACCGGCAAGACGGCGATCCTCGTCGACACGATTCTCAACCAGCGCGGCCAGGACCTGATCTGCGTCTACGTCGCCATCGGCCAGAAGGCCTCGACCGTCGCCCAGGTCTACGAGAAGCTCAAGGACGAGGGGGCGATGGAGTACACGATCATCGTCACCGCGGCCGCCTCCGAGGCCGCGCCGATCAAGTGGATGGCGCCGTACGCGGGGTGCGCGATGGGCGAGCACTTCATGTTCAACGGCAAGCACGCGCTCGTGATGTACGACGACCTCTCGAAGCACGCCGACGCCTACCGGCAGATGTCCCTGCTCCTCCGCCGCCCGCCCGGCCGCGAGGCCTACCCGGGCGACGTCTTCTACCTCCACTCGAGGCTCCTCGAGCGGGCGTGCAAGCTCTCGGACGAGGAGGGCGGCGGCTCGCTGACCGCGCTGCCGGTGGTCGAGACGCAGGCCGGCGACGTGGCCGCGTACATCCCGACCAACGTCATCTCGATCACGGACGGCCAGATCTTCCTCGAGTCCGAGCTCTTCTTCTCGGGCGTGCGCCCGGCGATCAACGTCGGCATCTCGGTGTCGCGCGTCGGCGGGTCGGCCCGCATCAAGGCGATGAACAAGGTCGCGGGCAGCCTCAAGCTCGAGCTCTCCCAGTACCGCGAGCTCGAGGCGTTCGCGCAGTTCGGCTCCGAGCTCGACGCCGGAACCCAGAAGATCCTGGGTCGCGGCGAGCGGCTCGTGGCCGCGCTCAACCAGCCGCAGTACGAGCCCTGGCCCGTCGAGGACCAGGTCGCGGCCGTCTACGCGGGCGTCAACGGGTACCTCGACGAGATCCCGGTCGCCGACGTCCCGCGGTTCCTGCGCGAGATGCGCGACCAGCTCCGCGCCGAGGGCGGCGTGCTCGAGCAGATCGCCGAGACGAAGGACCTCTCCGACGAGCTGACCGACAAGCTCAAGGCGGAGCTCGACCGCTTCGTCAAGAACTTCAAGCCCTCCGAGGAGGAGCCCGCCGCGGCCTAGTCGATGGCGACCGTCCAGGACCTCAAGCGGCGGATCCGCTCGATCCGCAACACGCAGAAGATCACCAAGGCGTTCGAGCTCGTGGCGTCGGCGCGGCTACGACGTGCGCAGGCGCGGATCGAGGCGATGCGGCCGTACGCGGACCGGATGATGGAGCTCATGATCGGCACGGCTCGGGCGAGCACCTCGCTGCGCGGCCTGACGCTTCTGCAGCGGCGCGACGTCCACACCGCCGCGATCGTCCCGCTGACCGGCGACCGCGGGCTCGCCGGCGCGTTCAACGCGCAGGTCCTGCGCCATGCCTTCGCGCTCGAGCGGCGGCTGCGCTCCGAAGGCGCCGAGGTGCGGTGGCTCGTCGCGGGGAGGAAAGGGCGCTCGAGCCTGACGTTCCGCGGCTACACCCCCGAGGCCTCCTGGATCGGATTCAGCGACCGGCCGACCTACCACGACGCCCAGGCGATCGCCCACCGCATCGCCGAGCTCTACGCGAACGAGGAGGTCGACCGGGTCGTGCTCGTCTACAACCACTTCGAGTCGGCGCTCACCCAGCGCGTCGTCGAGCAGGACATCCTCCCGATCCCGGAGCAGCTCCTCCAGCGGGGCGAGGAGGAAGAGGCGCACGAGACCGCGCTGCTGGGCGACTTCATCTACGAGCCCGAGCCGGAGCAGATCCTCGAGCGCCTGCTGCCGGTCTACGTGGAGACCGAGCTCTACCGGGCCCTGCTCGAGTCTGCCGCCTCCGAGCAGGGGGCGCGGATGACCGCGATGCGCAACGCCTCGAAAAACGCGGGCGAGCTGATCGGCAGCCTGACGCTGGCGATGAACCGTGCACGCCAGGCCGAGATCACGCAGGAGATCCTCGAGGTGGTCGCGGGAGCGGACGCGCTGACGCAGTAGCGAAACGCCGTCAGGTGCGTTATGCTCAATGAGCCTGACGCAGGCGCGCTAACTCCTCTAGGCGTGAGCGCGTCTAAGCGCTAGGCAGGCACCTCGACCGGCGGATACGCTTCCACACCCAGCCCGTGGCCACTCAAGACAAAGACGTACTCTCCTCCGGCGCAGGTCTCGGGGCCGCGGTCGCTGCGGAGCACGGGACCGAGCTCGGCGAACCGGAAGCGGTACGAGCTCGAGGCTACTGGGAACAGGTCTGGCGGCGGTTCCGGCGCGACAAGGCCGCGCTCGCGGGCCTCGTGACGGTGATCCTGATCCTGCTGTTCGCGTACCCGGGCGCAACGATCTTCGCGCACATCCTCGGGCACGGGCCGAACGACATCTTCGGCAGCAACGCGATCGACCCGACCACCTCGCAGCCGGTCGGGCCGATGACGCACGTGAACGAGCTCGACGGCTCCGGCAGCACCCTCTTCATCATGGGCGCCGACGGCTCGCTCGGCCGGGACGAGTTCCTGCGGCTCCTCTACGGAGCGCGGGTGTCGCTCGAGGTCGCGATCGGCGCAACGATCATCGGGATGGTCATCGGCATCCTGATGGGCGCGATCGCCGGCTACTTCGGCGGCTGGATGGACACGGCCGTCTCGCGCGTCACCGAGATCGTGATGGCCTTCCCCGTCCTGCTCTTCATCATCGCCCTGGCCAGCACGCTCGGCGACCGGCTGAACCACATCACCTTCGGCTTCCTCCAGCCGGGCGTGTTCACGTTAACGATCGTGATCGGGATCTTCGGCTGGTACTACCCGGCCAGGATCATCCGAGCCGTGGTCCTCTCGCTCCGCGAGAAGGAGTTCGTCGAGGCTGCGCGCATGGTCGGGTCCAGCGACGCTCGCATCATCCGCTCGCATCTGCTGCCCCACCTTGCCGCCCCGATCATCGTCTACTCGACCCTGATCGTGGCCCAGAACGTGCTGCTCGAGGCCGGCCTCTCCTTCCTTGGGATCGGAATCCCGCTCGAGGTCCCGAGCTGGGGCAACCTGCTCTCGGACGCCCCGCAGTACTACACGGCGCAGCCGTGGCTGATGCTCTGGCCGGGCCTCGCGGTGCTCATCACGACCCTTGCGTTCAACCTCCTCGGCGACGGGATGCGCGATGCGTTCGACCCACGCGCGGCCCACTGACGGAAACCACCTAACAGCTCTCTAACTATTCGGTTAACGAAGCGTCTCACGGGCTGAGGCGTAAAGCGTCCAGGCCAGCGACTCCGCGCTGGCGAAGGAAAGGAGTCACATTGCAGAAGAAGCTATGGCTTTCGGTCGTGATGTCCATGATCGGGGCCGGGCTTCTTGTTGCTGCGGCGTTTGCCGGTTCGGCAAGCAGCGCACCGCAGAGCAAGAACTCGGGCTCGAAAACGGGCGGCACCCTGAAGGTCAACATCTCGACGACGGACATTCAGTTCAGTGATCCGACGCTCGACTACGAGACTCTCGGTTGGCAGATCGAGTACGCCACCGCCCTCAAGCTCCTGAACTGGAAGGAGACGAAGGCGACCCTGTTCCCGGAGGCCGCTGCCGCGTTCCCGCGCGTGTCGGCTGGGGGCAAGCGCTACACGTTCACCATCCGTCACGGTCTCAAGCTGAGCAACGGCTCGCCCGTCACCGCGGCGAACTTCAAGGTCGCGTTCGCGCGCGCCAACAACCCGAAGATGAACTCGCCCGCGGCTGCGTTCATCCAGGATCTCGGGTCCGTGCAGACGAAGGGCAAGTACACGCTCGTGATCAACCTCAAGAAGTCGCGTCCTGACTTCGCTTCGATCGTGTCGATGCCGTTCTTCCAGGCGCTCCCGACGAACATCAAGAACGACCCGAACGGCGTGAAGCTCGTGCCGAGCGGCGGCCCGTACTACATGGCTGCCCGCGACATCGGTCGCACGGTGCTGCTGAAGCGGAACAAGTACTACAAGGGCAACCGCCCGCACAACCCGAACACGATCAGCATCAACGTCAACACGAACCTCGACACCAGCCTTCTGCAGGTGAAGAACAATTCGCGTGACTACGACGCGTTCGGCGTTCCGCCCACCGCTCACGTCCAGCTGCACAACCAGTTCCCGAAGCAGTACCACGTCAACGCCGGCGTGATCACCGACTACCTCACCATGAACACGACCTACGGGTCGGCCGGTGAGGGCATCGCGGGTCACTCCTGCTTCAACGGCAACGTTGGTCTCGGCGTCAAGACGCGGAAGGCCGTCAACTACGTCGTCAACCGGCCGCTCGCCCTCGCTCAGCGCGGCGCGTTCGCCGGCACCCCGACGGACCAGGTCCTCCCGCCGACGATGCCCGGCTTCCACCAGTGGAAGCTGTACCCGACCGGCAAGCCGGATCTGGCCAAGGCGAAGGCTCTGAAGCCCAAGAAGTGCAACGCGGTCTTCTACATCGCCACCAGCCCGATCGGCGTGGCAATTGCGCAGATCGTTCAGAACAACCTGAACCAGATCGGCATCAAGACGAACATCAAGCAGTTCCCGTTCGCCGTCCGGATCTCGAAGGAAGGCCACCGCGGTGAGCCTTTCGACCTCGACCTCCAGGCGTGGGGCGCTGACTACCCCGATCCGGTCGACTTCATCGACATCCTCCTGGACGGGCGCAACATCCAGGCGGAGAACAACAACAACAACTCGTACTTCAACAGCAAGACGTTCAACAACCGCATGGCTGCCGCCGCGAAGATCTCCGATCTTCCGAAGCGCTACGCCGCTTGGGCAGGCATCGACCGTGACGTGATGCGGGAGCAGGCTCCGATCGCCCCGCTGTTCTTCCGCACGGTCCGCGAGTTCACCTCGAAGCACGTCGGCTGCTACTCGTACCAGCCGATCTACGCCTCGATGAACTACAACGCGGTCTGCATCAAGTAACACCCGTACTGCTCGCGAGGCGCCGGCTCCGGCCGGCGCCTCGTGTGATTCGAAAGTCGGAGACTGCGGTAGAGTTCCGCCGCACGTGACGGCAGAAGGAAGCTGAAGACCAGGTGATTCGCTACATCATTCGCAGGCTTCTTTGGGCGGTGGTGCTCTTCATCGCCGTCACGATCGTCACCTACATCATCTTCTTCATCATCCCGGCCGATCCGGCCCGCGCGGTCGCGGGGCGCAACCCGACGCCGGAGATGATCCAGAACGCCCGGAAGTACCTCGGGATCGACAAGCCGGTCCCCGTGCAGTACTGGCGCTTCCTCAAGCGCCTCGTGTGGCATCAGGATCTGGGCCGCTCCTTCCAGAACCGCGAGTCGGTCAACTCCCAGGTCGGCAAGGCGGCTCCGGTCACGGCGTCGCTCGTCTTCGGCGGCGCCATCATGTGGATGCTCATCGCGCTCCCGATCGGGATCCTGTCGGCTCTGCGGCCGCGATCGCTGTTAGACAGAGCCTCCATGACGTTCGTCCTGATCGGGATCTCAGCCCACCCGGTCTGGATCGGGCTCATCTTCAGCTACTTCTTCGGCTACAAGTGGGGGATCACCCCGATCTCGGGGTACTGCGACTTCTTCAACCCATCGGTCGGCGCGGACTGCGGCGGGCCCGTGCAGTGGGCCTACCACATGATCCTGCCGTGGATGACGTTCGCGATCCTCTTCGCGGCCCTCTACGTGCGGATGATCCGCGCCAACGTGATCGAGGCGATGCACGAGGACTACGTGCGGACCGCGCGCGCGAAGGGCGCGCCCGAGTCCCGCGTCATCCGCACCCACGTGCTGCGCAACGCGCTGCTGCCGGTCGTGACCATGCTGGGCATGGACATCGGCCTGGCGCTGGGCGGCGCGGTCTTCACGGAGTCGGTCTACACGCTTCCGGGTCTGGGCAGAACCGCGGTTCAGTCGCTGAACGCGCTCGACCTTCCGACGGTCGAGGGAATCGTCGTGTTCGCGACGATCGCGATCATCGTCTTCAACCTTGCCGTCGACCTTCTCTACGCCTGGATCGATCCGCGAATCAGGCTAGCCTGAGCCCAAACCCATGCCCCTTCTCGAGGTCCGCGATCTGAAGACCCACTTCCGCACGGACGACGGCATCGTCAAGGCCGTCGACGGCGTGAGCTTCTCGGTGGAGAAGGGCCAGACCCTCGGGATCGTCGGCGAGTCGGGCTGCGGCAAGAGCGTCACCTGCCTGACGATCATGGGCCTCAACCCGAAGCGGAACACGATCTCGAGCGGAGAGGTGCTCTTCGACGGCGAGGAGATCCTCAACGCGTCCTCCCGCAAGCTCCGGGAGATCCGCGGCGACAAGATCGCGATGATCTTCCAGGACCCGATGAC
>Ga0126377_10004521_pt1 | contig 10147 bp, 8 predicted proteins | sample PanSoiMetPlot_22_FD_92647 | JGI IMG/M metagenome (GOLD analysis project Ga0126377, IMG submission 92647) | Tropical forest soil microbial communities from Panama - MetaG Plot_22 | ecosystem: Environmental > Terrestrial > Soil > Tropical forest > Bulk soil | place: Panama | collected 2016-02-17 | reverse complement strand
GTCCGCGGCGGCAGCGGCGACGCCGATCTCTACGTCCGGCGCGGCAGCCAGCCCACCACGTCGCAGTTCGACTGCCGGCCGTTCCTGAACGGCAACGACGAGTTCTGCACCATCGACGCTCCGGCGGCCGGCACCTGGTTCGTGTCGCTGCGCGCGTTCAGGGCCTACTCGGGCGCCTCGCTCACCGCCGCCGTCATCACGCCGTAGCGCGACGGCCGACCTTTCGCCGCGCGGGACCGCATCGGGCGACTCACGATGCGGGCCCGCCGGCGCTACCGCCCGCGCCAGGTCGGCGGCCGCTTGGCGATGAAGGCGTCGATGCCCTCGGCCGCGTCCTCGGCCATCATGTTGTCGGCCATGACCTGGCTGGCCAGCGCGTAGGCGTCGGCGACGCCGAGCTCGACCTGGCGGTAGAAGGCGCGCTTGCCGGCGCGGACCGCCACCGGCGACTTGGCCACGATGGAGGCGGCCAGCCGCGCGACCTCGGCGTCCAGCTCGGCCGCCGGCACGACCCGGTTGACCAGGCCGCGCTCGCGCGCCGCCTGCGCGTCGATGAAGTCGCCGGTCACGAGCATCTCGAACGCCTGCTTGCGGCCGAGGTTTCGCGCCAGCCCGACCGACGGCGTCGAGCAGAACAGCCCGACGTTGATGCCCGACACGGCGAAGCGCGCGCTGTCGGCCGCCACCGCCAGATCGCACATCGCGACCAGCTGGCAGCCGGCCGCGGTCGCGATGCCGTGCACCCGCGCGATGACCGGCTGCGGCAGGCCGATCAGCGCCAGCATCACCTTGCTGCACTGCTCGAACAGCGCCGCCTGATAGGCGCGGTCGGGGTGGGCCCGCATCTCCTTGAGGTCGTGGCCGGCGCAGAAGGCCTTGCCCGCCCCGCCCAGCACCACGACGCGCGCGGCCGGATCGGCGGCGATCGAGTCGAGCGCTTCCTGCAGATCGGCCAGCAGCGCCTCCGACAGCGCGTTGAACTGCGCCGGCCGGTTGAGCGTCAGCGACACCACGCCGCCCGCCTGCGAGCGGAGGAGCCGCGCCTCTCCCTGCGCCGCGGCCGCCGTCATGACTTCTTCCCGTGGATGGCGTCGGTCGACTGCACCTGCCGGCGGAGCACGTACTTCTGGATCTTCCCGGTCGGCGTCTTCGGCACCGATCCGAAGACCACCTTCTTGGGCGCCTTGAAGCGGGCCAGGTGCTCGCGGCAGTGCGCGATGAGCTCCGCCTCGGTCGCCTCGGCCCCCGGCCTGAGCTCCACGAACGCGCACGGCACCTCGCCCCACCTGTCGTCGGGCGCCGCGACCACCGCGACCACCAGCACGGCCGGGTGCCGGTAGAGCGCATCCTCGACCTCGAGCGAGGAGATGTTCTCGCCGCCGGAGATGATGATGTCCTTGGCCCGATCCATGACCTTCGCGTAGCCGTCGGGCTGCATGACCGCGAGGTCGCCGGAGTGGAACCAGCCGCCCGCGAACGCCTCCTCGGTGGCGGCCGGGTTCTTGAGGTAGCCCTTCATCGTGATGTTGCCGCGGAACATGATCTCGCCCATCGTCTCGCCGTCGGCCGGCACCGGCTGCATGGTCGTCGGGTCCATCACCGTCATGCCGGCCTGCAGCACGTAGCGCACGCCCTGGCGCCCGTTGCGCTCGGCGCGGGCGACGGGGTCGAGGTCGCTCCACGCCTCGTGCTTGGCGCACACCGCCGCCGGACCGTAGGTCTCGGTCAAGCCGTAGACGTGGATCAGATCGAAGCCGATGCGCTCCATCCCCTCGATCATGGCGGCCGGCGGCGCCGCGCCCGCGACCATGGCCGAGACCTTGTGGTGGATGCCGGCGCGCAGCTCGGCCGGCGCCTGGATGATCGTGTTGTGAACGATCGGCGCGCCGCAGTAGTGAGTGACCCGGTGCTCGGCGATGAGCGCGAAGATGGCCGCGGGGTCGACCTTGCGCAGACAGACGCTGGTCCCCGCGACCGCCGCCATGGTCCACGGGAAGCACCAGCCGTTGCAGTGGAACATCGGCAGCGTCCACAGATAGACCGCGTGGCGCGGCATGCCCCAGGTGAGGGCGTTGCCGATCGCGTTGAGGTAGGCGCCGCGGTGGTGATAGACGACGCCCTTCGGGTTGCCTGTCGTGCCCGAGGTGTAGTTGAGCGAGATGGCCGTCCACTCGTCCGCCGGCGGCTGCCAGGCGAAGTCGGGGTCGCCCTCCGCGAGCAGGGCCTCGTAGTCGAGCTCGCCCAGGCGGCGGCCCGGCCCGTCGAATGCCGGGTCGTCGATGTCCACCACCGGCGGCGGCCGCTTCATCTTGCCCAGCGCCTCGGCCACGGCCGGCGAGAACTCGCGGTCGACCAGGACGATCCTGGCCTCGGCGTGCTCGAGCGTGAAGGCGATGGTGGCCGGGTCGAGGCGGGTGTTGATGGTGTTGAGGACCGCACCGGACATGGGCACGCCGAAGTGGACCTCGACCATCTCGGGGGTGTTGGCGCCGACCACCGCGACCGTGTCGCCGAGGCCGATGCCGCGCCGGGTCAGGGCCGAGGCAAGGCGACGGCAGCGCGCGTAGGTCTCGCTCCATGTCTGCCGGCGAGCGCCGTGCACCACCGCGACCTGCTGCGGATAGACGCTGGCCGACCACTCCAGCAGCGACAGCGGGGTGAGCGACTCGTGGTTGGCCGCGTTGCGATCGAGGCCCACATCATAGGGGCTGGGCATGCGGATAGTATGGACCAGGCGCGCCCGCCGTGGATGTGGCGTGCCCCCGAACCCGCGCACGCGCGCCGGTGATCGCCGCTGGAGCTGGCCTACTTTTCGGGCGGACGGGTCGCCGGATCGCCCGACGGCAGGACGTCGCGCGCCCACTCCTTCTGCTTCCAGCCAGGCACGGGCGTCGCGACGCCGGCGCGCGGGACGAAGGTGGAGCGCTCGACCAGCTCCATGCGGTGGATGTAGCGCGGGCAGTTGGGGAACACCTCGCGCACGGTCACCACGATGACCAGCTGGGCGCCGACAAGAGGCGGGTCCACGTAGGCGGCCGGCTCGACCCGGGCGACGCCGTTCAGGCGCACGCGCCTCGGGGCCGTGAAGTCGATGAACAGGAGGCCGACGTGCGGGTTGGCGTCGAGGTTCCCCACCGACAGGAACATGCCGTTGCCGTCGTAGCAGGGGAACGCGATGGTGCGCTCGTCGAGCACTCGCACGAAGCCCGGGTCACCCCCCTTGTACGAGCAGTTCGGGCGCCCGTCCGCGTCAGCGGTCGCGAGAAAGAACATGTCCAGCTTCTCGATGAACGCTCGGTCCTCCGCGCTGATGCGGTCATGCACCAGGCGCTCCTCGATGCGGTCCGCGAGGCGCTCGGTGTCGAAGCGCCGCTGAAAGGCACGATGATTCTCGCCGTAGAACGCCGCCATGCGCCTTCCTCCGCCTCGCTGTGAGAGGCGATCGTACCTCATCGAACCGCCGTCTCCGTCGCTCACGAGGTAACGGGAATTCAAGGCCCTGCGCGGCCACGAAGCGCGTAACGCGGGGCGGCGCTCGCGACTCCAATGCCTCGAAAGGAGTTGTCCCATGAGAGCTTGCTTCTTCGTCTTGTTTTCGTCCCTGGTCGCTTGCGGCGGTTCCTCGGCCCCCGAGCCTGTCGAGCCCGCCGCTCCGGCCCAGCCCGAGGCCGCCGCCACGCCGCCGGCCGGCGATCAAGCGGCCGCGCCGCAGACCGTCGAGGAGCAAGCAGCGCGCGGGGCGCAGCTCTACGGCCAGCACTGCGCCAAGTGCCACGGCGACGCCGGCCAGGGCGCCAAGGCCCCGGCTCTCGTCGGAAAGGAGGCGCTGCCTCTCGATCCGCGCAAGGGGCAGAAGCGCGACGTCCAGTTCAAGACGGCGATGGACGTCTTCACCTGGGTCAAGGGCCACATGCCGCCCGACGCGCCCGGAAGCCTTGCCGATGACGAGTACGTCGCCATCCTCTCGTTCGACCTCAAGGCCAACGGCGTGAAGCTCGAGCGTCCGCTCGACGGCGAGCAGGCGGCTCAGCTCAACCTGCACTGAGCCGCGGGCAACTCGAGCGCGCAAGGCGCGCGCGCAGTCGCGCCGCACACGGACAACCGCGCGACACGTCACGGCGGCGCCTGGGGCACATCGGTTGCACCGGGCGCGCGCCATGACAGCACTCATCAAGCGCACCGCATTTCTGCTGTACGGCGTCGTCTGCTACACACTCTTCGTCGCGACCTTCGTCTACGCGGCGGGGTTCGTGGGAAACGCGTGGCAGTCCCTCGGGTGGACCGGCGGACTGTTTCGCAGCATGGATTTCGGCGGGCCGCAGGCGCCACTCGCGAAGGCCATCCTCATCGACGCGCTCCTGCTCGGGCTGTTCGCCGTGCAGCACAGCGTCATGGCGCGGGCCGGGTTCAAGCGACTCTGGACCCGCATCGTCGCCAGGCCGATCGAGCGCAGCACGTACGTCCTCGCCGCCAGCCTCTGCCTCGATCTCCTGTTCTGGCAGTGGCGTCCGATCGGCACGACGGTCCTCTGGCACGTCTCGGCCGGCCCGCTGCCCGCCGTCCTGGTCGGGCTCTCGGTCTTCGGGTTCCTGATCGTGCTCCTGTCCACCTTCATGATCGATCACTTCGAGCTGTTCGGGCTGAGCCAGGTGTGGACCGCGTTCCGGGGCCGGACGGCGCGGCCGCAGGAATTTCGCACTCCGCTCTTCTACCGTGCGGTCCGCCACCCCCTCTACCTCGGCTTCATCATCGCGTTCTGGGCCACGCCGATCATGACGCTCGGCCACCTGGTCTTCGCCGCTGCGACAACCGGCTACATGCTGGTCGCGATCCAGCTCGAGGAACGCGACCTGATCCGGAGCTATGGCGACGTGTACCGCGCCTATCGCCGTCGCGTGTGGATGCTCCTGCCTCTGCCCAGGTCGAACCGGACCGAACTCGGCCGGCCGACGCTGCCGAGGACGGCCCGCGCCGCCGGCGGCAAGGACGTCGCCAGCTCCACCCACTGACGCTTCGCCGACGGTCCGCAGAAGCTGCGCCCCCCTCCCGGGTGATCCGCGATTGCGAGATTGGCAGTCTGGAACCTGGACCCGATTCCGTAGAATGGAGGCCGAGGCGGGTTATCCACGGGAGGCGAGCATGGAGCGTCGAGCGGAGGGGATGGCGGAGGAGCGCACGGGCCTCGTATCGCTCGGGCTCATCATGCAGCTGGCCGGGTCGATGGTGGCCGCCTACCTGGTCACCCGCTCCCTCGAGGCGCTCGTGGCAGGATGGCTGCACCTGGAGGGGACGCCTCTCGGCGACTTCAGCCGGGGCTCCGAGTGGCTCTACGGGACGTCATTCCGCACGCCGCCGTCGCATCTCGCGATCCTGCTGACCGGGGGCATCGTCCGCGCGCTGCTCCATCGCCGCGCCGGCGGCGCCATGCTCTACCGCCATCGCGGGGCGTTCCCCGCGCTTTCGGCTTATCTCGCGGCGGCCTTCGCTCACACGGGCCTGTGTCTTGCGCTCCTGTACGAGGACTTCTCCGGTGCGACGCTACAGTGGAGCATCGCCGCGCTCGTCGGCACCGCGTGGCCCATCTGTCTCATCGCCGCGGCCGCGAGGCCCGGCTTTCGTCATGCCCTTCGCCGTGGGCCTGCCGCCACCGACGACACCGCGCCCGACGAGGTCGCGACCCTCGCGGTCTTTCTCGGCCTGGTCGGCTCGATGGTCGCGCTCTTCGCCGTCTATTCGTCCATCGAGAGGTTCGGCGGACCGGAACATGCCGCGATGGGCTCCACCGCGGTGGCGGTCATCTGCGGCCTTTTCCTGGTCCGCGCCGTCGTGCAGCTCGTCGCCGGCTTCCGCGGCGCCGGACGCGGGGATGACGAGCGCCGGACTCGAGCCGTTGCCGTCTACGTCGTGGTCGGCCTGGTGGCATCGGCCCTGGCCGGTGCGGCGATCGCGATGCACCTGAGCGGTGACGTGGTATCGACCAGGGAGTGGTACGAGCGCTACGGCACCTATCGGGACTGGCGCTTCGGCTACCGCGTCTTCAACTACTACTTCTCGTCGACCGCGGTCGCCGAACACCTCCTGCTGGCCTACGTGATCGCCGTCTGGCCGGTCCTGCTTCACGAGTTTGTCCGGACGCGCAAGACATCGACGACCGCGCCGCCGGTCGAGGCGCGCCGGGTGGGCGCAGCTCTCGGCGCTCTCGGTTGGTTCCTCCTCGCAACCGCGGCGCTCCAGATCGCCCTCGCCCTCCTGTCCGTGATCGGTGGATCGAACGGGATGTGGATGGTGAAGAGCTGGGCCTCTCAGAGCAGCGACGTCGTGGATCAATTGACCGGCGCACGGTCGGCGTGGCTCCAGCTCCTGGTGTCGGTGCCCCAGCTCTGGGTGGCCCTGGAGCTGCTCGGCGCCACCCCCCGCCGCCGAGCCGCCGCCACCGCCTACGCCGCCTGTGCGACGATCGGGATCGTCGCCTCGATCTGGGCTGACCTCGAGTGCCTCATGCGCGTGATCAGCGCCGGCCTCGGCTCCACGAGCATGGTGATCTTCTTCCAGGTCGCCTTCCCGCTCATCGTCCCGATCGCCACCCTGGTGTTCGTGCAGCACAACCTCCGCCGCGGAGGCTGACCGGGTTCACGGCGCGAGGTGCGGCCGCGTTGACTGACCGCCGCGATCAGCGCGGCTGGGCCTCGGCCGCGACATCGGCCTCGACGGCGCCGCTGGTGCAGGGTTCGCCGCGAGGGTTGCCGCGCTGGTCGGTCTCGGGGCAGTCGGTGCCCAGCCCGACGGCGGGGCTGCCGGCCGCCGGCGCCGCCGTGAGGGTCGGCCCGCCGTTGTCGGACAGCTCGCCCACCAGCGGATCGGCGACCAGGGCGCCGGCCGCGCACAGCTGGTCCGGATCGTCCGAGCCGCCCGCCTCGCGCTGGACGGGCCACTGCACGTTGCCGCCGCCGTCGGCGTGGACCTGATCGCAGCTGATCACACTGTACGGGTTGCCGACGGCCTGTCCGTCGATGATCGTGTTCTTGATCGTGAGCCCCTCGGCCGGACCGAAGATCGCGCCGGCCTGGCCGTCTTCTCCGCTCGAGCGGTTGCCGGCGATGGTCACGTTGAGGAGCGTGCCGGTCGGCTCGCCGGCGAGCCACAGGCCGCCGCCGTGGAAGAGGAGCGCCCGGTTGTCGGCGATCGTCACGTTGGTCATCTCGACGGTGGTGGCTTGCCCCAGCCACACGCCCCCGTTGTAGTCGGCCTCGTTGTCGAACACCGTGCTGGCGGTGATGGTGACGGCCAGGCCCTCGAGGTACATGCCGCCGGCCAGGCTGCTCTCGGCGCCGGCCGGCACCCGGTTGCCGCTGACCGTGCTCGAATCCATGACCAAGGTGCCGTCGTGGGTGTTGGAGACGCGGAACAGGCCGCCGCCGATCGCGCCCGCGGTGTTGTCGCGCAGCACCGCGCCGCACAGGACCGCGGCCTGGTCGGTGCCGTCGAGGTAGACGGCGCCGCCCGCCCCGCCGTCGCCCGGGTTGCCGCCGGTGCCGGTCGCGGCGTTGTCGGCCAGCGTGCTGTTCACGATCATCATGTCGGTCTGCAGGCTGCCGACCGCCCCACCGTCGGAGGCCGAGTTGCCCGAGAACGCGCTGCCGACGATGACGATGGGCCCGCCGCCGAAGCCGTAGATGGCACCCCCGGCCACGTCCTGGCCGGTCGCGGGCGCGTGATTGTCGGTGAAGACCGAGTCGATGACGGTGAGCGTCCCACCGCTCTTGTAGATGGCGCCGCCGCCGACCTCGGTGTCGTCGCCGCCCCCCGTGCTGTTGCCGCGGACGAAGCGCATGCGCTGGACCGTGAGCGACGGGCTATCGACATCGAAGGTGGACGGAACCTGGAGGATGCGGCTCGTGCCCCCGCCGTCGAGCGTGACCAGATCGGCGCCGTCGATCACCGCGTCGACTGCCGCCATGAGCGGCGCGGTGACGACGATGGTGACCGGCTGATCACCGCACGCGAAGGTGACCGTTCCGCCGGCGCCCAGCGCGTCGGCCAGGCTGGCCTCGGTGCAGCTCGCCGCGCTGCCGTCGCCGACCACGTGGTCGGGACGCGACGTGTCGACCAGGTCGATCGGATCGGCGCACACCGCGACGGGCGGCGACACGCCGTCGTCGTCGCCGTCGTCGCCGCCGCCGCCGTCGTCACTGCCTCCATCGCCGTCGCCGCCGCCGTCTCCGGAACCGCCACAGCCCGGGGCGAGGAGGAGCGACGCGATCGCCGCGATCAGGACGACCAACCGGTGACCAGCCCGCACGCCACCATTGTCGCCTCGCCCGCTGCGCGCGCGCCAGCCCGTGCTCTCCGCGCGCGCGACGCGCGGCAGAAGTCGTGCGCGCCCGCGTGACCCCGGCGGGGCGGCGTGCCGATCAGCAGGAGTCGCAGGAGCCAGGATCGCTGCGGCACCCGGCGCCGTCGTCGCAGGCCGGCGTCCCGGGACAGTCCGCCTCCGCGGCGCACGAGCCGGGCCCCGAGCAGGTGACGTCGCACGCGCACGACCCGTCGCACGACGTGCCGCCCTCGCACGACCCGCCGCCCGTGCACTCGACCGCGCAGCGACCGTCGCCGCACAGGATCGGGTCGCCGCACGAGTCGGTCCCGCCGCAGGTCACGCTGCACTGGGTCGCCGCGCTGCAGTCGACGCCGCCGGCGCACGACGAGGTCTCGGCGCACTGCACGTCGCACGCAAATCCCGGCGGGCAGATGACCTGGCCGGAGCAGCTGGCGGCCGTGCACATGATGATGCACGTGCCGCCGGTGCAGGAGCCGCCTGCCGCCGCGCAGGCCTGCTCGCATGCGTCGCCGGCGTCGGGCGGCCCAGCGTCGGGCGGCCCGGCGTCGCCGGCCCCGGCGTCGCCGGCCCCGGCATCGGCGGTCCCCGCGTCGGCGGGCAGCGCGGCGTCCACGAGCGCGCCGGCCCCGTCGAGACCCGGACCGCCATCGCGGCCGCCCGGATCCTGGCCGTCGGCCCCGCCGGGCGCCGACGGGTTGAAGCTGCACGCCGACAGCAGCGCAAGGACGCAGCCGATACGGCGCGTGCGGCCCATTCCGCCCCTTGTAGCACGAAAGCAAGCGCGGCTGCGGTCCGCGGACCGGCCGCCGGGCGGGGGGAGATGTCGGAACGGACGTCGCGGGAGACCGGAAGGGCGCGCGATGGCGACGCAGAGGGCGAGTGGCGTCGAGGATTGCACGGTGGTGAACACGGGACCGGATCAGGATTGCCCGTCGCTGCCGGTGAGTCGCGGGCGGTGCTGCGATCTGCCGCGACGCCGCCCCGGAACGACGGTTGCAACCGAGGCCGGCACATGAACGTGAAGGCCTACAGCCTGCCGCTCGCGGTGCTGCTGCTTCCCTCCTGTGCTCTCCTGGACTCCGGCGATGAGGACGTCGGGCCCCCCGGGCAGGGCGATCCCGATCAACCCGCCGGTGACGGTGTCGAGGAGAGTTTCATGTTCGACACGTCCGTCGCGCGCCTCGCCGCCGACACCGAGCTCGCGATCGTCTACGCGACCGGCGCGGAGTTTCGCCTGGTGTCGACCGATCCGTCGGTTCTCGAGGCCGAGCGCGACGGCGACCAGATCCGGCTCCTGGCCCGCAGCCCCGGGCGAGCGTCGCTGATGGCCCGGTCGGCGGACGACGAGCGCGAGCTGGCCGTCCTGCCGCTGGAGGTGGTCGCCGCCGACGCGATCGAGTTTCGCTTTCGCACCCGCCCGGTCGTCGACGGATCCGTCGAGCGACTGGCCGCGCTGCGGGATACGACCGACTCCATCAAGATCGTCTACCTCGACGCCGACGGCGAGGTCCTCGCCGGCGTCGGCCCGTTCTCGGCGACCGGAGACAGCGTCGAGGTCGGCGACGCCACCACCGTCGAGAGCCGCATCTCCGAGGCGTTCGAGCCGGGATTCAGCGCACCGCTGCGCTTCGGCGCGCCCGGCCAGGGAGCCGTCTCGGCCGAGCTGCCCGGAGGCCTCGCGGCCTCGATCCCGATCGACGTGGTGGCCGCGCCCGCACAGGTCGACCTCGTGACCATGGTCCTGCGCGACGGCGCGCTGGTGTCCGCGGACCAGGTCGACGTCGACGAGCCGGTCGGCGTCGACGTCGTGGG
>Ga0126377_10004520_pt1 | contig 10149 bp, 7 predicted proteins | sample PanSoiMetPlot_22_FD_92647 | JGI IMG/M metagenome (GOLD analysis project Ga0126377, IMG submission 92647) | Tropical forest soil microbial communities from Panama - MetaG Plot_22 | ecosystem: Environmental > Terrestrial > Soil > Tropical forest > Bulk soil | place: Panama | collected 2016-02-17 | reverse complement strand
CCGTGGCGGCGAAGTACGGCAAGGACCTGACGCCCAAGGACGCGGCGACGGCGCGCGCGATGAACACCTACTGGGTGAACTTCGCCAGGACCGGCGATCCGAACTACAAAGGCGCCCTCACGTGGCCGGCGATCGACGCCCGCACCGACGCCATCATGGACTTCACCAATGATGGCCCGAAGGCGGGCGCCGATCCCTGGAAGGCGCGGCTCGACCTCACCGAAGCAGCGGCGAGCCGCGCCGGTTCGTAGCGCGGACGACTACGGGTTCCTCAGCCGGCTCGCTGCCGGGACCGGGAATGTGAAGCCGAGGACGGTGGACTGTCCCCGCACGCGATCCTGCGCCTGGCACTTGTGCGTGCAGTTCGACGAGGGGGGCGCGACCTCCGTGGCGTCTTCGCCGAAGACGCCGCCCATCCGTCCGCCGCTCGCAACGCTCCAGATCGAGACGCTTCCGCAGTGCTGCACGATGGCGGTCGTGCCATCCCTCTTCTGGATCGGCGTCGCGCACTCCGGCTGGTTGACACGCGTGGCCACCTGCGGGCTGTCACGCCCGACGAACTTCGGGGAGAAGTCGTTCCCGAAATTGATGCGTGACGGAACGACGACCGTCGTGTCCTTGAAGGGCACCGTGTCGCCTTCGCGAGCGCGGAAGTTCGGGTTGTCGAAGTAGAACGCCGTCAGGTTCGCCCCTTCCGGCGCCACGGCCGTCGCGAGGACGTGCGTGATCATCGTCGGTCCGCCGTCGCCGCGCGAAGGCTCCATCTGGAAGATCCCGCCCTGCGCGCAGTCGTTCGCCTGGATCTTCATGCCGACGCCCGGCCCGGTCCGCTGCAGCTCGAGCCCCTCGCCGCTGATCTGGACGGCGACGTTGCTCGTGAGGACCGCGCCCTGCAGATCGGGCGTCTTGCGCGCGAAGACGGGCGTCCGTACGCCGCCGGTCATGTCGCGCGGATTGGGCGCGCCGGTGAACGCATAGTCGCGCACCTCGAACGACGCCGCCGTCACCTGGAACTCGACGTACTTGCCCTTGACGGCGAAGCTGGTGCCGAGGCTGGCCGCGGGGATCGTCGTGATCCTGTCGCCGCTGATCACCTGCCCGCTGCCGAGGACGATGGAGAAGGCGCCGCCGTCGCAGGCGGCCGAGGCCGCGGCCTGAACAGGGATCTCCAGCCGCAGCGGAGACGCGGCGAGCCCGATGAGCGTGAGCACGACGGCAAGAGGGCACGCGGCGCACACGAAGGCCCGGATGGTTGAACGACCAAGTATTGAGCGCATTACGACTCCAGCGATTGGGACGCGCGCTGCCGGTCAGACGCGTCCCCGTGTAAATATGCGTGCCCGTGCGGTAAAAGTTTCACGGCCTGCAATCGGTTTCAGGAGATCGACCGATTCGGGCAGGCGGTAATATCACCGCGTAAGTCACGCATCCGTCTCGCGTTGTGGCGCCTGAGCGGCGCGGCGGGTTCGTTCCCTGTCGACGCGAGCGTCGTGAGACCGAGCAAGGGCTGTTCCAAAGCCGCTATAGTCACGCATGGCCGTTCGTGTCGAGCAGGAGATCCTCACGGTCGACGGGCGTGAGGTCGCGATCTCCAATCCCCGCAAGGTGCTCTTCCCTCAGCGCGGCTTCACGAAGCTGGATCTCGCGCGCTACTACGTCGCCGTCTCACCCGGCGCGCTGCAGGGCGCGGGCGGGCGACCGAACGTACTCGTGCGCTATCCCAACGGCGTGGGCGGCGAGTTTTTCTTTCAGAAGCGCGCGCCGCAGTCGCGGCCCGGATGGATCGAAGGCGTGACCCTGCAGTTTCCGTCTGGGCGAACGGCCGAAGAGATCGTGCCGCGCGACGCGGCCGCGCTCGTCTGGATGGCGAACCTCGCCTGCCTCGAACTGCATCCGCATCCCGTGCGCGCCGACGATCTCGATCATCCCGACGAACTCCGCGTCGATCTCGATCCGGTCCCCGGCGTCGAGTGGCCGCAGATCCGCGAAGTCGCGTCGGTGGTGCGCGCCACGCTCGACGACGTCGGACTCGTCGGATGGCCGAAGACGTCCGGATCGCGCGGCATCCACGTCTACGTGCGCATCGAGCGGCGCTGGGTGTTCGACGAAGTCCGCCGCGCGGCGCTCGCGTTCGCCCGCGAAGTGGAACGGCGCGCGCCGCAGATCGCGACGAGCAAGTGGTGGAAGGAGGAGCGCCACGGCGTGTTCCTCGACTACAACCAGAACGCCAAGGACCGCACGATCGCGAGCGCGTACTCGGTCAGGCCGACGCCCGATGCGCGCGTCTCCGCGCCGCTGACGTGGGACGAGATCCAGGCGTGCGCGCCGTCGGACTTCACGATGGACACGATGCCCGCGCGCTTCGCGCAGATCGGCGATCGCCACGCCGGCATGGACGCGAGCCCGGGATCGCTGGAGCGGCTGCTCGAGTTGTCGGCGCGCCAGCAGGCGGAAGGTCTCGGTGACGCGCCGTGGCCGCCGCACTATCGCAAGCAGGCGGGCGAGGCCCCGCGCGTCGCGCCGTCGCGCCGGCGCGCGTCGACGAAGCCGCTGGTCGAGATCGGGCGCGCGCGGGAGAAGGCCGTTGCGCTCGCCGGCCTCGAGCGCTGGAAGGCGCGCCATCCCGACGCCAGCGCGCACCTGCACGACGCCGACGTCCTCGTGGACGCGATGCGCGGCCGCTTCCGCACGTGGACGCGGATCCGCGTGAACCTCGAGCACGTGCCGGAGGCGCTGCGTCCGCCGCAGGAGCCGCTCGATCCCGACGAGAACATGGCGGACGACTGGGCCTCGGTCCGGGACGCCGGGTGGTCCGGACGGCGACCGCCGCATCCGCGCAAGCGATCGTGATTCCTTGCTTGTCTTGTGGCGACCGGGGTGAAAGGGGCTGCGGCAAGCATCCTCCGCCTCTCCTTCAGGCATGACGCGCGGTCCCCTTGATTACCGAGTGGAGCGGCGGTATGCTGCACTCGGTAACCGAGGAGAGCGCCCCATGAACGTCGAACGCTGGCTGCGCAGCCTGCCCCTGCGCTGGCGATCTCTCGCGCGCCGCTCGCAGGTCGAGCAGGATCTCGACGACGAGATCGCGTACCACCTCGAGCGCCAGGTCGAGGAGCTCGTCGCGCAGGGCGTCGCCCGCGACGAGGCGTGGCGCAGCGTGCGCCGGGACTTCCGCGTGGAACGGATCAAGGAGGAGTGCCGCGACGTCCGCGCGGGCCAGGTCCTCGAGCGCGTCTGGCAGGACGCGCGGTACGCCGCGCGCACGCTGCGGCGCGCCCCAGGGTTCACGCTCGTCGCCACCCTCACGCTCGCGCTCGGCATCGGCGCCACCACCGCCGTCTACAGCCTGATCGACGTCGTCCTCTTCTCACGCCTGCCGTACCCCGGACCCGATCGCCTGGTCAGCGTCACCGGAACCTATCCGAACGGCGCCTTCGCCGCGATGCGGCGCGAGATCCGGACGCTTGACGTCGGCGCGTACGCCGACGGCTATGCGTTCACGCTGACGGGGTACGGGACGCCGGTCCGGCTGTCGGGCGCGCGCGTATCGGCGGAGCTCTTCTCCATACTGGGCGTCGCGCCGCAACATGGCCGGTGGCTGCGCGCCGGAGAGGACGAGGCGCCGAACGATCGCTTCGTGATCCTCAGCCACGCGGCGTGGCTGACGCGCTTCGGCGGCGACCCGCGGATCGTCGGACGATCCGTCGCGCTCGACGGACAACCGCGCGAAGTCGTCGCCGTCATGCCGGCGTCGTTCGTGTTTCCGTCGCGGAGGACGGAAGTCTGGGTGCCGCTCGGACTGGATCCGCGTAACACCCCGCGCTACTGGGCGGGGGACTTCATGCCGATCGTGGGCCGTCTTCGTCCCGGAGCGGGCATGGCGGACGCCCGCGCCGACGTCAGGTTCTTCCAGGCGCACATCGGCGAACGGTTCCCGTGGCGCATGCCGCCGGAATGGAACCGGGACATCTCAGCGATCCCGCTGCAGGACGCGCTCGTCGGCGGGGTCAGGACGCGCTTCCTGATCATGCTCGCCGCGGTCGCCGTCGTCCTCGTCATCGCCTGCGCGAACGTCGCGAACCTCACGCTGGCGCGCGCGGCGTCGCGCCGGCGCGAGATCACCGTCCGCACGGCGCTGGGCGCCGCGCCACGGCGCATCGCGCAGCAGCTCGTGACCGAAGGCGTGGTCCTCGCGTCGCTCGGCGCGATCGCGGGCGTGCTCGTCGCTGCCAACGGGCTCGCGCTCCTCGAGGTGATCCTGCCGCCCGATACCCCACGGTTGATGGAAGCGCACGTGAGCTGGCGCGCCCTCCTCTTCGCCGGAACCCTCGCCGTCGTGACCGGGTGCAGCTTCGGTCTCGCTCCGCTCGCGCAGGTGGCGCGGATCCGGCTGCGTCCCGGCCTCGAATCCGAGCAGCGCCAGATCGGCTCCATTTCGGCACCGCTGCGCGCCGCGCTCACGATCGCGCAGGTCGCGGGCGCCGTCCTCCTGCTGATCAGCGCCGCGCTGCTCGTGCGCAGCCTGTGGACGCTCTCGCGCGAGGATCCGGGGTTCCGTGCGGATCAGATCGTGACCGCCCGCATCGCCCCGTCCGAATCCGTCTGCAGCACGCCCGACAAGTGCCTCGCGTTCTATGACGAGCTCGAGGCCGGCGTGCGGAGTGCACCCGACGTGCGCGGCGCCGCGCTCGTGAACACGCTGCCGCTGACCGGCGCGGTCGCAAAGCGGTCGATGGTCCTCGAGGGCTACACCCCGCCCTCGTCGAAGTCCGCGCCGCTCTTCTGGCTGCACGCCGTCACGCCGGACTACTTCGCGGTGATGGACATCCGCGTCGAGCTGGGCCGGACCTTCACGCGCGCCGATCTGTCAGGACGCCCGCCCGTGGCGATCGTCACCGCCGCCACGGCGCAGCGTTTCTGGCCCGGCGAGAATCCCATCGGCAGGCACGTGCGGTTCGTCGGCGAGCAGAGGTGGCACACCGTCGTCGGCATGGTCGCCGACGTGCGCGCATTCACACTCGCGCAGAACGTCCCGGGCTGGATCGACGGCGCGGCGTACGTGCCCTACAGTCCGGCGGCAACGATGGAGGACGGCCGCATCCCGACCGACATGTCGATCGTCCTCCAGACGTCGATGGACCGCGGGCGTGTGATCGCGCTGCTCGAGCGCATCGCCGCGCGCGGACCCGGCACCGTGGTCGTCACCGACGTGCGCGCGATGAACGCGATTACCGCCGATGCCGTCGCGGCGCCGGCTGCCACGACCTCCGTGCTCGTCGCGGTGGCTGCCCTCGCGCTGACCCTGGGGTGCATCGGCGTCTATGGCGTGCTGTCGTTCCTCGTGTCACGCCGGACGCGGGAAATTGGCATCCGCCTCGCGCTCGGCGCGCGTCCCATGGACGTCTTCTGGCTCGTCATCCGCGAGGGGGCGGCCCTGTGCGTGACCGGGATCGTCATCGGGATCGCGGGTGCGCTCGCGGCCACACGATGGCTGTCGAGCGAACTGCATGGCGTGAACCCGGCCGATCCGGTGACATATGCGGCTGTCGCGGCGGCCGTCGCGCTGGTATCGCTCGCCGCGTGCTCGGTGCCGACGCGTCGCGCGATGCGCGTGGATCCGCTCATCGTGCTGCGCGAACCCTGATCACGCCGAGCGCTTCTCAACAGGAGATCAGGAGACCAGGAGGAAATTTTGTACGAGATCAAGAGAAAGAGATTTCTCCTGATCTCTTGATCTCCTGTAGAGAGACAAGCGCACACACCCCTTTTCACTCGCCGGGCAGCCGTTCGGCCGGGATCCCTAGCGCGAGGGCGATTCGGCGCAGCGAGGACTGGATCGCGCGGACGTTGTTCGGTCCCGTTCTCAGCAGCTGTTTCTGCGCTGCGGTGAGGCCTTCGAGCGCGGGATCCGAGTACGCGTAGCCGAGCCCCACCGCGCGCGGCTCCACGCGCGACGCCGCGTCGGTCGCGGGCGTCTGCAGCAGCGACACGATCGCCCGCTCGAGCGCGCGATCGAACGACGCCTCCTGGTAGCCGAGATCCCGATACGCCTCCTCGATGCGCGGCTTCAGCGTTGCGTAGAGGCGCGCGGCGCCGGCTGCGTCGATCGAGGCGGCCGCGGCCGCCAGGTCGTCGTAGCGCTCGTAGCTGCGTGGCGCGACGCGCAGATTGCCGGCGGCACCGGTCGTCTCGAAATTCGATCGAGGACGCAGCACGCCGAGCCTGCCCGCGGGCGTCGTCCCTTCCGCGACGTTTGCGACTCCGACGGTGAAGCTCCGGATCAAGCCGTCGGTCGCGAGCCACGCGGCGATGCGCGGATTCGACGTGAGCTGCCTGACCAGTTCCCGCACGACCGGGTCGGTCTGATCGAGGGGAGGCAGATCGATCGGCGCCGCCTGACCGCCGAGCGGCTGCGCGGGCGGCCGGGCCCGCGCCTCGGTTCGCCGCACTTCGGTTGTCGGGGTGGGTTTCAGGGCGCGACCGTACTTCACGTACACCGCGACGGCCGCACCCGCAAGGATCGCCGCCAGCACGAGCCAGAGCCCTGCCCGCCAGCGGGCGTGATGCGGGCCGACTGGCTCATCCGTTGTCTTGACGAGGTCCAAATCGAGAAAGTCCACGGCTCGAGTCCTATCTCGCAGTACCACCGATCATCGCCGATTCCCGGTGCGCGCGGCGCCGAACACGTGGTCGAGCTCGTACGGCGTCGTGACCTCGAGCTGGTCGTACCCGCAGTCGGCCGGCTGCTTGTCGGGACGCCAGCGCTGAAAGACCGCGGCGTGACGGAAGCGCGATCCCTGCATGTGGTCGTACTTCACCTCGCAGACGCGCTCGATGCGAAGCGGCTCCCACGACAGATCCTTGCCGGCGCTCCAGCGGCTCTGGCCGCCGGGCATCCGCGTGACCTCTCCGTCGATCTCGCCGGCCCACTCCCGCCAGGGATGATGGTCGAGGGCGTGCTCGCGCAGCGGCGCGAGCTCTACGGCGAGATCCCTGCGCATGGCCATCGTGAACGACGAGGTGACGCCGACGTGCTGCAGATGCCGCCGCTCGTCATAGAGTCCCAGCAGCAGCGAGCCGACCGCTTCACCCTTTCCGTTCTTGTGCCACCGGAAACCGGCGACGACGCAGTCGGCGGTCCGCGCGTGCTTCACCTTGATCATGGCGCGCTTGCCCGGCTGGTACGTCCCGGCGGCGGGCTTGGCGATCACGCCGTCGAGTCCCGCACCTTCGAATCGCGAGAGCCACTGCGCCGCCTCGTCGCGGTCCCGCGTCATCGGCGTGAGATGCACCGGCGGCTTCACGCCGGCGAGCAGCCGTTCGAGATGCGCGCGCCTCTCCGTCTGCTCTGCGTCCCGCAGATCGACGCCGTCCACGGCGAGCGCGTCGAAGGCGACGAACGACGATGGCGTCTCCTTCGCGAGCCGGGCCGCGCGGGACGCCGCCGGATGCAGCCGCATCTGGAGCGCGTCGAAGTCGAGGCCGCGCGGCGTCGCGATGACGATCTCGCCGTCGAGCACCGAGCCCGCCGGAATCGCCGCGATCAGCGCGTCGTGCAACTCGGGAAAGTAGCGATCGAGCGGCTTCAGATCGCGGCTCTGGATGAAGACCTGGTCCTGTCCGCGAAAGACGATCGCGCGGAACCCGTCCCATTTCGGTTCGAAGAGCCACCCGTCCCCGTCGGGCAGCCCGGTCGAGAGCTTTGCGAGCATCGGCTCGACGGGGGGCTCAATCGGAAACTGACCCGACGGCATGTTACAGCGTAACGCGTCTTCGGCCGCAGCGGCGGTCCGCTCTCTCCGAGACGGGGGGCCAGGTCTGCGTTTGGCACTTCGACGGTGTCAGATTGACCGTCGAGTCGCAGGAAAGCGGCTCTGGCACCACCCTGACTGCCAAACGCAGACCTGGCACCGAGACGGCGACGGCCCGGACGGTCCACGAAGTACGCGGATCCGACGATCTCCCCGCGATCGTTGATGCCGGTCGCGTGACGCACGCGCGGCTCCCGGCGTGTGATGTCGCGGTTCGCGGCGAACCGCGCGGCCACGAGAATCGCCGCGGTATGACGAATCCGCGAGCCTGCCGCGTCATAATGGACGCTGTTTCTATGGCGGCGCTCCCCAGGATCATCCGCAGGCGTTCGGACCTTCACGGATACGGCGTGTTCGCGACCGAACCCATCAACAAGAACCGGCGCATCATCGACTATGCCGGCGAACTGATCCGGAACACGCGGAGCGGCGCGCGCGAAGCGCGCTACCTGAAGCAGGGCTGCATCTGGGTCTTCCGCGTCAACCGCGCGTGGAGCCGCGACGCGGCCGTCGACGGCAACATCGCGCGCTTCATCAACCACTCGTGCACGCCGAACTGCTGGACCGAGGTCGTCGAGAAGACGATCTGGATTCGCGCGTCACGCCGGATCTATCCCGGAGAAGAACTGACGTACGACTACGCGACGGTCGGCGATCACACGATTCAGTGTCGCTGCCGTCCGGGTTGCACCACACGACTGTAGAAGGAGGTCAGACATGGCTGGTCCGATCGTTCCACCACAGGGCACAGATGCGGGCGGAATCGGGATTCCTCCCGGACCTCCCCCCGCCGGCGCGGAGACGACCGGACGGTTTCTCGTCGTCTACAAGGATCCCGTGCTCGGCACGCCGAAACGCGTCCCGCAGCTCCTGAACAAGGTGGCCGGGATCAAGAAGGTGGTATCGGCCGCCGACTCCAAGGACCACATCGTGAAGCCCTCGCAGGCGACGAGCGCGGACGCGGTGTACTTCCCGGCGCTCGGCATCGCCGTCGTCGACGCGGACGACGAGCAGCTCCAGGCGCTCGTGAAGGCGGCCGCCGATCCCGACAGCAACATCCTTGCGGTGGAACCGGAGTACGTCTTCCACGCGATTCAGTTGCCGCCGGATCCGCTCGTCCAGTACCTCCGCGGGTACCGCGACGCCGTCGACCATCTGTACCACGAGCTGACGGCGGGCCGGTGGGGCACCGAGGTCGGCGCGGCCGCCACGTTCCAGGACACGGCGCAATTCACGTGGGGCCTCCAGGCCACGCTCGTGAGCACGAGCAAAGTGAGCGGGCAGGGCGTGAAGCTTGCCGTGCTCGACACGGGCGTGGATCTCCAGCACCCCGATTTCAAAGGACGGACGTTCACCTCGCAGTCGTTCATCTCGGGCCAGACCGTGCAGGACGGACAGGGTCACGGCACGCACACGATGGGCACGGCCGGCGGGCCGCAGCGGCCGGCCAGCGGCGTGCGGCGCTTCGGCTGCGCGTACGGCGCGGCCCTCTACGCGGGCAAGGTGCTGAACAACAGCGGATCGAGCGTCGGCAGCTCCGTCCTGAACGGCATGAACTGGGCGGTGACGAACAAGATCCCGGTCATCTCGATGTCGCTCGGCGCGGATGTCGACCAGGTGTCGCAGGCGTTCGAGACGGCCGGCCAGCGCGCGCTCCAGGCAGGCTGCGTGATCATCGCGGCCGCCGGCAACAACGCGAGTCGCAGCGCCGGGAACTTCGGCTTCGTCGGCCAGCCGGCCAACAGCCCGTCGATCATGGCGGTCGCGGCGCTCGACAGCCAGCTGCGCGTCGCCGATTTCTCCTCGCGCAGCAGCGCGCAGACGGGCACCGGCGGCAAGGTGGACATCGCGGCGCCCGGCGTCAACGTCTACTCGAGCGTCCCCGTGAATCGCGGGACGCATGCGATCTTCAGCGGCACGAGCATGGCGACGCCGCACGTGGCCGGCATCGCCGCGATGTGGTCGCAGAGCACGAAGCGCACCGGCATGGCGCTGTGGACGACGATCACGCAGAACGCACGCCGCATCGCCGGCGACGTGCGCGACATCGGCACCGGCCTGGTCCAGGCGCCCCAGTGACGTAGGGCGCATCTTCAGATGCGCCTCGACGACGAGGCGGGTCTGAAGACCCGCCCTACACGAGAACGATGGCGACGAGGCGGGTCTGAAGACCCGCCCTACATGAGAACGATGACGACGAGGCGGGTCTGAAGACCCGCCCTACATGAGAACGATGGCGACGAGGCGGGTCTGAAGACCCGCCCTACACGAGAACGATGGCGACGAGGCGGGTCTGAAGACCCGCCCTACACGAGAACGATGGCGACGAGGCGGGTCT
>Ga0126377_10004519_pt1 | contig 10150 bp, 9 predicted proteins | sample PanSoiMetPlot_22_FD_92647 | JGI IMG/M metagenome (GOLD analysis project Ga0126377, IMG submission 92647) | Tropical forest soil microbial communities from Panama - MetaG Plot_22 | ecosystem: Environmental > Terrestrial > Soil > Tropical forest > Bulk soil | place: Panama | collected 2016-02-17 | reverse complement strand
GTCTCTTTCAGTGACTGAAGTTATTACTTCCTCCCAGCCGGCCTGGACGATTCCCGGCTACCTGGAAATTCGAAACAACCGCCTTCACATCAACGGCGTTGACGCCGTCGAACTGGCGAATGAGTTCGAGACGCCACTGTTCGTCGTTTCGGCGCCGCGCATCAGACACAACATCGGGCGCCTGCTCGAAGCCGCGAGCCATCATGAAAGGATAAAGCTCTGCTACGCGTCTAAGGCCAACAACGTCCTGGGTGTGCTGCGCGTCGTGCGCGACGCGGGCATCGACGTCGAAGTCAACTCCGGCGGCGAACTCTTCCGCGCTCTGCAAGCCGGATTCCGCCCCGACCAGATCGAGATGAACGGCATTTCTAAGACTGAGCGGGAGATCGCCGAAGCGATCGACGCGGGCGTCTACGCGATCAACGTCGATTCGCCGTTCGAACTCGAGCTTATTGAACAAGTCGCGGCGAAATTGGGTAAGCGCGCCAACGCGACGATCCGCCTGGTCGCGGGCGTCGGCACGCGCTCGCACGCGGCTTTGCAGACGGCGCTTTACACGTCGAAGTTCGGCGTCTCGCCCGCGCACGCCCGCGAGATGATGCTGCGAGCATTGAAACGCCCTGACCTGATCAACCTCGCCGGGCTTCACATTCACGTAGGCTCGCAGACGCCCGATCCGGAACCGTATGTCGAAGCGCTTGCAGCGATGTGGGACCACCTGCTCTGGCTGCGCCGGGAGACGGGACACAAATTGCAGCACATCAACATCGGCGGAGGGATTCCGGTCAATTACCTGCGCGACGACACTCACGCCGAAGAGATCGGCGACGCCGAACGCGACATGCTCGGGGCCGAACTGACTTCTGCTCAGATGATGGAGGCGGCCATTGAAGCCGTGCGCGCGTCTGCGCGAGACGCCGGGGCCGAATACCTGCTCGATGACCTGGAGATCGTTATGGAGCCGGGCCGCGCGATCATCGCCGACGCCGTCACGATCCTCGCCAGGGTCCGCAACGTCAAACATCGCCCCGAAACCGGCGAGAATTGGGCGCTCACCGACGCCGGGTACAATCTCATGCTATCGATGGTCATGTACCAGTGGTATTACCACGCGATTGTCGCCTCGCGCGCGGCCGAAGCGCACACGACGCGCTACCGGATGGCCGGCCCGCTTTGCGACGGAGGCGATGTCTACTTCGATCTGCACGGCGAAGGCCGCCTGCCTGATTGCCGTCTGCTGCCCACTAACGTCGAGGTCAGCGAAGTCATCGCCATGCTCAACACCGGCGCGTATACGATGTCGCAGATGACGGCGTACAATGGGCGCCCGTTTCCGGCTGCGGTGATGGTTGAAGAAGGCGGCAAGGTTCAGGTGATCAGGAAGCGTGACAGTTATGAAGATTTGATCAACAACGAACTATAATGTGATTGTAGATGTCCGAATAGCTCAAAAAGAATGACCCTTGAAGAATTGCAAGCAGAGCTGAACGACCTCATTCATCAACTTGTCACCTTCAAACGTATTGCCGGCAACAGTATCATCATTTACTTTTTTGGTGAGCCTGGTGATGACAGCGTGATCAGTGTATTTGTAGATCCGAGTTGGCGCTATCAAAAGAATGGGAAAATAGTTCTCGGCAGCTATGACCTTCAGATTGATGAGGAGAACTTCGACTCTAAAGAAGCGTACGAAGAGAGATTCCATCATCTTTGCTCACTCACCGATGGCTTATCAGGAGCCGAACTCATAAGCTGCGCAATAGATCTGGAATCATCCGACATCAATATGGAGTTTTCTGGCGGCCAAGTCGTGCGTAACTTCGCCAATAGCGGTTTTGAGGATAAGCATTGGACGTACCGGAATCTACAAAAGAAACTAAGGGCAAACGTCTCACCGCTTGGTGTCATTGTGAGTTAATGGATGGACCACGTATGATCCGATAAGCAAGCTCAAGATGATCTACCCTCTTAGTTTCTCAAACTTTGAAATTCAATTGGACAGACACAAAAAAATCGCGCATCTCACGATTTGCGTCACTGAAAAACAGAAACAAAAGTGAAATATGGCGACCCTTGAAAGAGCGATTCTGATTGCTGCGCAAGCGCATCTGGGCCAGCGTGACAAGGCCGGGGCGCCCTACATCCTGCACCCGCTCAGATTGATGATGCGGATGGAGTCCGAGCCCGCAATGATCGCCGCCGTTCTCCACGACGTTGTCGAAGACAGCGACTGGACGCTCGAACAGTTGCGCGGCGAAGGATTTTCGGAAGAGGTTCTGCAAGCTGTTGATTGCCTGACGAGCAGGGAAGGCGAGGCCTATGATGAGTTCATATCTCGCGCGAAGGCTAACGCGGTCGCCCGCCGGGTGAAGATCGCCGACCTCGAAGACAACATGAACGTCAAACGCATCGGCGAAATGACGCCGAAGGACCTGGCCCGCATCGAAAAATACCACTGCGCCTGGCGTAGTCTTACAGATGAGCCTTCATGTCGCATCGCGGCGCCCTGAAAGAATGAAAATCGCGGCGCGAAGGTAGGGCAAACTGGCAGTTTGCCTTGACTCCTTCGATGCGGTCTTTCGGGAAGACTGGGCAAACTGCCAGTTTGCCCTACATTTTTCTGAGGAGAGATGATTATGTTCACGCGTCCCCGTCGCAAACTCGCCCCGTCTCTTTCGGTCATTTTTCTCGCGTTGTCTCTCGTAACCGCCGGCGCGTATCAGCGCGGCGCTAAGCGGCTCTTCGACGGAAAATCGTTAAAGGGCTGGGAAGGGAATTTGAGCCTCTTTCGAATCGAGGACGGCGCGATCACAGGCGGCTCGCTGAAAGAAAGTCTGGATCACAATGAATTCCTCTGCACGACGGAGGATTACGACGATTTCGAGCTGCGGTTGAAGGTCAAACTGATCGGCGACCCGGCCAAAGCCAACGCCGGAATCCAGATTCGCTCCAGACGGATTCCGAACCACCACGAAGTGATCGGTTATCAGGCTGACATGGGGCAACACTACTGGGGCGCGCTTTACGACGAGTCGCGGCGGCGAAAGATACTGGCTGGCCCGAACCTCGACGAATTGAACAAGGTCCTGAAGCGCGACGACTGGAACGATTACGTGATCCGCGCCGAAGGCAAGCGAGTCCGCCTCTCGATCAACGGCTTTCAGACGGCTGATTACACCGAAGCCGACGACGGCGTAGAACAGCGCGGTCGCATCTGTCTGCAAATCCACGGAGGCCCGCCCAGCGAGGCCTGGTACAAGCAAATCACGATAGAGCCGCTCACGAAGAAAAAGTAATACGACAAATCGAAAGGACTACGGCAATGAAACGAAACCTTCTGCTTTTGGTTGTCTTCGCATCGGTCTCCCTGCCGGCTTTTGCGCAGGAAAAGAAAACTTCAAACGGCGTTGAACAGGCGGTGCTCAAGCTTGAACAGCAGTGGGAAGACGCGCTGCTCAAATCCGACGTCGCCGCCCTTGAAAGAATTTACGACGACAGCCTGATCTACACGCATTCGAGCGGCTCCGTCGATAACAAGTCGGCCTACGTCGGCAATATAAAATCCGGCGCCACGAAATACGAGTCAATGAAGCGGGACGACGTCAAAGTCAGCGTCTACGGTAACACAGCGCTAGTCACGGGCCATTGGGAGGTACACGTCCTTAGCAGGGGTAACAAGATCGATACGAACGCCAGGTACCTTCACGTCTACGTCAAACAAAAAGACGGCTGGAAGATGGTGGCGCATCAGGCGACGCGAATAGTTCAGTAAAGTTGATCATCTTCAGCTTTAAGTTGCGCACGGTTCAGCGCCTTTCATAGAGTGAACGCCACCACGTGGTCGCCCCTCTTCGTGTCCAGGTTGCCGTGACCGCCGGCGCAGATCACGACGAATTGTTTTCCGTTCGCCTGATAAGTCATCGGCGCGGCCTGAGCGCTGGCCGGGAGCTGGCCTTCCCAGATAAGTTTTCCTGTTTCGACGTCGAACGCGCGCAGCTTTTCATCCATCGCCGCCGAGATGAAGACGAGACCGCCTGCGGTGACCATCGATCCGCCAAGATTGGGCGACCCGAATTCGGATGATTTTGGGAGGAGCGCGAGCTGTGGGATGCGGCCCAACGGCGCATCCCATCGAATCTCGCCCGTTTTCATATCCACGGCGGTCAATTTCCCCCAGGGAGGAGCTATGCATGGCGCTCCGCCAGGAGACCGCAGCATTTCACGGTACATTGCGTAAGGCGCGCCCGTCTGTCGTCCGAATTCGCCATTAAACCGGTTGACCGCGCCCGTCTCGCGCATCGCGTTGTATTCATCACGCGGAATGAGCTTGACCAGGAACGGCAGGTTGTTGGTGTTAGTGATCAGCAGTTGGCGAACCGGGTCGAAGGACATCCCGCTCCAATTCATCCCGCCTCCGTTGCCCGGAATGGCGACAGTGCCCTCGAGACTCGGCGGCGTGTAAATGCCTTCAGAGCGCAGCGAAGCGATCTTCTCGCGGCAGGCGTCGCGGTCTTTGTCGGTTAAACCCCACGCGTCTTCTGGTTTGAGGCTATGAGGGACTAGCGGGCGCGGCAATGTCGGGAAGGGCTGCGTAGGTGATGTCTGTTCGCCTGGCGTCGTGGTTTGCGGTACGGGGCGCTCTTCGACGGGGAAGATCGGTTTACCGCTGCGGCGATCCAATACGAAGATCATCCCCATTTTCGTGCCGACGGCGACCGCCGGAAGGTCGCGGCCATTGCGCTTCAGGTTGATCAGCATAGGCTGCGACGCCACGTCGTAATCCCACAGGTCGTGATGAACGACCTGGAAACTCCAGACGACCGCGCCAGTCGCGGCCCGCAGCGCGACGACCGAGTTGGCGTAGCGGTTGTCGCCCTTGCGTTCGCCGCCGTAATAATCTGGGCTGGGGCTGCTTGTCGGGACGAAGACCAGGCCGAGCCCCGCGTCGGTTGAGATTATCGACCAGGCGTTGGCCGCGCCCGTGCGGTTGGCGCTCTCGCCATCCCAGGTCTTGCGCGCCGGATCTTTCGCGTTCTTCGGAATCGGGTCCCAGCTCCAGAGCAGCTTGCCGGCGCGCGAGTCATAAGCCCGCACGACGCCGCGCTCCAATTCGACGCCGCGGTTGTCGCCGACGGCCGACCCGACGATGATCGAGTCTCCGATCACCGCCGGCGGCGATGTGACCAGATAGGCGCCGCGTTCAACCACCCGCACGTCCCGCGTCAGATCGACCTGGCCGTTTTCGCCGAAATCGGCGCATGGTTTGCCGGTCGCTGCGTCGAGGGCTATCAATCGCGCATCGAGGGTCCCGACGAAAATTCGTCGCGCGATTTTGCGCCTGTCATTCGGCGCGGGCCATGCCGAAACGCCGCGCGAAGTCGTCTCGGAATACCACCGGTCGAGTTGCGCTTGCGGATCGAAGGTCCACCTCTCGGCCCCAGTCGCCGGGTCGAGCGCGATCACGCGGCTGTAGGGAGTGGTCAGGTAGAGCAGGCCGTCGACCAGAATCGGGGTCGCTTCGAACGCGGCCTTTTTTGCGGAGGCCGCTTTGACGTCCGCCGCGCCCGTGCGATATGTCCAGGCGATTTTCAGGTTGCTGACGTTTTCGCGGTTGATTTGCGCCAGCGGCGAATAGCGCGATCCGCCCGGATCGCGCCCGTAAGCGGGCCAGTCGCTTTCCTGTTTCGCGGCGTCCGCCGCGACAGGACTATTCATAACCGCTTTCCACGAGCCGAGAACGGCCAAAGCGAGGACGGCCAAAATTCCGCCAGCCCATGCGCGATGTTCTCTTTGACGGCCTTGTCCAACTGTCATTGGTACCTCCAAAGTTGAAAATTCTAGGTCAAGCTCGGCGGCAGTATTCATTGCGAATTCGCCGGCGGCAATTATTCAGGGACGAATGCTGGCTCGGACGGGACGACCGGGAATAGGGCGGGACAAACGAGAAGAAGTGGGGAGTGGGGAGTGGGGGTGGGGAGTGGGAAATGGGGAATCGGGAATGGAAAGAAGATCCAATTCTCACTCCCACTCCCTACTCCCTACTCCCCATTCCCCATTTCCCACTCCCCACTCCCCACTCCCCCCTTAGCCGAGTTTGAGAAACAGATTTGAATTGCGGTCGAGATAGCGGCGGCTCCAGGACAATTCCGTGCCGTCGTTGAGAATGATGCGATATTCGCCGTGAAACCAGGGGTGCAGTTCGCGGATGCTCGCGACGTTGACGATCTGCGAGCGGTTGGCGCGCAGGAATTTCGACGGATCCAGCTTTTGATAAAGGCCTTCGATCGTGCCGCGCAGCAGGTAGGAGTCCCGGCCGACGTGCAGGTTGACATAATTTCGGGCCGCTTCTATCCAGTCAATTTTTTCAACGGCCAGCAGCAACGACTTTTCGTTCGCGTTGATCAGTAGTCGCTCGGCGTACTTCGGGCGATTGTTCAGTTCTTCGAGCAGGCGATTCAGCTTTTCGGAGAGATCGCTAGTCCCGCCCCGATCATTACGCTGAATCCGGCGCCGGGCGTGGTCCAGAACTTTTTGGAATCGCGGTTGATCGAACGGCTTGAGTAGATAATCGAGCGCGTGGACTTCGAAGGCTCTCAGGGCGAAATGATCGTAAGCCGTGATGAAAATCACATGTGGTAATGGCCGAATCTTCAAGGACTCGATCACGCCGAAACCGTCCAGCCCGGGCATCTGCACATCCAGAAAGACCAGGTCGGGGCGTTGCGTTTCGATTAGCCGCAAGGCTTCCAGCCCCGTGCCCGCTTCGCCGGCGATCTCGAAATCTTCTTCGGCTGCAAGGAAGCGGCTGACTTTACGGCGCGCGGGATTTTCGTCGTCTACGATCACAACGCGAATCTTAGACATTCCTGCTCACCCCTGTCCGCCGTCCGTGTGGTATGGAAGTTTGACGCTGACCAACGCTCCGCCTTGGTCTCCGTCCCGCAGTGCAAATTCATGATCGCCGCCATAGAGCTTTTCGAGCCGTCGCGCCGTGTTCGCCAGCCCCACGCCATTTCCCGGAATGTCGCTGTCGCGCGCGGCGAGTCCCGGCCCGTCATCACAGACTTCAATCCGCAGCGCGCCGTTTTCACGCGCGGCCTTGATGGCGATATTGATCAGTCCCGAGTTCGGATCGGCGGCGTATTTGATGGAATTTTCAACCAATGGCTGGAGGATCAATCTCGGCGTCAGCGCGTCGCTGATTCCCGGCTCCACTTCAATCTCGACGCGCAGCCGGTCTTCGAACCGCGGGCGCATGATGTCCAGGTAGAGGGTTAAAAAGTTCAGCTCTTCCTCCAAGGTCACTTCCTGACGGCGCGAAGCGTTGACAGTATGGCGTAGAAAATCGCTCAGCCGCGCGATCATCGTGTCGGCGGCCCGCGCGTCTTCATAAACCACCGACGAGATGGTGTTCAACGCGTTGAAGAGAAAGTGCGGGTGAATCTGCGCCTGCAGCGACTGCAACTCCGCCTGCGCCAGTCGCGCCTCCAGTTGCGCGGTCCGTAACTCCCGCTCGCGCGATTCCCGGTAATGATCATATAAATGGATCAGCGTCACGCCCACCATGTAGAACAGCAGGTAATTCGCCATCTCCATCAAATAGCGAATCGGCATAATGCCGTAATCATATTCCCCCATTCCGGTGAGGCGAAAAACGGCTTTGCGGCTGAGCGCCATTATCGTGGTGTGAAGCAATGAGAAGACAACCGCGATCAACAGATAGACCGGCAGGCGCTGCGGCCAGTTCCGATCATCAACCCGAAACTGCCGGACGAATTTGAGGATGAGCAGGAATAACAGCGCAAAACTGTAGACGCCGGTGAGTTCTTCGATCAAATGGACAGTGAACGTGCCGGAACGACCCCTGGCCAGGTCGTCCAGATACCGGTAGGAGAAGATCAGGAGGAAAATAACTGTGAACGATCCGAACCAAACCGCGAATTTGGCGCTTCGGCCGCTAAGCCCTCCCATTTCATCCACTCCTTTTTATGACCTGAGCGGTTACGCCACTTTACTTCAGCGCCTTCTCGATCTCGGCGACGAGCAGTTCGCGGTCGATGATGCCGAAGCGCGAGTAAGCCAGATTGCCTTGCTTGTCAAAAACGAAGGTGACTGGTATCACGCCGTTCCAGTCTTTGGTGATTTGATTCATCATTTCCTCAGGGTCGTCAGTGTCCTGCAGGACGATGTCGAACTTCACCTTCTGCTTTTTGATGAAAGGGATGACCTTCGGCCGGACGTCGCCCGGATCGTCGGCGGTGATGCCAACGAGTTTCACGCCCTTGTCGCGGTACTTCTCGTCAAGCGCGACCAGTTCGGGGAACTCGGCCACGCAGGGGCCGCACCACGTCGCCCAGAAATTGAGCACTAGCACTTTGCCTTTAGACGAGTTTTTGAATTTGGCGAAGTCGGCGGGCTTGAGTGTTCCGACCGCCGGCTGGGCTTGCGCGGCCCTGGTCTTTGGCGGCGCCTTCGCCGTAACCGGCGCCTTCGCCGTAACAGGCGCCTTAGCCGTAACCGGCGCCTTCGCCGTAACCGCCTTAGCCTTCTGAGCATGCGCGATCAAAGAGCGCCCAGTCAACGATATGAACAATCCAGCGACGACTAAAAGACTGATCAGAGCTTGTTTCATTCCGTCTTCTCCTAGGAAAATCAAGCACGAAGAAACGAAGAATACGAAGAAAGAAAAGAATGAACCTTCGTGTTCTTCGTTTCTTCGTGGTTGATTTTCATCGTTTTAGGGCGTCGCTCACTGCGACATGAACGACTCCCCCAAAAAATCTTCTCGGTTATTTCTCCACTTTTTCGGTTCAATTTTACCCGCCGACCTATTCGGCGGAACCGGCAAATTGAAATTTCAATGGGCCGCACAGGTGGCTTCCGTACCATTGGTATTAGCTGCCGGAACAAAGCCTGTCGTATTGAGGCGATTCTATCATTATTTGGAGAGGACGTAATCGAAATATTGCGCCCTTCGTCATGACTCAATCACGCCTATTTATCGCCTGGAGTGAAGATGAAGGTCAAAATGCCCTTTACTCTGATCGGAGCGCCGTCGAAGGTCGCCGGTTTGAAGCCCCACTTGCGCGCCGCGTCTACCGCTGCGCTTCGAAGCGCGAAGTGGCCGCTGATGGCCATTGCTTCGACAACAAGCCCTTCTTCCGAGACGATAACCTCCACCTCGACTGTCCCTGTGGCGTTCAAATTCCTGGCGATGGGTGGATAGACTGGTTTGGCCCTGGTAATGGCGCGGTCCTGCAGCGCGCTTTCCGAAACTTTCACAGGCTCCCGCATTGATTGTGGCGTAATTGGCGGAGGAGTCGGCGGCGGCGGCGGCGGCGTCTCCGTCTTCCCCTGGCTTAGGACGTCGGGAAGGTTTTGAAGTAGTGGTGAAGGATTCTGGAAAGGCGGAGTGATTTTTGCGGCGCCCACATTTATCCTGGGCAGATCGGCGATTACATGTTTTGTTTTCGTCGGGGCGCCTTTAATTGAAAAGGCGTCAGGCGCGCGCAACATCTCCGGGAGTTCGCTCAGCCGGCGGACCTGATATAGCTGCGCGTTCTGTTCAACGACCGCGCCGACGAAGGACGGTTTTCCGGTCAATCCTTTTTTGAACGTCCCGACGCGGATCGCGACAAACACTCTGCGCCTGTCCGGCAATACGGCGTTGATCTCCGCGCAGGCGGGCATATCAGTCTCGTCGGCGTGGATGATAGGCTCGCCGCATTCGGCCAGTTGCCAGACCATCCCCGCTTTTGAGCCGAATACTTGCTCCAACCAGTATCCGAGTGAGCGGCTGGGCAATTCCGCATCGAGCTCGGAGGCAGGCAACTCTTTCGCCAAAGCTAACGCCTGCTTTTCAAACGGCTCAGTCTGAATTGAACCGGCTACGGAGACAAATAGACACAGAGACAGAGAGACGGAGAGACGGAGAGACAGAGAGACGGGGAGACGGGGAGACGGGGAGACGGGGCGACGAAGAGACAAAGGGAAAATGCGCTCCCATTTCATTGTCACTTTATCTCTATGTCGCTCCGTCTCCTCGTCTCCCCGTCTCCTTGACGATGTGTCACTACGTCTCTCTGGCATTGCCTTTCTCCCAAAGCTGTGCGCTTGGATTTAGAAGTTGAGCTTCACTCCGAGCTGAATG
>Ga0126377_10004518_pt1 | contig 10150 bp, 2 predicted proteins | sample PanSoiMetPlot_22_FD_92647 | JGI IMG/M metagenome (GOLD analysis project Ga0126377, IMG submission 92647) | Tropical forest soil microbial communities from Panama - MetaG Plot_22 | ecosystem: Environmental > Terrestrial > Soil > Tropical forest > Bulk soil | place: Panama | collected 2016-02-17 | reverse complement strand
GGTTGCGCTGTTGATATTCAGCAGCTGTCCGGAGAAGAAATTGGTGTGGTTGAAAGCGTTAAACGCTTCCAGACGGAGTTGGAACTTGATGTCCTCCTTGATGCGGAAGTTCTTCGCCAGAGTCGCATCAAGATTGACGAACCACGGCCCATTGATAAACGCCCGCTCCAAACCACTGACCTGTCCCGGAGAGTTGTTGAAGAAGACCTCGCCTGTGAAAGGCGTCGTGCCGAAGCCTTCCGCAGCCCGGCCGGTCGCCGGGTTGATCACGGCAGGGTTGACGTAGTAGATGCCCGCCGGCAATCCCTGGGAATTGCCTGGCTCCACTTTATAGATGCCGACCAGATCTTTGATCTGATCCTTGGACAGCGAAGTGAGCGCGGTCTGACGGCCCGAACGTCCTCCTCGGTTGAAAGTGCCGCGGGGGTCTATGATCGAGACCGGCGCGCCGGAGCTGATCGTCAGAATAGGGCTGATCTGCCAACCGCCGATGATGTGGTCAACAAGGCCGTTTGCGCCGCCGAAGAACGTACGCCCGTTGCCGAACGGCAGTTCATAGACCGAATTCAACTTGATGTTATGGGTCTGGTCGAAATCGGCGCGCGCATATTCCAACTCCGGTCTGGCGTTATCCAGGAACGGCTCGACCAATTGCTGGGACGTGCCTATGCCGTTGGTCAGCGTCTTCTGGAAGGAGTAATTCGCCTGCATGGACAACCCCTTGGTGAACCGGCGGCGGAATTCGATCTGGAACGAGTTGTAGCGGAATTTCGCGCCGTTCGTGAAGAGGTTGGCCACGCCAGTGCCCAGATTGGGGAGGAATCTGACCGTACCAGCCTGATTTCGCTGGACATAGTCCAATGCCAAATCTGCCGGCGTGCCAGCGCGGATAAAGTTGATGTTATTCGCTCCAGTCAAAGTACCGCCATTGGCCAGAGATGGGAAGACGGTGAGCGGAACACTACCAGCAAGCGCGGGGTTGTAAGCAGCGCTTGAAGGAAGCTGCGCATTTACTTGCGCCAGTGTCAGCCCCGATGCGAGCAGTCGCGCTCTTTCCGCATCGTTGACGGCTAAATTACCGGCGGCGCGGTTGAAGTCGGTAAGGAAACCATTGTTGACGATATCAATCTGATTGTAGTCAATGCTGCGCCATAGATTGTCGCCACGTGTGCCGACATAGCGAATTTCAATGGCGTTCGCGCCGAATTGACGTTGAATGCTGAAATTGTACTCCTGAACTTTCGGCGTTTGAATTCCAGGATCGATCGCGAAGGCCGTGCCGAAGAAGTTGAATGCGGCGCCGTTGTTCTGAGCGAAGGTGCGAGGAACGATGGGATTCCCGGGGGACAGGATCGCCGGCAGCGCATTCAAGCTGGCGCTAAGAGCGGTATTGTTGGTGTTCGGATTGATAGCGTTGATGGTAGTCGTGCCGAGTCCGACGTTACCAATGGCGGCGTTGTTGAGCGCCGTAATCATCTGATCGTTCAGATAGCTCTGACGATAGCCGCCGCGCAACACCGTCTGGCCGCCCTCGCCGAAAACGAATTTGCCGAACTTGCCCCAATTCCTCGGCGCCCATGCGACGCTGATAACCGGAGCGAAGTTGTTCTTATCGGTCTTATAAAATTGATTTTCGGCGCCCGCGTTGCCGCCGATGTAATTGTATGTGCCGTTCGGATCGAGAATCGCTTTAACGGGGTCAGTCCCCTTTGGAATCACCACTTCCAGCGCCAGTCCGTTGTTCTGCTTCAACCCGGTATAAAGCTCATAGCGCAAGCCCAGGTTGAGCGTCAGCGACGGAAGCGCTCTCCATTGATCCTGGACATAGAGCGAGTGATTTCCGTAGCGGAAATCCTGGAGACGCGTGACCGGCTTGAAGCCTGTAGTCTTGCTCTCAACATTGAACGACTGCGCGCCAGCGCCGACGATTCCGCCGAGCAGCGCCAGCAATGAGTTCGCCGTGGCCAATTGGGTCGGGGAGATCCCGCCGTTGAATTGATTGGCGACCAGAGTGGGAGTGTTAGCGTTCGTTCCCAAAGTGTAAGTCGCGACAATGCCGGCGTCGTTGTACGCGTCGACTTCCTGGAACTGCAACTGTCCGCCGAACCTCAAACCATGGGCGCCGATAGTAAAATCGGCGTTGTCCTGGAAGTTGTAGTAACGCGTGAAGCGTCCCTGATCCTGGAAAGTGACTACAGGATTGCTAATCGTAGGAACGTTGACGTAGAAACCAGGATTGGTATTCGTGTTATCGAACGGCACGACGCTGCGAAACGAGCCGCCGCGCACTTCATTGCTGAATCGTCCGGTCGGCGTCCACCGGTACGCCATAACCAGAAACTTGTTGGTCGAAGATTGGATCACCGACGGGGTCACGCCAAATCCTTGACCGCCATCCACGTCCGGGCGCTGGTTGTTCTCTTTGTTGTAATCGTAAATGACGTTGACAGCGTGTCGTTCGCTGATGTCGAAATCCAGGCGCGTCGTATAGACATTGCGGCCGGTATTCGAGGCCTGATTGAAGCTCAAGCCTGTGGTGTTCAACTGATCGCCGATGTCAGTGCGGTTACCGGCGGTCGGCAGGGCGGAAAGAATGTTCTGAGCGACAAACGGGTCAATACCCGAAATTCCGGCCAATGAGAACAGATTGGCTGTGCGAGTAAGGCCCGCATTGTCACGATAAGTGAATATGCCCTGACGCGCGTTCGGCAACAGGATGGTGCGATCACGCAGGGACTGAGTGCGGGTCCTAAGCCCTTCGTAGCTGAAGAAGAAGAAGCCCTTGTCTTTCAGGAGAACAGGTCCCCCTTCGCCAAAGCCTGGCAGAGGCATTGGGCCTAGCAGTTTTCCGCCGAAGTTGTTGCGGTTGAGGAACGAGATCGGAATCCCGCTGCGGTTACTGAAGAAGTCGTTGGCGGCATAGGCCGTGTTGCGGTTGAACTCGAAGGCCGAACCGTGGAAATTTTTCTCGCCGCGCGGCGTCACTTGACGAATCTGCGCGCCGCCGTTCTGGTCAGCGCCCGAGTTCGAGGTGGTGATCGTGAACTCGCTCGTGTTGTCAACGGAAGGACGGTTCGGCGAGAAGTCCGTCGCGTTGGAGCGGATGAAACCATCCTGGACGTTCAAACCGTCGCGGGTGATGTTCGTAAATGAAGTGCGAAGGCCGTTGATCGAAGTTTGCTGCGCCCCGTTTTGAGAAACGCCTGCTTGCAGAGCGATCAGGTCGAGCGGGTTGCGCCCGTTGAGCGGCAATTCGAGAATCTGCTTGCTGTTGACGGTGTTGCTCAACTCGCCGGTTGTCGCGTTCAGCACGTCGGTTCCAGATGTCACCGTGACCGCATCTGTGACCTGGCCGACTTCCAGGTTCACGGGCAGCGAATATTCGCGCCCGATGTCGATCTTGACGTTCGTCGCGGTAAAAGTCTTAAAGCCATTGGCCGTGACTTTCACGGTATAGGCGCCGACTTCAAGCTGCGGAACGGTGAATGTTCCATCGCCGGCCGTGACGACGAGTCTCTCCCTCCCGGTTTTATCGTCGGTAATGGTCACGTTGGCGCCAGCGATCACACCGTCGGAGCCGGCGACGGTCCCAATCAACCGCCCTGTGTTGGTCTGCGCAAAAGCCGATGCAAGGCTCACGCAAAGTAAAAAGAACAGTGACATCGTTTTTCTCATGATCTTCTCCAGTAAAGAAATTCCCTTATTCAATTGATATGCTCGCCGGCGATTCCCCGCGGCAAATCCTCCTAATTCACCTTTTGGGAGCTTTTGATTGATTTGTGGTGATAGGCGAGAGTATTGGAATAAGCAATGTTTATGCCATCATCAATCTTGAATCAGACTTGCTGATATTGTTTCACTTAGCGGCGCACTCCAAAGGATTGGACACACATCCTTCCAGAATTTTGAACGGAATTTAGATTTCTGAAGAATTAGACGGCCGAGAGACGATTATTCAGTAAAGAGAGCAACTCTATTAATGGAGTTGGACATTGAAGGTAATACGTTTGGAAATTTAAGGATTGGCGTAAGAAAAGTGACACACTAACTTCAACCAAAGCAACGCTCGTTTTCATTAATTCAGCAGGGTCGTCCGCTCGTCCACTAACCGCGGCGTCAAGGCTTTGCGCCTGGATTCGCCCGCGAGCAGTCTTGAGCGACGACTAGATAGCAAAGAGGGGGAACGCGACATTTGCCGCGTTCCCCCTATTGAGTATCAGTGAAGTGAGAGGCGTCTCCGCCGTTAGAAGCTGTATTTAGCCCCCACCGTCAATGATCGAGTGCCCCAGTTGTTCGTATTCTGGCCAAAACCGGCGTTGTTGAGGCTGTTGATCGGAATACCGTAATTGTCCTGGTTGAATGCGTTGAACATATCCACGCGCAGACTCAGCGCCTGCCCTTCGAACGTTTTGATGCGTTTCAAGAGGCTCAGGTCTGTGTTCGTGAAGCCCGGAGCGCGCAAAGTATTCTTGCCTAGATTGCCGTTGCCAAGGCTGAAGGCCACTGGCAGCCCATTATTTAGCGGAACCAGGAAGCGGCCGTCTACTTTCGAAGTCGTGAAGGTCCGCAGGTTCCCGGTCAGCGGGTCTTTGGCAAATGCGCCACTGGGATTGAAGTTCGGACGATCGCCGCCAGCGCCATTACCATTCGAATCAACGCCGGTCACGATGGTGAAGGGTTGACCCGATTGTATGGACGTGACGCCGGAGAATTGCCAACCGCTGAAGACCTGTTTGATCCCCAGTTTCTGCGCCCAGTCCGCTTTGAACCAGGGTATCTCGTAAATGTAATTGGCCACGAACCGATGTGTGCGGTCAAAGACCGAGGGACTCTTTTCAGCGCCATAGTTAAAGTAATCTTGCGGCACTTGCGGCGATCCAGGACTGAGCCCGGCAACATTCAGCGACTCATCATTGTTGCTCATGTTTTTGCTGTAGGTGTATGAGAAGCCGAATTGCAGGCCCTGCGAAAATCGCTTGTTGAGCGAGACATAGCCTGCGTTATACGTCGACTGCGCCGAAGTGGCGATCAGGACGCGTGAGCCAAACTGCGGGAAGAGACGACGATTTTGCACTGATGGGATTGAAGTCGTGCTCCCGGTCGCCCGTACTTGAGCCGCTTGCGCATCCGTCAAGATGGCCGGATTCGCCTCAAGCTGATTGACCCCATTAATACCGCGGCTGCCGGTGTAACCGACTTCGAATTGGAAATCGCGGAACATCTCACGCTGAATTGAGAGGCTGTAAATCTCTGCGTAAGGAGTGCCCGCATCTGAGGGCGTATTGACATACGTCGCCAGCGGATTGAAAACCGGTTTGCCTGACACGGGAATCAGAGTGGGGAAGACATCAACCGCATTATCCTGCCGCCCGACGACCACGCGCGGGTAGTTCGAGCCATTGACCACCAGAATGTTGTAGAAAAGGATGTCATAGGCGACGCGGTAGCCGCCGCGAATCGAAGATTTGCCATTACCAAATAGTTTGCCGAGGACGCCCTCCTCAAACCGCGGGCTGTAAGCAAAACCGACGACGGGCGCCCAGTTGTTCTTATCCTTCCTCACGGGACCTGGCGCCAAAGCCGCCAGGCTCTCAGCATCGGTGGCGCCGAAAGCCCCGAACGGGACTTTCGAGAATTCATAACGGGCGCCGAGATTGAACGTCAGGTTCGGTTTGATGTGGAAATCGTCTTGCGCAAAGTAAAACTGCTGCGTTTGGCGCGCGTCGAAGCTCGCAGTCTGTTGCGCCTGCACGAAAGAGACCGCCGAGTTGTTCAGATAATCCTGCAGGTTGTTGAAGGTGAACGTTCCCTTCGAGTCGAATGCCGCGATGTTGAAGAGGCGAATGTGGCGAATGTCGAAACCGAACTTCATCGCGTGGCGACTCTTTTGCCAACTCAACACGTCGGAGAACTGAAAGCTGTTCTGAATTCTGCCTTGCGGGAAGTTATTCAAACCGCCGATGGTGAATAAGCCACCGATACCGGTTGTTGGCGTTGTCGGGTCATTTTCCGGAAACAGGAAATTGCGGCGAATGTAGGAGACGCGAAATTCGTTGAGCAGGCTGGGAGTGAAGATGTGTGTTTCGCTGATCGCCGCATTCTGATCCAGAGCGCTTGTGTTCCCGGCAAAAAGTGAGCCGAATTGGGTATTGCTTGAGCTATTGAGGGTGAGCGGCTTGTTATAAGCATAGCGCAGCGTCAGGTTATCTCCTTCACGTACCCGGTGATCACCACGAACAATGAAATTCCATGTGTTGTTCGGCTGACTGAGAGGCAGAGCAACCTGGCCAGTCTCGATCGCCACGCCGTTTGCAGTGATCGAGTTGTTCACGCTGCCGCTGCGGAAAACCGGGTTCTGCTTGTAAACCGCATCATTCAGGAAGCCGATGGCGCCCAACACCGCCTGCCGGCTGGCTTGCGTTTGCCCGGGTCGCAGCGGAACCGTATTGAGCGCGGCAAAGCCCGCCGCGGTTGGAACTCGGATGACCGGGCCAGGATTGCTTCCCTGGCGAAGCCGATCGCCCTGCATCAGGCCGAAGACGAAGGTGCGGTCTTTGATAATGGGGCCGCCGAGATCGAACCCGAATTGGTTGCGATTAAACCTCGCGGGCCTGGTTAGACCGGAGCTTTTCTCGATGTTATCGAGCGCGCTGAGCGCGCTGCCGCGGTAATATTCAAACACGTCGCCGCGAAAGTTGTTAGTTCCCGACTTGGTAATGACATTTAGCTGCGCGCCGGAATTGCGGCCGAACTCAGCGCTGTAGGCGTTGGTTTGTACCTGGAATTCGGCGACCGCTTCCGGAATGATCGGCGTTGTCGCGATGGTCACGCTGATGTCGTTGTTGTCCGAACCGTCAATCGTGAAGTTGTTGTTGCGGGCGCGTTGGCCGTTGGCCGACATCCCAGTCGAGCCGGGCGCGGTGAATACATTTGGCGAGAGCAACGCGAGATTGTTGATGTTGCGTCCACCGGGAAGCGGTAGATCGACCGCCTGGCGCGCTGTCGCGGTCAGCCCAATGGTCGGATTGGTCTTGTTCAGCGTAATCGCTTCCGCTTGCGCGCTGACATCAACGACATCGCTTATGGCGGAGACTTTCATCTCAGAGTTGTAGGTAACCTCCTGAGCCGAGCGCACGACGATGCCGCCAGCCTGAACGCCGCCGAAGCCGGACTTTTCTACGCGTATTGAGTACGGCCCCGGTTCTAAAGCCGTGACGCGGTAGAAACCACGTTCATCGGTCGTCGCCGTTCTGATTTGATTTGTATCCGCATTTGTAATTTTGACGTTCGCGCCAGCGATGGCGGCGCCGGTTGCGTCACTAACAGTTCCTGAGATCGAACCGCGCGTCAATTGAGCCATTGACGCCGCGGGCAAGCAAACCAAGGTTAATAGGCTCAGGAACAATCCCATTCCTATTCTGTAAACAAAAAGTCTGTTTTTCATCTTCTTATCCCTCCAAGGACCAATATTTGGATGATGGTCAATAGTTCTCATTCCCGAATTGGGCTGTTGAGTGGAGCTTAATTGCCAAATAAATGGATAGGCCAAGAGACGGCCAACAACTGTTTCGGCAACATTTGTGCCATTTAGAGAAGAGAAAATATATTCTTCAAAGTTGGGGATTTAAGGATGGGCGATTGCGATTCTGGAGATTCTCTCTCCATTTTTATGAACGCAATCGGAATTTCTGAAGAGAGTCAGGTCGTCAACTGGGCGCTGAGGAAAGACCGATTCCAAAATTTTAGCATCCGCCTGCGATTGATAAAACAACTTGGAAGTTATTGACAACCATAATCAAGAAAAGTCGAGAAGCGATCAGATCCGTGATCGAGCGCAAGGTCGCGGCGGGCGTGATCGAGATGGACTGCGGACATCAGCAGGGTCGCCCGCTCGTCCACCAACCGCAGCGTCAAGGCTTCATATCTGGCTTCTCCCGCGAGCAGCTCTGAAAGCAGGAAATGGCGGCAGGCGAAGGGCGGGATCACGCCGAGCGGAAGTCGCGTAATCAAGCCGCGCGGCCCGAAAAGCTCGGCCACGGGACGGGCTTCCAGACCCTGATCGTCAATGTTCAACACGGCTATCAGTTCGTCCAGTTGCGCGGAGTTTTCGCTTTTCACAAGGCGCGCGCCCGAGACGATGTAATCAGTGGCCAGCCCGCCGCGTTGTTCAGCCTTTTGATAAGTCCTGGCCGAACGCAAACCCGGACGAAAATGGGTAAAGGCGAAGGCGTTCCACTCCCGCGCCCGCACTTCGACCTTGAGTAGCGTGTGCGTCGTGTCGGGCGAGACGGCCACGCCGAGTCCGCCCGCGAAGCCGGGCGCGAGCGTAAGCTGATTGAAATCGAGAGCGCAGCTTTGCCCGGCGGCGAGTTTGATCACTCCCCGCTCGGTCTGCGCCGGCAAACTTCCGGGAAGCGCTTCATCCTTGAGCGACGACCAGACGGCGTTACCGTCGCCGTCGATCGCGAACGGGTAGAACCACTGAACCTCTTCGAGCGGCAGCCCCGTCCCCAGATAAATGCGTGATTCAAGCGTCAATCCGATCTTTCCGATCTTCTTCTGATGAAAAAGCAGCGGCGTATAAAGCACGTTCTTCGCCTTGAATTGATTCTGCGCGTCGAAGGGGACGACGGACGGTTTGGGTTTGAAGACCCCCTGATGGATCGGGTGCTCGACGCTGAAGCGCCCGCGTGATTCCTGCCCGCCTGAATTCCGCCCGCCCGAATACTGCCCGCCCGAATATTGATGGATCATCAGGTATCCGAAACTCTTCGCGCTTCCCTGCTCGTTAGTGACAGCGAGCAATCCGTGATGGCGATTCTGTTTCGACGTCGCCTTTTCCACGACGGCCGGCTGATTGGAATCGCCGGTCAGGCGATTCGAGTTCAGATCGAAGGTCAATGAAGCGCGCGGCTTCAGTTCGTAGCGCCTGGTTATGACTTTTTTGCCGAATGGATCGTGAAGCGCGATCTCGCCCGAACTGCGGGCGTCGTATGGGTTGAAGAGACTGAAGACGCATTCGTAATCGGCCAGCGAAGGAAAGGGCATCGAGTAGAAATAGCTCTCGGTGTTCTGCCATTGCAAAGGATCGGGATTGGCGTGAACGTTGTCGAAGGACGCATTATTCCGCCATCTTACGAATGCGGAGCTGAACAGATCACTCGCGTGCATGGCTTTACGGCATTGCGGGCGCAGCCGAATTCTCATCCCGCCCCAGAAACTCCGGGCGTCGCCGATCAGATCACGGATCGTAACCAGGGTAGTCCGCATCGCCGGCACGGACATTCTCCGAGTCACACCGTCTTTCCCGACCACTTTCCCTGTCGAGTCGTACAGATATATTTCGTAATCGGTCGCGTCACGGCCGTCTTCGTGCCCGCGCGCGCCAGCGAAAGTATCGGAAGTCAAAACGATCTCGCACTGAATCCCTCGATCTACATCTTCGACGATAAACGGCGCGCAAACATCCAGCCAGCATGGTTGATTATTTGGCGCCGGCGATACTTGTTGACCGGATCGGGCGAAAAGATTGCTGACAGGAAGAAAAGGCGTGGCGCCTCCCGCGGCGAACGAACAAGAGATGGTCGCAAGAAACCTGCGGCGATCCATAGTTTTCATCTATCCCTGAAACTATAGCAATTTCGGTATGCGTGTTCAGCCACTCCATTTTAGCCACGAATGAACACGAATGAACACGAATCTCTACCTTGATCTTGAGTATCCGCCATTCGTGAATATTCGTGTTCATTCGTGGCTGAACATCTTAAGCGGGTGATTCCTGAACATCGAAGTCGAAAATGCTGTAAATACGGGAAAGAGCGCGTTGGCGAGGCGCCCTTCCCCGCAATGACTGTGAAAAGCGTTCGGGGCAAACACACGGTCTGCCCCTACCAGACGATTGTGCTTTAGAAGTTGATCCTCAGGACGATCTGACCGATTCGCCCGCCCGGATCGTTGGTGTTGCTTGAATCCGTATACGCCGTCGTCACCTGACCGAAGGTTGCCTGGGTCGGATTGATGAAGGCGTTACCGGTCGGATTGAAGAAGTTGATGTTGTTAAAGGCATTCAAGAACTCGGCGCGCAATTCAAAGTTGAAGCGCTCGTTGACCTTGACTCTCTTCACCATGCTCAAATCGAAGCGGGTGAACT
>Ga0126377_10004517_pt1 | contig 10150 bp, 13 predicted proteins | sample PanSoiMetPlot_22_FD_92647 | JGI IMG/M metagenome (GOLD analysis project Ga0126377, IMG submission 92647) | Tropical forest soil microbial communities from Panama - MetaG Plot_22 | ecosystem: Environmental > Terrestrial > Soil > Tropical forest > Bulk soil | place: Panama | collected 2016-02-17 | reverse complement strand
GGGCGCAGGGGCAGATGGCCGACGCACAGCCGAGCCTCGCAACGGTTCTGAAACGCTGGATGGTGCGCGAGCGGCTGCGCGGGCCCGAAGTCGCGGCCGGGGCCGGCATCACGCGCAATCACCTCTGGCTGCTGGAGAAGGGGCGCATCCGCCGCCCGACCCCCGAGACGCTCAGGAAGATCGCCCGGGTCCTGGCGACGGACCCCGACGGTGTCGTCGACGCCGACAAGCAGCGCGCCGCGCTGCGGGACCTGTCGGCGGCGGCCGGCTACGCCGATCTCTCCCTGGAGCCCGAGCCCGGCAGCCTGGAGGCGGCGCTTGCGGCCAGGGGTGCCCGTCCCCAGGTGGCGGCGTTCTGGGCGGCGTTCATCGACGACCTGCCCGAGCCGAACCCGACCCAGCAGCTCCTGCTGCGGTCGGTCCTCGACATGCTCCGTCGCGGCGGCACCGAGGATCTCAAGGGGTGGCTCGATACCCGCCCGCGGCGCCCGCAGGCGTAGGGCTCCCGCCGCGCCCAGCCTGGGGCATCGATTCGACGGCGCCGCTACGCGCGCTGGCGCGAATCCTGCTCCGATGGTCAGATCCCCCTCGTCGTGACCGGATGATGACGACCGGTCCATGACAACGCACAGCCGGTGGTGTACGCTAGACCCCGAGAGATGGGTAGACCACCGAGCGGGGGTAGGCATGCGCGGCTCGTGTGGGGGGCTTCAGGCCGGCGGCGCCACGGTGGCGGGGGAGCGGCAGATGGGTCCGATCGTGGACGTGTTCCTCGAACGTTCCGAGCCCGGCGACCCGCGCCGGTGCCTGCTCTGGTGCGACGATGACGGGGTCGTCCAGGGGATCGTCAACGTGGCCCACGGGCCGGCGGCCTCCGAGCACGCCGCGTGGCACGCCGAGCGCGGGGTCGATGGGATGGTCTACGACGGCTGCCGCGTCGGCCTCCCGTGCGGGTACGAGGTCGGCGACGGGGGGCAGCTATCCCCGGACCCCCGCTTCGAGGGCCCCCCGGATCGGCACGACGGGGGGCCTGCCTCGTTCGTCTAGCCCGCAGCGCGGGCCTAGGAGGCGCGGGCGGTGTCGTCCGGCCCCGCTGAAAGTGCGTAGTGGAGCCTGCTCCACTGCACCTCTTCACCCCGGCCAGCCGCCAGCAACAGCCCGCTCGTCACCTGGAGCAGATGCTCCCCAAGCGCGGTGAACGTCAGCCCCGCCTCGTACTGCCCAGGCCGAACCCGCACGGGACGGACCCGCTCCACCAGCAATCGGAGCAGCTCGCGTCGGTCGTCGGTCGTCCCCTCACGCGCGACCTGCTCCCAGAACGTGGCCTGCCCCAGCAGGATGTCGATCGCCGCCCGATCGGCCGCCTCCCGCCCCTTCCGCCCGCACAGGCGTTCGAGCTCGGCGATCTCGGCGGCGACCCTGGCGATGTCGTCGTCGATCACCCGCTTGCCCGTCGCCAGGTCGTCGCGGTCGATCACGCCGTTGGTGAAACTGAGCACCAGCCGCCCCTTCTGCTCCTCAAACCCCGCCAGATCCGCCCGCCGGAGCACCAGCCGCCGCTCGGGGCCCCGGGCAGATGCCCGCTCCTCGATCTCTCTGGACTCCGCCCTGGCCGCCCTGGCGATGTCGGGCTCCATCAGCACCGACAGCCGCCCGTGCAGGACCCGGAAGACGAGGTCTTCGATCAGGTCGGCCTGGATGGTGCGGTGGCACGTGGCCCCACCTCGGGCTGCCCTGGCCTCGGCCCCCTCCATCCTCGACGCACACATGTAGCCGCGCCGGACCGGCTCGGTGTACGGGCGGCGGCCGGGTCGGCGGCGGACGTGGCCGCCACGGATCAGCCCCGACATCCTGGCCCCGCACTCGCAGAACAGGTAGTGCGTCAGGGCGTACTCGCTCCGCTGGCCGAGCGGCACGACGTTCTGGCGCCCGCCGCCCGCGCCGTGGATCGCCCGCCACGTGTCGTCGTCGCAGAGCGGCTCCCACCGACCGACGGGCGCCTCCAGCGGATCGCGGTGGGGGCTCGTGCAGCGGGCGAGGTAGGTCCGGCAGCCGAGCGCGTTGCGGATGCCGGCCAGGGTCAGGGCCCGCCCGCCACGGGCCTCGGCCGGCAGCCCCTGCGCCCAGTCCGTCAGCTTCTGGTACGACCAGCCCTCGGCCCGCTTGCTGAACAGGTCGCGCACGTACTGGTGCTCCTTCGGGTGCGGCACCAGCACCACCTTGGGCGAGCCCTGGAGGCGCTGCTCGCCGCTGGCGGGCACGAACTGGTACCCCCAGCGGGCAGGTCCGGGTTTGGCCCAGCCCAGGCGGGCGAACCGATCGAGCGACGCCCCGACGGTCTGACTCAGGTTCTCCAGGAAGAGGTGATCCATCAGGCCCGCGAACAGGAACTGCTGGATGTCGCGGATGTGGCCGCCGTCTCGTGTCGAGTGGATCTGGACGCCGAGCCCGACCACCAGCGTCCGCCAGACCCGGGCGAGCTCCTCGATGTCGCGGCCGAGCCGGCCCTGCTTGGCAACGACGATCCGCACCGCGCGGCCGGCGGCCCGGTCGGCCCTGACGACCGCCAGCAGCCGCTGGTAGTCGTCGCGGCCGGGGTTCGAGCCCGTCTCGGTGTCCTGGAACTTCCCGCCGTAGGTCCAGGTGGGCTGGCGGTCGCCGTACCCCATGATCTCGTCGTCCTGGGTCGGCAGCGACATGTTGTCCCGCTCTTGATCGTCGCTGGAGACCCGGAGGTAGCCGTACCAGACGACGTCGGTCGCGTCGTCGAGCGCGGCGTGGGCGTTGCGTCGCGGGCGCCTCATGACTCGGGCCCGTCGGACGGGGGTACACTGGTCATTGGGTCGACCTCCTGCGAAGGTTGGCTCCGCGCCCCGGGCCTCGTGGAGCGAGGCGCCGGGGCATCAGCATATTGTATCGTTTTTGTCTATCGCATTGACACGTCGCGTCTCACGTGGGACACTTCCACAAAGAGGCGGCGCGCGTGTGACCGCCGCCGCCCGACATCAAGACGTAGGAGGAGTCCCGATGCCCGTCAATTCTAGCGCGCCCCCGCCCGCCGCCGGCGATCTCGTCGCGTCAACCGGCGTCGACCCCTCGGGTATCGATCAGGTTCTGGCCGAGAGGGATGTTGCCCTCTCCCAACAAGCGGATCGCCCCACTCCTGCCGCCGCCCCGATGCCGGCCGCCATCGTGGGGTCCGCCCCCAAGCGGCGCGAGTGGCGCGAGCTCGACCCCGCCGACCGCGCGCTCGTGACCGAGCAGACCCTGGCGCGCTGGGTCGGCGACCTGGCCGTGGACGACTACACCCTGGACGAGGTCGTCCTCAGAGAGAAGCGGCGCCTGACCAACCTCAAGAGCTTCAGGCAGGGCGGCGAGTTGACCGACACGGAATGGAAGCTCTGGCGGTTTCTCGGGAGGCATGAGGGGAAGGTCTGCACGAAGCTCCAGATCGCCCGCCACCTCTGGGGCGGGCCGGACCGCCCGATCCATGCCTGGATGCTCCGAAACAACGAGAGCGGCAACGCCAGCCCGCTGGTCGCGCACCTCCAGAACATCATCTCCGACCTGCGCAGCAAATTGGAGATCGACCCGATCCGGCCGCAGCACTTGGCGACCGTCCGGGGTGTGGGCTACGTGTGGTATGACGCCCCGCCCAGTACAGACGATCAGATCGACTATGCCGGCCGGCAGGTCCGATTCAGCAAGCTGCGCGAGGAGATGCTGGGCCTGATCTACGGGCCCGCGCTCGAAGCAGGTCCCGAGATCGAGGTGTCGGAGCAGGCGATCGAGGGCGAGGTGGTCGAGGCGGCCTCCCATCCCCGAGCGCCGCACGACTCCAGGGTCCGGCCGGGGCCCGAGTACGAGCGGCTGGAGCGGCAGCGCGCCGCCCGCCGTCCCCAACCGCAGCAGCGCCAGGGCACCGATTGGCGCGGCGTCCCCTTCCCCGAGACCGAACGCGAGCCGATCCTGCCAATCCCGGACGAGGATCGGCGGCCATGAGCAGCAAGGCGCGCGGAGGCTGACATGGCGGACGACGAGGTCCGAGTCGTCGTGGAGTCGATCTACGGCGCGGCGAGCCGGCGCGGGCTGGTCACCCTCTCGGTCAACGCCGCCAAGCACACGATCCCGCCCGCCCGCGCCCGCGAGATCGCGGTGATGCTCCTGGAGGCCGCCTCGAACGCCGAGGGCGACGAGGCGGTGATGGGGGCGCTCGTCGGCCTGGACTGGGCCGAGCCGCGCGCCGCGCGCTTCCTGCTGGACGTCCGTCGCGCCCGTCAGGAGGTGGACCGCCGGGCGCGGGCCGAGCTGCGGCGAGCCATCGCCTTCGAGCAGGGCTGGGCCGACGAGCCGACAGGGTAACGGGCGGGGGCCCGAGCTCGACGAGTCGCTCCGCCTGCACCGGCGGGGCGGGGCGGCCGGCTGCGGCGGCCTCGGGTCTCCTCGGTGCTCCCCACGCACCGCCCGAGGCCGCCGCAGATCTCTGGAGAACACGATGGACAACCTGTACATCCTGAGCGCCGGGGAGCCGGCGCCGGCCCCCGACCCGCACGCCTGGGCCCTCTGGATGGGGGCGCACCTGGACGAGCGGCGGGTGGCCCAGGCCTTCGTCGGCGAGGTCGAGGTCTCGACGATCTTCCTCGGCATCGACATGGCGTGGGGCTGGGGCGCCCCGACCCTCTGGGAGACCGCGCTCTTCAGCGGCCCGGACGGCTGCACCATCCTGGCGCGCTATACCAGCCTGGAGCAGGCCGAGGAGGGGCACGCGGCGATCGTGCGGATGCTGGAGCACGCCACGCCATGAACGACGACGACTTCCAGCGGGCCTACCACGACTACATGACGGGCGACCAGGACGCGGCCCGACGAGAGGCGGCCTCGATCACCCTGGCGGACGGCCGCCACCCCGTGGTTGTCGGGCTGCCGTTCGACGAGGTGACGATGTACTGCCTGATGCTGCCCGAGGCCGCCGGCCTGGTCGGACGGATCTTCCCTCGGGTCAAGGTGGACGACGATGCCTGACCGATACGAGCAGCGGCCCGGCGCCCTGGCCGCCTCCTACGTCAGGCTGTATGGCCGCCGCGCCGCCTCGACGTACGACGAGCAGGAGACGGACGACGAGCGGCGACAGCTCGTGCTGCCCGAGATCGCGGCGATCCTGAAGATGGTGGACGCCGCGATCGACGCCGCCAAAGCTATGCAGCCGGACCTGCCGCCGTGCCCGTGCGACTGGTGCGTCGCGCGTCGCGGCGCCGCTCAGCTTTCATAGGAGACGCGCCATGCGCCGCTCGGAACGGCTCGCGCTCGCGGGCCTGCTGCTGATAGCCCTGACGTTCTGTGTCTGGGCGGGCGAGCCCGCCCTCATGCTGGCCCACTGGTCCACGTTGCGCTGGTGGGAGGTCCCGTTCGCCGCGTTCTTCGAGGCGCTCACCTTCTTCATGGCGATGCTGCTCGTCGCTGCCGCTCTCGCGGGCGTCCTCGGGCTGGCCGGCGTGCTGCTCCTCGTCGTCCGCGCGCGGTTCGTCCGGGACCGCTGAGCCGAACAGGTTCGTGATTACGTCGGCCACTAAGGAGAGATCCACTTGAGAGTCGCTTACGCCGACCCGCCGTACTTTGGGTGCTGCGGCCTCTACGACCATCACCATCCGGACGGCCGCTGCTGGGACGACCTGGAGACACACCGACTGCTGATCGAGTGCCTGTCAGCGGACTATCCGGACGGCTGGGCGCTCAGCCTCACCAGCTCGTCGCTCCAGCGCATCTTGCCGCTGTGCCCCGATGACATACGGGTCGGCGCCTGGGCCAAGACGTTCGGGGCGTTCAAGAAGGGCGTTCGCCCCGCCTATATGTGGGAGCCCGTCATCTTCCGTGGCGGTCGCAATCCCGTCTGGGGACACCCGCACGCACCGCCCGAGAAAGGCGGCAGCCAGAACACGCCCAAGGACTTCCACGTCGAGCACTATGCCGACATGATCCTGTCTCCGATCACGCTCAAGCGGGGCCTGACAGGTGCGAAGCCGGAGGCGTTCTGCTTCTGGATCTTCGACCTCCTGAACCTGCGCCTGGGCGATGAGCTTGCCGACCTGTTCACGGGCTCGGGCGCCGTCACGCTGGCCTGGAAGAAGTACCAGGATCGGCTGGCTGCTGACGAGGCCCAGAGCGATCTACTGTCGGCATCATGAGCGTGAGCCGACAGGTGGAGTGATCGATCTTAGACGCAGTAGGTTCGGCACGAAGGGAAAGACATGAGCGACCTTCGATCCTACAAGCAGGGAGTAAAAGCAGGCAAAAGCTCAACACGGGGTGAGATCGAACAACTCCGTGAGGCGGCTGCCCTGGCCTACCAAGCACTCCTCTGGAGAGGAGTGCTTGGGTATGGCGACAGTGAAGAGCAGGCCCAGGTGGCACTCGAAGCCTTGCGAGACCTCGGGCTTGCGCCCCTGTATTTCCGCCGACTCGAAGAGTCCCCGACGTAATGTCCCATGTCTACCCCATCCTAGAGGGCCCCTTGCGGGGCCCTCTTCGCGTTCAGGCCGGCAGGTAGCGCCAGCCCTGGCCGACCGTCAACGCCCACCGGTACATCACCCCGTTCTGCCCCAAACACTCCTCGACGTCGGCCGGCGAGATCCCGAGCGGCAGCCACGTCGAGCCCCGCTGGGCCGGCAGCGTCTGATCGGCCGCCATCATCTCCAGCAGGCCCGAGCCCACGGTCGCTCGCCACGGCCCGAACGGGTCGTCGGGCGAGGGTTCGGGGACGGCTCCGCCCGACTCGGACGGGTGGGTCAGCCGGACCAGCGAGAACGGTCCGAGGTACTGGAACTGGTCGCGGTTCATCCGCTGGGTCACGCCCATCCAGCCGACGGCGGGGTTGGCTAAGAGCAGGTTGGTGCCGTCGAACCCTCGGACCCCCGTCCAGTGGCACCACGCCCGCCCGCCCATCACCAGCGGGTGCTTGAGCTCCACAGCCTCGGCAGCGACGTCCTGGAACGTGACGCTCGGGTCGTTCGAGGCGTCGTAGCCGCCGTACTCGGCGGGCCCGTACTCCTGACGGAGCCACCCAGCGAGCTGCCCCCCTGAGGCGTCCGAGAGCCCGTACTGCTGGGTGACGATGCCCTGGCTGAGCATCGAGCTCTCCACGAACTGCTCGGTCGGCTCGCGGCCGTACGCCCAGAGCGCCCAGCGCGTCGAGGTCGGCGCGCACGACCAGTCGTCGTTCTGCGCAAAGGCGGGTTGGAGCGCGTTGTAGGTCGGCACCGTCCCTCCCAGCAGCTCGTAGTCCCAGACCTGGCTGTTGGGGTCCCAGGCGACCGACTGGTCGATCCCGTCGTACCCCGTGATCCCGATCGCCGCCGCGCCGTACCACGCGCCCCAGCCATCTCTTTTGGCGGTGTTCAGGGCGTATCGACAGGCGTCGCGCCACGCCTCGGGGTCACCCGCCCTCCAGCCCGTCAGGTCGGTGAACCCCTCGCCCATCCCCGCCGTCGGGTCGGTCACGCCCGGCATGCCCGCCATCGCGTAGTGCAACTGGTACTGCCAGAACGAGTACCCCGTCGAGAAGTGGCCGACCAGGCCGGGCGCGGCCGTCCCGCCCTCGCTCTTCGCCACGTCGCAGGCGACCTGCGGCTCGATCCCCCGCAGGCCCGCCTCGTCGCAGATGAACTGGGTGCCCTCGTCCAGCATCAGAGGTGATGCTCCACCTTCAGGCTCCCGCTCGGATCATCCAGGTGGCGACGCCGTACGGCATCATCGTCGCGACCGTCGCGGCCGACGGCACCCCCGAGGCGCCCTCGTTGTCGCTGGTCTGGTCGAGGTCGGGGGTGCCCGTGGCGCTCGCACTCGACAGGCCCGTGTTCGCCCCGGACGCCACGCCCTCGTTGGTCAGGTTGGTGATGGCGGTGTCGAGCGGTCCGGGCGCCACGGGGCCCGTGGTGTTGCGGGTGACCGTGGCGAGCGCGGCCAGGTCGACGTCGTGGACATGGTTGCCGGCCGGCACCGTCGTCGCCGTGCCGGTCCCGTTCTGAATGCTGTTGCCAGGGGTCGACGTCGCGGTCGCGGCCCCGGCCGAGTTGGGGTGGTTGTGGGCCAGATCCTGGTCGTGGACGTGGCCGTTCAGCCCGTGGATGTGATCCTTGGGGTGGGTGTGCCCAACGCCGTGATAGTGCCCGCTGATGTCGTGGTGGTGGCCCCTGAGGTCGTGGTGATGCGGGCCTGGGTGGTTGTGGCCCGGCAGCGCCACCGACTCCTGCCCGAACGCCTCGCCCCGCGTGTGCCCGGCCGAGGTCCCGAGCACCACCCGCCCGACGAGATTCGGCAGGTTGAACGTCGAGACGCCGTCGCCGGGGCCGTACGCCGTCCCGATCGCCCCGAACAGCCTGACGTAGGTCGCCCGGCTGACGGCAGCTCCGTTGCAGGGCAGCCAGCCATCCGGCAGGGTCGTGCCGCCCCAGGCCCAGATCGTCCCTGGCGGGACCAGCAGGTCCATCACCGCCGCCGACAGGCTCGGGTTCGGGTAGGTGCCGCTGAGATTGCCGCCAGCGGGGGTGCCATCCACGATCACCTGGGCGGGCGCGGTGGTGCCGTTGTCGCGGCTGATCTTGACCCCGCCCGAGTCCGAGATCAGCACCGCCTTGCTGGAGTCCGAGGCCTGCCAGCGGCGCAGGATGCCCTGCTCGCCTTCACCCGCCTCGGCCTCGATCAGTTGCTGGACGTCGCGGTGCTCGGGCGTCCCGCCCGGCTGCGCGTCCAACAACTCTCTGTCTGGTGGCACCTAGGCCACTCCCGCCCAGGCGTTTACAAGGCTGTTGGCGGTGAACAAAATATCGCTGTCCGTCGCCTCGGAGCCGGTGATGCCGGGTTGAGCCGCGATCCCGAACGCCCCGGCCTGACTTTCCAGGGCGGGGTTCAAGAGCACCCTGTTCGCCCAGGTGGCCCGCTCGGCGTGCGAGGCGGTCGCGTCGTCCTCGCTCATCACGTTGGTGGCCGCCTGGAGCATCGCCGTCTGGCAGCGGGCCCGCCAGGTCGGGTCGGCCCCGAGCTGATACGCCTCTTCAAAGGTCACAGTCCCCTCCCCCCGAGCGCCAGGTTCGCGAGCGCCGCGTAGGCGGGGTCGGTCCGGGCGCGCTCATTGATCACTCTCAGGCGCTCGTTGTCGGCAAAGAGCGCCTGCTGCTCGCTCAGCTTCTGCTTCGCCCCGTGCGCCCCCGCCGCGTCGGCGGCGGCGATCTCCTCGGGCGTCGCGTCCCTGACGATCGTCTCACCCGAGCCGTCGCCAGTGCTCTCGTACACCTTCGGCGGATCGCTCATGGAGCCTCCACTAGTTGAGTCCGTACAGCGTCACGACGGCGTTTTGCGCCAGGTTGAACGGGGTCGTCAGCGCCTTGACGTCGATCCTGGTGATCGCGACGGGGTTGGCCCAGGTGAACCCCCAGAGGTTGACCTGGAAGTTGGCGGCCACGCTGTTCAGCATCAGGGCCGAGAGCGACAGGACCGTGTGGAACCCTCCCGACGAGTCGGTGTAGTTCGGGATGAAGCAGACGAGGTCGTTGAAGTAGCCGCTGGACGGACTCCCGAGCGCCGGCGCGGTGCCGATAATCGCATAGGTCCCGCCCGGCGTCTGCTCGACGGCCGACGCCGTGGAGCCGGACCCGTACAGGCGCTGGCCGTAGTAGGTGCCGCCTGTGTCGTTGTTCAGGTTGAGCGTGATCGAGTCGAGCGTCTGGGGGGTCGCCGTCGATCTGGCGTGGACCACCAGCAGCAGGTGCTTGTAGGTCTGCACGATCCCGGAGATGGTGACGACGCCGCCGCCCGCGCCGACCACGGTGTGCGACAGCCGCTGCGGGAAGCTTGCCGCCGCCAGGTCGGCCGCCGTCAAGGAGCCGTCGATGACGTGCGACGAGTTGACCGAGTCGGCGGGGATGGTGATCCCGCCGATCAGCTTGGTCGACGCAACGGTGTTGTCGGCGAGGCGGTCGCCGTTGAGCGTGTTGGCTCCGATGTCGCCCGTCACGATCAGGTTGCCCGCCGTGATCGCCGAGCCGTTCGACTTGAGCACCCCAGCCGCGCCCGGCGCCAGATGCGAGAGGGCGATGTTGGTCGCGAGCATCGCATCGACGATCTGGCCCCAGCCGACGATGCCGCCAGGGCCCGTCGT
>Ga0126377_10004516_pt1 | contig 10151 bp, 10 predicted proteins | sample PanSoiMetPlot_22_FD_92647 | JGI IMG/M metagenome (GOLD analysis project Ga0126377, IMG submission 92647) | Tropical forest soil microbial communities from Panama - MetaG Plot_22 | ecosystem: Environmental > Terrestrial > Soil > Tropical forest > Bulk soil | place: Panama | collected 2016-02-17 | reverse complement strand
GGCCCGCGGCTGGTCGCGCATCTGGCGGTCCGCGGCGGCGGACTGCTGCGCCTCGAGGTGTCACTCGGCGAGCGGGCGTCCTATCCGGCGCTGACGCCGAACGTCCCGGCGGCGCACTGGTACGAGCGCGAGATCCACGACCTGCATGCCATCGAGCCCGAGGGGCACCCCCGCCTCGAGCCGCTCGTGCGCCACTGGGACCGCACCCCCCTCAACGGCGAACCCGAGCACCGCGGCTACAAGCGCCTCGCGGGCTCGGGCGTGTTCCTCATCCCCTACGGGCCGGTGCGCTCTGGGGTCTTCGAGTCCGTGCAGTACCTCGTACAGACCAGCGGCGAAGACGTCGCGTACTGCGCGCAGCGGCTGTTCTTCAAGCGCCGCGGCGCCGAGCGCCGGATCGTCGAGGTGCCGCTCGAGCGGGCGGTGCTCGTCGCCGAGCGCGTGTCGGGGACGTCGTCGGTCGCGCACGCGCTGGCCTGCTCGCAGGCGCTCGAGGCGCTGGCGGAGACGCCCGCGCCGCGGCGCGCGGCCGCGGTCCGCAGTGTGCTTGCCGAGCTCGAGCGGCTCTACAACCACACCGAGGCGATCGTGCGCGAGTGCGAGGACGCCTCGCTGAGCGTCGCCCAGGCCAGCTTCGCCGCGCTCAAGGAGCAGCTGCACCGCCTGATGTGGACGCTGACCGGCAACCGCTTCGGGCGCGGCGCGGTCGTCCCCGGCGGCGTCGCGGTCGACCTCGACGCGGGGATGCTCGCCGCGCTCGGTGATCGCCTGTCTCAGTGGCGCTCGGTCTTTCGAGGCGACCTCGCCGCGCTGCGCAAGACCGACTCGTTCCTGGACCGCATCGTCAGCGCCGGCCCCCTGTCGCTGAACGATGCGCGCGATTTCGGCTGCGTCGGGCCCGTCGCCCGCGGCTCGGGCGTCGACCTCGACGCGCGCCGCGATCTTCCCTACGCGGCCTACGGCGCCACGGACTTCGCCGTCGCCGTGGAACGCGACGGCGACGCGATGGCCCGCATGGACGTGCGCTTCGCCGAGATCGAGAGCTCGCTGACGATCATCGACCAGCTGCGGCGGAGCATGCCAAGCGGCCCGACGCGCGTGGCGCTGGGCCCGCTGCGCCGCGAGCACGCGGTCGGGTGGGCGGAGTCCGCGCGCGGCGAGACGCTCTACCACCTGCGCGCCGCCGACGAGCGCCGCCTCGCGTTCTGCAAGCTGCGGGCGGCGTCGTTTGCCAACTTCGGCATCTTCAACCGGGTCTTCGACGGTCAGGTCCTCACGGACTTCGGGTTCATCGAGCACAGCCTCGGCCTGTCACCGGCGGGGTGCGACGCATGATGGGATGGTTCGTCAAGGGCCTGCGCGGCCGGCGCCTGACCACCCGCTATCCCCGCGCACCGGAGCCGCCTCCGGCCGCACACCGGGGCCGGGCGCTGCTCGATCCATCGCGCTGCAACCCGCAGGACGGCGCGCCGTGCACCGAGGCCTGCCTGCCGCGGGCGCTGCGCCTGGACGAGCACGGCGCCCTGGAGCTCGACGCGGCCCGCTGCATCGCATGCGGCCTGTGCGTCGCGGCCTGCCCCGAGGGCGCCCTCACCATGGACGCCGATGCGGAGCTCGCGGTCTTCGACCGCGCCTCGCTGATCGTACGGGCGAAGGGACGGTCATGAGCGCGCTCCCCCGGCCGCTGCGCCGCTCGATCCACATCCGCCACGTCGACGCCGGCTCCGACGGCGCGATCGAGCACGAGATCGCGGCGCTGCTCAGCCCGTACTACGACATGCACCGGCTCGGGTTCTTCTTCACCGCCTCGCCCCGGCACGCGGACGTGCTGCTCGTCACCGGGCCGGTGACGCGGCCGATGGTCGAGCCCCTCCAGGTCACCTACGAGGCGATGCCGGACCCACGGATCGTCGTGGCGGCGGGCACCGACGCGTGCAGCGGCGGCATCTGGGACGGCCCCGAGGTGCTGGGCGGGGTCGACCGGGTTCTGCCCGTCGATGTCTACATCCCTGGCGACCCGCCACCGCCGATCGCGCTGCTGCATGGGCTGCTGCTGGCGGCGGGTCGCATCGAGCCCGCACCGCCGCCGCGGCTCCCGGAGGGACTCCGATGAGCGCCGCCGCGGGCGCGCTGTTGATCGCCGGGAGTGCCGGCCTCGTCGCGAGCGCGATACTGGCGCTGGCGGTCGCGGGTGTGCTGCGCGCCAAGCGGGTGGCGGCGATGCTCGCGGCGCCGTCGGCGGCAGCGCTCGGCGTGGCCGGCGCCGCCGGGGTGTTCGGCGTCTCAGTGCGCTGGGAGTTCTTCTCCGCCTACGCGCTCGGGCGCGGCGGCGTCCACCTGGACCCGCTCAACGGGCTGTTCGTGCTCATGCTCGGCGCTGCCGCCACGCCGCTGCTCGCCGCGACCACCGGCGGGAGCGCGACGCGCGCCGCCCGCCTGCCCGCCGCGCTGCGGCCGCTGCTCGTCCTTGCCGTCGCCGCCGTGTTCCTCGTCGACAACGTGTTCCTCTTCCTGGTCGCCTGGGAGCTCGCGGTGCTCGCGATCTTCGCGCTCGTCGGCGTGCGCTTTCGCGACCCGGCGGCGTCGCGCGCGGCCGATCTCACGCTGACGCTCGGCAAGCTCGGCGGCGCCGCGGTCTTCACCGGGCTGTTGCTGCTCGCGGCGAGGGCGGGCACGTTCTCGTTCGCCGGGCTGGCCAGCGCGGGACCGCAGCTCAGCCCCACGCTGCGGGGCATCTGCTTCGTGCTCTTCTTCGCGGGCTTCGGGGTCAAGGCCGCGATCGTCCCGGTCCAGACCTGGCTGCCGGGCGCCTACGGCGAGACGAACTCCGAGAGCGCCGGCCTGCTCGCCGCCGTCGCGCTGAACCTCGCCTTCTACGGGATGCTGCGCACGTGGTTTGGGTTCCTCGGCCAGCCGGAGGTCTGGTGGGCGGTCGCAGCGCTGCTCATCGGCGCGGTCACCGCGCTGCTCGGGATCCTCGGCGGCATCCTCCAGCGCCGGCTGCGCACGTTCGTCGCATACTCCTCGATCGAGAACAGCGGGCTCATCGTCGTCGCGATGGGCATCGCGCTGATGGGGGCGGCACAGCACGAGCCCGGGCTCGTCGGCCTCGGCCTGACCGCCGCGACATTCCAGATCGCGGCGCACACGATCGCCAAGGCCGGGTTGTTCACCGCCGTCGCGGCCGTCGAGGGCGCGACCGGCACCAGCGACATGGACCGCCTCGGCGGCCTGTACCGCGCGCTGCCGTTCGCCGCGTTCGGAGCCCTGTTCGGCGCCGCCGCGCTCGCGGCGCTGCCGCCGTTCAGCGGCTTTGCCAGCGAGTGGCTGATCTTCGAGGGGCTCATGCAGGGATTCCGCGTGCCGGGCACCGGGGCGCACCTCGCAATGGCGCTGGCCGGAGCGACGCTCGCGCTGACCGCGGGCCTCGCGGCGCTCGGTTTCGTTCGCGCGCTCGGCATGACGTTCCTGGGGATGCCGCGCGCCGACGTCGTGCCGCGCCCCGAACCGCGGGTCCGCAACGCCGCGCTCACGGTGCTCGCCCTGGGCTCGCTTGCGCTCGGGGTCGCGGCGCCATGGGTCGTGCAGGTGCTCGAACGCGGGACCGCCGACATCGGCGGCACGACGGCGTTCGGACGGATCGCCCAGCCCGGGTGGCTCGTCCAGCCCGGCTACCCCGGCTTCGCGAGCATCTCGCCGACGGTACTCGCGCTCACGCTGCTCGGGTTCGCCCTCGGCTTCTGGGCGCTGCGCGCGCTCGTCCGCGCGCGGCTCCGCGCGCGGGTCGTCCCGGTGTGGGCGTCCGGCGTGACGGCGCACGGCGCCCGCGAGCAGTACACGGCCGGCGGCTACGCGAACATGGCGCGGGTCATCTTCAACGTCGTCTACCGGGTCCGTCCCCAGCTCGAGACCTACGGCGACGAGCGCTTCCCCGCGCGCCTCACCGTGGTGCGCGACGACCCGCGCATCTTCGAGCCCGCCTGGCTCTACCGCCCCGTCACACGGCCGCTGCTGTGGCTCGCGGACCGTCTGCGCTACGTGCAGGCCGGCTACCTCGGGCTCTACCTCCTCTACCTGCTCGTCGCGGTGATCGTCGTCCTCGTCGTCGCGCCGCACCTATGAGCTGGCCCTACCTCCCCCACCAGTGCCCGCGCTGCCGGTACTTCGTCGCGTTTGCACCGCGGGCTCACGACGACCGCGGGTACGAGCTTCCCGGGGCGTGCGCCCATCCGCTCATCGGCATGGAGTTGTTCGTCCCCCGCGGCGATCTTGCCCGCCGGCTCGGCGATTGTGACCTCTTCGTGGGTGACCCCCACGCTGCGAAACGCGGAGGCCGACACTGAGGCAGACAGTCAGCATCGTCGTCGATCCGCGTCCCCCGCTCGCGGGGCTCGTCCGCTCGCACGAGGACGTGTTCCTCGACCCGCAGGGGTGCCCGGTCTGCCAGTACTGCGTCGAGGCCGAGGATCAGTTCTTCCGATGGTTCGACATCGAGGCGTTCGCCGATCCCGCCATGCAGCTGCGACTGCGGCGCTCGGCCGGCTTCTGTGCGCCGCACGCGCGGCGCGCGCTGGCCATCCGACAGCTTGCGCCGGCGCACGCGATCGTGCGGGGCGCCCTGGACCGCCTCGGCAGCGACCCGCCCGCGCCCGGCGAATGCCCGGCGTGCGCGAGCGTGTCGCAGGCGCGCGAGCACGCGGAGCAGATGCTCGGCAGCGTGACGGCGTCGCGGGCCATGAGCGCCCGCTACGCGCAGCGAGAGCGCGGTGCGTGCCTCCCGCATCTGACCGCCACGATCGCTGTGGGAGACGCGGACGTCGCGCGCTCGCTGGCCGAGAAGCTCCGCCGCGATCTCGCGACCTCCGACGACCTCGAGCTCCTCGCGGGACGCGATCGCGAGGCGGACTCGCGCGTGGCGTTGCGCGCCGCTCTGCCGTCGGGGCTCGCCGTCGATGCCGCGTCGAGCGCGGAGGCCGAACGGGCCACGTGGCACGTCGACGCGTGCCCGGTCTGCCTCGCCGCGGGCCGCTCCGAGCGCCGCTATCTCGATTGGCGCCGCCACGAGGAACGCGCCGACGCCATCGACCTCGATCAGGATCCGGGGCTGCTGTGCGCCGCGCACGTGCACGAGCTCGCGGCGCTCGACGAACGGGCCGGGGGGCGCGCGGCGCGCCGGGTGCGCGAGCGCTGGGTGCACGAGCTCGACGGCCTGCTCAAGCGCTGGCCCCCTCCCCCGCCGAGGACGCGGCGGCTGTTGCGAGGCCGGCGCCGCGCGCCGGCGCCGCGCCTCAGGGCGCCCCTCTGCCCGGCGTGCCGGGCTCGGGACGGCGCCGAGGAGCGCCACCTCGACCTGCTGCTCCGCCTGCTCGCCCAACGACCCTACGCCGACGCGTACGACGCCGCCCACGGGGTGTGCCTGCGCCACGCGCTGCTCGCCGGCGAAGGCCCGGCCGCTGGCCGCATCCGCGGGGCGCTGCGCGCCCGCCTCGCGGCGCTGGAATGGGAGATCGCGGAGGCGGGGCGCAAGCAGGGCTGGGACGCGCGGCACGAGCGCCCGGGCCCGGAGCAGACGGCGCGACTGCGCCTCGCCGCGCTGCTCGACGGCGCCACCTTCCTCGGCGGACCGGCGAGGGAGCTGCCATGACGTGGCTGGCGCATCGCAGGGCTCCGACCGCGACCGAGCGCGTGCTGAAGGTGCTCGCCGCCGATGACGATCCCGCGGTTCGCCACGCCGCGACCGTCCACTCCGGGAGGCGGCGGCGATGAGCCGCATCGAGCGCGTGCACGCACGCCAGATCCTCGACAGCCGCGGCCATCCGACCGTCGAGGTCGACGTCGTCCTCGCGTCGGGAGCGCTCGGCCGTTCGGCCGTCCCCGTGGGTGCATCGACGGGTCGGTACGAGGCACTCGAAGTGCGCGACGGCGGCGAGGCGTGGCACGGCCGCGGTGTCGCTCAGGCGGTCGCGAACGTCCACGACACGATCGGCCCCCACGTCGTGGGCCTCGATGCGCACGAACAGGAAGCCCTCGACGACATCCTCGTCGCACTCGACGGCACCTCCGCGCTCGTGCGCCTCGGTGTCAACGCGATCCTGGGTGTCTCGCTCGCTGTCGCGCGCGCCGACGCGGCCGACGCGGGCGAGCCGCTCTGGCGCCATCTCGCCAGCGCGGAGCCGACGCTGCCCATCCCCATGCTCAACGTGCTCGACGGCGGCGTGCACGCCGACAACCGCCTGCTCGTTCAGGAGTTCATGCTCGTGCCGATCGGCGCAGCGACGTTCTCGGACGCCCTGCGGATGGGGAGCGAGACCTACCACGGCCTCGGCCAGCTGCTGCTCGCCCGCGGCCTGAGCCGAGCGGTCGGTGACGAGGGCGGCTACGCGCCCGCGCTCGACAGCTCCGAGGCGGCCCTCGAGCTCCTGGTGGCCGCGATCGAGTCGGCCGGCTATCGCCCGGGCGTCGACATCGCCCTCGCGCTCGATGCCGCCGCCAGCGAGCTCGGCGACGTCGACCGCGACGGTTACCGCATCAACGGCGAGGCCGAGCCCCTCACCTCCGACGAGCTCGTCGCCTACTGGGCCGACCTCTGCGCGCACTACCCGATCGTCTCGCTCGAGGACGCGCTCGGCGAGCAGGACTGGAGCGGCTGGCGCGGGCTCACCCAGCGCCTCGGCTCGCACGTCCAACTCGTGGGCGACGACCTGTTCGTGACGCACGCCTCCCTCGTTCAGCTGGCGATCGACCAGGGCATTGCGAACGCCGTCGTCATCAAGCCCAACCAGGTGGGCACGCTCACGCGCACGCTGGAGACCATCCGCCTCGCCCACGCCGCGGGCTACGCGACCGTGATGGCGCACCGCGCGGGCGACACCGAGGACACGACGATCGCCGACCTCGCGGTCGCCGCGGGCTGCCGGTTCATCAAGGCCGGCGGGCCCGCCCGATCCGAGCGCGTGGGGAAGTACAACCGGCTCCTGCGCATCGAGGAACAGCTCAGCCCCGGGCCCCGGTTCGCCGCGCGACCGGGACAAACGCGACCAGCGCCAGGAACTGGACCACGACGATGAAGACCGTCGCGCTCTCGATCGAGTGGCCGTACAGCACGCCGATCGCCGTGCCGCCGACCAGCCACGCGAGCCCGTAGATCGCGGTGAACGTCCCGTAGCCGGCGCCGCGACGCGCGACGGGAACCAGGTCGGCGACGGCCGCGCGCATCGTGCTCTCGTGGACCCCGACGGCCGCGCCCCACACCGCAGCGCCGATCCAGACGAGCGCCGGCTGCGTCGAGAACGACAGGAACGGGACGGCGGCCGTCAGGACGGGAATGACCACCAGTCCGCGCAGCCCCACCCGGTCGTACAGCCACCCCGAGCCGAGCGCGGCGATCGCGGCCATCCCCATCGCGGCCGCGTAGATCACCGGGATCGTCGCCTCGGAGACCACGTCGCCTACCTGCAGGTGGTAGGCGAGCACCGCGAAGGTCGCGTAACCGGCCATGTTCAACGCGGTGAAGCCCGCGTACCACCAGAACCGTGCGGGCAGAGGCGCGCGATCGTCGTGCGCTTCTGCGGGGACCTCCGACGGTTCGTACTCGGCGGGCGCCGGGACCGCCCGGCGCAGCCGCGCCAACGCCACGAGCGCTGCGACGCCCGGGACCGCGAGTACCGCGAACGCGAGGCGGAAGCCGCTCAGGGCGACGGCGGCGGCGACCACGAGCGGCCCGAGCAGCGCGCCGGTCTGATCGAGCGCCTCATGCAGCGCGAACGCGCGCCCGCGCCCGAGATCGCCGCTTGCCTGCGCGAGCATCGTGTCGCGCGCGGGCGTGCGCACCGCCTTGCCGAAGCGCTCGGCGACGATGAGGATCGCCGCCGGCCACAGCGCCCACGTCGTGGCGAGCAGCGGCACCGAGACGACGGTGATCGCGTAGCCGAGGATGCTCAGCGACCAGTGTCGGCCGGAGCGGTCCGACACTCGGCCGGTCCACAGGCGCGAGACCAGCGCGACGGCCTCGCCCGCGCCCGTGATGAATCCGACCAGGCCCGCGCTGGCGCCCAGCGTCGCCAGGAACGGCCCGACGATGCTGCGCGAGCCCTCGTAGACGAAGTCGGCCAGCAGGCTGACTGCGCCGAACGCGACCACGAAGCGCATCGGGCTCAGCCGGTTGGCTGAGCCGGCGCTCCGGACGTCGCCGGTCATCGGCGCAGGGTGGCGGTCAGCGCCTCGGCGTCCAGGAGCAGGTCCAGTGCGTCGACGATCGAGGCGCACAACACGTCCGCGCCGAGCAACGCCGGCACGCTGACGCCCTCACGGCCGATGACCGCGATGCCGAGCGCCGCCGCCTGCAGCGCGAGCGCGTCGTTGGCGCCGTTCCCGACCACCGCGCAGCGATCGGGGCCCAACCGCTCGACGAGCGCGCGCTTCTCGGCACCGTCGCTGACGCGCAGCGCGCTGACGCCCAGCGCCTGAGCGAGGCGCTCGAGGGTGCCGAAGGTGTCGGCCGACACCAGTCGCACGTCGACGAGCGCGCGCAGGCGCCCAAGGCGGTCGGCGACGCCCTCGACGAGCGTGCCGCGATCCGTCAGCGTGCCGTTGACGTCGAGCAGAACGTACTCGAGGGTCAGCGTCGGGCCTCCGGGCAGTTCGACGGCGATGCTCATCGGGTCACGGCTCGCTTGGTGGGGGCCTCCGCGGAGGGGCAGAAGTAGAGGCCATCAGCGGCTCAAGCCGCAATCGGAGCGAGCCTCATCGCTCGGATTTGATCCTACCGCTGCATCAGCGCTTTCGACTGCTTGCAGGCGGTGTCGACGGCATCGTTGACGAGTTCGGTGTTGATCGCGATGGCGACCGCGGAGCCTTCGCCCGCAGCGGTGATCACCTGCGCCCGTGGGTTGGTCGCGTTGCCCGCCGCCCAGACACCGGGAACGCTGGTGCGGCCGTCGGCGTCGGCTCGGACGAGTCCTCCCGGGAGCAGCTCGCAGCCGAGGGCGGCGGCGAGCCCCGGCTACCTGATGTACGTGTCGGGCCTCCTCCCCCGGCGCCTGGCGGTCTTCGGGCTCGTCGCGGGATCGCTCGCCTTCGTGGCGGCGACCGGAGCGCTGTTCGACGTCTACGAGCGCCAGTCCGCGCCGCAGTTCCTGCTCACCGTTCCGGAGATGATCTGGGAGGCGACGTTCGGCATCTACCTCATCGTGAAGGGGTTCACGCCGTCGGCAATGCGGCGAGATGCCGACGCGCGCTACGCGCCGGCGCCTGCGGCGGCAGTCGGCTGACCGCGCTCAGGGTGCTGACGCGGACGTTCGATCCCGCCACACTTCGCACCCATGGCACCGGTTACGGGCGACCGCTACGTGCCCGCCGCCGGGCGGGAGGCATTCACCCGCGCGTACGACGCCGTGCTCGCGCTGACGATGCGCGAGCGGCGGTGGCGCCCCGCCTTGACGGCGGCGATCATCGGTGGGCTTCCGGCAGGTGCGACCGTCGTCGACGTGGGCTCCGGCACGGGGACGCAGGCGATCGACCTGGCGCGTGCCCGGCCCGACGTGCACGTGGTCGCGGTCGAGGGCGACCCGCACGCGCAGGCCCTGGCGCTACGGAAGGCCGGCGCCGATCGCGTCGACTGGCGTCGCGGCCTGGCCGGCGCGCTGCCGCTCGCCGACGCGAGCACGCACCGAGCCGTGATGTCGTTGCTCCTGCACCACCTCGCCCCTGACGGCAAGCGCGCCGCGTTGGCCGAGGCCCGGCGCGTGCTCCGGCCCGGCGGCGAGCTGCACGTCGCGGATTGGGGGCGCCCCGCCGATCCGCTCATGCGCTGCGGCTTCTTCGCGCTGCAGCTCATCGACGGCTTCGCCGGAACGCGCGACCACGCCGCCGGGCGCCTGCACGCGTTCATCGCCGACGCAGGATTCGTCGGTGTGCAGACCGCTCAGCGGCTCCGTACCACCTGGGGCAGTCTGGAGCTGCTCCGTGCCGTCCGAGCCGATTCCGCCGCGGTCGCCTGAGCTCTGCGGCAAAGCACGGATGTGCCGCTACGCGAGGGTGCGATCCTTGCGTGGCACACATCTGACCCTCCGCGCCTCCCGGAGGACGAGCATGCCCACGAAACGCAACGATCCCTCTCCCGCCGCGCTGGCGTACGGGCCGGTAACCGCGTC
>Ga0126377_10004515_pt1 | contig 10152 bp, 9 predicted proteins | sample PanSoiMetPlot_22_FD_92647 | JGI IMG/M metagenome (GOLD analysis project Ga0126377, IMG submission 92647) | Tropical forest soil microbial communities from Panama - MetaG Plot_22 | ecosystem: Environmental > Terrestrial > Soil > Tropical forest > Bulk soil | place: Panama | collected 2016-02-17 | reverse complement strand
TGAGCTGGTCATACGCGGCCGCCAGACCGAGGCCGAAGACAAGAATTTCCTCCACCGTGGCATCGCAAGCCGACAATTTCTGCGCAGCTTTGTTCTTGCGGAAGGCATGACAGTGCTGAACGCCGAATTAAATCATGGGCTTCTGGCGATCGAATTGGAGCGTCCAAAAGTGGACGCTGTCCTTAAAAACATCCCAATTCGTTCAGCAGAGGTTCACCAAGGCGATGCTACAAATCGCAACTGAAGGAGGCCGTCATGAGTCCGAAAGAGAAAGAAAAGGACATCGTCGAAATGTTCAGCGACGATGATGACGACGAGATCGAAGCTCCGGTCTTCGAAGGCACGCGTCTCGCTTACATCAAGACGATCGACCTCGACGAAGCCCGTGCGATGGGCGTCATCATTCCCTCCGAGATCAAGCTGCCGCGCGGCGTCAAGCTTTATGCGCTGCATGCCGCCGACGGAACGACACTCGGAATCACCGACACCTGGGCATCTGCCTACAGCGCCGCGGTGCAGAACAACTTTGTTCCGCTGAGTGTCCACTAAAAGCAAACGCGGTCGCGCGTAAAGGCGCGGCCGCGGCCGTCAGCCGCCGCTCCCACCAGAAAGAGAATCCGCTTTCGCCCGCGCATCCAGGCGATCCTCCCCCGCGTTAAAGGGGAGGATTTCCCTTTTTCCTCTTAGGCGGCTTGGGAATTGGCCGACGAGGGCTCGGTCAGGAGCGCGTACAACGTCGCCGGCTGCGACGCGGCCCGCAGCTTCTCGCAAACAGCCTGATTGCGTAAGAGACGCGACACGCGTGCGAGAGCCTTGAGGTGGTCGGCGCCGGCGCCTTCGGGCGCCAGCAGCAAAAACACCAGGTCGACCGGCTGATCGTCCATGGCATCGAAATCAACCGGCGCGTCGAGCTGCGCGAAGAGGCCGGTCATCTTTTCGACCCCGGGCACGCGGCCGTGAGGGATGGCGATCCCCTGCCCCATGCCGGTCGAGCCGAGCTTTTCGCGCTCGGTCAAGATGTCGAAGATGCGCCGTTCCGGCAGGCGCGTCAGCGCCGCGGCCTTGTGAGCCATTTCCTGCAGCACCTGCTTCTTGCCCGCCGCTTTCAGGTGCGAAAGGACGGCGTCGGGGGAAAGCAAATCGGCGATTTCCATGGGACCCCGCGCTGATTAGACGGACCGGCTCTGAGCCGAGCCGCGGTCGTGATGATTCTTGAGCCGCCTGGTATAGCGGCGTACGCGTTTTTCCAGATGATCGAGCGCCGTTTCGAACGCAATGTAAGCGTTCGGTCCGCTGCCGTGGGACTGCATCGTGGTACCCGAGCTCAAATGCACGGAACAGTCCGCGCGAAAAGTCGTTCGTTCCTTGCCGAACGTGACCTGCGCTTCGGCGGCGCGATCGAAATGCTTGGAAATGGCCGCGGTGAGTTTTGCACGCACTTTCTCCGGCAAGGCCTCACCGATGTCGAATTGCTTGGCGGCTATGCGAATCTGCATCATTTACGCCTTCGGACCTCCTGGTTAACGAGCCGTTCGCGACCAGCGTGTCCGAAAAAGGCGCGGACCATAGGTCGGCCTTTTTGCCCTGTCAACCATGCGTCAGCGCGTGGTTGCAGCAGCCTCCAACTGGCGCAAACGGCGCCTCTCGACCGAGGAAGGGATACGCAGCGCTTCACGATATTTTGCGACCGTCCGGCGCGCGATGTCGATGCCATCCTGACTCAAAATGGTTACGATTCGGTCGTCAGACAAGACGTCGCCAGCTTCGTTGCCGACCAGCTCCTTGATGCGGTCGCGCACGGCTTCCGCAGAGTGCGCTTCGCCGCCATTCACCGCCTGGATCGCGGCGGTGAAAAAATATTTCAGCTCGAACAGCCCGCGAGGGGTAGCCATGTACTTGTTCGAGGTCACCCGGCTGACAGTGGATTCATGCATCGAGATTGCGTCCGCAATGAGGCGAAGGTTCAACGGACGCAGATGACGCACGCCGTGGGTCAAGAAGGCGTCCTGCTGACGAACGATTTCACTTGCCACTTTGACGATGGTGCGGGCGCGCTGATCGAGACTTTTCACCAGCCAGTTTGCGTTGTTGAGGCAGTCGGTGAGATAGGCCTTGTCTTCACGAGTTCGCGCGGTGCGGTTCACTTCCGCGTAATAGCGGGAATTCACCAGCACCCGCGGCAGCGTGTCCGAATTGAGCTCGACATGCCAGGTTCCGTCGGCGCCCTCGCGCACATAGACGTCGGGCACCACGGGCTGCACCGGTTCGGAGCCGAAGGCGAGCCCGGGCTTCGGGTTGAGCTTGCGGATCTCGGCGATCATCTCGGCGATCTCGGAGGTCTCAAGACCGCAGAGCGCGGACAGCCCCGCGAGGTCGCGCTTGGCCACGAGGTCGAGCCGAGTCAGCAAATTACGCATCGCCGGGTCCAGCCGGTCGCGTTCCTTGAGCTGCAAGGCTAGGCACTCGGAGAGGTCGCGCGCGAAAACACCGGCGGGATCGAAGCCCTGGAGCTCGTCGAGAACGGACTGACACTCGTCGACGCTGCAGCCGAGACGCTCCGCGATTTCGGCCAAATCGGCGCGCAGATAGCCGGCTTCGTCCACCGCCTCGATCAGCATCACCGCGATGAACCGCTGAGCCGGCGGAAGGGCCGCGATCACGAGCTGCGATTCGAGATGGTCCTTCAGGGTCGCGCCTGAAACCAGATTGTCCTCAAAATCGTCGTCGCCATCGGCCTTGCCGTTGCCGGCGGCGCGTGTCCAGTCGGTGAGCGGCGGCGAGACGCCCGAGGGTGCTGCGGGGCGCTCGGCGCGGCTTTCATCCGTGTAAAGATCGTCATGGGAGGCGTCCAAGTCGGCGGCCGTGCCGAAATCTTCGCGCGCGAGCGTTTCCACAAGCTGCTGCGATTCCTCGGCCGGCGATTTTTCGGCAGCCGCCGCCTCGCCGTCGGCCGGGTGCGCCTCTTCGCGCTCGAGCAGCGGATTTCGCTCGAGCTCGGTCTCGACATATTCGTTCAGTTCGAGGTTCGACAATTGCAGCAGCTTGATCGCCTGCTGCAATTGCGGCGTCATGACCAGGGACTGACCCTGTTTGAGCTCCAGACGTTGGGTCAGAGCCATGCGCCGCTCCGCTCGCTCCTAAAGCGAGAAGCGCTCACCGAGATAGACCCGGCGAACGTCCGTATCGCGCACAATGTCCGAAGGGGTGCCTTCCTTCATGACGCGGCCCTCGTGGATGATGTAGGCGCGATCGATGATGTCGAGGGCCTCGCGCACATTGTGGTCGGTGATAAGCACGCCGATGCCGCGATCTTTGAGATGCTTCACCAGTTCGCGGATATCGTTGATGGCGATGGGATCGATGCCGGCGAAGGGCTCGTCCAGAAGGATGTAGGACGGATGGGTGGCGAGCGCACGGGCGATTTCGACACGGCGGCGTTCGCCGCCGGAAAGCGTGATCGCCGGAGTGTGCGCGACGTGGCTGATCGAGAACTCGGCGAGCAGGCTGTCGACGAGTGTGGCGCAATGGGCGGCGTCGGGCTCGACCAATTCGGCGGCGGCGCGGATATTGTCCTCCGCCGTGAGGCCGCGGAAAATCGAGGCTTCCTGGGGCAGGTAGCCGATGCCGAGGCGGGCGCGGCGGTACATGGGCAGGCGGGTGATGTCGTGGCCGTCCAGCGCGATGCTGCCGTAGTCGGGCCTGAGCAGTCCGGTGATGAGATAGAAGCAAGTGGTCTTGCCGGCACCGTTGGGGCCTAAGAGCCCGACCACTTCACCGCGGCGGAGCGTGAGACTGACGCCTCGGAGCACAGGCCGGCGGCGAAAGCTCTTGCCAATGCGCGTGACGGCCAAGCCTTGAGATCCCTCGATGACCTTGGGGATCGGCCGCTCGCTGCCCTTGCGCATTTCCAACGGTGTCTTGTTTTCCATCATTCTGGCCCAACTCTTGCTACTGCGACGCTTAAGATTGTGTGAAGTTCAAGGATTCTGGGGCGTTGGCGGGTTTTGTGGCGCTTTCTGCGCGGGCACGAACAAGCCCTGTACGCGTCCCTTGGGTGGTGCGGGCTGCCCGGGTTCCGGTGGCGTCGTGTTCTGGGCGGTGGCCGTGAGCTTGGCGAGTCCGGTGGCCATCGACACTTCCAGCGCGTTGCCGCGCATCACGTTCGCATCCTTTGTCAGCACGACGCTGCCGGTCAGCGTCAGCAACTGTTCGGGCACATCATAGACGCCGTTGTCGCCGACGGCCTGACCCGAGGGTGAGTCAACGACGACATGGCCGTTGGCTTCCATACGCGAAGCCCTGCCGCCGGGCGCGTGCACTTTGACCTCGTCGGCATGCAGCCGTACCGGCCCCTGCGTGACAATGACATTGCCGGTGTAGGTGCCGGTCTCGCCGTTCAGATCGGCAAGGAAAGAATCCGCATTGACGGCGATGGGCTGGGAGGAATCGAGGCCAAGAGTCTGGCCGGGCGAGGCGGCGGGCAAGGCACTGCTGCAGAGCAACGAGGCGGCAATTGATACCAACACAAGCACAGACGATTTCATTCGAACGACTTTCACTTTTTTGCCGGTGCCCCGTTGAGCACCATGTGGACATTGCCCGAGAAGTGGAGCTGGCGCGTGGCGCGGTCCATGGCGAAACGCTGGGCCGTGATCGAGCCCAGCTTGCTTTTGGCCTCGATGCCGCTTTCGCCGTGCACGGTGCCTGCTTTCAAATCGGCGCTCGCGGATGCGGTGCGGGCATCGTAGCCGTCATCGGAAATGAGCCTTATACCGCCTGAGACATCGAGCAGATGGCGCTCGGTGTCGACGACACCGCGCGCAGCGGTGACATGGAGGGTCGTTTCCTTAAGGCTGATGTCGGCTGCAACTTCCTCCAGGCGGACGCGAGTCGAGCCGCGGCTTTCCTGCACGGCAGTGGCGGCCGTGACGACGAAAGGGTAGCCGTCATTATCGGTGCCGGTGAGCCGCGGGTTCACCATGGCGAGATCGTTGTCGACGCGACCGGTCTTTTCGAAGGTGATCGCAATGCGGCCCAAATCGCGCGGCTGTATCACATAGACGACCACCGCGGTCGCGAGCGCGAGCGCGCTGATGGGAAGCGCCCCCTTCATGAACATGACGAAGAAGCTATAGCGGCGGATCTTTCGGAGCGTAGCGCGCGGACTAATGTGCCATTGGAGGGCGCGATAGGTGAGCCGCGGACGCGCGCCCGGCGATGCTGCTGGTTTCTTGTCCGTGTTGGATTCAGCTTCCGCCATCAGCGCAATCCCGCGCGCAAGCAATCGTGGACGTGCAAGATCCCGATCGGTCTCGGCGATTGATCGGTATCAACGATGAAGAGACAGGTGATCTTCCGCGCCCCCTCATTCATGAAGGCGAGCGCCTCGGCAGCCAGCATGCCGGGCGGCACCGTTTTGGGTTTGGCCGTCATGACGTCACGAGCGCGGCGGTCAAGCAGCTCGCGCTCCATGTGACGCCGGAGGTCGCCGTCGGTGATGATGCCGATCAGGGCGCCGTCGTCAGCTACGACGCCGGCAACGCCGAAGCCGGCCGAGGTCATGGTAATGAGCACATCGCTCATCACCGTGTCAGGCTTGATCAGCGGCAAACTGTCGGCATGCATGATGTCGGAAACGCGGATAAGCGCCCGTCCGAGCGCGCCTGCGGGGTGCAGATCGCGATATTGATCCGTCGAGAAGCCGCGCCGCTCCATCAGCGCGACGGCAAGCGCATCGCCGAGCGCCAGCATCATCGTGGTCGAGGTCGTGGGCGCGAGGCCCATCGGGCAGGCTTCCTGCGCCTTGGGCAGAACAAGCGCGACGTCGGCCGCGGAAAGCAGCGCGGATCCGGAATTGCCGGCCATGCCGATCAAAGGAATGGAAAAGCGCTTGGCATAGGTGATGAGGTCCGACAGCTCCTCGGTGTCCCCCGAATAGGACAGGATCAGCAAAGCGTCGGCTCGAGTGAGCGAGCCGAGGTCACCATGGCTGGCTTCAGCTGGGTGGACGAATTGCGCTGGAGTTCCGGTCGAGGAGAGCGTGGCGGCGATCTTGCGCCCGACATGGCCGCTCTTGCCCATGCCGCTGACCACCACACGCCCGCTCACGCCGACCAGGATTTCGACCGCTTCGCTGAACGCCCCGTTTAGATTTTCTGAAAGCTTTTCAATTGCTTCTCCGGCAAAACGGAGCACTCGGCGGGCCGCCTTGAGGTCCGTGTCCTGGCGGCTTTTGAGCGAAATCTGTTTCGGCTTGGGGATCGGCATGATGGTGTCAGCGAATACGCGCTTCCCTCTTGTCCTTCAGGGGTGCCGGAAAGGCCGCCCACACGCGAAAATCATGCCAAGTTCTTAATGAATCGATTATGAGCAGCCGAGTCGGTTCGATCAAGGCGAAAAAATCTTCGGCGGCCGCGGGGGTTAAGCACTCCCTACCGTGAAGTGCTGAATCCTTGGCCCGCAGGCGCCTCCAACCCGGCTGTACGCACTTTGTCCCAACGCCTTAGCACCAAACCGGCAATGGCCGGCAGCACGAAGAGCGTAAGGGCGGTGGAGGTCACCAACCCGCCAATGACAACGGTCGCGAGCGGTCTCTGAACTTCGGAGCCGGTTCCCGTGGCGATCGCCATAGGCACAAAGCCTAGCGAGGCGACCAGCGCGGTCATTAATACCGGCCGCACGCGCTCGAGCGCGCCATTGTAGATGGCGGCGTTCGCACCGTCGCCCACTTCCAGCCGGCGCCGGATTGACGCCATCAGCACGAGACCGTTGAGCACGGCGACGCCCGACACGGCAATAAAACCGACCGCCGCGGAAATCGAAAATGGGATGCCGCGAAGCGCAATCGCGAAGACGCCGCCTGCTACTGCAAGCGGCACGGCCGTGAACACAGTGAGAGCCAAAGTGGCGTTGCCGAGGGCCATGTACAGCGCGGCAAAGATGAGCAGCATGCAAACGGGAACCACAATTTCCAACGTCTTCATGGCCTGCTGGAGATTGTCGTACTGACCGGCCCATTCGATCCATGAGCCCGGCGGCAACTTCACATCGCGGGCAATGCCGGCTTGGGCCTCATCGACGAACGTACCAATGTCGCGGCCGCGCACATTGGCTTCGACAAAAATGCGACGCTTGCCGTTGTCGCGGCTGATTTCGTTCAAGCCCTCTGACACGGTGAAACTCGCGAGCTGCTTCAACGGTATCGAACGGCGCGGCGCCCCGTTGATTTCCGGCAACATCATGGGAAGCGCGCTCAACGCTTCAAGATCATTGCGCTGGGCGTTGGGCAGCCGCACCACGATCTGGAATCGCTTGTCCCCGTCGAACAAAAGGCCGGCGTGGCGCCCGCCAATTGCCGCTTCAACGGTGTCGGTTACATCCGCCATCGTAAGTCCGTAACGAGCGACGGCGCTGCGGTCGAATTTTATGTTGAAGCTCGGGAAGCCTGCGGTTTGGGCGACGCGCAAATCGGCAACGCCCGGTACCTTGGACAGCACGGCGGCAATCTGCTTCGCCGAGGCGCCCATCTTGTCCAAATCATCGCCATAAACCGCGACGGCGACGTCGGTACGCACGCCGCTCAAGAGCTCGTTGAAGCGCATCTGGATGGGCTGTGTCAGCTCGTAAAAGTTGCCGACAATTGGCGCGGTGACTTGTTCGATACGCTTGACCACGTCCTCTTTGGTGCGCACGCCCGCCGGCCATTGGTCTTTCGGCTTCAAGATCACGTAATTGTCGGATGCATTCGGCGGCATCGCGTCGAAGACGAGGTTGGCCGTTCCCGCTTTTGAAAAGGCGATTCTCACCTCGGGGAGAGTAAGCAACGCGCGCTCGACCATGAAATCGAGCTTCTTCGACTGTTCCATGGAGATCGAAGGGATGCGCACGGATGCCAAGTCGACGTTGATTTCATCGAGAGTAGGGATGAACACGCGGCCCAGTTGGAGGAATATCAACAGCGCGACGGCAAAGACCGCGACGCCGGCAGCAATGACCGAAAAAGGATGAGCGAGCGATTGGCGCAATGCGGGTGCATAAAGCTGTTTGGCGCCACGGATGAACGCCACCTCCCGCTCCGCGACCTTGCCGCTCATGAGCACTGCCGTCATGGCCGGTACGAAAGTGAGCGAAAGTACGAAGGCCGATGCCAAAGCGAGCATCAGAGTTGCCACCATCGGCGAGAACATTTTGCCTTCCACACCCGAGAAGGTGAGGCAGGGAACAAAAACCAGAAAAATCACGATCTGCCCATAGACAGTGGGCCGCACCATTTCCTGCGAAGAATGCACCGCTTCCGCGAGGCGCTCCTGCAACGTCAATGTTCGGCCGAGCTGTTTCTGGCGGCCGGCAATGCGGCGGAGCGTGTTCTCGACGATGATAACCGCACCGTCGATGATCAGCCCGAAATCGAGCGCGCCCAGACTCATCAAATTCCCCGAGATTCCCAGCGCGTTCATGCCGGTGGCACTCATTACGATGGAGAGCGGAATCACCAGCGTGGCGATGGTCGCGGCGCGCACATTGCCGAGGATCAAGAACAGCGTGACGACAACCAGCAATGCGCCAATGGCAAGATTTTCGCCTACCGTGGTGATCGTTGCGTTGACAAGCTGAGAACGATCGAGAACCGTGTCGGCGACGATGCCGGGCGGCAAATTGTTTCGTATCTCAAGAAATTTTTCGCGGACATTGGTTGCGACGGTGCGGCTGTTTTCGCCGGTCAACATCAACGCCGTCCCGATCACCACTTCTCGGGCGTTCTTGCTGGCCGCGCCGGTGCGGAATTCGCCCCCAATGCGGATGTTGGCCACGTCCTTCACGGTGACCGGAACGCTCCCGCGCGTAGCAATCACCGCATCGCTGATTTCATCCATGGAATGGATGCGTGCATCGGCATGCACAAGATAGGCCTCGCCCGCGCGCTGAATGTAATTGGCGCCGACGGCCAGATTGGCCGCTTCCAAGGCTCGCGCGATGTCGGAGTAGGAAACACCGTAAGAGGCAAGCTTGGTCGGATCAGGCTCGACAACGTATTGCTTCTCGTAGCCGCCAAGCGAATCAATGTCGGCCACGCCCTGGACCGTCTTGAGCTGCGGCTTCAATATCCAATCTTGCACGGTGCGGAGATAAGCAAGACGCGCGATGTCGTCGGTTAGACGCTCGCCTTCGACCGTCAGATAGGATCCATCGCTTTGCCAGCCAGGCTCGCCATTGCGCGGCGTTGCACCCTCACCGCCTGGGTTTGCGTATTCGACGCTGTACATGAAGACTTCGCCGAGCCCCGTGGAGACGGGTCCGAGTTGCGGTTCGATCCCGGGCGGCAAATTCGGTTTGGCTTGCGCGAGCCGTTCGGCAACCTGCTGGCGCATGAAATAGAGGTTTGTGTCCTCGCGAAAGATGACCGTCACCTGCCCGTAGCCGTTGCGCGAGAAGGAGCGCCAACTCTCCACGCCGGCCAAGCCCGCAATCGCGGTCTCGATCGGAAAAGTGATGCGCTTTTCGATTTCTTCAGGACCAAGCGCCGGCGCCGCGTAGTTGACCATCACCTGCTTGTTGGTGATGTCGGGAAGCGCATCGATCGGAAGTCGCGTCACCTCATAGGAACCGTAAGCAGCGACGAGTGCCGTCAAGAAGATGACAAAGGAACGGGCCTGAACCGAAAGAGCGAGAATTTTCGCGATCATTATTCTTCCTCCGCGCCCTTGCTGAGCTCAGCTTTGAGCAGGAAAGCGTTGGTGGTGGCGACCGCCTCTCCAGCATTCAATCCGGAGACGATGGATATGCGGCCGCCGGTGCGCGCGCCTGTAACCACTGAACGAACCTTGAATCCGCCGGGGATTCTGACGAAGACGACATTGCGGCCATCGACGTTTTGCAGCGCCTCTTCGGGAATAATCACGCCGGTCTCGGCCGTATTCTTTGGTGTGATGGCAACTTGAACGATTTCGCCGGGCGACAAGGATTGCGGCCGGCCGAGTAGCGAAAGCACAACAGTGGCAGCGCGTGTCTGCTCATTCACTGTCGGCGTGATCGAGCGTACGCGCGCTTGCAGAACTTCGCCCGAGGGCGTTGCCACGCGTGCCATGTCGCCAACGACGATGCGCGGGGCATCCATGACCGTCACCGCAGCCTCGATCTGGATGAAATTGGGAT